>Ga0207693_10000455_pt1 | contig 37329 bp, 36 predicted proteins | sample LARL81metaG_FD_184347 | JGI IMG/M metagenome (GOLD analysis project Ga0207693, IMG submission 184347) | Corn, switchgrass and miscanthus rhizosphere microbial communities from Kellogg Biological Station, Michigan, USA - LAR L8-1 metaG... | ecosystem: Host-associated > Plants > Roots >... | reverse complement strand
GCTCGCGAGATCGAATCCTCATGGTCGAGCGCGTCGAGCACGAAATAGCTGTTGAAAGTCGGCGAAGGTGGTTTTCGATTGTTCATCGTCCATAGCACGCCGTCTGGCCCGCTGTACCAGTCGCTCTCGGTCGTGCTGTGGGAATGATTATCGTTGTAGAGGTCATCCTGGTTGAGCAAGTCCGTTCCGATCGAGTTCAGCACCATTTGCGCGCAGGCCGCACCGCAATAGTAGTCCGTGTCCTGCTGGTGATAGGCGACGCTCAGATCTTCGGAAACAGGCATCGGAGCCCCCTCTAATGGCAAAGCGGCCGGTCTAGCCAGAGCTGCAAGGCAGCGGCCGGAAAATTATGGGCTTGCAGTAACATGCTCGCCCGCGCGGCGGTGGGCGGAGATCGGGGCGAGCATGTTACCGACTTGGATTACCAGACGAACAGCAGATCGAATCGACTGTCCGCGGGCGCAGGTCCTCCGCCTGTACCACCGCCTCTGCCAAAGCAGTCGACAGTCGCATGGAAATCTGGAGAGAAGAAGGGACCGGTCTCCCAGTGTCCGACGTGACAGAATGTATTGAGGCCGTCCCCGTATGCCGAGACCTGCACGTGCCCACCGGGCCCCCAGGGGCTGCCGCCGCCCACGCCGGTACAGGTAACCAGATAGGTGCCCGTCCCGGTCTTGGTGACGGTGATTCCGTTGGACCCGTCCTGCGCGTTAAACGAATAGGTAGGATCCGGCGTGTAAGGTGTGTTGAGCGGCGGCGACGGATTGTCGGCCCAGAGATAGCACAACGTTGCCGCCCCTCGCCCCGCATCGGCGAACGACGGCGTAGCCCAAACGATGCACCCAAGGGCCAGCACGCCAAGTTTTATCCTCAAGGGCCTTGGGACTATGCCCGCGATGTCTGGGAATGTGCCAAGCGCGTATTCATTGAATGACTTGCCCATGTTGATCGCTCCTTGAAGTTACGGAAGCGAACCCACTATGACCGAGAATATACGAAGCCAGTGTGAGCCAGTTCACACGCGATAAAAAGTTGCCGAGAGCAAAAATGTCTTCTGCGTGGGGCGGGTTATTCTGATCAGATATCGGATACGAGTTACTCGTCCTACGACGGTTCTGGTCATCTAGTATACGACGTGATCTGTTCGATTTTTGCCGACTGTGAATTACGTCACACCGCTCGGCCGATCGCTGAGTTATTTATCGAGCGTGGGCGGATGGACCGTCCATCTCAAACAGAGAAGATTCCAAAATGAGCGAGACGATTACGGAGCATGATGCGGCCGCCGCGAAGGCACGCAATCACCCTACCCCCGACACCGGCTTGCCGCCCAACCAGCACTGGTTTTTCCAAAACTTCGCCAGCGTGCAGGCGGCGCTTAACTATTTGAATGCGGCCCCTGCGCAGGCAGCCGGCGAGGTTAGTGCGAACGCTCGGAACGACGGCACGGTTGGGATGTTCTACATATTCCCGCAAACCGTCCCCTTGGACCGCCACAAGGCGTGGTTTTTCTCAAACTTTCCCAGTCCGACAGATGCACTGAATTTCTTGAATGATCAGCCTGTCCAGTCGGATGGCGAGGTCAGTGCAATTGCTCGAAACGACGGAACGGTTGGGATGTTCTACATAGCTCCACCTTGAATCAAGGCCAGCTTCACACGGGGCCTGTGCAACCCTAAATCGCTTCGCCAGCCCGCCTTGGATGCACTTTCTTTGCATGGTCGAAGCCGTTCCCGTCGTGGGTTCGGGAACGGCTGCCGCGGGGATCGACCGCAGCAAGCGTGACGCCTTTGATATCCATAGAATGAATGATAGTCATATAATCAATCAATTTGATAAATGATGGCCCGCGTCCTTAGATATCCGAATGAACCGGGCAGGCCGGATCCGAGGAGGAGAGGATGACGTCACAGATCCATCCGCAACTGTCGCATTGCGGTGTCTATGCCCGCGACATCGACAAGATGGTCGCGTTCTACACCCAGACGATCGGGCTCGTGGTCTCCGACCGCGGCATCAGCAGCCGCGGCGGTGAGCTCGCGTTCATGACCGCGGCGCCGGGGCACCATCACCAGCTCGTCGTCGCCTCGGGGCGCGCGCCGGAGGGAGTCAGCACGGTCAATCAGCTGTCGTTCAAGATCGCCGATCTCGACCAGCTGAAGGAGACGCATCGCCGTGTCCGCGATGCCGGCATCGCCGAGATCCGCCAGACCAGCCACGGCAATGCCCTGTCGATCTATTTCCCTGACCCCGAGGGGAACATGGTCGAGATCTACATGGACACGCCCTGGTACGTGCCGCAACCGCACGGCGTACCGATCGACCTCTCATTGCCCAATGACGAGATCATGGCGCAGACTGAAAAGCACTGCCGCGAAACCCCCGGCTTCATGCCGCTCAAAGATTGGCAGGCCGAGGTCGAGCGCCGGTTGCACACCACCCGCCAACAGTGAGAGGGGGAACCTCAATGACCGAAGTCAAAGGCTATCACGCCCATGTCTATTACGACCAGGCCACCCGGCCGGTCGCCGAACGGCTGCGCGGTACGATCATGGATCGATTCACCGTCGAGCCGGGAGCCTTCAGCGATGCGCCCATTGGCCCGCACCCGATCTCGCAGTTCAGCGTCATTTTCCGGCCCGAAGAGTTCCAGAAAGTCGTGCCTTGGCTGATGCTCAACCGCGAAGGTCTCGACGTTCTCGTCCATCCGCTGACCGAAAGCTCCTACGACGACCACAGCAAGAATGCGCTGTGGCTCGGAACGCCGGTGCCGATGCGGCTCGAAATTCTGCGGCCGACCTACCGCGCCAGCCTGCTGCCGGGAGCCTCAGCCCAGCCCGCCTAACGGGCGCCATCAGGCTCTTCGATCAGGCGCACCGGCATGGGCACGGGGGCGGTGGACAGCCACCACCCCTCGCCGGCGAGCCAGCATGTATGATCCGGCTCTTCGGGCGCGCGGCGCAGCGAGCGGATGGTGGTGGCATCTCCTCTCGCCAACGCCGCCGTCAATCTTTCCTCCGCCCCCGGATCTCGCCAGCCGATGCACGGGATTATTCCCACCCGCCCGGCGAAGCTCGCGTCGTAGCGGTTCGGGTCACCGCTCTGCCGGGTAATCGTCAGGAAGCAACCCCACCTTTCGACATTGGTCAGTGGGACGAGCAGGCGGCCGTTCGCCGCCGCCAATGCGTCGAGCCAGACAGGCGAAAAATGCGTCACCCCGGCATTGACGACGATGACGTCGGCTGGCCGGTCCGGACGGAACGTGAAACCGTCGGCCGCTATGACCGTCGCTTGCGGCCATGCGGCGAGATTCTCGCTGGCTCTGGCGGCAAGGGTGGGATCGATCTCGATCGCAGTGACGCGACCGGCGCGGCCGACGATCTGGGCGAGGATGGCACTATAGTAGCCGGTGCCGGCGCCGACATGGACTATATGGGCGCCGTCGCTCAACTCGAGACGGTCATACATACGAGCCCAAAGGCTCGGCTGCCCGTTGTTGAGCCGCCGCTCCTCGTCGATCGCGATCAGCACGTCATGATAGAGATGGCGCGGATCGGCATCCTCCGTCGTCCAATACTCTGCGAGCGCCATCGGGCTGAGGATGCGCCACGGTCCCGGTCCGACGAAGCGCTCCCGCGGCACCGTCGCGAACGCATCGATTACGGCGCGAGAGCGCAACCTAGCGGTAAAGCGCAATTCTTCGGCGTAGTGACGCCGGGCCTCCTCGATCGTATCGCGCATTCCGTTGCTCCTGCTTGCCCTCCCTAACCCTCCCCCGCTCGCGCAGGGCTGTCCGGGGAAAGAAACCGGGTTGTGCCGATCAACTGCAGCTCTTCTTTTGATTGTCTTGGCCGGGCTTGTCCCGGCCATCCACACCTTTCCTGCGTGGATGCCCGGCACAAGGCCGGGCGAGACGACTTTACTTCGCATCGCGTCGCAAAGAGCGCTGCTTTGGCCATGCAAAACTTTCCTCGGACAGCCCTGTCACTCGCGGGGAGGGAGGGTGGGGGCTATAGGATCTCGTCCGCCGGATGCTGATCAATTCGGGGCGATAAGCCTTGTCATGCCGGCGCCGTATTACCAGGGATTGCGATTGTAACACCTAGTACGTGGCGGACGATCATGCCAGAATGGCCTTTGGCAGATCAGGAACCTTCGCGGGGAGTTTGGCGGAGGGCCATCGCTCTGTGCCGCCTCCTTGTGCATTGCCATCTCAACGGCAAGATAGAAGCGCATGCTGTGTTCTTTCCCTGCCAGATCGCGCGATAGAGGGTCCGCAAGTGTCTGATCCGCAAAGCGTTTCGGTCGAAGAATTGACCCATTTCGCGTGCGGATTCGGGATTTTTCCCTGCTGGGCAGGGAAAGGCGGCTGAGCATGCTCGTAGAACTCGGCCATTTCGCGCTCGTGCTCGCGCTGCTCGTGGCGCTCGTTCAAGGCACCGTGCCGCTGGTCGGGGCGTCGATGCGCAGCCGGCCGCTGATGGACTTGGCGCGACACGCGGCGTTGCTGCAGTTCGGGCTGGTGGCGCTCGCCTTTGCGGTGTTCATGCACGCCCACATCGTCTCGGACTTCTCGGTGCGGAACGTTTTCGAGAACTCCAACACTGCAAAGCCGATGCTCTACAAAGTGAGCGGGGTCTGGGGCAGCCACGAAGGCTCGATGATGCTCTGGGTCCTGATGCTGACCTTGTTCGGCGGGCTCGTGGCGGCTGTGGGGAGGTCCCTCCCGCGGACCTTGCGGGCTCGCACCCTGGCGATACAGGGGCTGCTCGGCTTTGGCACGCTGGCCTTCATCATCGGCACGTCAAACCCGTTCGACCGACTGTTCCCGGTTCCAGCCGACGGTCGTGACCTAAATCCCTTGCTGCAGGACCCGGGTCTCGCCTTCCATCCGCCGTTTCTCTATTTCGGCTACGTCGGGTTTTCGATCACCTATTCCTTCGCGATCGCGGCGCTGATCGAGGGGCGGATCGGCGCGCAATGGGCGCGCTGGGTGCGGCCATGGTCGTTGACGGCCTGGTGCGGATTGACCATCGGGATCGCCATGGGCAGCTGGTGGGCCTATTACGTGCTCGGCTGGGGCGGCTGGTGGTACTGGGACCCGGTCGAGAACGCCTCCTTCATGCCGTGGCTGCTCGGAACTGCGCTCCTGCATTCCGCGGCCGTCGTCGAAAAGCGCGAAACCCTGCAGCGCTGGACCGTATTGCTCGCAATCTTGACGTTCGGCATGAGCCTGATCGGAACCTTCCTTGTCCGGTCCGGCGTTCTGACCTCGGTCCACTCCTTCGCGGTCGACCCGACACGTGGGGTATTCATTCTGGTGCTGATCGCGTTGGTGATCGGCGGCGGTCTCGTGCTGTATGCGCTGCGCGCTCCCGGTCTCGAAACCGGCAACCCGTTCGTTCCCGTGAGTCGCGAAGGGGCCGTGGTGCTCAACAATCTGCTGCTCTGCGCCGGCATGGCGACCGTGTTTCTCGGCACCTTCTACCCGCTGTTCGCCGAAGTGTGGAGTGGTGCGAAACTGTCGGTCGGGCCACAATTCTTCGACGCGACCTTCGTGCCGATTCTGGCACCCGCCATCATCGCCATGGTGATCGGACCGGTGCTGGCGTGGCGTCGCGGCAATCTGACGGCCACGCTGCAGCGCCTGTTGCCGGCTGTGTTAGGCGCGCTGCTCGCCCCGCTCGTCGTCTTCGCCTTCGACCGCGACGCACCCTTGGCGGCACTGGCAGGCGTTGCGCTTGCGGTCTGGGCGATGCTCGGGGTGCTGACCGATCTGGCCGATCGCAGCGGGTTCGTAAAGCAGCCCTTGGGTACAGCCTGGCGGCGACTACGCCATTTGCCGCGCGGGACCTGGGGGTACGCCATCGCTCATTTCGGGGTCGGCGTCCTGATAGCCGGGATCACCGTTTCGACCGCATGGCGCAGCGAGCGGATCGAGACGTTGCATGCCGGCGACACCGTCGAGATCGCCGGCCGCACCCTGCGCCTGGTCGGGGTGACCGAAGGAGACGTCGCCAATTACCACGCGCAACGCGCGCAGATCGTTGTCGAGCGGCCGGGTGGGGCACCGATCACCCTCTATCCGGAGCGTCGCTGGTATCCGGTTGCGCGCAGCCAGACGACAAACACCGCGATTGCGACGAACGGGTTGGGCGACCTTTACCTGGCGCTCGGCGATCCGGACGGCCAAGGCGGCTGGGTGGTGCGCGCCTATTACAATCCGCTGGTGCCTTGGATCTGGTTTGGCGCGCTCCTCGCCGCCCTGGGCGGGCTGGTCTCGCTGAGCGACCGCCGGCTGCGCCTGCGCCTGCCGACGGCAAGAACAGCCGTTGCCATAACGCCGTCGGGATCGGCCGACAACTGATGATCCGTCGGCTGTTTTTCATGGCCGTGCTGGCGGCGGGTATCGGGTGGCCTGCGGCCCAGGCGGTCGAACCCTCCGAGCGGCTTGCCGATCCCGCGCTCGAAGCGCGTGCCCGGAGCTTGAGCCAAGAGCTGCGCTGCCTGGTCTGCCAGAACCAATCGATCGACGAGTCGAACGCCGATCTCGCTCACGATCTGCGCGTGTTGCTGCGGCAGCGTCTGGCGGCCGGCGATTCCGATCGCCAGGTGCTCGACTACATGGTCGCCCGCTATGGGGTTTTCGTATTGCTCGACCCGCCTTTCGCGCCGGTGACGTATCTCTTGTGGCTGACGCCGCCTTTGGTGGTGCTGGGCGCCGGGATCTTTTTGGTGCTGCGCGCACGCCGACGCCGCCCCCACGCGGACCCCCCGGCCTTGACCGACGAAGAGCGCGCCCGCGCTGCGCTATTGCTCGGCGAGCGCGGATGATCTGGTTCTGGATCATCGCGGGATTGTTGGTCCTGGTGGCGCTGATCGCGCTGCTCAAGCCGCTGTTGCGGGCAAATTCACTGAGCGACGATCACGTTGAACCCGCCGCGGCGGTATTCGGCCGAGAGCTCACGAACCTCGACAACGAAATTGCGCAGGGAAGGCTCGCTCCGGACGATGCTGCGGCGGTGCGCGCAGAAGTCACCCGTAGGATGCTGGTGGCCGCCGACCAGAATGCCCAGATTTCGCCGCCAGCTGTCTTAGGCTCGGCCGAGACCTCATGGCGTATTGGCGTCGCGGTCGGTATAGCCGCCTTACTGCCTGCGGCGGCGTTTGTCGTCTATTCGGCAGTCGGCGCACCGGCTGCGATCGAACGAAGCAGGAGCGTTGCCGCCGCCGCGCCGCACGACCGAGCTGAGCTTGCGGCCGCAGCCGAGCAGCTGAAGGCGCGACTGCAACAGGATCCCCGTCATGTCGAAGGCTGGGTCCTGCTCGGCCGCACTTTCGCCTCTCTCGAGCGCTTTCCCGAGGCGCGCACGGCTTACGCCCAGGCGATCGCTTTGGCGCCGAACGAGCCGCGACTCCACGCTGAGCTCGGGGAAGTGCTCGTGCTTGCCGCGGCGGGCAATGTCACAGCGGAGGCGGCGGCCGAGTTTGCCAAGGCCGGCGATGACCCGCGCGCACGATTTTATGGCGCAGAAGCCGCGCTGCAGCGCGGCGACCGGGAGGCGGCCAAGGCTGCTCTGCGAGCACTGCTGGCCGATGCGCCGGCCGAGGCGCCATGGCGCAAGTCCGTGCAAGAACGCCTCGCCGAGATTGCCCCGGGAGAGCAGCCCCCGGATGCCAAGAGTTCGGGGCCGACGGCGCAGGACGTTGCTGCGGCTCGGTCTATGTCGCCCGAGGAGCGGCAGGCGATGATCCGCGGCATGGTCGACCGGCTGGCGGTGCGGCTCGAGCAGAACCCGAATGACAAGGACGGGTGGACCCGCCTCGCCCGTGCCTACGATGTGCTTGGGGAAACGGAGAAGGCCGAGGCGGCACGCGCCCGAGCCGCACAAGTCCCCGCGTCGGGAAGGTAGTCCTCACACCCACGAGGCGGTCGATTGCAACGCTGCTCGACCCGCGGCGTTGTTCTTCGGGCAGTGGCCGCGTTCAGCGGTTTGCGCGAGACAAGGTCGATGCGGTTGAACTTGAACGCGACCAGCCGTAAACCTCAAACCGAAGAACAATGCCACTCTCGCCGGATTTGAGCCTCGTCACCGGAGCGACCGGGTTGGTCGGATCGGCCGTGGCCCGCGCCTTGCTCGCGCGAGGCGATCGCGTACGGGTGCTCGCCCGGCCGAACAGCAATAGGCGAAATCTTGCCGGCCTGTCGGTGGAAATCGCCGAGGGCGCGATGGAGGATCCTCGCTCGCTGGCGCACGCCGTTGCAGGGTGCCGGTACGTGTACCATGTCGCAGCCGATTACCGAATCTGGGTGCCGGATCCCGCGCCGATGTTCCGCGCCAATGTAGAGGGAACCCGGGACCTGATGACCGCAGCACTCGAAGCCGGCGCCGAACGGGTCATCTATACGAGCAGTGTCGCGACGCTTGGTCTTCTGCCAGGCGGCTCGGCCGACGAGGAGACCCCGAGCGGTATCGAAGACATGATCGGGCCCTATAAGCGGTCGAAATTCGCCGCCGAAGAGGTGGTGCGGGAGCTTGCTCGGGAGCGCGGGTTGCCGGTCGTGATCGTCAACCCGTCCACCCCGGTCGGACCGGGCGACGTCAAGCCGACGCCGACCGGGCGGCTGATCGTCGAGGCCGCGCGGGGCCAGATGCCGGCTTTTGTCGATACCGGTCTCAACATCGTCCATGTCGATGACGTCGCCGAAGGTCATCTCGCCGCGGCCGAACGGGGGCGAGTTGGCGAGCGTTATATCCTCGGCGGCGAGAACATGACGCTCGCCGAGATCCTCGCCGAGATCTCCGAGGTGGTGGGCAGGCGTCCTCCCCGCCTCCGGGTTCCCCACAGTGTGCTGTTTCCTGTCGCCATTGGGGCGGAGCTCGCGGCCCGCGTTACCGGGCGCGACCCCTTTGTGACACTCGACGGGGTTCGGATGTCGCGAAAGAAGATGTATTTCAGCTCGGAAAAGGCGTCGCGCGAGCTCGGTTATGCGCCTCGTCCTGCCCGCGAGGCCATTGCCGACGCTGTCGGCTGGTTCAAGGCAAATGGATATCTCAAATGACAGCGGTGCCGGACCATCTGGCGCCCTCTCGCGCCCAGAGCGTCGAAACCCCTTCGGGCAAGTGGCGCAGCGCCGAGAATTTCCCAGTCGGATCGTTCTTGATCCGACGCGGCTTGCGGGCGCATGTCCACGCGTTCTACCGCTTCGCCCGGAACGCGGACGATATCGCCGACAATCCGGCGTTGACCGCCGATGACAAGGTCGAGCGGCTCGACCGTATGGGCGCAGTTCTCGACGGAGCCCCGGGCGAGGACTCTCCAGCCGCCGCGGCGATGCGCGTGAGCATGCTCGAGACCGGGGTAACTGCCGAGCACTGCCATGACGTGCTGCGTGCGTTCCGGCTCGACGCGGTCAAGCTGCGCTATCACGATTGGGACGATCTGATGAGCTACTGCCGTTATTCCGCCTCCCCGGTCGGTCGCCAGCTCCTCGATCTGCATGGCGAAAGCCGCGCCACCTGGCCGGCTTCCGACGCCCTTTGCTCGGCGCTCCAGGTGCTCAATCACTTGCAGGATTGCGCTGAAGACTACCGGCTGCTCGACCGCGTTTACCTGCCGCTCGAAGATCTCGCCGCGGATGGAACGGGCGTCGAGGCGCTGACTGCCGATGAATCGAGTCGGGAGCTGCGCGGGGTGCTCGACCGGCTGCTGGATCGCACCGCGGAGCTGATCGATCACGCGCGCGGGTTGCCCCCGCTCGTAGCCTCGCGTGGGCTGCGCTGGGAATCGGCCGTCATTGTCGAATTGGCCGAGCGCCTCCTCCGCCGGCTGCGGCGCGGTGATCCCGTCGCGACTCGCGTCGGGCTGCGCAAATCCGATTTCCTTGCGGCCTTTGTCATCGGCGTGTCGGGAGGTCTTCGGGCATGAGCGACGCGGCGCTCCGCGCCACCGCGGATCAGCTGGATGAAGGCGCGCTACGCGAGAATATTCGGCATCGGGTTGAAGCGGCCGGGACCTCGTTTTATTGGGCGATGCGTCTCCTGCCGCACGACCGCCGCAACGGCATGTACGCGATCTATGCCTTCTGCCGCGAGGTCGACGACGTCGCCGATGGGGAATGGCCGGTCGAACAAAAGCTCACCGCTCTGGCCGGGTGGCGCGAAGAGATCGAGGCGCTCTACCATGGGAGTCCGCGACATCTCGTAGCGCGGGCATTGTCGGGGCCGATGCGGCGCTACGAGCTCCGCAGAGAAAATTTTCTCGAGATCATCGCCGGTATGGAGATGGACGCTCGTGGAGACATCCGGGCGCCTGATTTCGCAACATTGGATCTCTACTGCGCGCGCGTCGCGAGTGCGGTTGGCCATCTCTCGGTTCAAGTTTTCGGCGATCCCAGCGATGCCGCCCACGCCGTCGCCGAGTCGCTCGGCCGGGCGCTGCAGCTGACGAACATCCTACGCGACCTTGGCGAAGATGCTGCTCGGCGACGCCTGTATCTGCCTCGCGAAATCCTCGATCGGCACGGGATTCGGGGCGCCGACCCCGCTGCAATTCTGCGGCATCCGGCTTTGCCGGCGGCGTGCCGTGACGTCGCCGCCATTGCGGAAGATCATTTCGGTGCGGCCGCGCGGGCAATGGCGCAATGCTCAAGGGATGCCATGCGCCCGGCGGCGGTGATGGCGGCAATCTATCGCGCGACTCTCTCGGCCCTGCAGCGCTCGGGATGGCGCGACCCTACAGAACGTGTCGGTCTGCCGATCTTGCTGAAGCTGTGGCTGGTGTTGCGCCACGGGTTGTTATGAGGGGAGTGGAGAGCGCCGGCGGCGTCCATGTCGTCGGCGGAGGCCTTGCAGGGCTTGCAGCAGCGGTTGCGCTGGCCGACAGCGGTCGCTCGGTAATTCTGTATGAAGCCGCCCCATACGCTGGGGGGCGCTGCCGCTCGTACTTCGATGCCGAACTCGGGTGCCGAATCGATAATGGCAACCATCTGCTCCTGAGTGGCAATCAAGCGGCACTCGATTATCTCGACCGGATCGGTGCGCTCGGTTCCCTCGAAGGTCCGCCCGAGGCGGTCTTCCCGTTTGTCGACGCTGTGACAGGGGAGCGCTGGACGGTGCGCCCGAATAGTGGGGCTCTGCCGTGGTGGATTTTGCGCGCCGAAAGACGAGTTTCGCAGACGCGAGCGAGAGACTATCTCGCCGCGTTGGCGCTGCGGCGGGCCGATCCCTCGGCAACGGTCGCTGGCGTGCTCGATAACCGGCAGAAGTTGTTTCGCCGCCTGTGGGAACCACTCGCAGTCGCCGCCTTGAATACCGGCGCCGAACAGGGATCAGCGGCTCTTTTCTGGCGCATTCTCTCGCAGACGCTCGGGCAGGGCGGGACGGCATGCCGTCCGCTGGTGCCTCGCGCCGGGCTCTCGGAGAGCTTTGTCGAGCCGGCGCTTGCCCATTTACGTGCTAAGGCCGCGGATATCCGCTTCGGGACCCGTCTGAAGGCGTTGATGTTCCACGCCGACACCGTATCCCACCTCGTCTTCGAGGCGGGTTCGATCGCCCTCGACAGCGCGGACATGGTGATTCTTGCGATACCGGCCGCGATCGCCGTCCGCCTGGTGCCGGGGCTCATCGTCCCCGATCGGCACTCGCCAATCGTCAACGCACATTTTCGCTGCACTCCGCCGGCGGGCGCGCCGTTCTTCATGGGGATAGTCGACGGCGCTGCCGAGTGGATCTTCCGCAAGCGTGGAGTGTTATCGGTAACGGTCAGCGCTGCTGACCGAATGGTCGATCGCGCCGCACCCGAGCTGTGCGATCTCTTCTGGCGGGATGTTGCACTCGCTTATGACCTTTCGCCGCACCCGGTTCCGCCGGCCCGGATCGTCAAGGAGCGCAGGGCGACGTTTCTGGCGAGCCCCGAGCAGCTGAAGCGCCGACCGAAACAGACCACAGCGTGGATGAATCTTCTACTGGCCGGCGATTATGTCGATACGGGCTTGCCTGCGACGATTGAAGGCGCTATTCGCTCCGGCTTTGCCGCGGCGCGCCTCACAATCGATTGCCGGCGCCCGGCGTTTTCTGCAAGTCGCGGCTGGAGCGCGCTGACATCCAACCACGGAATTAAGCGAGAACGGCATTCTGTACTTCCATGAATGGAGCAACGACGAACAAATTGGCGAAGCCCCGCGCTCGCGTCCAGCCGACGCGGCTTGACGAGGCGATCGGGCGAGCCGCCGAATCGCTGGTCGCCTTGCAGCACAATGATGGACACTGGGTCTTCGAGTTGGAAGCCGACGTGACGATCCCGTCGGAATTCATCCTCCTGCAGCACTATTTCGGTAGCATCGAGCCGGACCTACAACGGCAGATCGCAGGGTATATTCGTGCAACACAAGGTGCCGATGACGGCTGGCCGCTGTTTCACGGAGGGGCGCTCGACGTCAGCGCCTCGGTAAAGGCCTATTTCGCGCTGAAGGCGGCCGGGGATCCAGTCGACGCGCCACATATGGAAAGGGCCCGGGCCGCGATTTTAGCAGCCGGTGGTGCCCGGCGCTGCAATGTGTTCACCCGCATCCTGCTCGCATTGTTCGGCGAAGTTCCGTGGCGGGCTGTTCCGGTGATGCCGGTCGAGCTCATGCTGCTGCCGGACTGGTCTCCCTTTCATATTTCCAAGGTATCCTACTGGTCCCGCACCGTGCTCGTGCCGCTGCTGGTCGTCATGGCGCAGCGGCCGCGTGCCCGCAACCCGCTCGGCATTACCATCGGCGAACTCTTTGTCGAGCCGCCGGAAGCGGTCCGGGATTGGATCGGCGGTCCGACTTCCTCACCGCTCTCCTTGGCCTTCGGCATGCTCGACCGGCTGCTTCGAGTAGCCGAGCCGTTCTTCCCCGCTGATGCTCGACGGCGAGCGATCGACAAAGCCGTCGCTTTTGTCACCGAGCGCCTCAACGGCGAAGATGGCCTCGGCGGCATCTTCCCGGCCATGGCCAACGCCGCGATGATGTTCGACTGTCTCGGCTACGGGCCCGATCACCCCGCCTACGCATCCGCTCTGTCCTCCCTTCGAAAGCTGCTCGTGCTCGATGGCGAGCGCAGCTATTGCCAACCCTGCCTGTCCCCGGTCTGGGACACGGCCCTTGCTTGCCATGCACTAATGGAGGTCGAAGACACGCGCCTCGAAGCGACCATAGGACGGGCGCTAGACTGGCTCGAAGCAAAGCAAATACTCGAGGTTGTCGGCGATTGGGCGGTGGCCCGCCCCGACGTACGGCCCGGCGGGTGGGCATTCCAGTTCGAGAACCCCCACTACCCCGATCTCGACGACACGGCAGCAGTGGCCCTCGCCCTCGACCGCTTCGGCTCGGCGCACTATCGGGTTGCAATCGACCGGGCGGCCGAATGGGTTATCGGCATGCAGAGTCGGAGCGGCGGATGGGGATCGTTTGACGCCGACAACACGCATTTTTATCTGAACCATATCCCCTTCGCCGATCACGGTGCGCTGCTGGACCCCCCGACGGCCGACGTCACCGGACGGTGCCTGAGCTTTCTGACGCAAATCGGCTACGGTGCCGATCATCCGACGGTAGCGGCGGCGATAGCCTATCTGCGCACAGAGCAGGAACTCGACGGCAGCTGGTTCGGCCGGTGGGGAACGAACTATATTTACGGTACGTGGTCGGTGCTCACAGCTCTCAACAGCGCCGGCCTGCCGGCCAGCGCGCCCGAAGTGCGGCGCGCCGTCCATTGGCTCATCGCTCGCCAGCACGAGGACGGCGGCTGGGGAGAAGGCGGCGAATCCTATTGGCCGGGTGCACCGCACGGTGAGGCGGTGTACAGTACTTCGTCGCAGACTGCCTGGGCTTTACTGGCCTTGATGGCGGCCGGAGAGGTTGGACATCCTGCAGTTGCTCGCGGAATTGCGTATTTGATCGACAGCCAGGACGAGGACGGTAACTGGGACGAGCCCTGGTATACGGCGGTCGGTTTCCCACGCGTCTTTTATCTGCGTTATCACGGCTATCGTGCGTTTTTCCCGCTTTGGGCACTTGCCCGATATCGCCGTCTGTCACGGGGCAACTCGCAACAGGTTCCGTTCGGCATTTGAGGCTGGGTGGAACGCGACTTATTCGGCCGCGTCCTTTTGCGCGTAGCCAAACGCATCAGGGTTGAGTAGGGGTCTGCCTAGTTGCCGTAGCTGCACGGCTCTGATAACGTGGGACTTGCCAGATGTTTGACATGGTCAACTATTAGGCTAGTCCTGCACAACACTCCGGTTCTGCCCCGCTCCGAATAACAGCTCTTAAGTCGCGGCTATATAGGAAGGTGCGGATGCACCGATTGTCGACCGTGCTCTGCACTTCCGGTCTCGCTGCGGAAGCGAAAATTGCGCGCGCGGCAGGTTTTCCGGTCATTATCGGCGCGGGAGACCGGGAGCGCACCGCCGTTCTCGTCAGAAACGCAGTACAGCGGGCGAGCTGCCTGATGAGCTTTGGGATTGCCGGCGCGCTGGCGCCGCATTTGCGCGCGGGTGACGTAGTCATCTCGGCCGAGGTCGTGTCGGCCGGCCACCGCTGGACAGCCGCGAAACCTTTCCAATCCCGTGTGGCCGCTCTCGCTCGACAAATTGGCGCCTTCGAAGGCGTGGTGCTCGGAGCCTGCGCGATCCTGGCAACCGAAGCGGAAAAGAACCGTGCGTGGCAGGATACAGGCGCCCTTGCCGTCGATCTCGAAAGCGATGTCGTCGCCCGCATCGCCTCGCAGGCCGGCATTCCCTTTATCGTTGCCCGGACGATTGCCGACACCGCCTATCGAGAACTCCCGCCGGCCGCCCTTATTCCGCTCTCCGAGGCAGGAACTCCGAACCTCGCTCGTGTGCTCGGTTCGGTCCTGCGTCGCCCGCGGCAGATCGGGACCCTGATAGGGTTGGCCAGGGAAACCCGGATGGCGTTGTCGGCGCTAGCCGGATCTGCTCACGCTCTCCGCGGGCTTGCCGCCACGTCGTAGGTTCGCCATCGCTTCTTCGACATGCCGGGAGAATACGTATTCGGCCGGCCGTTGCCGATCGAGCGGGATTTCCGGCGCCATCTCCCCCTCGGTTCGGAATCCTCGCAGCGCCACCGCTGCCGCCTTCAGCGGGTGCTTCACCGAATCCATGACCGCGGTCGCCTCGTACCCGCTGTGCACCATGCAATCGGCGCACTTCTCGTAATTGCCTGTGCCATAGGCGTCCCAGTCAGTCTCCTCCATCAGTTCCTTGAACGTCTTCGCGTAGCCTTCGCCCAGCAGATAGCAGGGCCGTTGCCAGCCGAAATAGTTTCGCGTCGGGTTGCCCCACGGCGTGCAATGATAGGACTGGTTGCCCGCCAGGAAATCGAGAAACAGGCTCGATTGATTGAACGACCAGCGGCGCCGCGGATCGCGCTTGAACACTTCGCGGAAGAGTTCCTTCGTGCGACGCCGATTGAGGAAATGGTCCTGATCCGGCGCCCGCTCGTAGGCGTAGCCAGGCGACACCGTGATGCCATCGATCCCGACATCCATGATGTCGTCAAAAAAGCGGGCGATGCGCTCCGGGTCGGCAGTATCAAACAAGGTAGAATTGATGTTGACCCGAAACCCGCGAGCCTTTGCCAGCTTGATCGCGGCAACGGCACGGTCATAAACCCCGCTCTGACATACCGTGCGATCGTGATCTTCGCGGTCACCGTCGAGATGGATCGTCCAAGCAAAGTACGGGCTCGGACGGAACAGATCGATCTTCTTCTCTAGCAGGAGCGCGTTCGTGCACAGGTACACGAATTTCTTCTTGGTGATCATGCGCCGGGCGATTTCGTCGATCTCCCGGTGCAGCAAGGGTTCGCCGCCTGCAATGACTACCATCGGGGCGCCGCATTCGTCCGCCGCCTCAACACACTCGTCGACGCTGAGGCGTTGGTTAAGAATCGCGTCTGGATAATCGATTTTGCCACAACCGGCGCAGGCGAGATTGCAGCGGAACAAGGGTTCGAGCATTAGGACCAGCGGATAGCGCCGGACCCCCTTTAGGTGTTGAGCCACCACATAGGCGCCGACCCGAACCGTTTGGCGCAACGGAATTGGCACGGTGAAACCTCGTCCAGTGATTTCTAAAAAAACCAGCTTCAGTTGGCGACGTCGGCGAGCTGCGAGGGCATTCGAAAGCGGACATTCTCGCTAACGCCGGGAAGTACCGAGAGCTCGACTTCCGTCAGCTCGCGCAACCGGTGGATCACCTCCTCGACGAGTTCCGCCGGGGCCGATGCGCCGGCGGTGATGCCGACGACCATAGCGTTCTCGATCCAGCTCGGGTCGAGCGCGCGAGCGTCTTCGATCAGGTGGCTGGGCACCCCGCTCTCGGCGGCGATCTCGCGCAGCCGGTTCGAATTCGAGCTGTTCGGCGCGCCGACAACCAGGACAACATCGACAATTTTTGCGAGTTCCCGCGCCGCTCTCTGTCGATTTTGCGTTGCGTAGCAGATGTCCTTGGTATCGGGGCCGACGATTGTCGGAAAGCGGGCCTTGAGCGCTTCGATGACGGCGCGCGTGTCATCTACGCTGAGGGTGGTCTGGGTAATAAAGGCGAGCTTGTCCGGGTCAGCGACATCCAGCCGCCTAACCTCTTCCGGCGTCGAGATCAGGTGCACGCGCCCGTTGATCCGGCCCATCGTGCCGACGATTTCCGGATGTCCCGCGTGCCCGATCAGAATGATCTCGCGGTCCTGGTTGGCATAGCGCTGGCCCTCGATGTGCACTTTCGAAACCAGCGGGCAGGTGGCGTCGATGACCGGGAGCCCACGATCGGCAGCGCGTTCCTCGATCGCGCTGGCAACCCCGTGCGCGCTGAAAATCGTAACGCTTCCCTTTGGGATCTCGTCGATCTCATCGACAAAATGAGCGCCTTTGGCGCGCAAGCGCTCGACGACGTGGCGATTGTGCACGATTTCGTGACGGACATAGATTGGTGGTCCATATTTCTCGAGCGCGCGCTCGACGATCTCGATGGCGCGTTCGACCCCCGCACAGAAGCCTCGTGGTTGGGCTAGCACTACCCGCATGACATCGCCTCGTTGCCGCGCCGAGGGCGGACCGGACCCAACTCGTTCCGCGCCGGCATCGGCCACTATATGAACGTGCATCATGCCTGACACAATCCGTGTGCAATGCCGCCGTTATCAGCACGAGGAGAAACACGCGCATCAGGCGATAAGCGTTAGGCCCGCCGGGGGTTCCCAGCATGAGTTCAAATCTCGTGATCGCGATCGTACTGCTTCCCGCCTGGGTGTATCTGATCGGGGCGGCGGTAGCCGTCCTGCGGTTTGTCCGCCGTCAGGTGCCGAGGGCCCCGGATCGACCGGCGGTCTCGATGATGAAGCCGTTGCATGGCGACGAGCCGGACTTGTATGAAAACCTCCGCTCATTTGCCGAGCAGGATTATCCGGCGCTGCAAATCGTGCTCGGCGTCAATGACCAGCAGGACGGCGCTTTGCCGGCCGCTCGTGCCCTGATGCGCGATCTGCCCACCTGCGACATCGCGCTCGTCGTCGACGCGCGCGCCAAAGGCTCGAACAGGAAGGTTGCCAACCTCGAAAATATGTTCGAATTGGCGCGCCACGACGTACTCGTGCTCGCCGACAGCGATATGCGCGTTGATCGGCATTACCTTGGCGCTGTGACGGCGCCGCTGCTCGATCGCAGCAACGGGGCCGTGACTTGTGTCTACAAGGGTGTGTCGACCGGCGGTAGATGGTCCGAACTCGGAGCCATGCACATCAATTTCGGCTTTCTCCCGAGTGCCCTCGTCGCCGAATCCTTGGGTCTCGGAGGAGGGTGCTTTGGGGCGACGATCGCACTACGCCGCGAGACACTTCAGCGAATCGGCGGCTTCGCGCGTATGCGCGACGAACTCGCCGACGACCACCGGATCGGCGACGGCGTCCGCGCGCTCGGATTGGCCGTCGTGCTTTCCCCCTACATAGTCGAGGCTCGGGTCGCGGAACACGGCCTGGCGGGTCTGTGGCGCCATGAGCTGCGCTGGGCGCGCACTGAGCGGGCAATGGCACCGGCCGGCTTCGCCGGGTCGGTGCTGTCCCATCCAGTCGCGATTGCCGCACTTGCCGCGGCGGTGGCGGGATTTGGCTTGACCGCTCTGATCTTTCTTGTGATTTCCTGCGTCCTCAGATGGGCGACGGCGCGGGTCATTGCGGATGCGCTCGGAGTTCCCCCAGCCAAGCCCTGGTTGCTGCCGGTGCGCGACGCCTTGTCCTTTGCCGTGTTCGTCGCCAGCTTCTTCGGGCGAACGGTCTTCTGGCGGGATCAGGTTTTTCACGTCGGGGCGAGCGGCCGTATGACAGCCGACGGAGACAAGGCCTAATGATGAAGACCCTGTTCCTCCACCCGCCGTCCTTCGATGGCTTCGACGGCGGCGCCGGTTCGCGGTATCAAGCCAAGCGCGAAATTCGCTCGTTCTGGTACCCGACCTGGCTGGCTCAGCCGGCGGCCCTCCTCCCCGACAGCAAGCTTATCGATGCGCCTCCGGCGCGGCTCAGGCTCGACGATGTATTGCCCCTCGCCGGGGACTATGAACTGGCGGTGCTGCACACCTCGACGCCGTCTTTCGCTTCCGACGTTCGGGTCGCGGAGGCTCTGAAGGATGCGAACCCGAAACTCAGGATCGGGTTCGTCGGCGCCAAGGTTGCGGTCGAGCCGGAAGACAGCCTAAGGGCCTCGACGGCCGTCGATTTCGTCGCTCGCGAGGAATTTGATTTTACTATCAAGGAGGTCGCGGAAAATCGGCCTTACGATGCGATCGATGGTCTGAGCTACCGTAATGGCGCTGGGAGCGTCGCGCACAATCGCGACAGGGCCGTTCTAGAGGATATGGACCAGCTGCCCTTCGTGACCGAAGTCTACAGACGCGATTTGCGGGTCGAAGACTATTTCATCGGTTATCTCAAGCACCCCTACGTCTCGCTCTACACCGGCCGCGGCTGCCGCTCGAAATGCACCTTTTGCCTGTGGCCGCAAACCGTCGGAGGTCACCGTTACCGGGTACGCAGCGTAGGTCACGTCATTGACGAAATTCGCCTTGCGAAAAGCTGTTTCCCACAGGTCAAGGAGTTTTTCTTCGACGACGACACCTTCACCGACGACCGGCCGCGCGCCGAGGCCATCGCTCGCGAGCTCGGGAAGCTCGGCGTGATCTGGTCGTGCAACGCCAAGGCCAACGTGCCGCGCGCGACCTTGGAAGTGCTGCGCGACAACGGTTTGCGCCTGCTGCTCGTCGGCTATGAGACCGGTAACCAGCAGATCCTCAACAACATCAAGAAGGGCATGCGTATCGATATCGCGCGGCGCTTCACAAAGGACTGCCACGAGCTCGGGATCACAATCCACGGGACATTCATCCTAGGGCTGCCCGGCGAAACCAAGGAGACGATCGAAGAAACCATCCGTTTTGCCGCGGAAATCAATCCCCACACGATCCAGGTCTCGCTCGCCGCGCCTTATCCGGGCACTTATCTGCACCGCCAGGCAGTCGAGAACGGCTGGCTCGACGTCGGCCACGCCGAGTTGATCGACGAGCGCGGGGTACAGATCGCCCCGCTGCACTACCCGCATCTGTCACACACCGAGATCTTCGAGTCGCTCGAAACCTTCTACAAGCGCTTCTATTTCCGTCGAGGAAAGATTGCGTCGTTGGTCGCCGAGATGATCAAAAGTCCGCAAATGATGCGGCGCCGGCTGCGTGAGGGAGTGGAATTCTTCCAGTTTCTGCGCAGCCGGGAGATGGCGAGCTGAAGAGCCTGATTGTCTGTGCGGACGATTTCGGCCTCGATCCCGCTGTCAATGAAGCTGTAGAGGAGGCGCACCGGCACGGGATTCTGACAACCGCTAGCCTGATGGTCGGCGCCCCTGCCGCCGTCGATGCTGTGGCCCGCGCCCGTCGTATGCCGAGGCTGCGCGTCGGCCTGCATTTAGTGCTAGTCGATGGGCACCCGACCCTCGGCTGCACCGAAATCCCTGGGCTTGTGCGACGCGACGGCCGTTTCGATCAAAACATGGCGCGCGCCGGCATCCGCTTCTTTTTTCTGCCGCAGGTTCGCCTTCAGCTCGCCAGTGAGATTGGGGCACAGTTCGAGGCGTTCCGCGCGACCGGTCTGCAGCTCGATCATGTAAATACCCACAAGCATATCCACGTTCACCCCGTGGTCGCCGAAATGATGATCGAGATCGGGCGCGACTACGGCATGGAGTCCGTGCGCGTCCCCTCCGAGCCCGCCGAGGCGCTGCGGGCCGCGTTCCCCGAAGCACGTTATGCCGCGCCCTTCTATCGCCCCTGGATCGGGGGGTTGCAACGCCGGTTGCGAAACGCGGGCCTGTTCGTCAACGACCACGTCTTCGGTCTCGCATGGAGTGGTAACTTCGACGAAGAGCGCTGGCTCCGCCTCATTCCGCACCTGCCCGAAGGGGTTACTGAAATTTATCTTCACCCGGCAACGGAACGCACTCCGGCGCTAGCTGCCGCAATGCCGGGTTACCGTCAGGAGCAAGAGCTCGCGGCCTTGCTGAGCCCCGCAGTCCAAAGCCGCATAGCCGCGTCCGGCGCCACTCTCGCCACGTATAGCGATTTGGCAACGGCATCCACCAAAATATAACCGGTCGTTTTGACGCGGCTCTGACGCTACCGGTGAGATAATTCCGGTGGCCGTAAATACAAATTGCCGCGAAATTTCCGATCCGCGGACATAAAGCGGACATGCTTCGCGGTAATCCTGCGTACAATCGGACAGGTAAGGAGGGGAGCCATGGATGGGCGCTATGACTGCTGCCGCCGCTATGAGCCGAGCCTCGAAGATCTGCTCGCGGACGAGGTGATGACGCCCGTGCTGCGCAGTGCCGGTCTCGAGGCGCAGGAATTTCGCGAAATGATGGTGGAGACTGCGCGACGCATCGAGAAACGAGATAGGCGGGCGGAGAGAAAGTAGGGCTCGGCCGTCGGGGCTCAGGTCGCGAGCCGAGTGAATTCGATCCGCACGCGCAATCCGGGCCGATTGTCTTCGAGCACGACCGAACCGCCGTGCCGCCGCACGATGGCGCGCACGAGGCTCAGTCCGAGGCCGTTCCCCGGCGTGGTGCGGCTCGCTTCCAGGCGGACAAAGCGGTCCAGCACGGTTTCCCGATCGGCCTCGGGAATTCCCGGGCCGCGGTCCGCGACTTCGAGGACGGCTTGCCCGTCGTGACGGCAGACTCGGATCTCGATCTCGCCCGCGCCGGCATATTTGAGGGCATTGTCGAGCAGATTGTCTAGCGCCTGGGAAAGCAAGTGCCGATCGCCGCGGATAATTACGTCCGGTTCCGCCAATACGTTCAACATGAATCCTTTCTCCTCCGCAACCGGCTCGTAGAGTTCGGCTGCGGCCCACGCTACTTGCGAAAGATCCAGCGGGCCTGTCTCATCGCGGCGAGCGCCCGACTCCAATTCGGCGATGCTGAGGAGCGCATTAAACGTCGCGAGCAGGCGATCAGCCTCGGCAATTGCGGCGCGAATTGCCTCGCCCTGGCTCGAACCGGCCGATGCGTCGGCCCCGGATGGTTCCGATAAGGCGCGCTCGAGGCGGGTGCGCAGCCGCGAAAGCGGCGTCCGTAAATCGTGGGCGACATCGTCGGTGACCTCGCGCATTGCCGTCATCAGGCGCTCGATCTGGTCGAGCATCCGGTTGAGATTGCCGGCGAGCTGGTCGAACTCGTCACTCGTCCCCCGCAGCGGGACGCGATCCGACAGATTTCCGGCCATAACGCGCTCGCTCGTGCGGTTGACCTGCTCGACGCGCCGCAGCAGGTTGCGGCTCATGACGGCGCCGCCGATCAGACCGACGCAGAGCGCGATCAATCCTGCCCATAACAGAGTTGCTCTGACTTGGCTTCGAAAAGCCGCCGCGTCGCTGATGTCGCGCCCCACTAACAATCGATAGCCACCGGGGATGATGAACAGCCTGCCTCGGGCAGGATGAAGCTCAGGGCGGCCGTTGGCCGTTCTCTCCAGGGAAAAGGACAGCCAGGCGGAATGGGTCGGCACGCCGGCCGGCCACGCTGCGATATTGCCGGCGAGCGGCTTTCCGTCCGGATCGGTCACCAGATAAATCATGGCGTCGCCGCGATCACCGGCGCTTCGCGCCGCCACGATCTGGATCAGGCCGCTCAAACCGCGCTGCGCATATTGTTCGGCAAGCCCGGTGATCTCTGCGTCGAGTGTTGCCTCGGTCTGCCGTTCTACGAAATCTGCGCTGGTCCAGTAGACAAAGAGGAGAACGCCGAGCACCGACGCCGCAAATACCAGGAAGTAAAGCGCCGCAAGCCGGAAAGCGTGCGTTCCAACCAGTCGATGGGCGTACCGGAGAATTCTTACCGTCGATAGTGGGCCGCCAGATGCAAGGCGAGACTCTTCGACGACCATTGTCGCCCGCCTCGCGGGTTACTCCGGGGCGCGCAGACAATAGCCGGCGCCGCGAACCGTATGCAGCAACGGCTGTTCGAAACTCTTGTCGATCTTCTGGCGCAGGCGGCTGATGTGGACATCGATGACGTTGGTCTGCGGGTCGAAGTGATAGTCCCAAACGTGTTCGAGCAGCATCGTTCGGGTAATCACATGGCCGGCGTTGCGCATCAGGTACTCCAGCAGCCGAAACTCTCGCGGCAGCACCTCGATCGCTTTGCCCGCCCGCCTGACGCTGCGTGTCAAAAGGTCAAGCTCGAGATCTGCGACCCGCAGCTTGGTCGCGGTGGTCGGCCCGGCACCGCGCCGCAGCAAGGCCTCGATGCGGGCTAGCAATTCGCTGAACGCGAAGGGCTTGACGAGGTAGTCGTCGCCGCCGGCGCGCAATCCTTTGACGCGGTCATCGACGCTGCCGAGCGCGCTGAGAATCAGCGCCGGCGTGCGAATCTCGGCTGCCCGCAATGCGCCCAACATCGCAAGACCGTCCATGCTCGGCAGCATGCGATCTAGGACCATGGCGTTGTAATCGCCGGAGGTCGCCAAAAACAAGCCTTCGCGCCCGTCACTCGCGCAATCGACGGTGTAGCCGCTTTCGCTCAGACCTTTGGTTAGGTAGGTCGCAGTCTCACGATCGTCTTCGACGACAAGAATCTTCATCGAGCAAGGTGCGGTCTCTGCGGATGCCAGAAGCAGGTGGTACCTGTGGCCGAGCAGAGCAAGCGGTTCGCGACTGATCCGCCTCTCGAGCGGCACGTGCTAAAAGCCTCGTCCTTTTGACTTGACCGGCATCGACCGAGCAACGATGTATTAACGTACCAAATTGGTCCGAATTCGCCGAGAAGGGCTGCTCGCAAGCGATGATTATCCTCAGCAAGCTCGCCGATTACGGCGTCATCATCGCCACGCACCTCGCCGCGTATCCCGACCGGCAGGTCACCGCCGCGACGGTGGCGACAGAAACTCGCCTGCCGCAAGCCACCGTCGCGAAAGTCCTCAAGGCCTTGGCGCATGCCGGTCTCGTAAACGCGGCGCGAGGTGCCAGCGGGGGGTACCGCCTGGCTCGCAGCGCTACGGCGATTTCGGTCGCCGAAGTCGTGGCTGCGATCGACGGCGATATAGGCCTGACCCAATGCTCGGTTCACGTCGACGAGTGCGCGCGTACGACATATTGCCCGACCCGGCCGCATTGGGCGGCGATCAATCGCGCGGTCGGGCAGGCGCTTTCGGCGATTTCGCTCGATGCCATGCTGACTCCTGCCGCCTTCGTGCCCCGGAGCCCTCACTCGACCAGTCCGTCACAACCTGACGAGCCCAGATATTCCGCATGACCGCCTCCACCGAAACCCTCCAGACCGTCCGCTCGCTCTCGCAAGAGGGCTACAAATACGGCTTTGTCACCGATATCGAGGCCGAGACGGCGCCGCCGGGTCTGACCGAAGACACGGTCCGCTTCATTTCCGCCAAAAAGGACGAGCCGGAATGGCTGCTCGAATGGCGGCTGGCCGCGTTCCGTGCGTGGCGGGAGATGATCCAGCCGGATTGGGCCAAGCTCCATCTCGCGCCGATCGATTACCAAGCCGCCACGTACTATTCCGCGCCAAAGCAGAACGCCGGCCCGAAGTCGCTCGACGAGGTCGATCCCGAGCTGTTGCGTGTCTACGAGAAGCTCGGCATCCCGTTGCGTGAGCGCGAGGCGCTCGCCGGGGTTGCGGTCGATGCGGTGTTCGACAGCATCTCGGTGGCGACCACATTCAAAGGGGAGCTCGGCAAGCTCGGCATCATCTTCTGCTCGATGGGCGAGGCGGTGCGCGAGCACCCCGAGCTGGTCCGCAGATATCTCGGCACCGTGGTCCCACAGAACGACAATTTCTTCGCAGCGCTGAACTCCGCCGTCTTCAGCGACGGCTCCTTCGCCTACATCCCGCCCGGCGTGCGCTGTCCGATGGAGCTGAGCACCTATTTCCGCATCAATGCTGCGAAGACCGGGCAGTTCGAGCGAACATTGCTGATCGCCGACAAGGCCAGCTATGTCAGCTATCTCGAAGGCTGCACGGCGCCGCAGCGCGACGAGAACCAACTGCATGCGGCGGTCGTCGAGCTGATCGCGCACGAGGACGCGCAGATCAAATATTCGACCGTGCAGAACTGGTACCCGGGTGACGCCGAGGGCCGCGGCGGCATCTACAATTTCGTGACCAAGCGCGGCGCCTGCCGCGGCGCGCGTTCGAAGATCTCTTGGACCCAGGTCGAGACCGGCTCGGCGATCACCTGGAAATACCCGAGCTGCGTACTCGAAGGCGATCACTCCGTCGGCGAGTTCTATTCGGTGGCGATCACCAACAACCGCCAGCAGGCCGATACCGGGACCAAGATGATCCATATCGGCAAGGACACCCGCTCGACCATCCTATCAAAAGGGATTTCGGCCGGGCGCGGGCAGAACACTTATCGCGGCCTCGTGCGGGTGCAACCGCGGGCGCAAGGCGCGCGCAACCACACGCAGTGCGACTCGCTGCTGATCGGCGAACGCTGCGGCGCGCACACCGTGCCATATATCGAGGTGCGCAACCCCTCGGCGCGGGTCGAGCACGAGGCGACGACCTCGAAGATCAGCGAGGACCAGCTGTTCTATTGCCTCCAGCGCGGGCTGAGCGCGGAGGACGCGGTATCGCTGATCGTCAACGGCTTCTGCAAGGAAGTGCTCAAGGAGCTGCCGATGGAATTCGCGGTCGAAGCGCAGAAGCTGCTGGCCGTCAGCCTCGAGGGCAGCGTCGGATGAGCGGTCTCCGTCATTCCCGCGGAAGCGGGAATCCAGGGGCCATGGGCTCCGTCGCTCACTCTGGACCCCCGCTTTCGCGGGGGTGACGAGTGGCGCTTTGAACACAATCAAATGGCTATGATGCTTGAAATCAACGATTTGCACGCCCGGCTGACTGACGGCCGCGAGATATTGCGCGGCATCGATCTCTCGGTGAATGCCGGCGAGGTGCACGCGATCATGGGGCCGAACGGCTCCGGCAAGAGCACGCTCGCGGCGGTGCTCGCCGGCCGCGAAGGCTATGAGGTCAGCCAAGGCGGGGTGACGTATCTCGGCCGCGATCTTCTCGCTATGCCGGCCGACGAGCGGGCGCGCGAGGGCTTGTTTCTTGCGTTCCAATATCCCGTCGAGATCCCGGGTGTGAACAACATGTATTTCCTGCGCACCGCGATCAACGCGCAGCGCCGCCACCGCGGCGAGCCGGAAATCGACGCCGGTCAGTTTCTCAGGATCGTTCGCGCCAAGCTGAAGGACTTGGACATCGGCGAGGACCTCTTGCAGCGCGCCGTTAATGTCGGCTTCTCCGGAGGCGAGAAGAAGCGCAACGAGATCTTTCAGATGGCGATGCTGGAGCCGCGTCTCGCGATCCTCGACGAAACCGACAGCGGTCTCGACATCGACGCGCTGAAGATGGTGGCTCGCGGGGTCAATCAGCAGCGCGCGCCCGACCGCGCAATCGTCATGATCACCCACTACCAGCGGCTGCTCGATTATGTCGAGCCGGACCGGGTCCACGTGCTGCAAGGCGGCCGCATTATCCAATCCGGCGACAAACATCTCGCGGTGGAACTCGAGCGCCGCGGTTACGGCGTTGTCGAAGACGCGGCCTGAGCTACCGGCAAAGCCGATGAGTGCGGTTGTCGATTTCCCGGTCAAACCCGAGGCGCGGCCTTATCTGGAAGCGTTCGGGCATCGGCGGCATAACAGCGACCCTGACTGGCTCGCGGGTTATCGCAACCGAAGCCTCGCACGCTTCGCCGAATTGGGATTTCCGTCCAGACGCAGCGAAGAATGGCGCTATCTCGATCTGCGCCGGCTCGAACAACGGCCAATGTTGCCGGTCGGCCGGGAGACCGCCGTCGTCACATCCGCCGCGCGGGCCCAGCTCGACGAGATTGGCTTGGCAGAAGCGGCATATCGGCTCGTGCTCGTCAATGGCAGGTTTGCGCCGGAGCTGTCCCGGTTCGATCAGCTTCCTTCCCGCGTGTGGCTCGGGCCGATGGCGGTGGCCATTGCCGAACGGCCGGAATTGGTGAGTGCCTGGCTCGAGGCACAATCCCTCGATCGGGCATTCGCATCGCTTAATGCGGCGTTTTTCGACGACGGCTTTGTCCTCGATATTGCACCCGGTGTCGCCGTGGAACGGCCGATCGAAATAGTCCACCTGTCCGCTGGCGAAATTGGCGGCTCGCTGCATACGCGCAGCCTCGTAGTCGCCGGTCAGGGCAGCCGCGCCATCCTCGCCGAAAGTTTTACCGGCGTTGGCGATTACTGGCGCAACGATGTTGTCGAGTTGCGGCTCGGCGCCAGCTCCGAGCTAGCCAGGGTTACGCTCGTCGAGGAAGGTGCGGAGGCGCTGCACTTCGGGGAAGTGACCGCGACGCTCGATGCAGCCTCACGGCTTTCGAGCTTTGTCCTACTGCTGGGGGGCCGGACGGTACGGCACGAAATTACGATACGTAGCGAGGGAGCAGGAACCCGCTGCGACCTCAACGGCGCATTCCTGTTGTCCGATCGTCAGGAGGCCAACATCCTGACCATGGTGGATCATATCGCGCCGCGAGGTGAAACCCGCGAAACCTTCAAGGGCGTGGCTACCGGGCGGGCGCACGGCGCCTTTCAGGGGCGCATCACGGTGCGCCCGGGCGCGCAGAAGGTCGACGCGCACCAGCTGAGCCGCAATCTGGTTCTGAGCCCACGCGCGGCAATCGACACCAAGCCCGAGCTCGAAATCTATGCCGACGACGTCAAATGCAGCCACGGCGCCGCCGTCGGCGATCTCGACGAAGCGGCGCTTTTCTACCTGCGTGCTCGCGGTATCCCGACTGACGAGGCGCGTCGGATGCTGATCGAGGCCTTCGCCCGAGAGACGCTTGAGCTGATCGAGCCGGCGTTCATGCGCGGGCATCTGCAGTCACGCCTCGCCCGGCGCTTGGCGACATTGGAGGAGTAGGAATGAGGTCGGCGAGTTTGAGGAGCATTTATCCTGGGCCGGGCGGCTTTGACCCGCAGCTCTTGAAGCGCGAATTCCCGATTTTCGCGAACAATCCCGATCTGGTGTTTCTGGATTCGGCCGCCAGCGCGCAGAAACCGCGCTCGGTCATCGACGGCACCGCCGACTACTACCGCACTGACTACGCCAACGTGCACCGCGGCGTCTATCGGCTGAGCGCCCGCTCGACCGAGCTGTACGAGGAAGCGCGAGAGAAGGTGCGGCGGTTTTTGAACGCCGCGGACCGCCGCGAGATCGTTTTCGTGCGCAACACGACCGAGGCGATCAACCTCGTCGCGCAGAGCTGGGGCCCGGCCTTTCTGCATGAAGGCGACGAGGTGCTGATCAGCGAGCTCGAGCATCATTCGAACATCGTGCCGTGGCAGTTGCTGCGTGATCGGATCGGCATCCGCCTCGTCGTCGCGCCCATCGACGCGACGGGCGGGCTCGATCTCGCCGCCTTCGAGACGCTTTTGTCGCCCCGCACCAAGCTTGTCGCGGTGACCCATATCGCCAACGCGACCGGCGCCGTCGTTCCGGTCGAGCGGATCGTCACGCTGGCGCATCGGCACCGCGCGAAGGTCCTGCTCGACGGCAGCCAAGCGGCGCCGCGGCTCCCGGTCGACGTGCAGGCTTTGGGCTGCGATTTCTATGCCTTCACCGGCCACAAGGTCTATGGGCCCACCGGCATTGGCGTGCTTTATGGCCGCCTCGACGCGCTCGCCGCGATGCCGCCCTACCAAGGCGGTGGCGAGATGATCCTGCATGTCAGCTTCGAGAAGACCGAATATCAGGAACCGCCGCACCGCTTCGAAGCCGGGACCCCCGATATCGCGGGCGCAATCGGTCTCGGCATCGCGCTCGACTTCATCGAGGAATTGGGACGCGAGAACATCCTCGAACACGAGGAGGCGCTGACCGGCTATGGCGTCGACCGCTTGTCGCGTATTCCGGGTCTGCACTTGCTCGGCGCCGGCCAGCGCCGGCTCGGCATCCTGTCCTTCGACTTCGACGGCGTGCATCCGCACGACGTATCCCAAGTGCTCGACCAGCATGACGTCGCGGTGCGCGCCGGGCATCACTGCGCGCAGCCCCTGATGGAGCGGCTCGGCCTGTCAGGCACGACGCGCGCTTCGCTCGGCGTTTACAATGACGAGAGCGACATCGAGAGGTTGGCCGACGCGCTCCAAGCAGCCCGGGAGATGTTCTCGCGATGATGGATTTGCGCGAGCTTTATCAGGACATCATCCTCGATCACGGCCGCCACCCGCGGAATTTCCGCGCGATCGAGAATCCGACGCATTTCGCGCAAGGGCACAATCCGTTGTGCGGTGATCGGGTGACCGTCTATTTGACGCTCGATGGCGACCGGATCGCGGACGTCAGCTTCAAGGGACGCGGTTGCGCGATCTCGACCGCAGCGGCATCGCTGATGACCGAGGTGCTAAAGGGCAAGACCATCGCCGAGGCGCGCGCCCTCTTCGCGCAATTCCGTGCCCGGGTCACCGGCGGCGAGGCTGCGCCGGAGCTGCCGGAGCCGCTGGACGAGGAAATGGACAGGCTCGAGCCGCTGACCGGGGTCAGGGCCTACCCCGCCCGCGTCAAGTGCGCGACCTTATCCTGGCATGCCCTCGAAGCGGCGCTGAAAGGCGCGGGCACGACGGTCAAGACGGAGTAGAAGGCATGGATCACGATCCGTTCGAATTCGATGCGAACCCGCCCACTGCCGGCGATGACGTCGAGCGCCCGGAGGGCGGTGAGGATGATCCGGCGCTAATGGGGCCGGTGCTCGAAGCCCTCAAGACCGTGCGCGATCCAGAGATCCCGATGGACCTCGTAGAACTTGGCCTGATTTACGAGCTGATGGTCAAGAAGGAGGGCATCGTCTATGTCGAGATGACTCTGACGACACCCGCCTGCCCGGTTGCCGCAAGCATGCCCGGAGAAGTCGAGGCGGCGATCCGCAGCGTTCCCGGCGTCTCCGACGTGCGGGTCAAGCTCGTCTGGACGCCCCCTTGGACCCAGGACCTGATGAGCGACGAAGCAAGGCTCGAGCTCGGGCTTTTGTAAAAGCCTCTTTCGGCGCCTGCCCGCAGAGTGCGCGGGGAATGGCTGCTCGCCTCAAGGAGGCCCGAAGGACGGGTGCAGTGAGAGCTCTAAGGGGGCGGCGTTAGGCCCGCGCGCACCCGAAACCTCACTTGAGCAGGTCGGGATGTATCTGGAGCAGTTCTTGGATCGCCTGAACCGACGCATGTCGCTGCGCCGTTTGGGTGCTGGCCGGCGGCTGTTTGCGAGCCGACGCAGTGTGCGGGTCCCGGTTTTCTACCTGCGGACCGGCAACGCTTGGGGGCTGAGTTTCGGAGCGGAGAGCTGGCGCCACATCGTCGGTCGGCTGAGCAGCCGTCGTGAGGTCGGCTGGAGCCATCTGGCTCCCGACGTCGATCACCTCCTGACCAGCCTTTGCCTCGGATGGCGCGGCTAGCGGTCGGTCTGCTTCAACTGCGTCCGGTTTGCTAGAGATGGTGAGGGGCGGGTCGGGACCACTTCCGGAGCTCTCGTCTGCCGTCCCTTCCGAAGTGCGAGCCGGCCCGCCCGGCCATGCTTCGGGTACCCACACACTTTGTGCTGCCGGGGCATCCAAATAAGCGCTACCGCTCACGGCGGAAACCGGTCTGACCGACCGATGGATCAGAAAAGCCAATCCGGCGCCAAAGAAGACAACAATGATCCAGGTCGCTATCAGTCCGACCGAGATCAGGTAGGACAGGGGGCCAATCGATTTGCCGAGCGGGACAGTCCTGCGGATCAACCTCCAGATTCGGCTTTCTCGGCGAAGCCGCGTGCGCTCCGGTTGAGGATCGGTCCCGGTGGCAGACATTCGTTAATATTACTTGACCGAGTTTCGCAGGCAACAGCCTGCCTCGGCCGTAGGTTTCGACAGCAGAGCACAGCCGGAACGTCGGCGAATTGCGTCATCGCGACCTGCTCCGGACGGCGTGGCCCGTATCAGCTGCCGAGCGCCGCTTCCAGATCGGCGATCAAATCACTCGGGTCCTCGATCCCGACCGAGAGGCGCAGCAGGTCAGGCGCGGCCGGGCTATCGGCGCCTTCGACCGAGGCGCGGTGCTCGATGAGGCTTTCAACGCCGCCGAGCGAGGTTGCCCGCTTCCAGATTTCGACCCGAGCGGCGACGGCGATCGCGGCTTCCGCGCCGCCGCTTACCCGCATGCTGAGCATGCCGCCGAAACCCCCCGTCATCTGGCGCGTAGCGACCGCGTGACCGGGGTGTCTCGGCAACCCGGGGTACAGCACGTCTGCAACGCGCGGATTTTGCGACAGCGCCTCGGCAATTTGCTGCGCCGAGCGGCAGGCGCGCTCGACGCGCGGGAACAAGGTTCGCATGCCGCGCAGCAAGAGATAGGCTTCGAAACTGCCGAGGATTGCGCCCCCGCCGCTGCGTGCCGCGCACAACCGCTCCCAGAACGCGTCCTCCCGTGCCGTCGTCAGCGTTCCTGCCATCACATCGCTGTGGCCGTTCAAGTATTTTGTCGCCGAATGCATGACGAGGTCGGCGCCCAGCGCCAAGGGCCGCGTCAGGACCGGGGTCGCGGCGGTGCTGTCGACCGCGAGCAGGGCGCCGGCGCTGTGCGCGATGTCGGCCGAACCGGCGATGTCGGTCAGCGACCAGAGCGGGTTCGCCGGTGTCTCGATCCAGATCAGACGCGTCCGGTCGGGGCTGACGGCGCCGCGCAGCGCGTCGAGCGAGGTCGCGTCAACGAAATCGACCGCGAGCCCCCAGGCCTTGGCGAAATTGCGCAGCCAGCTGCGCAATCCCCAATACATCACCTGCGGCGCCACGACGTGGCTGTCCCGCGGCAGGCACTGGAAGACGGCGGCCGCGGCTGCCATCCCGGAGGAAAACAGCAATGTCGCCGCACCGCCTTCGAGCGCGGTCAGCAATGCTTGCGGCTGATCGTAGGTCGGATTGTCGGCGCGGCCGTAGCTGCGGCCCCGCCGGTACTGGTTGTCGGCATCGCGCAAGAAGGTCGTCGCAGTATGGATCGGCAAGACCACGGCACCGGTCGCCGCGTCGGTCGAGCCTAACGCCTGTGCGGCAAGGGTGGCGGGATGCAGCGTTTTACGGATCATCCGGTTTCCGCTGGCGCCATACGCGCCTGGGCGACGGCGTGGATCTGGTCGCGCAAGGCCGGCTCGGTCCCGAACAGGCGATGAAGGTCCCGTGCCGCCAGGCTGAGCAGCTGGCAATATCCGAGGGCCACGACATCGGCGGTGCGGCGGTCGGCGACCAGAAGGGCGAGCTCTCCGAAAAAATCGCCGCTGCCGAGATGAACCGGCGTGGGTGATATCCGCACTTCGACCGCGCCCGAGGAGATGAAATACATCGCGTCCCCGCGCTCGCCCTGGCGAACGATGACTTCGTCGGGGACCGCAAGGCGCGGCCGCAGCATGCGGGCGACCGAGCGCCGGGCCTTCGCATCGAGAGCCGCGAACATCGCGACTCGGCCGACCAGATCCTCGCGCTTCAGGCCGAGATCGAGGGTCGGGCGCACCTCGACGGCGCGCCGGCGCGGCCGCAATTTGCGTTGCAGGTCCTCGTACATGTCTTGATTGATCATCGATTCGGCGCGCAATCTGCGGTACCGCTCCTCCTCCAGGCGCGCCGCCATGCGAGCCAGAAACTGCAATTCCAGCTGACGAGCGTAAGTCGGGTATTGCAGCTTCAGCGCCGCGATCGCCCGATCGACCGCGCTGAACCGTTGATCGAGCTGTTCCGCCATTGCCGCCTTGGGTCCGACGCCGAACACCTCCTCGATCTGATCGCGGTTGAACGCGATCACGTTCTGCAGCACGAAGCGAGCCGCCAGCTGGACCTCAAACCGATCCGCGAGCAGCCGCGCGAGAGGCAGGGCGATCCCGATCCGATGATGGATCGCCCGTGACAGGCGCAAGGCCGCGCTGAAGGCAAGAACCCGGGCCGCCGCCTTCTGGTAGCCTGCGACACCATCGCTGCGCGCGCCGTCTCGCAGCCTCGCAGCATGCGAGAGAAGGCTGGCAGCCACTCGCCGCGATACGGTCCGGTTCTCGAAATAATCGAGACAGAATTCCTGTTCACGATCCGCCAGAACGTAGAGCACCACCCGCTCTCTCAGCTCGGTTGGGAGTTCGTTATTTTCGACCACGGTTCCGCCCGGATCGCGAGTATCGCTGTCATAGACCTTTGCCACCTCTGCGACGATCTCGGGCGAGATCTGATGCTGGCGTCCGACCGTCTCGATCTCCTGCGGGATCGAAGAAAGGGAAAGCCCGATGACCCGTTGACTGACCGCGACTTCGCCCGGCGCCAGGCTGCTGATCTTGAGGAGGCGCATCAAAGGCCGCATTGTCGGCGCCGTCACCAGCAGCGTAAACAACACAAAACCGGTGGCAAGAATGCCGACGAACTGACGAACCTCGGGAGGCAGCGCGGTGTTTTCCGCAGCGGCGAGCGCCAATGCGAGAGAAACCGCCCCGCGCATCCCTCCCCACAACATGACGAGCTTGTAATCACGATCGATCGGGTTTGCGATCCCCGCGAAACTGAGCATCGGGAGCAGGCCGTAAAGCGTCAGCGCCCGTGCGACGAGCGCTGCGACGACCAGCGCGGCGAGCAAGCCGAGGTCGCTCCAACTCGCCTTTTCGAGGAGCTCGGGCGTCTGCATCGCCGCGAACAGAAAGATCAGCGAGCTCGCCCAGAAGGCCAGCTGCTCCCAGGTGACGACGAGGCTCTCCCAATTCGACGGCGCCAGCCGACGCCGTCCGCCGGCGCTGACGGCAAGCGCCGCGGCGGCAACCGCCACGACACCGGAAACGCCGAGGTAGTGGTCGCAGACGACGAAGATCACATAGGCGAAGGCGATGGTCAGCGTCGCCTCGGCCAAGCGGCTCGCCCGCAAGATCGGAATGAACAAAGTGACGCCGAAACCGGCAACGTAACCGGCGGCGAGACCGCCGCCGAACTGGCGCAGAAAGGTAACGAGCCCGTCCACAGGGTTTGCGGGCCGGTCGCCGGCCAACATCGCGACAGCCAGCGAGTAGATCGCGATGGCCGCCGCGTCGTTGAACAGGCTTTCTCCCTGCACCAAGGTCGACAGGCGGCGCGGTGCTCCGATGTCGTGAAAGATCGCCACCACCGCGACCGGATCGGTGGTTGCGATGATCGCGCCAAGGATTACGCAAGCCAGGATCCCGACCTGGGAAATGGGCCACAGGGCGAGCCCGACGACGAAGGTGCAGACGATCACGCCGATGACGGCGAGGAGCAGTACCGGTGCGACCTCGTCGCTCAGCTGGCGGACGTCGACGTTTAGCGCCGCCTCGAACAGCAGCGCCGGCAGGAAAACATAGAGGAGCGACTCGGCGCTCAGCCCGAAATCGTGGAGCCAGCCGGCGACATCTCCGATGATGCTCCCGGGGTGGGAGGCGAAGGGGAGGTTGGCGATGCCGCCGATCGCGATACCCACTATCGCAAGCAGGACGGCATAAGGAATCGACAGCCGTTCGGCGAGCGGCAACAGCAGGCTGACCAGCCCGAGCAGGGCGGTAACGGCAAAAACGGTCTGGATGGTATCGGTCATGACGGCCGGCGGAGTAGACCCTACCGGGAGCCGCAATTGGTCACAAGGCAAACGGCGTCGGAGCCGACCCCAACGGCTCTCGTCGGTTGTTGACCGGCGCCACGAAATCCCGCTAACCGTAATTTCGACAGCCCCGGAACGACCTTTTTCAGGAGCCCGCAGATCACTCCGCCGATGATCCCCCGTCGTGCGCTGTTGCCGATACTGGTTCCGTTTCTGACCGGTCTATCCCGGTTCTCAATTGGGGCCGACCTGCAGCAGTTTCCGACCTCGGAGCTGACCATAGTGAGCGCGACCGGGCCGCACCGGTTCAAGGTGGAACTCGCCGAGACGCCGGCGCAGATGACGCAGGGTTTGATGTTCCGGACGAGCCTGGCGCCGGATGCCGGCATGCTTTTCGACTACAAGCAGCCGATCACAGCGACGATGTGGATGCGCAACACTCTGATCCCGCTCGACATGCTGTTCGTCGATGCGCGGGGCCGCATCGTCAACATCCATCAGCGCGCCGTGCCGCAGTCGCTCGACGTGATCGCCGCGGCGGCACCGGTCCGCGCCGTCATCGAGCTAAATGGCGGAACCGCTGCACGGCTAGGGATCGAGCCGGGCGACCGGGTGGTGCACCCGATTTTCGGCAACGCGTCGTGATCCTCTTTGCTTGCGGGCGATAGTCAGGCCATCGCGTATCGACGCCAAACGAATGTGGCCGTCTTAATGCGCTCCTCTGATTCGACCCATCGCCGCCGCGATAACGGCGGCGCACCGGAACAGGGTGCAACCCCGATCGTTGACTCAGCGATCGAGGAGATTGGACGATAGCCGCTGCGGCCCGACCACACTGGACCGGCTTTCTCAAGAGGCATTGAAGGAGCTGATCGGGGAGAAGCTCGCCGGCAACCTGCCGGAGCGCCCGCCCGAGCGGGAACCGCCGCAAGTGATCAATCTGATGGATGCCCTGAAACGCAGCCTGGCAGAGGAGCGGGATCCGCGTGCGTCAAAATCCCCAAAAGCGCGGCATCGGAAAGTCGCGGCGGCGAGCCGAAGCCAGAGGGCCCCAGGGCGCCGCAGGAAAGCTTCGTAGCGGCTACCCTACCGTCGACTAGAGAAACTCCCCGACAAGCTCGAGAAAGGCGCCGAGCCGGTCATGGTGGACCCAATGGCCGGCGTCCTCTATCGAAACGATCTCCGCGTTGCGGAAGTGGCGCACCCGCCCATCTTTCAGCGGGTCCGACGCCCAGCTCTCCTTTCCATAGACGAGGAGGGTCGGGCAGTCGATGCGCTGCCATAGCTCCTCGATTTCGGCGACCGTCATTTCGTAGGGCGGGTCGGTCCGGACGTAGTTGTCGAACTTCCAGCTGTAAGTACCGTCCTCGTTCTGGTTGACCCCGTGTTGGGTGAGATGCCGCGCCTGTTCGGGCGATAGATGCCGGTTCGCCTCCTGCATGCGCCTGAAGGCGTCCTCGATCGCGGCGTAACGGCGCGGGAGACGACCGGAAAGGGCGCGCTGCTCGCTTATCCAATATTGCATGCGTTCGGCGATACTGCGCCTCGATCGCTCGGCAACGCGCCTCGGTGATGCTCCCAGACCCTCGATTGCGACCAATCGTCTGACACAATCGGGATAGATGCCGGCATAGCGCAGCGCGATCATCCCGCCGAGGGAATGCGCGATAATGTTGACCGGCGCGAGTTCTTGCTGATGAATCAGCTGGGCCAGATCATAGACATAACCGGCAATCGAATAATTGCCGTCGGGCGACCACTGGCTGTCGCCGTGGCCGCGCAGGTCGGGTGCCAGAACATGCCAGTTCCGGCGCAGCGCGGTGGCAACCCAGTCCCAATTGCGGCAGTGGTCTCGCCCGCCATGGACAAGGAGCAACGGCGGCGCGGCTGGATTGCCCCAATCGACATAGTGCAGACGAAGCCGCTGCGAGAAATAGATTCGCGAGGTAGGGCCGGAGCTGTCGAGGTTCATCCGGGATGTCCGGTCTTCTTCATCAGGCGGGACGCGACGCTAATGCCGCGACGGCAGAAAAACAAAGCAGTGATCCCGAAGGTGCACATGCAAAGACCCCCGCGCGCTCGGTGGCGTCAGGCGGGGGTCGGTTTTGCGAAGTCGTTCTTCGCGCTCGGAACTCTGAGCCGAGCTAAGTCTTGGACTTTCAACTCGGTTGCCGATGCCAAGTGGTCGGCAACTGCTTTTCTCCAGGTGGCGTCATGTCTGCGGCACACCCTCCTTGCTGGTTGTCGACACAAGGGATTTAAGAACGGTTCGCAGGCCACGTCAAGGGCCAAATCGCATGGTGCCGTCCCCGAAAGCGGATCCGACGCTCGGGCCGCTTGAAACCGTCGCCATCGTGGTTTATGTTGCTGGCACTCTCTACGAGAGAGTGCCAATCAACCTTGAAATTCTGTGACTCCGACGGAGGAATCCCGTGAATTTTCGACCGTTGCAGGACCGCGTCCTGGTCCGCCGTATCGAGCAGGAAGAGAAGACAAAGGGCGGTATCCTCATCCCGGATACCGCCAAGGAAAAACCGATGGAAGGGGAAGTGATCGCCGCCGGACCAGGCAGCCGCAGCGATGATGGCAAGCTGCACCCGCTCGACGTCAAAGTCGGTGATCGGGTGCTGTTCGGCAAGTGGTCGGGCACCGAGATCAAGATCGACGGCGAAGACCTCGTCGTCATGAAGGAGTCCGACATCATGGGTGTCGTCGCTTAGGGAGGAAGATTATGGCTGCAAAGGAAGTACGCTTTCATACCGACGCCCGCGATAAGATGCTGCGCGGCGTCGATGTTCTCGCCAATGCCGTCCGGGTGACCTTGGGTCCCAAGGGCCGCAACGTCGTTCTCGACAAATCATTCGGTGCTCCGCGCATCAGCAAGGACGGCGTGACGGTCGCCAAGGAGATCGAGCTCGCCGACAAATTCGAGAACATGGGCGCCCAGATGGTGCGTGAAGTCGCCTCGAAAACGAGTGATCTGGCCGGCGACGGCACGACCACGGCGACGGTCCTCGCCCAGACGATCGTGCGCGAAGGCGCCAAGGCAGTCGCCGCCGGCATGAACCCGATGGATCTGAAACGCGGCATCGACCGGGCGGTGGATGCCGTCGTCAAGGAAATCGAAAAGCGTTCGAAGAAGGTGTCGA
>Ga0207693_10000453_pt1 | contig 37587 bp, 29 predicted proteins | sample LARL81metaG_FD_184347 | JGI IMG/M metagenome (GOLD analysis project Ga0207693, IMG submission 184347) | Corn, switchgrass and miscanthus rhizosphere microbial communities from Kellogg Biological Station, Michigan, USA - LAR L8-1 metaG... | ecosystem: Host-associated > Plants > Roots >... | reverse complement strand
AAGTGGCTACGCGGAACGAGAAGGATTTTCGTGCGCTTCAGGTTGCGATATTTAATCCTTTTGAGTTCCGGGGCTAGCGGGGCTTGTTTGGAAAAAGACTTAACCGCTGAAGGCGCCGAGAACATCCGCTGAGATCGCGGAGACAATCAAAAGCTCGAACCACTAAGGGCACGAAGGTTCATTAAGGAAAAACAATTGGGGGCTGGCGATTGGACGCCAGCCCCTTTTGACTGTCTCACAACGGTTAGAAGGTGAGGTGGACGCCAAATTCGCTCCAGATCGAGCGCGGGGTGAACGTAGAACTGGGATTGATGAATCCAACCGGGTGACCGAACGTTGAACTGCTAACGTCGCCTCCGTAGTTGTTCCCGTAGTTCGCCCGGTTGGTCAAATTGAATGCCTGCGCGACAATCTGCACCTTGACTCTTTCTCCGAGCTTGAAGTCCTTCGCCAACTTCGCGTCAAGCTCAAAGAAGGCCTGTCCACGAACGGGATCGAACTTACCCATGGTGCATTGCGATTCGTAGTAACAGGTCCAGAGTTGCTGCTTTGCAGCGGCTAATGCGTCCGCGGGATCGATTGTCGGATCGTTGGTCGTAGCCTGACTGACAAAGTTTGCAAGAAAGTCTGGTCCATAAGTGAAATTCCGCTGGTCGCTAATCGGCACGATGACGGCGTTCGTCGTTCCGCCTCCAGCGTTTATAGCGCTGTAGGAGTTGGTCAATGCGTAGGGCCGCGCTGTGCCGAACTGAAGAATCGGCGCAAACTCAAATCCCTTCGGCAGGTTGACAAGTCCAGAAACAGTGATGTGGTGGCGCTCGTCGTTAGTCATCGGTCCCCATTCGTACGAGGCGAAGGGATGATAGCCATCGCGGGCGTAGTTGCGGAAAGCGGTAAAGCCACCAGCATCGTATCCATAGGCCCATGACAGGGTATAGTTGGTGTTCAGCGAGAAGTGGTGGCTCATGCGCTGACGGAAGCTAAAATTGATACCGTCATAGTGTTGCCGATTGATAGATTCGTCGTTACGTACGCTGGCAAGGACGGGCTGACCGGCGTTCGCGAATGCAGCCGAAAGGGGACGAGCCAGATTGTCGCTCCCATAGTACAAGTTGCATCCCAGGGGAGTTCCCGGTGCGGTGCATGGAGTTCCGCTGGTATCCTGCCCGCTCACGACTCTCTGGTCGATGTTGATCGTCTTGTTTTCGTGCAGGCCGAGGACATGGGTGAATTCGGCTTCGAACACCGAGTTGTTGTTGATCGCCCAGGAATAACCCACATTGAATTCCTCGGAAACGGGATTCCGGTATCCGGGATCGATCAGGCGTCCGACGCTGCCGTCGGCAGCCGTGGTCGACGGACCCGGCAAGCACGCCACGACTGCGTCTGCAGCAGCCTGAGAGTACGACCATTGATTGACTGTTTGCCCGCCGGCGCAAGGTACTGCATCAGTTTGGGACAGGCTCATGACGGTCTGGAAAATGGTGGGGTTCGCGAGTTGCTCCATGAACAAGGGGATGTTCTGGAACACGTTTCCGAAATACAAACCGAATCCGCCTCTTAGCATGTGTTTACCGCGTCCGGTCATGTCATAAGCAAATCCGATACGCGGGCTGAAGTCCTTGGTGCCATCGTGTGGCAGGCTGCGAACGTAGTAGTTCGAGTACTGTTGCGCTGCCGGGTCCGAAGAGATAGCCAGTAAAGACTGATAGGTGCGGCTGTTCTTGTAATCCGACATGCCCAGCATGTTGAAGTCACGATCCCACCGAAGGCCGAGATTCAAAGTCAACCGCGGACTTACCTTCCAATCGTCCTGACCGTAGAAGCCAAGTTGCTTGGTAGCGACCAGGAAGTACGGGTCGCCATTCGAATAGGACATACTTGTTACAGCGCCAGCACTCGCGAAGCCGTCTGGAAAAACTGAGGGTCCACAACCCGCCGACGTGTCTATACCGAGAATACAGCTTGGATTCGCTACGAAATCCACCTCCAGCGTCGAGTTGAATTCAAAGAATCCGCCTTCCACGGGATTGTGAATGAAGTCGACGCCGCCTTTGAAGGTGTGCTTGCCAATCGTTTTGGAGAAGTCGTCCTTAAATTGCCATTTACGCTGGAACGACTGCTGCGGCACATTGCCATTGGTTCCGAATGAAGCATCAGGGAAGGTGATGAGAGGAGCCTGGGTGTGGCTTGCAATCAGGTTGTTCCAATACTGGAAGCCAGCGGTGAAGGTGTTGATCGCGCTCGACGAGAGTTGCGAAGTCAGCGTGACATTGGCAATCTGCAGATGGTTCAAAGTGAAGTTGCCCGCGGTGAGGTCCTGCGTGCCATCAGCCTGATCGTTAAGGCTGTCATTGGCCTGCGAACTGTAACTAACGTAGGCATTGTTCCGGCTGTTGATGGTCCAGTCGAGGCGGCCGTTATACCGCCACTCGTGAAATGGGCGCGGAATCGTTTTGGCGGGTTGAGCATCCAGACCAGCCTGCTGCGCAAGCACAAGTTCCGCATAGGAAGTACCCGATTCGGACAATCCCTGGCTTTCACGTTGACGCTCCATCGCCCAGAAGGCGAAGAGTTTGTCTTTCTTTATAGGACCGCCGATCGATCCCCCGAAGAATTGGCGACTGTAATCAGGGAGATTCGGACTGGAGGTGCCATCTCCATTTGCCACTTTCTCCTCTGTATCGAGTGCAGAATTACGGAAGTATCCGAATACCGACCCGTGGTAGTCGTTGGTTCCGGACTTGGTGATCATGTTGATGGCTGCGCCTTGCGAGCGACCGTTTTCGGCCGAGAAGCGCTGCGTGCTGATCTGGAATTCCTGAATCGCCTCGAGGGGCATCTGCATGACGGCGCCGCCGACGGTGTTGTCCTTATTGTCGACGCCATTGATGGTCGTGTTGACGTTGCGGCCGTCCGAGCCGTTGATCGAGAGAACTGCGTAACGGTTCTTGGTGGGATCGTAGGAGTCTGTCGCCTTTACACCAGGAGCCAGATAGGCAAGGTTAGCGGCATCGCGGCCGACCAGTGGAAGCTCCGAAACTTCGCTGGGGGTAATGTTCTGGCTGACGCTGGTCTTATCAACGTCGACGAGGGTGGCGGCACCGGTGACTTCAACCACCGTGGTAGCCGCTCCTGGATTCAGCGTGGCATTGACGCTAGCCGACTGGCCGACGAGCAGCTCCGCGGTTTGGGCTACCGTGGCGAATCCTTCTTTCGTGATCTTCACCTCGTAGGTTCCGGCCTGCAGCAGGTCGAAGCGATAGGAACCGGTCTCGTTCGTGGTCGCAGTGCGGGTGAGACCTGTTGCCTTGAAGGTGGCCGTTACGTGTGCACCACTGACGACGGCGTTGGACTTGTCGGTGACAGTGCCTTGAATTGTGCCGGTTGCAGTGGCTTGACCGAACGAGTAGGTGCCAGCTAGAGCGAGTAGAAACAGCAGCATGAAGCATGCGAATCCACGCACTTGTTTTTGCATTTGTTTTAGCCCCATAAAGGAATTTTTAGCGTTCTGTGCTGAGAACCCGGGCGCTTGAGCTTGGCGCCCTCATCACAACCGGGAAGCTCTGATTGCAGTCCGAGCAAGTCGGACCGACCCCTAGACACAAAACATCAAAAACACTGATGGCGCACAATACGCAATTAACAAGCCAATTGTCAATAAATTGTAAAGTGTTGAGGAATAGGGGTTAGATCGAGGGAACGGCGAGGAGGGTTCCATTTCTCGTAGGGATTAAAGCCGACAGAATACGGAATTGCATATTCGGCACTCGGCTTCTCCATCGCTGGACAGCCGAGGCGGCTGTCCCCACATGTTCCGTGCTAGACACTCACGCTCATTTCAGGGTGACTAGCTTCTCTACCAGGTCCGAGTAGTCTTTCTTCTCTATGCCGTGGACTTGCCTGTTGTACTCGTCGACTTTGGAGGAGTAGTTCATCGAGCAGAACTTGGGGCCGCACATCGAGCAGAAAGCGGCTTCTTTGTAGTAGTCGTCGGGGAGGGTTTCGTCGTGCATCGAACGCGCGGTTTCGGGATCGAGCGACAGGGCGAACTGTTTTTCCCAATCGAATTTGTATCTCGCGTAGCTTAGGGCGTCGTCGCGGTCGCGGGCGCCGGGACGCTGACGGGCGATGTCGGCAGCGTGGGCGGAGATCTTGTAGGCGATTATGCCGTCTTTAACATCTTTCTCGTTGGGCAGGCCGAGGTGCTCTTTGGGCGTGACATAGCAGAGCATGGCGGCGCCGTACCATCCGATCATGGCTGCGCCGATGGCGCTAGTGATGTGGTCGTAGCCGGGGGCGATGTCGGTGACGAGGGGGCCGAGAGTGTAGAACGGGGCCTCGTAGCAGAGTTCGACTTCCTTGTCGACTTGCTCTTTGATCTTGTCCATCGAGACGTGGCCGGGGCCTTCGATCATGACCTGGACATCTTCTTTCCAGGCTTTCTTGGTGAGTTCGCCTAGCGTTTTGAGTTCCGCGAACTGGGCTTCGTCGCTGGCGTCGGCGACGCAGCCGGGGCGGAGTCCGTCGCCGAGGGAAAAGCTGACGTCGTACTTCTTGAAGATCTTGACGATGTCGTCGAAGCGCTCGTAGAGGAAATTCTGTTTGTGGTTGTAGGCCATCCATTGGGCGAGGATGGCTCCGCCCCGGCTAACGATGCCGGTGATGCGCTTGGAGATGAGCGGCAGATATTGAATCAGGACGCCCGCGTGGATCGTCATGTAGTCGACGCCCTGGGCAGCTTGTTCTTCGATGACTTCCAGCATCACTTCGGCGTTCAGGTCTTCGACGCGCTTTACGCGGGCAATCGCTTCGTAGATTGGCACTGTACCGATCGGAACCGGGGAGTGGCGAAGGATGGCTTCACGGATTTCGTGGATGTTGCCACCGGTAGAGAGGTCCATCACCGTATCAGCGCCGTAGTGGACGGCGGTGTGGAGCTTCTTCAGTTCCTCGTTGATCTCGCTCGTGACCGCCGAGTTGCCGATGTTGGCGTTGATCTTGCAGAGGCTGGCGACGCCGATCGCCATGGGCTCGAGTTCGGGATGGTTGATGTTGGCGGGGATGATCATGCGTCCGCGGGCGACTTCGTCGCGAACAAGCTCGGGAGTGAGCTTTTCCTTGTGCGCGATGAACGACATTTCTTCCGTGATTACGCCTTTGCGGGCGTAATGCATCTGCGAAAAGTTGCCGTCGGTATTTTCGCGCTGGCGTTGCGCGATCCATTCTGCGCGGGGTTTGGGGACGGAGTAGCCGTTGCCATTCGAGCCATTGGTGGAAGTCATTGGAACCCCAACTTTCGAAGAAGTCTATGAAAGTTGATTATAAACGCGTTCGGTCTGGATTAAAGGCGCTCACCACAGGGAACACAGAGGATCACAGGGAATTCTCGGATCATTATTGTTTCGGTGATGCGGCCTGGGCATTTCGCTCACTTCGCGGGAAACGGCGCGTCCATCAGCATGGTGGTTTGCTGATGGGCTCGTGGCGGCTTAGAATTTCGGGTTCCGCCGTTCCGCGTTTCTCAAGGAGAACTCTTCTTTATGCGCTTGATCCATCTTGTCTTTGCTTTGCTGCTGATGTGCGCTGTTAGTTTCTCGCAATCGTCTTCGACCAAGCCTGCGCCAGGATTCAGCCTGGATACGATCGATAAGAGCATCGATCCGTGCGTCGATTTTTATCAATATGCGTGCGGAAACTGGATCAAGAATTCGGAGATTCCGCCGGATCAGTCGCGGTGGGGAAGCTTTGTGGAACTGTTTGAGAGGAATCTCGACGTGTCGCGAGGGATTCTCGAAAAAGCCGCGGCGGGAGGGGCGGGCCGCAGCGCCATCGAGCAGAAAATAGGGGATTTCTATGGCGCTTGCATGGATGAGAAGGCGGTCGACAGCAAAGGGATTGGCGCGCTGGAAGCGGAACTGGATCATTTGCAGACGGTGAAGGACAAGCAGCAGTTGATCGATGAGATCGCCCACGCCCACATGATTGGGGCGAGTTCGTTGTTTGCGTTCTATTCGCAGTCGGATTTGCATAATGCCGACCAGGTGATCGCGTATATCGATCAGGGCGGCCTAACGATGCCGGACCGCGACTACTACTTGAAGGACGACGACAAGACGAAGGCGATTCGCGATGCGTTTGTGAAATATGTTGGCGAGGTTTATGTACTGGCCGAGACTCCGGTGGGCGCTTCGGCACCGCCTGCGGGTGTCACGGAAAAGGCGTCGCAGGTGGCCGACACGGTTTTGCGAATTGAGACTGCATTGGCGAAAGCGCAAATGGATCGGACGGCGCGGCGCGATCCGAAGACTCGCGATCACAAGATGTCGCGGACAGAGGCGATTGCGCTGGCGTCAAATTTCCATCTGGATAAATACTTTCAGGACGTGAATGCGCCTGCGTTCACCGAGTTGAACGTAGGGAATCCGGAGTTCTTTAAGGACATCAATGCGGTGTTGGAATCGGAGTCGCTGGAGTCGCTGAAGACTTATGTGGGATGGCATTTGCTGCATGCGGCGGCGCCGTGGCTTTCGCAGCCGTTTGTGGAGGCGAACTTCAGATATCAGCAGGTGCTTACCGGGCAGAAAGAAATTCAAGCGCGATGGAAGCGCTGCGTCAACCTCACCGATCGTGAATTGGGCGAGGCGTTAGGGCAGAAGTACGTGGAAGTGGCGTTTCCGCCAGAGAGCAAGGCGCGCATGCTGAAGATGGTGGACGCGCTGGAAAAGTCGCTGGATGGAGATATCCAAAACTTGTCGTGGATGAGTCCGGAGACCAAGAAACAGGCGAAGGTCAAGCTGGATGCGATTCGGAACAAGATTGGATATCCGTCGGTGTGGCGCGATTACAGTTCGGTCGTAGTCAAGCCTGACGATTTGTTGGGGAACATTGCGCGTGCGAATGAGTTCGAGTCTAAGCGCCAGATTGCGAAGATTGACAAGCCGCTTGACCGCAAAGAATTTGGAATGACTCCGCCGACGGTGAATGCGTATTACAGCCCGAACTATAACGAGATTGTGTTTCCGGCGGGGATTCTGCAGCCACCGTTTTTTGATCCGAAGATGGATGATGCGGTGAACTTTGGCGGCATCGGGCTGGTGATTGGACATGAATTGACGCACGGTTTCGATGACCAGGGAAGGAAGTTTGATCCGCAGGGGAATCTGCATGACTGGTGGACTGCGGAGGATGGGAAAGAATTCGAAACCCGGGCCAGTTGCGTGGCGGACGAGTACTCGAGCTTTGTGGCGGTGGATGACGTAAAGCTCAACGGCCGGCTTACGTTGGGAGAGAACACGGCCGACAACGGTGGAGCCCGGGTCGCACTGGCGGCGCTTGAGCGGATGATTGCCGACGACAAGACCGGGAAGGAAGGGCAGAAGATCGACGGCTACACGCCGGAGCAGAGATTTTTCCTGGGATTCGGGCGGGTGTGGTGCGAGAAGAGCCGTCCAGAGTCGTTGCGGATGAGGGTGCGGGTGGATCCGCATTCGCCCGGGAAATATCGAGTGAACGGCGTCGTGCAGAACATGCCGGAGTTCCAGAAAGCATGGGGATGCAAAGCGGGGCAGCCGATGGTGGCGGAGAACGCTTGCCACGTGTGGTGAGGCTCCGGGTATTCGAGGATAGGTCGGGATGCTTCGACTCCGCCGGAGTTCCGCTTCGACAGCACTCCGGGTCCGGTCAGCATGATATTTGCTTCGCTGCTTGGACAGCGCTTGGTTTTGCCACTGGGGGACAGCCGAAGGCGGCTGTCCCCACATGGCTTCAATCTCAAACTAATTTCCGGACGCAGCCAGAAAGACTCTGGCTCCTGCCGCCCGGGAAGCGTCGATAGCGTGGACGACCTCCGCAAAGGGCACGCGTACGTCTGCGTTCAGTGCCACCACTTTGTCATCGCCTTTCTGAAAATGCTGCCTGAGCGTGCCTTCCAACGCAGGCCAAGCGATCTCGTCATTGTTGATCTTGAGAAGAGGCCGGCTTTCCACGGAGGGGAGCAGCTGTACAACTGTGGCGACGGTGCCTGGAGGGAATCCGGGGCCGACCGATATCTCCAAACCCTGGGGCGAAACGACGGGTGATTGCGTGGACTCGGATTGGCTTGTAAGGAGAACCTGTGGAATCATCCCGTTGCTCTGCGTGGCTTCCAGGACCGGCAGCACAGTGGCATAGGGCGATCGGGCGTCGGCTTTGATGTAGATGGCATGATCGCGTCGGAACGGAGTGCTTCGCGTCTTCTGGGTCAATTCGGGGAGAGTAATCGGATTGACGCCGAGATAGATGGAGCCATTCGCTGTAACCGTGACGATGAACGCATCCTCCGTATCGGCATTGGGAATGGCAGATGCGTGACGGGTGGAAACGAGTTCCACGCTGATTCCTTGTTGCAAGTGCGGAGACTGCGCCGCAGTTGAAGCCACAAAGTTGCCGGTGGTTAGAGCGATGAGACACATTTCAAGTACGTACTTCATTTGCTTACTCCTTTTCGATCTGTTTAGGCGAAGCGGTGGGTTCCAGTTAGTGCGGGAGTAAGATGCCCCGCGACAGCCGGCCCGGAGGTAGCGCTACGATCAGGGCTTGGCGCCGCCCAGTGATGCAGTTGCCAGCATTCCGCCAAGGCCCATCGTTTCCACTACGGAGGATGGGACGATGACCATCGAGCCGCGTTCCTTGATGGCTTCGTAGAGCATGTTCATGGCGCGCAGGTGAAGGGCCGTGGGATCGTTCCTGTAAATAGCTGCTGCGGCTGCGAATTTGTCGGCGATTTCGGTTTCGGCCTGTCCGAGGATGTTGCGAGCCTGACGTTCGCGTTCTGCCTGCGCCTGCCGGGACATTGCGTCTTCGAGAGCCTGCGGAATTTTCACGTCACGGATCTCGACCGATTGCACTGTGATGCCCCACGGATTCGTCTTCTCGTCGAGGATGCGCTGGAGTTCGCGGCCCAAGATTTCGCGCTCGGTGATCATCTGCGCGAGTTCGTGGCGGCCAATAGATTCTCGAAGAGCCGTCTGAGCACTGAGCGTGATTGCCTGGACGAAGTCTTCGACTTCAAGGATGGATTTTTCGGCGTTCCAGACCATCCAGAAGACGATGGCGTCGACGTTGACGGGGACGGTGTCGCGTGTGAGCGCCGACTCGGCAGAGACACTGGCCACACGAACTCGTTGATCCACGTAAGGGCTAAGAGTTTCGACGATTGGGAAGATGTGGCAGAAGCCGGGACCGCGAAGGCCGACATAACGGCCGAAGCGCAGCACCGCGACCTTTTCCCATTGGCGAACAACCTTGATAGCGAATAAGAAATACAGCCCGACGAGGGCTCCGGAGATGGCGTAAGCGTTCTGGTGAGTCGCTTGCGCGACGGCGAGCCCCGTCAACAGACAGACTACGAATAACAAAACGGCAACGCCGTTCATTTCGTGGACTTGGAATCTAAGCATGACTATCTCCTTTGTGCAGGATGCGGCAGCAGGTCGCGCAGCCGATCGATAATCTCTTCGAGGGTGAATCCGGCGGCTCCCGCACGGGCCGCGAACTCTCCTGCCATCTGGCTGAGCTGACGTTCGCGCTCAGCCGTTTTCCTCTCCGGTTTCCTGTTGCTGATGAAAGTTCCCGTTCCCTGATGCGTTTCGAGCAGGCCACCGAGTTCCAGTTCGCGGTAGGCGCGCATCACCGTGTTCGGATTGATGGCGAGGTCTACGGCGAGCTGGCGGACGGTAGGGAGTTGATCGCCCGCAGCAAGCGAGCCTGAGGCGATGCCGGTTCGAACCTGATCGATGAGCTGGCGATAGACCGGAACGCCACTATGAAGATCGAGAGCGAATCGGAAACCGTTCTGGGAGTTTGTCCCCATTTGCATTATTGTACTATAACACTAGTACAATATGTCAAGTTCTTTTTGACTTTTTTGAAATTTCGTTCTGCTCCGCCCTGCAAGAGATCCTGTGTGACGACGAAATGACGCACGAATTACGAGGCTGTGACAATTTCACAGCGATCATCGCCTAGTGTTGGAAGTTGAGGAATGCGCTTCGAAGAAAGAGCTCAGATCCCGCGCCAGGAAAGGGGTTTCGCAAGTGCGGACGAACGGCTGCGATGTTAGCAAAGCACGAGCCACGGCACGAAAGTGTAACGAGCTTGTAAGGAAAATGTAAAAACATCAAAGCTGACGGAGTTTTTTGTTGCAGGACAAGGAGAGCATTTCAACGAATGCTAATTTGTGACGCGAAGATGGGGATTTTGTAAGGTCGCGCACGCGACGAACGAGGACGCCCGAGACGGCGTCCCGTGACCCAGGCCAAGAAAGAACAATTCGGGATGTGCCCGGATCGGGTTGAATCCGGGTGTGCGAACGCGTGTATTTGCAAAACGTCTGCAGACACGCTGCGGGATGCGTGTGCTCACGAGGTTCCGCAGAAAGGAGAAACAATATGCAGAGAGTTTTGGCATACGTGCTTGCGATGGGATGCGTGGGAACGAGCGCCGCGATGCTGGTTTCGCACGACATGACGCTGCAGAACAGAGCGGCTTCTATCGAGTTGAACAACGATGCTGCGTTTCGGGACGGGCTGTACCTCGGCAGGCTCGCACAAGCTGAGAACCGAACAATGCGTCCGCCAGTTGGACGTTGGTCGACAGAGAAGGACCGTGCCTCGTTTGCAGCGGGTTTCCAACAGGGACTCGGCGAGCGATCGTCACAGCAAAAGTAACGAAACAATTCCGGTCCCAGGTGAAACCGGAATCGTTAAACAAAAAACCGCTGCGTTGAAAACGTGGTCCCCCCTGCGCAACAGACTCTCCAGATGAGGTGAATATGAAAGGGAAGAAGTTTCTGTCCTTTTTGGTGGTAGGTACTGCGATTTGTTTTTCCGTTCCGCATCGAGTGAAGGCAGGCAGTCCTGCGCCAACGACTACATCCGGTGTGCGAGGCAAAGTCCAGTTTCAAGGCAAAGTTCCGGCGGCGAAGCCGATCAGCATGGCGGCCGATCCGGTCTGCGCCAAGCAACATGCAACGCCGCTCGTCGCGCAAGAGGTCATGACGGATGACAAGGGTGATCTGCAGAATGTGGTCGTATTTGTGTCCGAGGGATTGGGAGATCAGAAGTTTGATCCCCCGAGCCAACCGGCAGTGGTAGAGCAGAAGGGATGCATGTACATGCCGCATGTGATGGCTGTGCGGGCGAATCAAACGCTGCAGTTGGTGAACAGCGATCCGACCTCGCACAATGTTCACCCTGTGCCGACAAACAACCGCGAGTGGAACAAGGCGGAACCGCCCGGAACAAAGATGGAAGACACGTTTGCCCGTGAGGAAATCGCAATTCCGGTGAAGTGCAACGTGCATCCGTGGATGAAGGGATACATTGCCGTATTCAAGCATCCCTACTTCGCGGTGACGGGTAAGGACGGCAGTTTCGATCTGAGCAATCTGCCGGCGGGTACGTACACGGTCAAAGCTTGGCACGAGAAGCTGGGAACCTCGACGCAGACAGTCACGATCGGGGCCAACGAGACCAAAGAGATCAGCTTCGTGTTTAAGGGGATGTAAAAAGTCCCGAGAGGTGATCCGGGGAAAACGCGGGGGCAAACTGCCCCCGCGACAACCGGCAAGGACACCGGTGCTACCAATCTCTCGCCGCTATTTTGGGCGAAAACCTTTACGGCGTTGTTCGCTGTAACGATGCAGGGCGTCGAGGATGATGGGGTACGCTTCTGCAGGGGGACGGATTTCATCGACCTCGACGGCCTTGCCTTCCAGCTGTTTGTAATCCTGAAAAAATCTGCGCAACATGACGAGGCGATGCGGCGGCATCTCTGACGCTTCGCGGTAGGTGTTGAACTCGGGATCTTCCGTTGCGACGGCGATGACCTTGTGATCCTTTTTTCCGGAATCGACCATCGTCATCAGGCCGATCGTACGGGCGTGGATGATCGTTAGGGGAACGACGGTCTCCTGACAGAGCACGAGGACGTCGAGCGGATCGTCATCCTCTGCAAGCGTCTGCGGAATGAAGCCATAATTTGCGGGATAGTAGACGGCGGAATAGAGAACCCGATCGAGGCGAATCAGGCCGCTGGTTTTGTCGAGTTCGTACTTCACGCTTGCGCCGTAGGGAATCTCAATCACCGCGTCGAATTGCTGTGGAAGTTGGTCGCCGGGAGTGACGTCGTGCCAAGGATGGATCATAGGGTTGAGGTTTCATTCTAGCGGACGGACGGTCCAGCGATAGACCAGACTCAGAGGACCAAAAGCTTTCACCACAGGGGACACAGAGGTTCACAGGGGAATCAAAAGCCCCACCCTGTCTTCGCTCAATGACGCGAAGACAAGAGTGGGGCACCCGCTTGCATTACTTTGTCAGGTGAAATTCTGAATGGAGTTTCGCTTGGGAGTTGTCGCCGGCCCAGACGTCGAAGGCTTCGGGCTCGACTACCCACTTCTTCAATGCCGGGCTCCAGAATTGGAGTTCGTCTGGACCTAGCTTGAAGTGGACGGTTTGCTTTGCTCCGGGTTGCAGATTGATCCGCTGGAATCCCTTGAGTTGCCTTACGGGACGAGAAGCGCTGCCGGCGCGTTGGTGAATGTAGAGTTGCACCACGGTGTCTCCCGCGCGGTTGCCGGAGTTCGCGACGTCCACGGCTACGTCTAGAGTGGCCCCCACTTTCGCCTCCGATTGACTCAGCTTGAGGTTGTCGTAGGAGAACGTGGTGTAACTGAGGCCGTAACCGAATGGATAGAGCGGCGTGCTCTTGATGTCCCAGTAACGCGACGTGAACGCGGGAGCATCTTCCGGAGCTTGCGTCAAAGTGTGGTTGTAGTAGAGCGGAAGTCCGGCAGAGGTTCGGGGCCAACTCACCGGCAAATGTCCGGCAGGGTTCGCGTCGCCGAAAAGAATGTCCGCGATGCCGTTGCCGGCCTGACTTCCCGAATACCAGGTTTCGAGGATCGCAGGGATGTGTTCGGAGGCCCATGTGATTTCAAGGGGGCGCCCGTTGACTAACACGAGCACGACAGGCTTGCCGGTAGCGGCGATGGCTTCAAGTAATTCTTCCTGTCCGCCGGAGAGTTTTAAGGACGCTCGCGACGCGGCCTCGCCGCTCATGAGGGCGATCTCGCCGAGCACGACGACGGCGACATCGCTGCGCTTGGCAAGATCGACGGCTTCGTCAAAGGCTTTCTTGGCATCTTCGGGACTTTGTTTCGGTTGCTCTTTGATCACGATGAACGGGATATTTTCGAAGAAGGATGGGATGTCGCGGCGGATGTTGGGGCCGTGGGCGAATTCAACGCGCACTGAATCGCCGACTTTGTTTTTGATTCCTTGCAGGATGTTGACGGTCGGGCCCGGCTTGGTCATGGCGCCCCACATGTCGAGCAGGTCGGTTTCGGCATCTGCCAGTGGCCCGATCACGGCGATCGATTTGATCTGGGATTTATCGAGAGGCAGAGTGTTTTGTTCGTTGCGCAGCAAAACCACGGAGCGCTGAGCTGCAGTGCGGGCTAGTTCCTGGCTTGCGGGGTCGTTCAGTACTTCGGGAATTTTCGCTTCGTCGATGTAGGGGTGCTCGAAGAGGCCGAGCTTGATTTTGGTCTCGAGGATGGGGAGGACCATCTCGTCAATCTGCTGCATCGGGATGTGGCCTGCTTTGGCGTCGGCTAGCAGATGCTTGAGATATGTGCCGCTAGCCATGTCCATGTTCAGGCCTGCGGAGAAAGCTTTCATGGCGGCGTCCTGGCCATCGCGGGCGTAGCCGTGGGTGATTAGGCTATGGACGGCATTGGCATCGCTGACGACAAATCCGTTGTATTTCCAGGCGTCGCGGAGAACATCGTGCAGAAGCCAGCGGTTGCCGCTGGCAGGGACGTCGTTCAGGTCCATGTAGGCACTCATGAAACTGCCAACCCCGGCATCGGCGGCGGCCTTGAAGGGGACAAGGTAGGTGTTCCACATCTGCTCTTCGGGGATGTAGACGGAGTCGTAATCGCGGCCGCCGTCGGCGGCGCCGTATCCGGCGAAGTGCTTGGCGCACGCCAAGACTTTGTCTGGCGCGCCGAGTTGGGCTCCCTGGAATCCGAGGACTTGTGCGCGGGCGATGGCGGCTCCGAGATAGGGATCTTCTCCGGCACCTTCGACCATCCGGCCCCAGCGGGCATCGCGGGCGATGTCGAGCATGGGGGCAAAGGTCCAGGTGATACCTCCTGCACGCGCTTCACCGGCGGCCACGGCTTGAGCCGATTCGACGAGCTTGGGGTCCCACGAAGAGGCCATGGCGATCGGAGCGGGAAAAATCGTATGGTAGCCATGGATTACATCGAGCCCGAAGATGATCGGGATGTGATGGGGAGACTTATCGACCGCGATATGTTGCATGCGGTTGATCTGCTTCGGGTCGGAGACCCAGAGCACCGATCCCGCGCCGTAGTTGCTGATGACTTCCTCCGGATTGCCGACCTGCTGGATGAACTCGGGGATTGGAAAACCTGGGAGCTGCGAAAGCTGGGCGATCTTCTCTTCGATGGTCATCTGCTTCAGGAGGTCTTTTGCGTTCGGGCGAGCCTGGGCAGAGATCCTGGATGTACAGAGTGGGATGACAGGCAATAAGACGATCAGGAACGAGAACAGCAGGGAACGACGCTGCGATGGGGAATCGGACATGGATTCGTTTTCTCCTCCGGGAGCGATGCCTCGGAACACGTTCGTAACCTGATGATTGAGGCGAAAAGAGTGTAAACCTTTGAAGGAAAAAGGTCAGTGCGTTCAACGGCCCTTTGAATGTTGATTAGAAGGGGTGGAGGCGGTAGAGTCTAGGAAGATCTAATTTGGGGCATCCTATGTCAAGTCAACTGAAAACCTATCTGAAGTTTGGCGGAGCGACCGCTTTCATCCTTTTGCTGCTCGCCTACCTGGCCTACACCGGCGTGCAGGACAGCAAGAGCTATTACGTGACCATCAAGGAACTGCATAAGATGGGTGACGGCGTATATACGAAGCGGTTGCGGGTCGCCGGAAATGTGCAGCCGGGATCAATCAAGCGGACGGGAACCCATGTGCAATTTGTTCTGGTGGAGGAAGATCAGAATCTGTCGGTCGACTACACCGGGGCCGAGGCTCCTCCCGATACGTTCAAGGATGATTCCCAGGCGTTGGCCGACGGCAGCTTTGGGCACGACGGTGTGTTTCACGCAAAGCAACTGCAGGCAAAGTGCGCGTCGAAGTATGCTCCGAAACAGCCCGGGGCGGCTCCGGCAGCTACGCCAGCCAAGAGCATGACGCAGGTGCAGACGAGTCCCGCGGAGCGGGCGAATTAGTACTTCTGCGGGTTTAGAAGTTATAAATCGGAGATCCTTCGCTCCGCCTGAAAAACGGCTCCGCTCGGGATGACGCCCTGATTGTTATTGCCTGAGCTCACCCGATAGCGGCGTGTTGTCTCCGGCGATTCTGTCCTTTGCAAAACTAGTCTGAAATCCATAGATTGCTTTCAGTGAATGCCGCCACCAGTGTGCTCGCACCCGCATCGATGATTACCGTCAAGAACGTGATCAAACAGTTCGGGCGATTTGCGGCGTTGCGTGGCGTATCGGCTGAATTCGACCAGGGGCGGTTTCACGCGATCCTGGGCGATAACGGGGCGGGGAAGACTACCTTGTTGCGCGCTCTCGCCGGCCTGGCGCAGCCGACGCAGGGAACGATCTCGATCTTCGGGAAGAATCCGCGGGACGCCTGCCGGGATCTCGGCTACATGGCGCATCCATCGCTGCTGTATGACGAGATGAGCGGGATGGAGAATCTGAGGTACTTCGCGGGGCTGTACGGTCTCGAAGGCGACACTCGGTGCGCGGAGGCGATTCGGGCGGTCGGGCTTGATCCGGAACTTACGCGCGGAGTCGGGCAGTATTCCCAGGGCATGCGGCAGAGAATGTCGCTGGCGCGAGCGATCTTGCACGATCCGAAATTGCTGTTGCTGGATGAACCTTTTTCCAACGTGGACGTTCACTCGGCGCGCGAGATGGTTGGCTTACTCAAGAACATGCGCGACGCGGGAAAGACGATTTTTGTGGTGACGCACCAGGCGTTGCTGCTGGAGGGCGTTGCTGACGAGTTCGTATGGATGCAGGCGGGGCAGATCGTGGACAGGACCGCCAGCGCCACCACTCGTCGTGAGAGCGTGCAATGAGCTCGTTCTGGGCAGTCCTCTCGGCGACGCTGGTGAAAGACATCCGCCTGGAATGGCGTTCGAAAGATGCCCTGAACGCAATGCTGTTTTTCTCATTGCTGGTCGTGGTCATCTTTGTTTTTTCGTTTGACCCGTTGGCGGAAGAATCCCGACACATTGTGGGCGGGCTGGTGTGGGTGGCGTTTCTTTTCGCCGCGGTGGTGGCGTTAAACCAGACCTGGGCGCGAGAGTTGCGGAACCAGGTTCTCGATGCATACCGGGTTTCGCCCGCTCCCGCGAATGCGTTGTTCATGGCCAAATCGGTCGGCAATTTTCTATTCGTAAGCGTGCTTGAGGCGCTGATGACGCCGCTATTCGTTATTTTTTACAACTTGCACGTGCTCGGCCCAGCGTGGCAACTCATTCCCATTGCTCTTCTCGGGACGTGGGCGCTGGTGGTGAACGGAACCTTCTTTGCCGCGATGTCAGTGCGAACCCGCAGCAGAGAAATCATGCTGCCGTTGTTGCTCTTTCCGATCTCGATTCCTGCAGTGCTCGGGATGGTGGCAGGAACCACGGCGGTACTTACCGGGGAGAATTCCGCGCACTTCTATATCGTGTTGCTTCTGACCTACGATGTAGTGTTTACTACGGCTAGTCTGGCCTTGTTTGGGACGATCTTACACGCAGAATGAAACGCCTTTTTCCGATCCTGTCGATCGTGACGGTAGCGCTGTTGGGTTATGCGCTATATCAGGCCCTGGTGGTTGCGCCCACGGACGCGTTGCAAGGGGACGTTTATCGCATCATTTACTATCACGTTCCTTCCGCCTGGACTGCCTTTCTACTCTTCTTCATCAATTTTGTGGCGTCGGTGCGATATCTTGCGCGTTCCAAGGCGTCCACAGAAACGGCTGTGAAGTGGATCGCGATTTTCATTGGTGTGGTTGGATTCATCGCACCATTTCTTCCGCCGGTTCGGGCAAAAATCCCGGCAGGCATGGAACCCAGCGCGGTGGCGACCACGATCGTGCTGATTCCGGTGTTCTATTTCCTCGTCGGTAAATTGTTTCCTGGCGACAAACTGGATGTCTTGGCCCTGACGAGTGCCGAGGTGGGCGTCGTCTTCTGCACCATCGTACTGGTGACCGGGCCATTATGGGCACGGCCAGTCTGGGGAATTTGGTGGGCGCCTGGTGATATTCGGCTCACTTCGACCCTGGTGATGTGGCTGATTTACGTCAGCTACCTTGTGCTGAGACGTTTCTCAAACAGCGCTCAGACACAAATGCTGGCGGCGGCTCTGGCAGTCTTTGGGGCGCTCGACGTTCCACTGGTGTATCTCTCGATCTGGTTCTTCCGGACGCAGCATCCGCAGCCGGTGATCGGCGGTGGTGGGCAGATGGATCCCCGGATGCTTCACGTGCTGCTGCTCAGCTGGATGGCCTTTCTGCTCTTCGGATTTCTCGTATGCTGGTCACGATTCCGGCTGGAATTACTGAAGCGAGAGGTTGAGCAGGCGCATGCGATGGAGTCTCTCGTCGGGGCTGAAGCTTCGTCGAGCACCAGTCTTCCGTTGAGCAGGAGTGCACGATGAACGCAGTTCGCTTCTTATTCGGGGCGTACATTGCGACCTGGGTGATTCATTTGTTCTACATCGGGACGCTTGTGAGCAGATTCAGCAAACTGCGCCAGCAGTTGCGGGAGTTGGGCAAGGGCAAGTAGTGGTGATCTGACTGATTTGTTTCTTTCGCTCCTACGGAGCTCTTTCCTGATGCTTATAGCGACCCACGGCTCGCGCCGTGGGCTGCATTCTGTCGCCGCTTCGCGGCTGCCTCCAGAATGCTTCCAGAAAGCGCGGATAAGGCAACAACGTTTGGGACAGACGTGTGCCAGCGCAACTATTTTGACTGTTTATGCACTGAAACGCTGCTCTCGGCGACTCTCGGTTCCTTCACGGCATATTTCAGCAAGCACCACAGGGCACGAACACCGTCTTTCCAGCCAATCTTCTTTCCTTCCGCATAGGTGCGGCCCCAATAGCTGATGCCAACCTCGTAGACTCGCAGGTTCCGTTTGGCGATCTTCACCGTGACTTCCGGTTCGAAGCCGAAGCGGTTTTCTTCGATGGGAATCGACTGGATGACCTCGCGGCGGAAGACTTTGTAGCAGGTTTCCATGTCGGTCATGTTGAGATTGGTGATCATGTTCGACAGAAGCGTGAGAAGCCAATTGCCGATGGAGTGCCAGAAGTAAAGGACGCGGTGAGGGCCTGCGCCTAGAAAGCGTGAGCCGTAGACGACGTCGGCCTGACCGCTCTCGAGTGGTTCGAGCAGGCGGCGGTAGTCCGCAGGATCATATTCAAGATCGGCATCCTGAATGATTACGTAATCACCAACGGCTTCCTGAATCCCGCGGCGAAGTGCAGCGCCCTTTCCCATATTTTGCGGTTGCAGAAGAACGTGCATTTGGGGGAACTGCTGCTGAAGTTCAGCGAGTATTTCGCGGGAGCCATCGCTCGACCCGTCATCGACACAGAGTAGCTCCAGTTCGAGGCTGACCGAAACAACGCGTTCGACCACGCGGCGCAGCGTCGCCTGTTCATTGTAGACGGGCATTACGACTGAGAGTTTCATAGAAGGCGGGTAGCGATTCTAACAGAGAGCATCGAAGCCATCGAAGTACGGCACTCAGTGGGTCGGGGTTAGGCGCAAGACGAGATCGCGACGACTGAGGATTGCTACACCTGTGACCGGCGACGTTTAGCCCTCTAATTGGTGGTATTGCTTTTCAGCTCATTCTGGAGGGCTGAGAGGAAGTCGGGAGTGCTGCTGGAGCGAAGGAATTCATAACCTTCGATCATGGCGGCCACACCGATTCGAGCGGAGGGCAGCGGGTGCTCGACGCGAATTACACGAGCGCCAAAGCGCACACGAACGGCATCGGTCAGAGTCACATGAGGCGGGAAGGTCAGTGTCACCTCAAGTTTGGTTCCGGCAGACACGGGCCGGTCCAGGAAAAAAAATACGCCGCGGGCACTCACGTTCTGTGTTTCGGTGTAGTATTCCGAACTGCCTTCCAGTCGAACGATGGCGGGCAGACGCATATCAAAGCGCCGCATCGCCCGACGTTCCTGTGCGTTTGGCTGCATCGAATCCCGACTGCCGGTTGCCTCTGTTCCAGTGAATCGCAAACCGCAACATCCCCAGATTGAAACTTCGCAGCCCCCAATTTATAGAATCGCCAGCCGTTTGCAACAGCAAAATTCCATTCGAGCCGAGTCGGTAAATCCGCAAGGGTGTTGCAGAAGCCTGTGTCGAGCGGAGGCTGATCCTCATGTCTGATCCCCGCCTTCGAGACACTCGATTTTCCGTGACGCAACTTTGGCGCCGTCACCGGGTTGATTCCGACATCTTGAATTCTGCGCCATCCGGTCCCAACCCGGGTGCCGAATGACATTCGCGTAGGGTTTCGATGAAAGCGAATAACACACTTCTGGCAAACGCCATGGTTTTAGCTCTACTAGGAATTCTGGCGGGAGCCGTAGCCGGTATTGGTGTGGGCTTATTGACGGGCCGGTCTCCGGCGCCGTCAAGCACTGGCAGTCAATAGCGCTTTAAGAATTTTGCCGGGCGACACGCATCTTACGGGACTATGCCCCGCATCTGACCACTCTTAGGAGCGAGGAGACTTGCGTTTTCGCGTTCCGGATGGGCGCAATAGGTGGGCCCGGCTTGACTTGCCTATCCTTCAGATGTTTAAGTAGTTACTTAATTTTTCCGCCAGTTCCAGTGACCAGAAAGCTGCGGGCGACGCTCGCCCGGGATACACCGGCGCGAAGATTCTGCATACGAGTGCAACCGTCAACTCATCAGTGGTCTCGTCAAAACGATCTGGGCGGTAGCACTTGCACCAGAGCGGACCTGAATACATCGGAGGAAGCGTGAACGTAGATCGCCGCAGGTGGGGCACGTCCGTGCCCGGAGTTCGCATTATGGCCGCCGCCTTGGTATTGCTAGGGGCCGGGTGTGCTTTTCTCGGGTGGGGATTCCGGCCTGGCACTGCTTTGACCGATGGCGCGAATATGACGGTGCCAGGCAATGTGCTTTCGGGTCTTGGGCTGAATTCCGGCGACGTCGAGTCCACGGGAGACATTAAGGGACAGGCGCATTCGATTCTTGCAGGACTACCTCTTATTTTCGAGCCGAACCAGGGACAGGGATCGTTGGACGTAACCGATAACCGCGCCAGGTTTGTGGCGCATGGTTCCGGATACAGCATGGTTCTCGGTGACGATGGAGCGATTCTGAGCCTGGCCTCGCGAGGTCAAGCGGGCAATCATATTTCTCGCCTTTCTAGTCGTGCAGAAACGTTTCAGATGAAACTTGTGGGCGCAGATCCGAAGGTTGTGCCCGCCGCTGCCCAGCAACTTCCTGGCAAGAGCAACTATTTCATCGGGAGTGACCCGACAAAGTGGCGCCGCGGGATTCCCCAGTTTGCGCGCGTGCGTTACGAGAGCGTTTACCCTGGGATCAATCTCGTTTTCTACGGCAATGACGGGCATCTGGAGTATGACTTCCAGGTGGCGGCAGGTTCAGATCCCTCCCAAGCAGAACTGGAATTTGATGGCGCGAAACATCTTGCGGTGGAAGATGGAGCGCTGGTGGTTCGCGGGGAAAGCGGAAGTATCCGGCTCGACGCACCGACCGTTTACCAGAATTTCGACGGACGGAAACAACCTGTGGAAGGTGCTTTCGTGCTGCGAAGTCGGAATCGAGCAGGGTTTGCGGTGGGCGCCTACGACCGTTCGCGGGAATTGATCATTGATCCAATCCTGAATTTTTCAACGTACTTTGGCGGGAACGGCAACGAGCACTTTACCTCCGTCGGGGTGGACAGCGCCTTCAACATCTATCTTGCAGGTTCCACAACGTCAACCAATCTCCCAACGACCACGGGCGTCGTTCAGACCACCCTCGCAGGCGCGCAGAACGTATATATCGCGAAGATTCAGCCTCCTCTGAGTTCAGTAGCAGCTCAGTTGCTGGATTTGACCTATCTTGGCGGAAGTGGGACGGATTATCCGGTGGGTCTCGAAGTCGACGGGGCGGGGAATTCGTTTGTTGCCGGGACAACGACTTCCGGAGACTTTCCAACGACGATCACGAATGCATATCAGTCTGTCCCGGCGAGCGCGGGCACGCATGTGTTTGTGACCGAGTTGCGCAATGATTTTGCGCAATTGAACTATTCGACGTATCTCTCGGGAAACGGGACGGACATCGCCAGCGGCATGACGATTGATTCGGCCGATCAGGTATATGTGACCGGGACGACCACGTCCATCGAGACGCAGACGACCGATCAGTTTCCGGCCAGCAATCTGCCGCAAGCTCTGCCCTTCCAGAGTACGTCAAGGGCGCCAGGACTGCCGCAGTTCTTCGTGACCAAGGTCAATACGACCGCACCCAAGAATGCCAGCATCCGCTACTCGACCTATTTTGGAGGAGGCACTTTCAACACTGCCACTCCGATCGCAGTGGGTGGTGGCATTGCTGTAGACACGAACCAGAATGTCTACTTCAGCGGAACGACGAACTTCACTTTCTCGGGATGCGACGGCTGCAGCACCACCGATTTTCCGATCCTGAACGCCTATCAGCCCTGTCTCGACACGCCCACCAGCACGACGATCTTGAATCCTCAGTCGTGCGCGAATAGCACAAACCCAATTGCTACGGATGCGTTTGTGGCGAAGTTAGATCCCAATGCCGTGCAAGGACAACAGTTACGGTGGTCAACTTACATCGGTGGTACCGATGACGATTCGTCGGGAGCGATAGCACTCGATTTAGGCTCGGCCAACGTGTACGCGGTCGGGACGACGAACTCGGCGGACTTCGTGAATACGGGCGTGGTGAAGTCGTACGCTTCGTACCAGGCGTGTCTGAACAATAATCCCCTTACTCCGGCTAGTGGATCGGTCACATGCAACGCGACGGCGACTTCGCACACGGATGCATTCGTGACACGTTTGTCGAATCCAGCCAACATCTCCGGTACGCCAACGCTTGTTGCCCTTAATTACTTCTCGTATCTGGGGGGGGCGAACGACGAACAAGGCCTTGCCATTACGGTGGATTCGAATCGCGGAGCTATGATCACGGGTTCGACGACATCGCCGGCATCATTCACCGGCACCACTCCGAATGCTGGAACCTTTCCCGTGAGTCCTTTTCCCAGCTCAATTCAGAGCAATCTGAACGGGACCCAGGATGCGTTTATTGCGCGCCTGAATACTGGAGCGGTGGTTGGACAGACCACGAGTGCTTCGTGGGCCAGTTTCTTCGGCGGAACCGGATTGGAATCGGGAACTGGTATTGCTCTCGATGTGAATCAGGATTCGTATCTTGCCGGCGAGACCAACTCGACGGATCTGCAGGTTGCCAAAGCGGAGCAGGCAAACAATGGAGGGGGCTACGATTCGTTTGTAACGCAATTCGGAACCGCACTCAGCCTTTCCATCCAAGGTGTCCTGACCCTGGGAACGAACCAGCAATACATTAGCGCTGGTAACCCTGCGACCTTTACGTACACGGTGACGAATAACGGGCCCGATACGGCAACCGGAATCGTGGTTACGGCAAATATGAATTCAACGGTAACCAACGTTCAGTTTTCGAACGTGAGCGCGACCATCAGTTCTGGAACGTGCGGAGCCGGAAACTCCTCGAGTACGGGCATCAGTTGCGGTCCGATTTCGCTGCAATCGGGATCGACGGCAACAGTGACCATTACAGCGACGCCGACGGCGAGCAGCACCGGAAATTTTCCGGTGAATTTCAACGGCGGCACGGTGCAAGCGATCGCGCCGGGAAATATTGTGCTGGCGCAAACGTCAGTTCCGGCTAAGATGTCGGACTTCGGCATGGGCGTCACTCCGAGTAACCAAGCGGTCACGGTGGCTGGAGGGACGGCCACGTACTCGGTAACGCTAACGCCGAAACCGGTTTTCACATCGAGCATCAGTCTGTCGTGTTCCGGGCTGCCGGCCGCTTCCACTTGCAATTTCACTAGCCCGTCGGTCACGCTGACTAGCACGAGTCCGGCCACATCGACGCTGAATATCGTTACTACGGCACGTCCAGTGACGACGCCTGCAGCAAGTATGTGGGTTCGTCAGTTCTATGCTCTCTGGTTAGCATTCCCGGCTTTGGCGTTCGTAACTTTCGGACGAGATCGAGGGCGCAGGCGGATTCTCGGAATTAGCTTGTTGTGTCTGATTTTCGCGATGCTTCTGCTGCTGCCTGCGTGTAGTCACAGTTCGACGCAAAATCCGGTCAGTGGAACTCCGGCGGGAAACTACACGATCACCGTAACTGGAGCATCTGGCGGTGACTCGAAGACCCAGACCATCGGACTGAGTGTTCCGTAGAGAGTTCGCGGAAAAAAGAAGAAGCCCGCAGCGAGTGCTGCGGGCTTTTGATTTTTTGGTCGAAGGTCAGGCGCCAGCGGAAAGTTTGTGGTGTCCGCGCGCCTCGGCAATTCCGTACTGGCGAATCTTGTAGAGGAGAGCCTTGTAGCTGATCTGCAGGATCGCCGCTGCCTGCTTGCGATTCCAATTCGTCTGTTCCAACGCGCGAGTAATAGCGAGCGCCTCGGCTTCGTCCTTGGCAGAGCGGGCCAGAGATTTCAGGCCTCCCGGCTCGCCTGTTTTGGAAGGGTCGCCCGGTACACCTCCGGTGCCGTCGTTGCGCGGCAGTAGTTCCGAGACCGCAAGATTTTCATCTCCTAGAATCAGATACCGCTTCAGAAAGTTATTCAACTCACGCAGATTGCCGGGCCACGAATGATTGTGGCAAGCCTCCAGCAGAGCAGGGGAAAGCGGCAACGGCGGACGCGCATAACGCTCGGCCATGCGGGTCATCGAATGTTTGAGCAAGATAGGAATTTCTTCACGCCGGTCGCGCAGAGGCGGCAGGCTCAACGTGAACGCGTTGAGACGATAGTAAAGATCTTCGCGCAACCGTTTCGTGGCGAGCGCTTCAGGAATATTGATGTTGGTCGCGGCGAGAATGCGCACGTCAACTTTGATAACGGAGCGGCTGCCGAGTCGTGAGAACTGCTGATCCTGTAAAACGTGCAGCAGCTTTGCTTGCAGAAGCGGCGGCATTTCGCCAATTTCGTCGAGCAGAATGGTGCCCTTATTGCAAAGTTCGAATTTGCCGGGCTTGGCGTGAGTGGCACCGGTGAATGCGCCCGGTTCGTATCCGAAGAGTTCGCTTTCCAGCAGGTCGGCGGGAACGGCCGCACAGTTCACTTTCAGAAACGTGCGATGCGCGCGCGGAGAAAGCTTGTGAATCAGCCGGGCGAGGACTTCTTTTCCCGTACCGCTTTCGCCCAGGAGAAGGACGGGAATGTCGACATTGGCGACCAGCGCTGCTTGCGAACGGATCTTCCGCATGGCAGGGCTAGCGGCGATGAAAAATACGTCATCCGCAAGTTCTTCGACCTCACCGCTGAAGCTCTGCTTGCCTCGTCCGAGGCTTAGATCGATGACTGCATCAAGTTCAGCCTTCTGGAACGGTTTGGTGAGATAGTCCTGCGCGCCCAGCTTCATGGCCTGTACAACTTTGCGAGTGTCGTTGACACAAGAGAGCATCACGACCTTGGTGCCTGGCCGCTTTTGGCGCACTTGTTCGAGCGTTTGCAGACCATCGATGCCCGGCATGAGCACATCTAGCAACACGAGATCGGGCTCGAGACCCTTCTCGATTCTTTCAAGCGCTTCTTCACCAGTCGTCGCGGTCTCGACTTTATAGTCGTCCACTTCGAGCAGGGTCTTGATGTAGCGGAGCATCCCGGGTTCGTCGTCCACCAGGAGGATCTTCGCGGTCTGCTTCATCGATGTTTTCCTTTAGCGGCGACAGCAACGGCCGGTTTGTACGGAATCAGAAACGAGAACTTACAGCCGGCACCGGGATCGCTCTCAACCCATATTTTACCGCCCATCGCATGCACGAGGCGGCGCGCAATGGCGAGTCCTAAGCCCATGCCATCCTGTTTCTCGTTTCCAGGCAGGCGGAAGAAATCGTCAAAGACCTCGAGGTGAAATTCCGCCGGAATACCCGGGCCTGTATCGGAAACGCTCACCTTCACTGAGTTCGGGTGCGGAATGTTCTGCCGGCGACGCTCAGAGGCCGAGGGTACTGAGGCGGATCGGCGCTCCCACATATACGGCTCAGCATGGAGCCATACCGTTCCGGCCTGAGTCGTGAATTTGAAAGAATTCTCCAAGAGGTTGGATATGATGCGTTCCAGCTTCGGAGTGTCGAATGGAAAAACGGGCAATTTATCATTCGCGAGGAAGTAGAGCGCGATTCCCTTTTGCTGGAAGCGGTTCGACCATAGGCGACAGACTCCGGACAGGCAATCGTTGATATTGCCCATCTCAAAGTGCATGCGCAGACCGCCGGTCTCAATCGCGCTGTAGGTCAGGAAATCCTGAATAAACTGCTGCAGGCGTTTACCGCTGTCACGCATGTCCTGCAGAACTTCGCGCTGCCGTTCGCTCAGGGGGCCTAGTTTCTCGCTGTGTAGAAGTTCAACGTATCCGTTCAAGATCGAGAGCGGCGTTTTGAGATCATGAGCGGCGGACGCCAAGGCGTTAGTCGTACGCTGGTGACGTTCTCGCAACTCTTTGTATTCGGCGAGGAGATTCTCCGGACTGGGGACGTCCCCGTCAGAGCGAACGTCTGCAGCAGCGGGTTCGGAGGTTGTCACTGCGTCCGAAACACACGTGTTCTTATGAGCAGAGGCCATTGAAGAAGTACCACAGGTTGACACGGGGAGAGGAAACCGCACTCGGCTTGTCAACGTTGAGCGTCGGTAAAGGAAGCGTAAGACAAGGGCATTCTGTTGTCAACGAAAAATGCACTGGACTTACCCAAGTGTAGCAAAAGCTTGCACTTCGGGGCGGTCCTAAGAAGCAAGAGGCTAGTTTTGGAAAGCGAATTAAAAGCGAATATAACTGCCGAGAATAGCCGCTGGTTTATGGATTTGGCGGTAGTTGACCGGATCTCTCCGAAATTTGGTATTGTTTTACGCGTTAGTTGTAGTCCAATTTGGCCCCTGAGGTGCAGTTTGAGCCAGGTGAGGGGCGCTATGGAGAGGTCTGCCATGAATGGGGGAAGGTCCGCGAGCGAGCGCCGAAGGTGGGCTCGACTACCGCTGGCTATTCCTGTCTTCGTCCGCAGCAGAGACGATAAGGGCAAGGAGTTTCTGGAGTTCGCCACCTCACTGAACGTCAGCGCGGGAGGAATGCTGGTTGCGATTCGACGTGTTTTGCCCGCAGTAGCGCAGATCCGGCTCGAGATTCCCAGCGCGCCGGTAGCAGCGATGGCTCTCCTGCCGCGAGCGGCCCGAACTCTAAACGCACGGACGCTGCGCACCACTCCTGCAGAAGGCTATTACCTCCTAGGGCTGAAGTTCTCCCGGCCCCTGCCATTGTCCGACAAGCCCACATCCCGCCGTAGGAAATTAGTTTCAAACCTGTGAAAAACTTTGCGCAGTGGTGACCGAAAAGTGTTACTCTGGCCACCAAGAGTAGATTACCTGTGTGCCCTGTCATCGGGTATCGGTAAGTTGATAGTCTTCAAGCAGATAATCCGAATTCATAGGTTTTTTCCAGAGCCAGCAGGTTTGGCTCGCTGGATGCAGCGTTGAAGTATCTCCCCTATAAGCAGGTAAAAGCCAACCCATGACCAGCACTACAGTGAACACGCTCGTCCAGCCGTTAGGGGAAATGCCACCCGAAGCAATTGTTTTCGGTCGAACAGAAACTATGCAGGCCGTGCGGGACCGATTGACCAAATTGGCGGGCGCGAACGTTCCCGTTCTAATCCAGGGCGAGAGCGGAACAGGGAAAGACATTATTGCCCGCATGATTCATGCGGCTTCCCCATGGCGCACTGGGCCGTGGGTGAAGGTGAATTGCCCAGCTATTCCCGGGACTCTTCTTGAGAGCGAGTTGTTCGGATACGAAAAGGGAGCTTTTACCGGCGCGTATGGCGTAAAACCCGGACGCGTGGAAATGGCACATCGTGGCACGCTGTTTCTTGATGAGATTTCCGAACTAGACATGTCGCTGCAGTCGAAGCTTTTGCAACTTCTGCAAGACGGCCAGTTCTGCCGCATTGGAGCGCAGGAAGACAAGAAGGTGGAAGTGCGCGTAGTGTGCGCGACGAACCGCAAACTGGAACAGGAAATTGAAAACGGAACGTTCCGTTCCGATCTTTTCTACCGTATCAATGTCGTGAATCTCCATCTGCCGCCATTGCGCGAAAGGGCAGCCGATATCCCGCAACTAGTCGACTACTTCCTCGAATACCACAACCGGAAGTATAACTGCCGGGCCAAGGCGCTTTCGGCGGAGATGCTTACGACTCTGCGCAAATATCACTGGCCGGGAAATATCCGCGAGCTCGAGAACCTGGTCAAGCGTTACGTGATCCTCGGGAATGAGGAAGTGATCTCGGCGGATCTGGCGCCGAAGAGCACAGATTTCTTCAACACAGAAATTCCAGTGGACGGACAGATTTCGCTGAAGAAGCTTACGCGACAAGCGGTGCGTGAACTCGAACGCAAAGTGATCTTGAAGGTGCTGCAGAATCATCACTGGAACCGCAAGCAGGCGGCGCGCGCTCTGAGCATCAGCTATCGGGCGTTGCTCTATAAGATCCGCGATGCCGGTCTGCCGTCGAATCGTTCTCCAAAACCTCCATCCCAGCCAGAGATCGCGGCCGACTAGAACTCGAGCAGCGTCGATTCCACAGAGTTAAGGTTGTGTTCTCGTAGTGCGCGGAATTCCGCGCCTGGCGCGGAGTTTGCGCTGGAACAAACTCGCCGTGCATAGGAAAAAATTCGCGGCTGGGGATGCGCAGACAATTTCACACGCCACTGTTGGAGCAGTCCGGACTTGCTCTTAACTTCAATGATTTAGCGAGTTCAAGAGTGTGCTGTTTGGAATCTGAGGTGCATCCTCCGACTTGCGCCTGTTTCTCCCTCCGGGCGTAAACGAAGTAACTCCTAGGAGAAGTCAGAAAAATGAAGAAACTCATCCTGCTTGCTGTCTTGGCACTGGCCCTGCCTACGGCAGTATTTGCCAGCAGCAACATCGACTACACAAACAGTGGCGGCACCCTCGCGGGTTCGAGCAGCGGACTTTCGCTGAACGGCTCGACGCTGATCGCCATCAACAGCGGTTCAGGACTTGTCACCGGCTCGAATTTGGGTTCGGTGAGCTTCCAGACCGGCTCTTTACTGAGCGGATCGCTGCAAACGGGCGGCACCTTCGCAGCGGGCGGTTCGTTCACCGTCACCGACAGCAGCAACGCAACCTTGTTCTCGGGAACATTTAGCGGCCCCGTGACCTGGACCATGCTGACGCTGTCGAACGGAACTCATAACTACACGTTGACAGGATCTCTTTCCGGTACGACTGGTTCTGGTTACTCCACTGTCGGCGCGACAGTGCAGTTGACCATCAACACCGGCAAGAGCTTCTTCAACGGATGCACCAGGATCTCAAGTGGCGACACGAACGTGGTTGTTCCCGAGCCGGGCTCTCTGAGCCTGCTGGGCACCGGACTTGTTGCCATCGGTGGTGCGATCCGCCGCAAGTTGAAGGCGTAAATAGTGCCGGTGCAGCATAAACCCCGCCGCAAGGCGGGGTTTTTATTTGCTTGAGAATACGGGCTTGCGCGAGATTAACTTCGCAATTCCGATAGCGCCTTGCGCGCGTCAGCATGATCGGGTTTCAGCTTCACCGCTTTTTCAAATTGCTGCCGTGCCAGCGACATCTGATTCGCTTTTTGATAGGCGAGTCCGAGGTGATAGTGAACCACCGCGTCATCCGGGGCTCCCGCCTTTTGGATCAGACGCAGGGCTTCCTGAAACTGGCTAATGGCAGAGGTATAGATTCCCTTGCGGTAGTAGGCATACCCGAGCGTATCGGCCGCGTTGGCTGAATTGGGAGTACCTCGACGTGCGGTCTGCGCCATATCCATGGCGACGTCAATGTTGCCGCCGTGTTCAAGCAGAACGTACGCGAGATTATTAGCGGCGACGGGATTCTCGGGCGAAACGCTGAGAGCTTGCTGATACATAGCCTTGGCGTTATCCCAATCCTGTTTTGTTTCGTAGAGTTCTCCGGCCAGAACAAAAAATCGAACTTCGCGGGGATTGTCCTTGGTGGCCTGCAGGTAGACAGGCAGAGCGCGGTCGACGGCGCCTTGCTCGATCTGAACTCTCCCGAGTTTCTCGAGCGCATCGATATTGTTCTTGTCGAGATCGGCCGCCTTACGCAGCGCAGCCTCTGCTCCCGTGTAGTCCTTCCTTCCCTGGAAGAGTGCGGTTCCGAGCAAGTCGTAGAAGTTGCTATTGTTGGGCGATTTCGCGATCTGGGCGTTTGCGGCGTCGATCGCCTTATCGTATTGCTTCTGTGCGACGAAGGTGTTCATCAGCCCGCCGAGAGCTTCGGAGGAAGAGGGGTCCTTCTCCAGCGCCTGGCGATAGAATTTCTCGGCATCGGCGAAGTGCTTCTGCGCAAGCTGAATGTTGCCGAGTTGAAAGAACGGCCCAGGAGCCTGCGGTGCCCGTTGATTGGCTTCATCGGCATCTTTCTGGGCGTCGGCATACCGTTGCTTGGCGAGTTCTGCCAGGCTGCGAATAAGGTACCCATCTGGCGCGTAAGGTTGGGCCTGGACGATCTGGTTCGCGGTCTGCAGCACGGCGTCCACTTCGCCACGGCTGATTTCAAGAGTGGCAATAAGGCGTTGCGCCTCCGTCATATCGGGTTTGATGCGGACTGCTTCGCGCCACTCCGACTCGGCTCGGCGCATGTCATGTTGCTGGGCGTATGCCGTCCCGAGTTGATAGTGCGCGATCGCGTTTTCAGGATCGTTCTTCAGGGCTGATTGCAGCGTGTCGACCGCGCCAGCAGCATTGTTTTGCAGCCTTTGCAACTCGCCTTTGAAAACCAGAGCGTCTACATCGTGTGGGCTCGTCTTCAGAATTTCATCGGTGAGTTTCGAGGCTTTATCGATCTGATTCTTCAGAATCAGAATTTGAATGTAATTTTTCTTTACCTTCCCCTCTTTGGGATGATCACTGTATAAAGACTCGTATTCGGCCAACGCCTTGTCGAGTTCGCTGTAAGCGAAGTAGAAATCTCCGAGCATTGAGTAGCCCTCAGGCTTTCCGGAGATATCCTTCTTAGTCTGCTTCAGGAGCGCTTCCGCGTCGTCACGCTTACCCTGTTGCATCAAGAGGCGCACCAATGCTGCGCGAGGAGTGGGATCTTGCGTGTCGATCTCGATCGCATGCCGGAACTGTGTTTCAGCCTCTTTCAGGCGATTGTGCGATTGATAGAAGCCGCCCAGCGCCAATTGAGCGTTCATGGCTTTTGGGTCGGCCTGTACTGCCTTCTTAAAATTAGCTTCGGCTGGATCGGGCATGTTGGCCCGAAGTTGGAGCAGTGCGAGCAGCAAATAGGATTCGGAGCGCCCGGGATCGAGTTTTATCGCTTGATCCATCTCCTGCATCGCGGCCGTCAGATTATTCTGAGCGGAGTAGTAATTGGCCCACGCCTCGTGAGTTTCAGGATTATTGGGCTGCTTTTCTTTCAGCAGGTCCAGATGGGGCTTAGCCTGCTTGAGCGTGTCTTCTCGAACTGTGCCGTCGCTGTTCCTCGCCGTTACCAGGAGGTTCGCAAGATCGGTGTGGGCGCGATAGTTCTCGGGTGAGAGTTCGACGGTACGGTTGAGTTCCTGGAACGCCAGGTTCACATCGCTCAATTTCAAATAAGCCTGGCTGAGCTTGAAGTGAGCGTCAGCATAACGGCCGTCAATCTGGACGGCGTTGCGGTACTGGATCGCCGCTTCACGATATCGGCCTTCCGCGAAGTATTTCTCTCCGCTCTCAAAGTATTTCTTCTTGCGAACCTCGGGATTGCGGGAGCAGCCAGAGAGCAGCGCACACAGGCAACAGGCAAACAGCAAAGATCGCAGGATATGGGAACGAGTCATAGGGTTTCTCTCAACGGGAAACGGATCATGGCGAAGCATCTAGGGGATGAATCGATCTTACTCCACAGTAACAGGGCAAACGCATTACCGGAGTCACAGTAGGTACGCGGAGGCAACATCGATCGCTCTCAACGCGGAATGTAGTTGTTCAGCAATGGCAGAACATTATTGGCGAAGGGCATCAGACGTTGTTGAGCGGACTCTATGGTCTCGCCCGGCAGGATGGGCGTTCCAAGCCTGACCAGAGCGCCATCACTGCGGTTCATTCGAATGGAATCGGCCACCAGATAGTACTTTGCCCAATATTCACTAGCGACACCACGGTCATGCGCCCAGTACCAATACAAGACCAACTTGCGGGAATCGCCCTTGGCAATGACGTAGCGGTTGACTGGAAACGCGGCATGCGAAGGGAACGACAACGTGAGGCGGCTGGACTGAACCGGAGCCCAGCCCGCTCCAGGCAGGCAATTTTTTGGGGAGTGGATCGTATCCCCGGCACGCTGGCTGGCAAAATACGCGATAAAGAGGTCGATGGGAACCTCCTCTGTTTGCTCGTTGCGGTACACACGCAGGAGAAAGTTCCCCGGCCCTAGCACTTGGAGAGACTCGCTGGGGATCTCAATGTCGGTGCTGTCTAACCCTGCGACATGCTCCGGGAACGAAGCCAAAGGCTGGCGCGCCGGAAAGACCTCGCTATGCGTACGGGCTTGCAGAAAAATCGCGGTAGCGATCAAAAGCAGAGCGACCGGAAGAAAGCGCTTGATGGAGAGAGTCATTCTGCGGCACCGGCTTTCGGCAGAACCTTGTTGATCAGCCCATGCAGTCCGTAAAGCATGAGCAGTGAGATGACAAAGGTGAGCCATCCCCAGGAGGTGTGATAATAACCCTGTGCCATCTCAGGGCTCCAATATTGAGCCAGCAGGCCTGTTCCTATGATGCGCACATTGTTCGCTGCGACTGCAATCGGGATTGAGGCCAGTGCGAGCAGCCAGCGGAGCCAAAGGCGCTTCTCCATCAAATACCCGTAAATGACCGAGAGGGTGATCAGCGACATGAGGGAGCGGATACCGCTACAGGCTTCCGCCACCTCCAAGGGCATGGCGGGGAGATTAATGACGTTTCCTTCCCGTAAAACCGGTACACCCAGCCATGGCAGTATCACGCTCGCAACCTGGGAGGCGAGCAATTGCAGCGGGAACGCGATCTGATTGAAGACGATCGCAGGGATGGGGATCATCAGAATCAGGAAAGCAAGAGGAAAGAACAAGGCCCGCAGATAGTGCCAGCCGCCGAACATCACGATCAAGCCGGCGAGCAGAATCAGCAACGAAAACCGCGACAGGAACAGCTCGGCTCCCAGTTGTCCTACCATCAGAGTGCACATCGCGACCGCGACAATCCCTAATCCGGACCAGGACGGGCGCAACGGAATCGAGGCCAGTCTCCTCCGCTCTTGCCAGACCACATATGCGGAAAACAGTGGGACGAAGAATCCGTGTGAGAAGTCGGGGCTATTCCACCACTGCCCAACCAGGTGCGCGAGGATCGACCAGTAGAGCCAGACAGTGATTGCGATCAGCGACCCGATCTGCCAAAGCGGGAAGGACGGCAAGTAGGCAGCCTCCCGACGCACACTCGAAAGCTCGGATTGCAACAGTTGACTCAAGATCCCAAGGCCGTCCAAGCGTACGGGGGATAGTTCAGGATAAGACACATGGACGTTTCACGCAACGCTGGGGGACATGGCGTTTCGGCCCGAAAAATGGGGTTTCCCGGGGTTTGATTGCGCCGCCCATCGAGTGCCGGAACGAACTGAATTCCAACGATCATTCTTGGATGCGAGTTCTCTGAGACACCAGAACGGGGCCAGGATGATGCCGGACTTGGAAATAGTCCGTGAGCGTTGCGATCGTCTAAACTCCGCTCTCCAAGCCTTATTTCGTGAGTCCCGTCGGGGAAAAAAGTCCTCGTGTTTGCACCCTTGCAGAGCGGGAAAATGAGATATCAATTCTGACCTCGGTCGCGTTTGCGAGCGCTGGACTTCAGTTTCCTTTATGGGCAAGACGTGCGCCCGAATTGAGCTGAAATGCCCAACTCCCCTTTGGTAACAATCGGCGGGTTACAGGCGTAACGATACAAGGCCTTTGAGCGAAGATATCCTTCGGCTGCCAGAGAAAAGGCTCTGGGTTCGAGCGCTAATTCCGGCTTCATCGAATCTGGGTGCAAATGAGAAAAGTTTTTCCCACAGTTGCCGCCTGGCACGTAAAATACGGCTATTGAGAAGCCCGAAATATCCCCCTTGGAATAGACCAGTGTTTCCGTAAGTTGTTAATAAATAACAATTTTGTAGATTTTTTGGTGCTGGCGCGCAGAAATGTCGAGTTTCGGTCCAACTCGTGCTTCTAGGAGGCTAAGAACCGTACCGGTCGTGTATCTGGGGAGCCTGATGGCAGGGCAAAGAAGGATAAATTGTCCTCCGCATCGAAGCTATCCGGGCTCGCCGACGACTTCGAGTTTTTCCAGACTATGAGCAACTTTGTGGAAGGTGCCAGCCCAAGCATGCGACCCGTCGAGGCGGTGATCCGGGAGCTCGCTCAGAGTGACGTACCGGTTTTGCTGTTGGCCGAACGTGGCGCTGGCAAGCACACCACCGCGCAGCGGATTCACGATCTTTCCCGCCGGAGTGCGCAACCATTCCGCACGTTCCACTGTTCCAACACAAAGCCCGAAGACTTGCAGAACGCTGCCGTCGGCGAACACAAGTCTGCGGGCACGATTTTTCTGCAGGAAATGGGCGAACTGAATTCGGATTGTCAGGATTATCTGCAAAGCGTCCTGTCGCGAAACGGAAATGGCAGCCCGAATGGAACGCCGAGATTTATCTGCGGCAGTGCGCTCGACCTGGAACTCGAAGTTAAGGCTCGGCGCTTGCGGGAAGATCTTTACTATCGGATTAGCGGCGTATGCCTGCGACTGCCTCCTCTGCGGCAAAGAAAAGAAGACATTCCGATTCTTATCCAGCACTTGCTGACCAGGTACGCACAGGAGTTCCATCGTCCGGTTCCGGCTTTGAGTGAGGAACTACAGCGATTTTTTCAGGACTACTCGTGGCCCGGGAATCTGCGTGAGCTTGCGGCAGCGGCCCGCATCCTGGTGGCACTGGGCGACGAGCGTCTTGCCATGGGTGGGTTGCGCGCGCTTCTTCAACAAACTCCAGGCTCGGGCAATGGGCGCACGATTTCATTGAAGGCGGCTTCAAAGGCGGCGTCCCACGAAGCCGAGAAGGAATTAATCCTCAGAGTGTTGACCCGAACGCGCTGGAACCGCCGTCGGGCTGCCGAGGAACTGCAGATCAGCTACAAGGCCCTGCTCTACAAACTCAAGCAGATCGGGTACGAGGGGTATGGTGCATCGTAAGGTTCGAGGGAAAGCTATGAAGAAAGCAATTCATGTGGTGCTGTTGCTTTGGGTTGGTCTGGAGACGACCGCGTTGCTGTCGCAAGCAAGCGGCACGCAGCCCAGCGCCGCGCCGAAAACCGACAACGCAAGCGCAAAAGCTCCGGACGAGGTACAGTCCGCGAATGTGGGCTCGGACTACATCATCGGCGCCGACGACACGCTGCATATTTCCGTGTGGAAGGAGCCGGATCTTACCGAAACTCTTCCGGTTCGTCCCGACGGGAAGATATCGATGCCGCTCCTCAACGACATCACGGCCGCAGGATTAACCCCGTTGCAACTGCGCGACACGATTACTGAACGCCTCAAGAAGTACATTGCTGATCCGCGCGTCACCGTGGTTGTGACCGGGATGAACAGCCGGCGGATTTTTGTAACGGGAGAAGTCACACATACCGGACCGATGACGTTGCTCCCGCACATGACCGTGCTGCAAGCATTGGCGCAAGCAGGCTTTACGCAATTCGCCAACCCGAAAGCGATTTATCTGCTCCGCACCGAGAATGGAAGGCAGCAGAAAATACCTTTCAACTACAAAGAAGTCGTTAAAGGCAATCATCCAGAACAAAACATCATGTTGAAGCCAGGTGACACGATTGTCGTCCCGTAAGGAACTGCGAATGAACAGACGTCATAACATCCTGGTCGTAGGAATGGTAGTGCTTGCCCTCGGCACCGTGAGAGCGCAAGACAATCCAACGCCCTCGCCTGATTCGCAGACGAGCGCACAGCAACCCGTTGCGCCCTACGGTCAGGAAAACGCTCCCCAACCAATTAACGACAACCCGCCGCTTTCCGGACTTGATATGCCGTCCTTGCAGGAGCATGCGGCTCCCTTGAGTTACCTGCAGCCGGGAGCCACGTTCAGTGAATCGGCCAGCACTAATATCGGGAATCAACTCAGCGGCGACACTTCAGTCGGCACCATCAGCCGAGCCTTGGGAAGTCTGGCGCTGAAGAGATTGTGGAGCCACTACGATCTTGCGCTCGACTACATGGGAGGCGTTGCTTACTACCAGAAGGGAGGTATCGGAGCGAAGTTATTGCAGGAATTAGGCTTGGAACAGAAGATCATGTGGAAGCGCGGGCAATTGTCGCTTCGGGATAGCTTCAGCTATTTGCCAGAAGGAAATTTCGGTGCTTCGTATGGATCGCTCGGATCGATCGGTGTAGGCAACATGGGCAGCACCTCATTCGGTTCGTTTTGGGGCGGCACTAGTTTAGGAGCCTTGGGACTTAGTTCGCGCATTATGAACGTCAGCCTGGTGGAACTTTCGGAGAACTTGAGTCCGAAGTCTGCTTTCACGGCCACCGGCGGGTATGCGTTCACGCATTTTTACGGAGAAGATGTCAGCGGCGCATCCTTCATCGGCAGTTCGCAATTCTCTGCTCAGACCGGTTACAACCGGACTCTGACACCTCATACACAGGTTGCTGCGATATACGGATACCAGGCATTCGATTTCAGCGTCGCGGGAACGTCTTTTCATTCCCACATCGTTCAAGGGATGTTCGGACACCGAATCTCGGGTCGAATGGACCTGATGATGGGGGCGGGGCCGCAGTTCACGAGGCTCGGAAGTCCTTGCGTATTCCCGGATGACATCGGCAACCCACACTGCACGATCGTTGGGTCGGGTTTGGAGGGGACCATTCCCAGTAACAGGATCGGCGTGGCCGCACAAGCTCGCTTGCGCTACAAACTGTCCAAGGACACCCTGGAACTGAGATACGAAAGATTTGAAACCAGCGGCGGCGGATTATTCGCTGGGGCGCAAACTGATCTGGCTCGCTTCAACGTCGAGCATACCCTGTCGCGCATATGGAGCATGTCGCTGGACCTCGGATATTCGCACAATGAGCGCCTGCAAGCTATATGCACGGCCCAGTCGCCGAGTAATTGCGTAGCCGGCGATTCCAAGTTCTACAACGATGGGTTTGCCGGCGTAGCGTTGCACCGCTACTTCGGACGGAACTGGCATGGCTTCGCCAGCTATCAATTCAGTGAACTGGCGTTTGACCAGTCGTTCTGTACCACCACCACGACGCCGTGCGACCGCATATCGAATCGACATGTTGTGACAATTGGAGTGGATTGGACCCCGCGCCCGATCCGTATTGACTGATGGCGAGGCCGCGGAGCGCGGCCGGAATGGAACTTAGGAAATGATTACTAATCGTGAATTGACCATGCAGGATTATTCGGCGATGTTGCGCCGCCGGGCGAAGATCATTCTGATTCCCGCCCTGTTGGCGCCCTTGGCGGGGTATCTGATCTCGTACGCCTTTGCGCCGAAATACACCGCACAGTCGACGGTCCTGATCGAAGGCCAAAAAATTCCGGAGTCGATGGTTCAGCCGGTTGTTCTCCAGGATTTGACAGCCCGGGTTTCGACTCTGACGAACCAGGTTTTGGCCGAGAGCAAGCTGAAACCTCTGGTGGAGAAACTCTATCCAGGGAAGAGTCCGGCGCAGGTGGGAGAGTTGATCGACAGCATCCGTCAGAACATGGCGGTCGAGGCCGTTCCCTCCGAGCTGTTGGCGATTGGCGCGGGAGGCAAACCCAAGAAGCCGGGAACCAGTCCATTCCCCGGATTCAACGTGAAGTTCACGGCTCCCAATGCGCGCGAAGCCCAGCAAATCTGTAACGAACTGACCGATTTGTTAGTCCGGGAATATGCCAATCAGATCAACGACGCCGCCGCGGGAACTTCCGAAGTGCTGAACCGCGGCATTGAAGACGCCAAGAACAATTTGGACGGCATGGATTCCAAACTGGCGGAGTTCAAGAAGCAATATGTGGGTCAGTTGCCGAGCGATCAAGAGAACAACCTGAAGATTCTGACCGGGCTGAACTCTCAGTTGGAGTCCAATACACAAACAT
>Ga0207693_10000449_pt1 | contig 37683 bp, 30 predicted proteins | sample LARL81metaG_FD_184347 | JGI IMG/M metagenome (GOLD analysis project Ga0207693, IMG submission 184347) | Corn, switchgrass and miscanthus rhizosphere microbial communities from Kellogg Biological Station, Michigan, USA - LAR L8-1 metaG... | ecosystem: Host-associated > Plants > Roots >... | reverse complement strand
GCGATCGCATACCAGGAATCGAAGTGGGATGCGCAGGCCACCAGCGAGACCGGCGTGCGCGGCCTGATGCAGTTGACCGAGGAAACCGCGCAGCGCCTCGGCGGCGTCGATCGCCTGGATCCGACCGCGAGCGTCCTTGCTGCGGCGCGCTACCTTCGCGATCTGAAAGACCGGCTGCCACAGCGCATCGCCGAGCCCGACCTCACCTGGCTTGCGCTGGGCGCATACAACATCGGCATCGCGCATCTGGAAGATGCGCGCATCCTGGCGCAGAAGCAGAAGCTCGACCCGGACACCTGGTCGGCCCTGAAAAAGACGCTGCCGCTGCTCGCGCTGCCCGAGTATTACGAGACGGCCAAATTCGGTTACGCGCGCGGTGCGATGCCGGTCGCCTTCGTCGATCGCGTGCGCGCGTATTACGACATCCTGCTCGCCCAGCAACCGCCGCTGCAGCCGCGATTGCGCATGTTCTCGGGCATCGCCGATGAAAACGCGGCGCAGCCGATGGCCGCGCCGGTCAGCGTCGCCAAATAATCAGCCCGCCGCCGCGATGATGCTGGCGCCACCCATATACGACCGCAGCGCTGCGGGGACGTCGACGCCGCCGTCGGCGCGCTGGTAGTTTTCGAGGATCGCGACCAGCGTCCTGCCGACGGCCAGACCCGATCCGTTCAGCGTGTGCACGAGCTCAGGCTTGCCTTGCGCGTTGCGAAATCGCGCCTGCATGCGGCGCGCCTGAAATGTCTCGCAATTCGAGCACGACGAAATCTCCCGATACTTGCCCTGCCCCGGCAGCCATACTTCCAGATCGTAGGTCTTCGCCGCGGAGAAGCCCATGTCGCCGGTGCACAGGGTCACGACGCGATACGGGAGCTCGAGCTTTTGCAGGATCGCTTCAGCGTGCTGCACCATTTCCTCGAGTGCGTCGTACGAGCGGTCCGGTTCGACGATCTGCACCATCTCGACCTTGTCGAATTGGTGGACGCGGATCATGCCTCGGGTGTCCTTCCCGTAACTTCCCGCCTCCGAGCGGAAGCACGGCGAGTGCGCGGTGAGCCGGATTGGCAGCGCCGTAGCCGCGACGATCTGCTCGCGCACGAAATTGGCCAGTGGCACCTCGGCAGTCGGGATCAGGTACCAGCGCTCCTCGTCAGTTGCGCCGCCCTTCGCCGCCCAGAACAGGTCCTCCTCGAATTTCGGCAGCTGGCCGGTGCCGATCAGTGCGTCGGCATTGACCAGATAGGGCACATAGCATTCCGCGTAGCCGTGCTCGGTCGTGTGCGTATCGAGCATCAGCTGCACCAGCGCCCGGTGCAGGCGCGCGACCGCTCCGCGCAGCGCATAAAAACGGGCGCCGGAAATTTTCGCCGACACGTCGAAGTCGAGTCCGCCAACCGCCGCGCCGATGTCGACGTGATCGCGCGGCGCAAAGTCGAACTTCCTCGGGCTACCCCAGCGGCGGACTTCGGCGTTGTCGGCCTCGGAGGTCCCGACCGGAACGCTCGCATGCGGCACGTTGGGCATCGTTAGCAGCCAATCGCGGAGGCGCTGCTGCACGGCCTCGAGATTGCGTTCGAGCGAAGTCAGCTCGTCGCCGATGCCGGCGACCTCGCGCAGTGTCGCAGACGCGTCTTCGCCTCTGCTCTTGGCAATGCCGATCTCTTTCGAGACCGTGTTGCGCCTCGCCTGGAGCTCCTGGGTGCGCATCTGTATATGCTTGCGCTCAGCCTCGAGCTCGACGAACGCGGGCCCATCGAGCTGATATCCACGCGTCTTCAGACGCGCGACGACGTCATCGAGGTCGTTGCGCAGAAGCTGGATATCGATCATGCGCGAATTTTAGCAGAGGGCTGCACACCGCCAGGCAGCACCCGCGGTCAGGAGTTGCCTTCGCCGCCCGAGCGCGCCTTGGCGTCGCGATGCCTCAACTCGGCAAGCCTTTCCGCGATCCTCGCTTCGAGGCCGCGATCGGTCGGTCGATACCAGCCGGGCCGTGCCATGCCCTCGGGCAGATAACTTTCGCCGGCGGCGTAGGCATCTTCCTCGTCGTGAGCGTAGCGATAGTCCTTCCCGTAACCCAGATTCTTCATCAGCCTGGTCGGCGCATTGCGCAAGTGCAGCGGCACCGGGCGCGAGCCATCTTCGGCGATGAACGCGCGCGCGGCGCCGTACGCGACGTACACTGCATTGCTTTTGGCCGCGCAGGCGAGATAGATCACGGCCTGCGCCAACGCGAGCTCGCCCTCGGGCGTGCCGAGGCGTTCGTAGGTCGCGACGGCGTCCAGAGTCAGCTGCAGCGCGCGCGGATCGGCAAGTCCGATGTCTTCGCTGGCCATTCGTATCATCCGCCGCCCGACATACAGCGGGTCGGCGCCGCCGTCGAGCATCCGGCAGAACCAGTAGAGCGCCGCATCGGGATCGGATCCCCGGACCGACTTGTGCAACGCCGATATCTGGTCATAGAACGCCTCGCCGCCCTTGTCGAAGCGGCGCAGACTACGCGTGATCGCCGTCTCGACGAATTCGCTGTCGATCTCGCGCCGACCCGCTTCCTGCGCGGCGACGGCCAGTTGCTCGACCAGATTCAACAGGCGCCGGCCGTCGCCGTCGGCATAGGCGATTACCGCGTCTCGTGCGGCGGCGTTGAGCGCGACGCCGAGCATAGCCGCCGGCAACGCTCGATCGAGCAGCGCCGAGAGCTCGTCGGCCGACAGCGCCTCGAGCACATAGACGGTGGCGCGACTGAGCAACGCGCTGTTGACCTCGAACGACGGATTCTCGGTCGTCGCGCCGATGAAAGTGACCAGGCCTTTTTCGACGAACGGAAGAAAGGCGTCCTGCTGTGCCTTGTTGAAGCGATGCACCTCGTCGACGAACAGGATCGTGTGACGGCCCGATTGCGCAAGCGTCGCCTCCGCCTGCGCGATCGCGTCGCGAATGTCCTTGACGCCTGAAAGCACCGCCGACAACGCGATGAATTCCGCGTTGAACGCATCGGCCATCAGGCGCGCGAGCGTCGTCTTGCCGACGCCCGGCGGGCCCCAGAGAATCATCGAATGCGGCTTGCCGGACGCGAAGGCCACCGCCAGCGGCTTGCCCGGTCCGAGCAGGTGCCTCTGCCCGATGACCTCGGCGATGCTTTTCGGCCGCAGGCGCTCGGCCAGCGGAGTCGCCGGATTGACTACGGCAAAAAGGTCATTCGCCGACGACATCGGCGCCTGGCGGCGGCACGAATCGGAACAACGCGGTGTCGACGGCTGCGTTGCGCTCGAACGAACCGAACGACAGTTGCGTCACCTGGCCGAAGCTGTCGTGCAGTTCCATCGTGCGGGGAACGTTACCTTTCAGCCCGATCCGGATGCTGGCGAAGCCGCTGTCGCCGGCACGCGGCTTGGCGTCGACGAATTCCAAATCGCCGCTTTTTCCGCCGTCATTGAGCTCGAAGTTTCTTTCCAGCGAGTCGTCGCCGGCGAGCAGGGCGGCAGGCGTCGCGCCAAGCGCCTGGTCGAGCTTTCTGACGACTACCTGGTTGAGATCCGGATCGTGGATCCACAGCTTCTGGCCGTCGCCGACGATGATCTGCGTATGCGGCTTTTCGTAGGTCCAGCGGAACTTGCCGGGCCGCGAGAATGCGAACGTTCCGTTCGATTCCTGCGGCACGCGCCCGGCTTTTCCGCTGACGATCTGGCGAAACGTCGTCTTGCCGGTTTTGGCGCCACTCAGGAAAGCCTTCAGTTGATCGGGGCCGGACGCTGCCGCGGGACAAGCGAGCGACATCGCCACGCACATCGTCGCCGCGAACCGCCATCCGGCGATCATGCGCTCTCGCCTTTGCCCGCCGGGACCAGGACGTCGCGATTGCCGTTGGTCTGCATTGCAGACACCAGCCCCGCCCGCTCCATCTGCTCGATCAGGCGCGCCGCCCGATTGTAGCCAATGCGCAGATGGCGCTGCACCAGCGAGATCGATGGCCGACGCGTCTTCAGCACGACGGCGACCGCCTGGTCGTACATCGGGTCCGCCTCGGCATCGCCGGCATCGATCATCACGCCTTCGTCGCCGTTGCCGCTGACGCCCGAATCGAGAATGCCGTCCAGATATTGCGGTCCGCCCTGCGCTTTCAGATGCTCGACGACGCGATGCACCTCGGTGTCGGCGACGAACGCACCGTGCACCCGCTGCGGGTGTCCGGTGCCCGGCGGCAGATAAAGCATGTCGCCCTGCCCGAGCAAAGTCTCCGCGCCCATCTGATCGAGGATGGTGCGCGAATCTACCTTGCTCGCCACCTGGAACGCGATGCGCGACGGAATATTGGCCTTGATCAGGCCGGTGATCACGTCGACCGACGGGCGCTGTGTCGCAAGAATCAGATGGATGCCGGCGGCGCGCGCTTTTTGCGCGATGCGCGCGATCAGCTCTTCGATCTTCTTGCCGGTGACCATCATCAGGTCGGCCAGTTCGTCGATGACGACGACGATCAGCGGCATTTCCTCGATCGGCTCCGGGCTTTCCGGCGTCAGCGTGAACGGATTGGTCAATGGTTCGCCGGCCTTTTTGGCCTCGGCCACGCGGGCGTTGTAGCCGGAGAGATTGCGCACGCCCAAGGTCGACATCAGCCGATAGCGGCGCTCCATCTCGCCGACGCACCAGTGCAGCGCGTTGGCGGCCAGCTTCATGTCGGTGACGACCGGCGCAAGCAGATGCGGAATCCCTTCGTAAACCGAAAGCTCCAGCATCTTCGGATCGATCAGAATCAACCGGACCTGCCGCGGCTCGGCCTTGTAGAGCAGCGACAGAATCATCGCGTTGACGGCCACCGACTTGCCCGATCCGGTCGTGCCGGCGACCAGCAGGTGCGGCATGCGCGCCAGGTCGACGATGACCGGCTTGCCCGCGATATCCTTGCCCAGGGCGAGCGACAGCGGGCTCGCCGTATCGTTGTAAGTCGTCGACGACAAGAGCTCGACGAGGCGCACGATCTGCCGCTTGGCGTTCGGCAGCTCGAGCCCCATGAACGATTTGCCCGGAATGGTCTCGACCACACGTATGCTCACCACCGACAGCGCCCGCGCCAGATCCTTCATCAGGTTGACGATTTGTGCGCCCTTGACGCCGATCGCGGGCTCGATTTCGAACCGCGTGATCACCGGTCCGGGGTACGCCGCGAGCACCTTCACCGACACGCCGAAATCGGCGAGCTTGCGCTCGATCAGGCGCGAGGTGAATTCCAGCGTCTCCGGGCTGACCTGTTCCTGCGCCGAAGGCGCGTCCTCGAGCAGCGCCAGCGGCGGCAGCGGCGAGTCGGGCATGTCCTGGAACAGCGGCTTCTGCTTTTCCTTGACCACCCGTTCCGATTTCGGCACGTCGACCATCGCCGGCACGACGACGACCGGTTCGCGATCCTCGATGCTTTCGCGCGCCGCCTCGACGAACTGCTCGCGTTCCTCCAGCGCCACCGCGCCGATTTCACGATCGCGTCGCGCATCGCGTCGCTGCCGCAGCGACGCGATCAGGCGCTCGATGCCGGCGCCGACCCGCTCCATCAGGCGCAGCCACGACATGCCGGTGAACAACGACCAGCCGATGGCAAAGAGTGCGATCAGCAGCAGCGTGCCGCCGTTGAATCCGAGAGAGCGCGAGAAGCCCGACCCGATCATCTCGCCTAGCGCGCCGCCCGGCGCATGCGGCAATAATGCGGGGAGGCGATACAGGCGCAGTGCCTCGAGCGCGGAGCTCGAGAGCAGGACCAGAGCGAATCCAGGCACGGCGAGCCACGGATGATGCCGGTCGGCAGCATCGATCGAGCGTGTCAGATGTCGATAGCCGGTCACGACCAGCACGATGCCGGCGAACACCCACCACCAGGCGGAGATGCCGAATAGATACAGCAGCAGATCGGCAAGCCACGCGCCGACCGCTCCGCCCTTGTTGTGAATGGCCGCACCGGTGCCCGAGAATGACCAGCCCGGATCGGTGCGTTGATAGGTCGCGAGAATCAGCGCAAGGTAGGCGAATACGGCGACTACCAGCAGCCACCACGACTCGCGAACCAGCGCCGCGAGGCGCGGCGACAGCGTCGGTTCCGGCGCTGCGACGGCCCGACGTTGCCTTTGTATTTTTTGCTTGAAAATCATAGATTTGTGATGCGCACTTTGCGCAACACATTATACACCGTCCGGCGTCGCGGAAGGGCCGGCTTGCGCCTCAGGGAGCCACCCCAACATCGGTTAGAATCGGGCGGAACGTTTCGTACCCGAATAAACAGCGAATCGACCGCATCATGTCAGCCAAGCACCATCGTCTGTTGATTCTCGGCTCCGGCCCGGCCGGATTCACCGCGGCAGTATACGCCGCGCGCGCCAACCTGAAACCGGTTCTGATCACCGGATTGGCGCAAGGCGGGCAGCTGATGACCACGACCGATGTCGACAACTGGCCGGCCGATGCCGACGGCGTGCAAGGCCCCGAGCTGATGGCGCGCTTTCAGAAGCACGCCGAACGCTTCGACACCGAGATCATCTTCGACCACATTCATACCGCGGCGTTGCGCGAGCGTCCGCTGCGCCTGGTCGGCGACATCGGCGAATACACCTGCGACGCGCTGATCATCGCGACCGGCGCATCGGCGCGCTATCTCGGGCTGCCTTCCGAGCAGGCTTTCATGGGCAAAGGCGTTTCCGCCTGCGCGACCTGCGACGGCTTTTTCTACAAGGGACAGGACGTCATCGTCGTCGGCGGCGGCAACACCGCGGTCGAAGAAGCGCTGTATCTGTCGAACATCGCGCGTCAGGTCAGCCTGGTCCACCGCCGCAACAAGTTCCGCGCCGAGGCGATTCTGGTCGATAAGCTGATGGCCAAGACGGCGCATGGGGGAAACGTGCGCGTGCTCTGGGACCACACGCTCGACGAGGTCACCGGCGACAAATCAGGCGTCACTGGCGTGCGCCTGAAGCACGTCGGAACCGGCGCGGCCCGCGAGCTTCAGGCGCAGGGCGTTTTCATCGCCATCGGACACACGCCGAACACGCAGCTCTTCGAGGGGCAACTGGCGATGGTCGAGGGCTACATCACCGTCAAAGGCGGCAGCTCCGGCAATGCAACGGCGACCAGCGTCCCCGGCGTGTTTGCCGCCGGCGACGTGGCTGACCACGTGTACCGCCAGGCCGTGACCAGCGCCGGCACCGGATGCATGGCGGCGCTGGACGCCGAAGCGTATCTCGATAATCCGCTGCCGGTGCAGCAGGCCGCGGCGGTGTCGGTCGAATAACGCGCTGGCGCTTGTTTCGCACGCCGGCCCGTGCCGGCGCGTCCCTACCCGAGCTCGTGCCGTGGGCTGACCGCGACTGCAACGAGGATAATCGCGATGGCCAAGCTGTCGGACCTGAAGACCTTGCTGCACAGCGCCGGCAGCAAACCAACGCAGGCCGCGCGCGCTGCGGCGAGCCCCGGCAAGCGCGCCGGCGCCCGCACCGTGCAGACCGCTCCCGACATCGACTTGAGCCAGGCATTCGCCGACGTCGCTCCGCTGCCGTCTCGCAACCGCGCGCGCATCGACAAGGCGCGTCCCGCGCCGACGCCGGCCAAGCGGCTGGCCGACGAAGCCGACGCGCTTGCCGCGAGCAAATTCGGCACCGAGCCGTCGCCGGCCTCGTGGGAGATCGGACAGGAACAGGAGGCACAGCAGACGTTTCTGCGCCCGGGTCTAGGTCCCGACGTGCTCGTCCGATTGCGGCGCGGTCATTGGTCGGTGCAGGGTGAGCTCGATCTGCACCGCCTGACCAGCAGCGAGGCGCACGACGCGCTCGCCGATTTCCTGTTCGATGCTCGCGGTCGCGGCTTGCGCTGCGTGCGCGTGATTCACGGCAAAGGTCTGTCGTCACCGAATCGGGAGCCGGTCCTCAAGAGCAAGGTGCGCCGCTGGCTGTCGCAGTGGGATGAAGTACTCGCCTATTGCGAAGCGCCGCGCCACGGCGGCGGTGGCGGCGCCGTGATAATCCTGCTCAAGGCTTCGCCAGCCTGAGCAAAGCCCGGCGCAGCCCTTAGGCGAGCCGGCGATGCGAAAGAGCCGGGAGGTCGCGCCGGACCTGCGCGATTCGCGCACCGTCGATTTCCCCGACGACGACGCCTTCGCCGTTCGCCAATTCGGCCACGACGGTTCCCCACGGATCGATCAGCACGCTGTGGCCATACGTGCGCCGGCCGTTGGCGTGCATGCCGCCTTGCGCGGCAGCGAGCACATAGCACTGGTTTTCAATGGCGCGCGCCTTGAGCAGCACGTGCCAGTGCGCCGCCCCGGTCACCGCCGTAAACGCCGATGGCACGAGGATCAGCGCGACGTCGCGGTAACTGCGGTAGAGCTCGGGAAAGCGCAGGTCGTAGCAGACCGACAGGCCGACGCGGCCGATTGGCGAATCGAAAGTGACGCCCGCGCTCCCGGATTCGATCGTTTTCGACTCGTCGTAGCGCTCGTCGCCCTGGCTGAATGCAAACAGATGGATCTTGTCGTAGCGGGCAACCTGTTGGCCGTGCGGATCGAATACCAGCGAAGCGCTGCGCACCCGCGCCGGGTCGGCCGTAGCGATCGGCACGGTGCCGCCGATCAGCCACAGCCGCTGCTCGCGCGCGACGCGAGACAGAAAGTCCTGCTGCGGACCGTGGCCGTCGGCCTCACGCGCATCGACCTTGTCAGTGGCCCGGGCGCCGAAGATGCCGAAGTATTCGGGCAGCAGGACGAGCGCGGCGCCCTGCTCTCGTGCCGCGACGATCAGCGGCTCGACTGCGGCCAGGTTCGCACCGACGTCGCTGCCGGACACGGTCTGCACCGCGGCCACGCGGATGCTGTCAACCCCGCCCGCGGCGCTCATTGCGGCGGGGTATCCGGCTTGCTTGCCGAGGCTGCCGCCGGCGTAGGGAATCGGCCTTCGCGCTCGACCACCGGGTCCGACCAGCTGCCGGTCACCGTATAGCCGAACGAAAACATCTGCTCGATCGGATCCTGCATCGCCTTTTGTGCGAGCAGCGAACCGGCGTACACGGCGGCGCCGATGACCGGATTGGCGAGCAGCAACGCAGCGGCGCCGACCGACACGCCTGCCGACAAGGTCGGCTGCACGCGCACGGACAGATGCTGCGTCTCGCGCGCGATGTCTGCCTCGCCCTGGATCGCCACGCGCGCCGACGGTCCGACGATCTTCAGATTGTCGCTTTTCATCACGCCGTTCTGGATGCGCACGTCGCCGGTGATTTCGTCGAAAGCGAAGCCCTCGGCGAACAGGTCCTGGAAATCAAACGCGAGCCGTCGCTTCAGCGACTGCAGCGAAAGAACGCCCAGCAGCTTGCCGAGACCGGGATCAAGCTTGGTGAACTGGCCGCGCCCGGTTTCGAGGCGAAGCTTGCCATTGAGCGTCGGATAGTCGAAGTCCTGCGGCCCGCCCTTCCACGAAACCTGGCCGCGGATCCGCGTCGCGGCGTCGCGGACCGCGTCGGGCAGCGCGTAGCGCGCCAGGTACTTGCCGGCATCGTGCACGTCGAGGTCGGCGTCCAGCGTCGTCTGCTCGTTGCCGCCGCCGCCGCGCCACCAGCCGTTGGCGTCCAGCCGCCCGTCCTCGTTGATCAGCTTCAGGCTGTCGATCCGCCAGTCGGCCCCGCGCGGCTGCGCGTTCAACTCGAGCCGTCCCAGGTCCCGCTCCTTCAGGCGCAAAGTCTCGGCGGTCAGGTCGATCTCCGGCCAGCTGTTCACTTCCGACGGCGAAGTCGCGGTCGGCGCGGCATGCGACGACGCCGCTGTCGGCGGCGTCAGCCGTTGCAGGCGCGCGACGATACGGCCGTTCGGATGCGCGGGCGCCGCCGGCTCCCAGCGCGCCATGCCTTCGAGCTCGCGCCCTCGCAGGTCGAGTTGCCAGTTGTTGCCGCTGCGACTCGCGCCGACGCGCAATTCGTTGAGCCGCCGGCCGAACACGTCTAGTGCACCGGCACTGACTTCGAGACCCGACAGCGGCAACGCGCCGTTGTCGACGCTGGCGTCCACCTGCTCGCGCAGCGCGAGCCAGCCGTCGAGATCGAGTTGATCCACGTCGCCGCGAATCCACAGACCACGGCGATCGGGCGCGCCGGCGGCCTTGCCCAGTGCGAGCAAGGCGCGCTCGGCGACGGGACCGGAGGCTGTCAGGCGCCGCTGCACGGTCAGCCGCCCTACCCGGCCATAGGTGAGCTGCAGCAGATCGGTGGCAGCTTCGGTCTGGCGACGCTCGATGCGAAGCGGTACCGCCTCGCCCGCCGGCTTGGCAGCCGGCACCGGAAAATCGACCGTGACGCCTTTCAGCGTGGTGTCTAGCGTCCAGTTCGCGCGGTCCGGCGCGACATTGAGCGCAAGCTGCCAGTCGGTCGTGCCTGTGAGACGCGCAGCCAGGATCTGCTGCGGATATTGGCCACGCAGCAAACCGACGTCGGCGCTGCCCTGCGCGTCGACACGCATCCCGCCGACGCCGCCCGATACCGTCAGCCGTGCCGGACCGCCGAGGATCTCCGCGGTGAGCCCCGTGCTGTGGATGTCGCGTCGAGTAAACGCGAGCTTGCCGTTAAGCTGGTTCAGTGCGGGAATGCCGCCGCCGAACTTGAGTCGATTGCCGGAAAAAGTGAAGTCGCCGGCGATCTGGTCGCCGTCGTGGTTGCCGATAGGCAGTTCCAGCTTGAGAGCGAGCTTGCCCTCGCCGCTCGCTTCGGCGCCGCGGGTCGTATGATCGAGCCACTCGTCGACCGGGCTTTCGGCGATGAAGCGCATGAAATCCGCGGCCGGCCCGACCGCCTCGCCCTCGATGCGCAACGCCGGATGGGCGATGCGCATATCGGGGATCTCGATCTTGATCCGGCCGATCGCTGCACTGAAAGCGCGGGCGTTGCGGCCGTCGACGCTGATGCGTACTCCATCGACCCTGACCTCGCCGTCGAGGTCGGTCAGCCGCGGCCAATGCGTTGCGTAGTCGAGGGTCACGCCCTGTGCCTTGGCGGTCAGCGTGAACTGGCCCTTTTTGCCGTCGGCGAATGGAAAATCGGCGAGATTCCCCGAGACCTTGAGGCGCGCATCGCTCGAGCCGCCCGCGAGCAGGCTGGTGCGTATCCATTCGCGCACGCCGGCCCCGGCGGCGAGAGGCACATAGCGATGCAGCTGCGTCGCATCGAGGCGCGAAAGTTGCGCAGTTCCGTCGACCACGCCCGGTCCGTCGGCGAGCGTTCGGTATTCGCCGCTGACCACGCCCGCGGCATCCGCGTTGGCGAAGGCCAGTTGCTCGACCTGGACCGCATAGCCTTCGGGGGATCTACGCCAGCGCAGTTGTCCCTTTGCGGTGTCGAGCGCCAGTGTCTGCGCAAACAGATGCGGCCAGTGCACGGCAAGCACGCGACTGTCGAGCTTGATCGCTCCGTCGTGGTCGGTTGCGGCGATGCTGCCGGAGAGACCGGTGACTCCGGACGCCGAACCTTCCTGCGCGAACCCGAGTCCGGCGAAGTTGGCCGACGCATCGAATGCGCTGGGTGCTGCGATGTCACCGGTCCAATGCAGTGCGCCCGCATCGAGCGTTCCGCGCGGCGCAAATCGCGCGAGGTCATCCCGCCATCGTGTCGGCAGGGGCAAATAGGGGCCGAGCTGCCGCAACGGAGCGAGCTCGACGCGGCTGAACGAGGCGTTGCCGTCGATCGGTCGGCCAGCATCGTAATGCATCGTCAGCTGGAAATCGGTCGGGTCGAAACGCGTTTCACCCGGCGCAGCGAACGCGAGCTGGCGTGCGTAGACTTCGCGGCGCGAAGCATCGTCATGCCAGCCGACACGGCCTTCGAGCCGGGCCAGCGAAAGCTGTGGCAAATCGCTGGCAAGCTTGCCCTCGACACCGCTGAGGATTGCGTCCGCAACCATGTCGCGCGGTTCGCCGGCCACGATCTCCAGCCACATTCGAACGGCGCCTTTGCCAGCGCTGATCGGAAGACCCGGAGGCAGCCATGCGCGCCAGGCACCGACATCGACATAGTCGAGTCGCGCGTAGAAGCGTCCGGACGCGCCGCGCCAATCGGCCAGCGAGCCGCTGGTGAAATCGCCGCGCACGTCGAGCGGTGCCGCGAGGCTCGCCGGCGGCGCTCCCGTCAATCCGAAGCGATGACGGCCGGCGCGGTTTTCCAGCCGCAGAACGACGTGCTCGAGCGTCAGCTGCGGCGCGCCCCGCAGCTCGTCTCGCCAGGCGATGAATGCGTCGCGGATGACTATGCGCGGCTGGCGCAGCACCCATTCAACAATGCCCTGCTCGCCGGACTTTTCGGTGAGATCCAGCGTCATCCCCGCGACGTGCAGCATGCCGGCGGTGTCGCGGCGAATAATCAGCCGCGGCTCGTCGATCGACAGCTGCTTCAGGCGCAACTGGAAAAACAGCAGTGAATCCCAAGCGACGGTCAGCCGCATGTCAGGCAAGGTCACGCTCGCGACACTGGCACCCGGCTCCGTGATGCGCAGATTGCCGATGTCGAGCCGCGGGTTCCAGCCGTCCCAGGCGGTAGTGACCGAGCCGACTTCCACCGGCTGACCGATCTGGGCCGTCAGCAGACGCGCCACAACTTCGGGGTTGCTCTCGACGCGCGGAAAGATGACGAAGCGCACCGCCAGCAGCAACAAGCCGACGGCGATGAGGGCGATCAACGCGATCGCGCGTGCCGAGTGCAGCGTCTTGCGAAACGAAGTAAAGAAGGCGGGGGAAGAGCTCGAAGCTGCGCGCGCGAAGGGCATAATAGGTCGTTCTGGCGCGATTTTAATACGGAAAGGGGCGGCCGCCGCGTTGAATTCCAGGGTGGACCTTGCTGGAGCGTACGAGTTCAGCCGCTATGCGCAACGCCTTCGCGTCGCCGATCCCGGCCTGTGCGCCTCCGTGGAGGCGACGCTCGACCAGCCTTTCCAATGGCCTGACGGCGCACTCGACGGGCTCGTCCGCGGATCCGATCCCGCGGCCCTGGCTGTTGCCCTGCGTGGGCTGCGCCAGCGCGTGTACCTGCACGTCCTGCTGCGCGACCTGACCGGACGCGCCGATCTAAACGAAGTCTGCGCGACGATGACGCGTCTGGCCGAGAGCGCGATCGTCGCCGCAGTCGACGCGCACTCGAACTGGCTCGCGGCGATCCACGGTGAGCCGCTCGGTGCGGATAGCGCCGCGCCCGAGCAGTTGATCGTCGTGGCGATGGGCAAGCTCGGCGGCGGCGAGCTCAATGTCTCATCCGACGTCGATCTCGTTTTCGTCTATCCGGAGGACGGCAACACGCACGGTCCGAAGGTTCTGGCGAACCAGGATTTCTTCGATCGCTTGGGGCGCCGCGTCGTCGCCACTCTGGCCGAACCCTCTCCGGCAGGGTATGTATTCCGCACCGACGTCCGATTGCGTCCGTACGGTGATGCGGGTCCGCTGGCCTCTTCGTTCGCTGCGCTCGAGCAGTACCTGATCGCGCAGGGCCGCACCTGGGAGCGCTACGCGTGGCTCAAGGCACGCGTATTGACCGGCACGCGCGGCGGCGAGCTCGAGCAGCTGGTCACCCCCTTCGTCTACCGCAAATACCTCGACTACGATGCGTATGAAGGCTTGCGCGACGTGCATCGCCAGATTCGCGAGCAGGGCCGGCGCCGCGATCATGCGAACAATGTCAAGCTCGGACCCGGCGGCATTCGCGAAATCGAATTCATCGTCCAGGCGCTGCAGCTGGTGCGCGGCGGGCGCGAGCCGGCGCTTCGTCTTCGCGGTACTTTGCCGGCGCTCGCCGCGATGCGTGTCCGTGGCCTGCTGCCGGCCGCCGCGGCGGCCGAGCTCTTCGACGCGTATGTGTTTCTGCGAATGGTCGAGCACCGCCTGCAGTATCGTGACGATGCGCAAACGCACGACCTGCCGCACGACGATGCCGATCGCGCGGCGCTGGCGGAGGCGATGGCGTGCTCCGATGCTGCCGCGTTCGATCGGCTGCTCGATCGGCATCGCAATAACGTGGACCGCCACTTCGACGCGCTTTTTTCCGCCGCCGACGGCGGCGCCGAGCGCGATCCGCTCGCCGTCGTCTGGATCGCGCCGGCACCCGAGGACGCCCATCTGGCCGCACTGGCCGCCGCAGGGTACGACGACCCACGTGCGTTGATCGTCGAGCTCGCGCGCGTGCGAACTAGTCCGCGCTATCTGCAATTGCCAACGGCTTCGCGCGCCCGTTTCGACGCCCTCGTGCCGCAATTGCTGCGCGCAGCGGCGGCGACCTCGGCACCGCAGGCGGTGTTCGAGCGTCTGCTCGCACTGCTGGAGACGATCAGCCGGCGCAGCGCCTATCTCGCCCTGCTGGTCGAGCACCCGCCGGTGCTGCCGCGCCTCGCGCAGCTGATGGGCGCGAGCGCGTGGGCCGCGGGTTACCTGATGCAGCACCCGATGCTGCTGGACGAACTTCTGGACAGCCGTGCCCTTCTGACCGAGCCCGATTGGAATGCGTGGCGCAAGGAGCTCAATGCGCAGCTTGCCGCGCACCCGGATGATGCCGAGCGGCAGATGGATGCACTGAGGCATTTTCAGCAGGCGCAGGTGTTTCGTCTGCTTGCGCAGGACCTGGCGGGTCTCCTTTCGGTCGAGCGGCTGGCCGACCATCTGTCGATGCTCGCCGACATCGTTCTGGCTGCCGCGCTCGACCATTGCTGGACCCAGATGCAAGGCGCAGACGCGAAGCCACCGCGATTCGCGATCATCGGCTACGGCAAACTCGGCGGAAAGGAGCTCGGCTACGCTTCGGACCTCGACCTCGTGTTCCTGTACGACGATCCCGCCGAGGCCGCACCGCAGGCCTACGCGCGTCTTGCGCATCGGCTCACGACCTGGCTGACCAGCACGACCGCGGCAGGGAGACTGTACGACACCGATCTGCGGCTTCGTCCCGACGGCGCGAGCGGCCTGCCGGTGTCGAGTCTGACCGCGTTTCGCAACTATCAGCGCAATACAGCGTGGACCTGGGAGCACCAGGCGCTGACCCGCGCCCGCTACGTCGCCGGTGACGCGCGCATCGGCGCGGCATTCGAGGCCGAACGCGACGCGGTCCTTCGTCTGCCGCGCGACCCGGTCAAGCTCGCCGCCGACATCGTCGCGATGCGCAACAGAATGCAGGCAGCGCATCCGAATCGAAGCGGGCTCTTCGACCTCAAGCACGATCCGGGCGGCATGGTCGACGTGGAATTTGCCGTGCAGTTCCTGGTCCTGGCGCACAGCCACGCGCATCCGGAAATGACGCGCAACGCCGGCAACATCGCGCTGCTCGCGCTGGCCGCCAGTCTCGCGCTGCTGCCTTCGGACCTCGCCTCGGCAGTCGCCGACGCGTACCGCGAATATCGGCGGCTACAGCACCAGGTCCGCCTTCAGGGCGCCCCCGAAGCGCGCGTCGAGGCGCTTCCGCAGTCAGCCCGCCGCGAAACTGTCGCGATACTTTGGAAACAAATCTTCGGTGCGCCTCGGTCGGAAAACGCCCACGAAATCAGCTAAGATGTTGGTTTTGCCAAGCGCGGAGCTGCAGGATGTCGATGTCGGATCGTGACGGGTTCATCTGGTACGACGGAAAGCTGGTGCCGTGGCGCGACGCCAACACGCACGTGCTCACGCATTCGCTGCACTACGGACTCGCGGTGTTCGAGGGCGTGCGCGCGTACAAGACGGTCGACGGGCCGGCCATCTTCAGGCTGGCCGAGCACACCGAGCGTCTGTTCAATTCGGCCCGCATTTATCTGATGCAGCTTCCGTATGGCAAAGACGTGCTTATGGCGGCGCAGCGCGAAGTCGTGCGCGCCAACAAGCTCGAGTCCTGCTATCTGAGGCCGATCGCGTTCTACGGCTCGGAAAAGATGGGCGTGTCGCCGAAGGGAGCCAAGGTCCATGTCGCCATCGCCGGGTGGCCATGGGGCGCCTACCTCGGCCCCGAAGCGCTGGACAAGGGGATACGCGTAAAGACGTCGTCGTTCGCGCGGCATCACATCAACGTGACGATGGCGCGGGCCAAGTTCGCCGGCACCTACGCCAATTCGATTCTGGCCAACCAGGAAGCGACGATGGATGGCTACGACGAGGCCTTGCTGCTCGATGTCGACGGTTTCGTCGCCGAAGGCTCGGGTGAGAACCTGTTCATTGTCAAGAACGGACGACTCTACGAGCCTGAGCTGACCTCGGCGTTGGTCGGCATCACCCGCGATTCCGTGATCACGCTGGCGCGCGACATCGGGCTCGAGGTGAGCGCCAAGCGCCTGACGCGCGATGACGTATACATCGCCGATGAGGCATTTTTCACCGGCACCGCCGCCGAGGTGACGCCGATCCGCGAGCTCGACAATCGCACGATCGGATCCGGCGAGTGTGGACCGATCACCAGGAAGTTGCAGAGTCTGTTCTTCGATGCCGTGCACGGCAAGAACGCCAAGTATCGATCCTGGCTCACCCCCGTCCAGAGCCGATGAGCGCGATAAGCCCGCCGCAAAGTGCTGTCGAAGTCACGGCAGCAGACCTGCCGCTGTATTGTCCGAACCCTGCGATGCCGCTGTGGTCGAGCCATCCCCGTGTCTTTCTCGATGTGGCCGCTACCGGCGAGGCGATGTGTCCGTATTGCGGCACGCGGTACCACATGAAGGGCCCGCCGCCACGCGGACATTGAGAGAGTTCATCGTAGCGATCGTGTGCCGGGGGCGCGAACGATCGCGCCGGGACCGACACCATGGCTGAACCCATCCTGCTCGTCGCACCCTCGTGGATCGGCGATGCCATCTTGTCCGAGCCTCTGCTCGCTATCCTGCGCGAGCCTCTGCAGGAGCCGACCGTAGACGTTCTCGCGCCGCCGTGGTGCGCGCCGGTCTATGCGCGCATGCGCGGCGTGCGCAATATCATTGAAAATCCGATCGGACACCGCGAATTGGGGCTGGGCGAGCGTCGTGCGCTGGCACGCACGCTTCGCGCTGCCGGTTACACGCGGGCGTTGGTGTTGCCGAATTCGTTCAAGTCGGCGCTGATCCCGTGGATGGCGCGCATTCCGCGCCGCATCGGTTACGCCAGGGAAGCGCGCCGGATCCTGCTCACGGATGCCCGACGGCTCGACAGCAAAGCGCTGCCGCGCCTGGTCGACCGGTTCGTGGCACTCGCGGCGCAACCGGGCGAGCTGGTGCCGACCTCGGCAGCTCCGGTGCTCGTGCCCGATGCGGCAAATGCGGCCGAAGCGATCCGCGTGCTCGGCCTGAGCACGCATCGCCCGGTCGCGATCCTCTGTCCCGGGGCCGAGTTTGGCCCGGCCAAGCGCTGGCCCGCCGAGCATTTCATCACGCTGGCCCGGCGCTTCATCGATTCGGGATACGCCGTCTGGCTGGTGGGTTCGCCCAACGACCGCGTCGCTGCGGACCCGATCGCCGCCGCGATTCCCGAAGTGCGCAACGTATGCGGCAGAACCGATCTGGGAACCGCGATCGATCTGCTCGCGACCGCCAGCGTCGTGGTCAGCAACGATTCCGGCCTGATGCACGCTGCCGCGGCGGTCGGGCGGCCACTGGTCGCGCTTTTCGGCTCATCGAGTCCCGACTACACGCCGCCGCTGTCGCCGCTCGCGCGCGTCGCAAAAATCGAAATCGTCTGCAGCCCATGTTTCCAGCGGGAATGCCCGCTCGGACACTTCAAGTGCATGCGCGAACTGTCGCCGAATCTTGTGTATGATTTGGCCCGCGCGCAACGTTAACGATGGCCAAGCCTCGCACTCCGACGATCTTCACCTCGCCCCAGGATGCGGCGATGGCGTTCTATCAGGCGTTCGAAGCGAAGGACGTCGACGCGATGATGGCGACCTGGGCCGAGGACGAGGAGCTCGTCTGCATTCACCCCGGCGGGCCGCGCCTGGTCGGCTACGAAGCGGTGCGCGCCGGCTGGGAGCAGTTGTTCGCCAGCGACACCAAGCTGTCTTTTCGCCTCGAAGATGTCACGACGGTCGAGACGGTCGGGTTGGCGATGCAAAGCGCTATCGAACAGGTCACCGTCGGCAGCGACACCAAGCCCCGGGGCGCAGCGATCGTCACCAACGTCTTTTTGCGCACGCCTTCCGGTTGGCGGATGGTCATGCACCATTCGTCCCCGGCGCCGGCGATCGCCGCCATTCAGCCCGCCGGGCCGTTACACTGACCGAGGCTGACGAGCGCGGCGCACCGATCAGGCTGTGCCGCCGACAGTCAAGCCGTCGATACGCAGCGTCGGCTGTCCGACACCCACCGGCACGCTCTGCCCTTCCTTGCCGCAAGTGCCGATGCCGGAGTCCATCGCCATGTCGTTGCCGATCATCGACACACGGGTCAATGCGTCGGGACCATTGCCGATCAGGGTTGCACCCTTGACTGGATAGGCGAGCTTCCCGTTTTCGATCTTCCACGCCTCAGCAGCCGAAAATACGAACTTGCCGTTGGTGATGTCGACCTGTCCGCCGCCGAAGTTGATGGCATACAGACCGTTCTGCACCGAGGCTATGATCTCCGCCGGGTCCTTGTCGCCGTTCAGCATGATCGTGTTGGTCATTCGCGGCATTGGCATGTGCGCGAAAGACTCCCGGCGGCCATTGCCGGTGGGCGCGACTCCCATCAGCCGCGCATTCAGCGAATCCTGCATGTAGCCTTTGAGGATGCCATCCTCGATTAGCACCGTGCGCTGCGTCGGATTGCCTTCGTCGTCGATGTTGAGCGAGCCGCGGCGATCGGGAATCGTTCCATCGTCGACCACGGTCACGCCGCGAGCCCCGACGCGCTGGCCGACCCGGCCGGAAAACGCCGACGTGCCCTTGCGGTTGAAATCGCCTTCGAGGCCGTGGCCGATCGCTTCGTGCAGCAGGATGCCGGGCCAGCCATGGCCCAGCACGACGGTCATCGTGCCAGCGGGAGCATCGCGTGCGTCAAGATTCATCAGCGCCTGATCGACCGCCTGCGCCGCGTAGGATTCGAGCAGCGCGTCGGTGAAAAACCCGTAGTCGACGCGCCCGCCTCCACCGGCCATTCCCTGCTCGCGCCGACCGTTGTGCTCGGCGATCACATTGAGTGAAATCCGGACCAGCGGCCTCACGTCCGCGGCGATCGACCCGTCGCTGCGCGCCACCAGGATCGCCTCGTACTCACCGGCGAGCGATGCCATCACCTGCGTAATCCTCGGGTCGCGGGCTCGCGCCAGCCGTTCCAGGCGCTCGAGCAGTGCCACCTTGGCCTCGTCGGTCAGCGCGGTGACCGGGTCATTGGAAGAATAGAGCGCTCTGGCCCCGCCGATCCGGTCGAGTGCCGCGACGGCAGACTGACCCTGCCGCCCGATCGCGCGCGTCGCCGTCGCCGCCTGCGTCAATGCATCGAGGCTGATATCGTCGGAATAAGCGAATGCGGTCTTCTCTCCCGAGATCGCGCGAACGCCCACGCCGCGATCGATCGAGAACGAGCCCGACTTGACGATCCCCTCCTCGAGACTCCAGCTTTCGACGCGTGAATATTGAAAATACAGGTCGGCATGATCGATCCGATGACCATGGATGCCGGCAAGCACGTCGGACAACTGGCGAAGCTCAAGGGCTGCCGGGGCGAGCAATAATCGAGTCGCCTGCTCGAGCAGTGCGGGCTTGACGGGAGGAACGACGAGATCGGTCACGGGGGATTTACTCAAAAAACGGCGGATACCTGCATTGTCGGGGCGCACGCCTGCCGGCACAAGGGCCATCGAGGCCGTTACGACGCGCTATTGCTTTCCGGCGTACGTCCGAGATACGTCGCGGCGACGCGCGCATCGCGCGATATTGCCTCGCTGGGCCCGGCGATCGCGACCGTCCCCGTTTCGAGAACATAGCCGTGGCTGGCAATCTGCAGCGCGGCGCGCGCGTTCTGCTCCACCAGCAGAATGGACACGCCACTGGCCTTTAGCGCGGCAATGATGCTGAAGATTTCCTTGACGATCAGCGGCGCCAAGCCGAGGCTGGGCTCGTCGAGCAACAGCAGTCGCGGCCCGGCCATCAGCGCGCGGCCGAGCGCCAGCATCTGGCGCTCGCCGCCCGACAGCGTGCCCGCAAGCTGAGTGCGACGCTCGGCGAGCCGCGGAAACCGCTGGTACACTTCGTCGCGCGTTTTGCCGAGCGTCCGATCGCGCGCCCGATGGCGCTGAAACGCGCCGAGCTCCAAGTTGTCCGCCACCGTCATCGCGGCGAACAATTCGCGGCGTTCCGGGACCAGGCAGAGTCGTTGCGCCACGCGCTCTTCGACGCTGGTCCGGCTCACCCGCGCGCCGGCGTACACGATGTCCCCGCGCGACGGCAGCAATCCCATGATCGCCGCGAGCAGCGTGGTCTTGCCGGCGCCGTTGGGGCCGATCACCGTGACGATGCTGCCTTCGGCGACCGTCAGCGAAACGCCGTGGACCGCCTCGACCTTGCCGTAGGCGACGTGCAAGTCGACGATCTCGAGCAATGCGCTCATGGCAGTCGAGCAGTCAAACGGCCCCCAGATACGCCTCGAGCACCACGGGGTTGCGCTGGATATCGGCCGGCAATCCTTCGGCGAGCTTTTCACCAAAATCCATCACGACCAGGCGGTCGGTAAGCCCCATCACGAAATCCATATCATGCTCGACCAGCAGGATGGTCATGCCCTCTTCGCGCAGACTGCGCAGCAAGGTCGCAAGCTGCTGCTTTTCAAGGAAGCGAAGCCCCGCCGCGGGCTCGTCAAGCAAGAGCAGCAGCGGGTCGGAGGCGAGCGCGCGCGCGATCTCGACGATCCGCTGCCGACCCAGCGGCAGCGAGCCGGCCGGCGCATGCAGCGAATCGGCCAGTCCGACGCGAGCGACCTGCGCCGCTGCTTCGGCACGCACGCGCGCTTCCTCGCGCCGGTCCAGCCGCAGCGCTGCGCGAGCGACCCCGGCCCTGCCGCGCAGGTAGGCGCCGAGCGCGACGTTGTCGAGCACCGACATGCCCGCGATCAGCCTGACATGCTGGAAAGTGCGGCCAATACCCAATTGCGCGATCTGGAAAGGCTGCCGGCCGCCGATCTGCTGGCCATTGAACGTGATTGTCCCGCGGCTTGGCGACAGCGCGCCACTGATCAGGTTGAACATCGTGCTCTTGCCTGCGCCGTTCGGCCCGATCAGGCCAAGAATCTCGCCGGGCCGGATCTCGAACGAGAGATCGTCGACCGCGACCAAGCCGCCGAATTCCTTGCGTGCGTGCTCGACGGTCAGCAGCGGCGCCGAGTCGCGCGGACGGGCGCGTCGCGGTAACGCCGCGGCCGCGACAACGGTATGGGCAACTTCGCCAGGCAGCAATCGCGCCAGCCACGGCCAGACGCCGTCCCGCGTGCGCTGCAGCAGCAGGATCATCAGTATGCCGAAGACGACCACCTCGAAATTGCCCTCGCGTCCGAGCAATTGGGGCAGCCAGCTTTGCAGCAATTGCTTCAGCAGCGTGATCAGCGTGGCGCCGACGACAGCGCCCCAGACGCTTCCGGCGCCGCCGACCACCGCCATGAACAGGTACTCGATGCCCTGGTTGATGCCGAATGGCGTCGGATTGACGAAACGCTGCAGATGCGCATACAGCCAGCCGGAGATGCAGGCGAGCAGTGCGGCATAGACGAAGACGACGATTTTCAAGCGGCCTGCATCGACGCCAAAGGCTTCGGCCATTTCCAGCCCGCCCCTCAGCGCGCGCACTGCCCTCCCCGGGCGCGAATCGAGGAGATTGTCGGCCATCCACAGGCTGACCAGCACGATCAGCCAGATCAGGTAGTAGATGTGACGCTCGTTGCGCAGTTCCCACGCGAAAAACGAAAGCGGCGCGATGCCGCCCATCCCGGTATTCCCGCCGAGGAAATCCAGATTGCCGAACACGTAGAAAATGCTTATCCCCCATGCGATCGTCGCCAGCGGCAGGTAATGACCTCTCATCCGCAGCGTGATAAAGCCGAGCCCGAGCGCAACAAACGCGGTCAGGGCCATGCCGGCGACCAGATTGAGCCATGGCGACAGCGCCGGATAATTCAACGAGAGGTACGCGGTCGTATAGGCGCCGAGCCCGACGAAGGCGGCCTGGCCGAACGAAGTCTGGCCGGCGACACCGGTCAGCAGCACCAGTCCTAGCGTGACAATGCTATAGAGGCCGATGTAGTTGAGCAGCGTGATCCAGAATGGCGGCGCTGCGAACGGCGCGGCCAGCAGCGCTGCGACACAGGCAAGGAGCGCCGCCCGCCTCATCGCGTCACTCTTCTTCCTCGTGATGGTGTGTCGTCAGCGAGCGCCAGAGCAGCACCGGGATGATCAGGGTGAAAACGATGACTTCCTTGAACGCGCTCGCCCAGAACGACGAGTACGATTCCAGCAGGCCGACCAGAAACGCACCGCCCGCCGCCAGCGGATAGCTCGACATGCCGCCGATGATCGCGCCGACGAAGCCTTTCAGACTCACCAGGAAGCCGGAGTCGTAGTAGACGGTGGTGATCGGCCCGATCAGCACGCCGGAAAAGGCGCACAACAACGCGGCCAGGGTCAACGTCAGGCTTCCGGCGAGGTTGGGGCTGATGCCGACAAGGCGCGCGCCGACGCGATTGAGCGCCGTCGCGCGCAGCGCCTTGCCATATAGCGTCCGCTCGAAGAAGACGTAGAGCGCGGCAATAACCAGCAACGAGAACAACAGCACCAGAAGGCTCTGTCCGCTGATCTGCACGTCGCCGATGCGGTAGGACGCGGACGTGAACGCCGGCGTGCGCGAGCCTTCGGCGCCGAAATACCACAGGCCCAGACCCAGCATGGCGAAATGCACGGCGACCGAGACGATCAGCAGCACCAATACCGATGCCTCGGCCAGCGGTTGGTAGGCGACGCGATAGAGCAGCGGCCCGAGCGCGGTGACGATCGCGACCGCGAGCAATATCTGCAGCGGAAAGGCAAGCGACAGCGGCGCCAGCAGATGGACGAGCGCGGCAATCGCCAGCGGCACGACCAGATAGACCGCCAGCCGGCGCGGCAGCCGGCGCCAATCTCGATCGCGCGTTGCCGCGTAGACCTCCATCGCACCGGCGAGGCCCGCCAGACCGACCAGCAGCCCGACGGTGCCCGGCGATTTCCCGAGTTGCAGCGAAGCCAGCGTCAGCGTTCCGTAGGTCACGAGCTCGCCGGCCGGAACGAAGATGACCCGCGTTACCGCGAATACGAGAACCAGCGCCAGTGAAAGCAGCGCATAGATTGCGCCGTTGGTGACGCCATCCTGCGCCAGCAGTACTGCGATCGAGAGGTCCATCGGATATCGGTAGCCTCGGCAGCGAGCAGAAAACAAAAGGCCGGCTACGGTGTCCCGCAGCCGGCCTGGTGAGCGTCAGCTCATTTGCTCAGGACCCACTTGCCGTTTTCGATCTTGACGATAACGCGGGCGCGGTTGTCCATACCATTGTGATCGGATGCATTCATGCTGAAAATGCCATTGCTTCCGGCGACGTCCTTGGCGTTTTCGAGTGCGTCGCGCAATGCCAGGCGAAACTCCTTCGTGCCCGGCTGCGCCTTCCTCATCGCCTCGGGAATCGCCCGCTGCAGCAACTTGTAGGCGTCCCACGCGTGGCCGCCGAACGTAGTCCGGCTGCCGGGACCATATTTGCCCTCGTAGGCCGTGACGTATTCGGCCGCCGATTTCTTCACGGCATTGGACTCGGGCAATTGCTCGTACACAAGCATCGGACCTGCCGGCAGCACTGCGCCATTGCCATCGGCGCCGACGACACGCAGGAAATCGGCATTGGCCACACCGTGCGTCTGGTAAATCCGCCCCTTGTAACCGCGCGCGATCAGCTCCTTGTGCGGCGTCGCGGCCGGGGTCCCTGAGCCCGCGATCAATATCGCATCCGGGTGCGCTGCGAGAAGCTTCAGCACCTGGCCGGTGACGCTCGGATCGTTGCGATTGTATTTCTCCTCGTCGACGATCTTGATGCCCGCCGTCTGCGTCGAGCGCTTCATCTCGGTCAGCCAGCTGTCGCCGTACGCGTCGGCGAATCCGATGAAGCCCATCGTCTGCGCACCGCTGGCGCGCATGTGCACGGCGACGGCATCGGCCATCAGCGAGTCGTTCTGCGGAGTCTTGAATACCCACCGGGTTTTCGGATCAGCGGGATTGATGATCAGTGCCGAGGCCGCCATCGATATCATCGGAACTTCGGCTTCGTTGACCACATCGCGCATCGCCAGCGAATTCGGCGTCACGGTCGAGCCGACGATCGCATCGACCCTTTCCTCGCTGATCAGCTTGCGCGTATTCTTCACCGCCTCGGTCGTGTCCGATTTGTCGTCCAGCACGATGAAACGGACCTTTTGTCCGCCGATCGTTGGCGAACCCAACATCTCGAACGTGTTCTTTTCGGGAATGCCCAACGACGCCGCCGGGCCGGTGGCCGACAGCGTCACCCCGACATTGATATCGGCACAAGCGACCCCGCAAGCTGCAAGCGTTGCCAGCCCGAGAGCCAGGCCTGATTTCCTCATCGTGTTCCTCCGTAGCGAGCGCGCGACTCTGGCGGCCGCGACGCGGTGAATGTTCAGGGTGCGCCCTGGAGCGAGCGGGCATCGCTTTCCTCCCGATGCCCAAAGCGTTAGCTGCTATCGGGGGATTCTGGCATCAAGCGCCGCCAGGGTCAACGCGGCGCGAGCGACCGCCGCGCAACGGCCGGCGCAGTTACTTCTTCAGCGCATCGCGAATTTCCCGCAGCAGCAGCACGTCTTCGGGCACCGGCGCGACGGCGGACGCGGGGTCGATTTTCTTCTTAACCGACGTGAGTTGTCGGACCATCCAGAAAATAACGAATGCCAGGATGATGAAATTGATGATGACCGTGATGAAGTTGCCGTACGCCAGCAGCGGCACGCCGGCTTTGGTCAGCGCCTCGTAGGTCATCGGCCCGCTGTACCCGGCGGGTGGCGGGGCGAGCATGATGAAGTAGTTGGCGAAGTCCAGTCCACCGAAGATCCTGCCGATCACCGGCATGATCAGGTCCTTGACCAACGAGTCGACGATCTTGCCGAATGCGGCGCCGATGATGACCGCGACGGCCAGATCGATCACGTTTCCTTTGACTGCGAAATCGCGAAAATCCCTCAGCATCGACATGATGATCAGCTCCTCGAGTTGCTATCGAAGTCCGGTCGCCGGAAGCGCCGGTCAGACCGCCGCCTCCCCCGACTCGCCCGTGCGAATCCGCACGACCTGCTCGACGGCAGTGATGAAGATCTTCCCGTCACCGATCTTGCCGGTGCGCGCCGCCTTGACGATGGAGTCGATCGCGCGCTCGACCAGACTGTCGGCAACGATGACCTCGACCTTCACCTTGGGCAAGAAATCGACGACGTATTCGGCGCCGCGGTAAAGCTCAGTATGACCTTTCTGTCGTCCGAAGCCCTTCACTTCGGTGACCGTCAGACCGCTTACGCCGATCTCCGACAAGGCCTCGCGCACCTCGTCGAGCTTGAACGGCTTGATGATCGCTTCGACCTTTTTCATTCCCCGCCCCTGTTTCGCCGCGAATTCGCGCCGCCGTGCCTGCCGCCGTTAGGTTACACCAGCCCGGCCGCCGCAACCAGCGAGCGGCGGCACGCCGCGAACGCCGACCGTCAGTCTGCGCCGGTCTTCCAATCGGCCCATGCCGATGTAATCGGATAGCGCCAATCCTTGCCGAAACCGCGCGGCGTGATGCGAATGCCGACGGCCGCCTGGCGTCGCTTGTACTCGGCGAACTTGATCAGCCGCACGACCTGTGCGACTTGAGCGGGCGCATGCCCCCGCGCAATGATCTCGGATGGACTCAGATTCTCCTCGACGTAGGCCTCGAGTATCGCGTCGAGTGTCTCGTACGGAGGCAGACTATCCTGGTCTGTCTGATTGGCGCGGAGCTCAGCTGACGGGGCGCGCGTGATGATGCGCTCGGGAATGACGCGACCCAGGCTGTTGCGGTAGTTCGCAAGCCGATAGACCAGCGTCTTGTCGATATCCTTGAGGACGGCAAAACCGCCTGCCATGTCACCGTAGAGGGTCGCGTAGCCGACGGCCATTTCCGACTTGTTACCGGTCGTCAATACGATCGAACCGTGCTTGTTCGACATCGCCATCAGCAGTGTGCCCCGGATGCGTGCCTGGATATTTTCTTCGGTGGCGTCTTCGGAGAGGCCCTTGAATTCGGCCGCGAGCGACCGGAGAAACGCCTGCAGAACACCATCGATCGGAATCTCGTCGTAACGCACGCCCAGGATGCCCGCCATCGTGCGGGCATCCTCGAGGCTGATCGCGGCGTTGAACGTCGAAGGCAGCATCACCGCCCGCACGCGCTCGCGGCCGAGCGCGTCAACGGCCACCGCCAGGGTCAGCGCCGAATCGATGCCGCCGGAGAGCCCGAGCAGCACGCCCGGAAAGCGGTTCTTCTCGACGTAGTCGCGGACGCCCATCGTCAGCGCCGCGTAAACGTGCGGTTCGAGCCGAGTGTCGAGATCGCCTCGCACGGGCTTCGGCAGCGCGCCGTCGAACTCGGCTAGCGCAATCGTCTCCTGCCATGCCGGGAGCTGTTGCGTTACCTTGCCGCTGGCATCGACGATAAAGGAAGCGCCGTCGAAAACGAGCTCGTCCTGCCCGCCTACGCGGTTGACGTAGACGACCGGACAACCGGTCTCGACCGCGCGCGCAGTGACAACCTCGCGACGCAACGCCTGTTGGCGGGTATGGTAGGGCGAGCCGTTGGGCACGACGATCAGTTCCGCGCCGGCATCGCGCGAACCGCGCGCCGGCCCGGGAAACCAGATGTCCTCGCAAATCACCACGCCGACTCTGATGCCGGCCACGTCGAACACGCATGGCTCGGTGCCCGACGTGAAATAACGCTGTTCGTCGAAGACGGTGTAATTGGGCAGCGTATGTTTGCGGTAACGCCCGACGATCCTGCCGTCGCGGATGATGGCCACGGCGTTGTGCCGCGAGCCGCCATGGCCCATTTCTGGATATCCGACGACGACAGCCGGGCCGGCGATGCGCATCGCGAGCCGTCCGAGTTCAAGTGCGCAAGCTTCGAGAAACGCCGGGCGGAGCAGCAGGTCTTCGGGCGGGTATCCACAGAGCGACAATTCGGGCGTGACCACCAGGTCCGCGCCGCCGCGCCTGCCAGCATCCACCGCATCGAGAATGCGCGCCGCGTTGCCGGGAAGATCGCCGACCATCTGGTTCAGCTGGGCGATCGCGACGCGCATGGTTCAAATTTTACCATGCGCACCGGTTCGGGTCCCGAGAGCGGCGCACCCGTCGCCGCACGCTGATCACGACGCAGGAGCACGTGGTGCTTCACTGCACGCCGATCCGTTGATCCACTCGAACGTCGCGCGCTTGCCGGTGGCAACTCTTCACGCGACAATCTGCCCAAGCATGCCCTCGTTATCGCTGCACGTCACCGACACGCTCGCTTCGATTCAGCCGTCATCCTGGGATGCGCTGGTCGGCGGACAACCGCTGCTGTCGCATGCCTTCCTGCACGCGTTGCACGAGACCGGATGCGCTTCGCCCAAGACTGGATGGGCGCCGCGCTATCTGCTGCTGCGACAGGCCGATGCGTTGGTCGGCGCGATGCCGCTGTATCTGAAGGCGCACTCCTACGGCGAATACGTATTCGACTGGTCCTGGGCGGACGCGTACCGGCGCCACGGGCAGCGCTACTATCCAAAGCTGCTCGCGGCGATCCCGTTCACGCCGGCCACCGGGCCGCGACTGCTGGCTGCCAGCAAACAGGCAAGGCAGCGTCTGCTCGAAGGCGCGCTGTCGCTGGTGGCCGAGGAACGCCTCTCGTCGCTGCACATCCTGTTCCCGGATGCCGATGACGCTGCGCAGTGCGCAGCCGCGGGCCTGCTGATGCGCGACAGCCTTCAGTTTCACTGGCAAAACCCCGGATACCGCGACTTCGCTGATTTCCTGTCGACGTTGAATCACGACAAGCGAAAGAAAATCCGGCAGGAGCGGCGTCGGCTGAACGAGGCCGGGGTCAGCTTCCGTCGTCTGACCGGCGCCGAAATAAGCGCCTCGGAATGGGCGTTCTTTTATCGCTGCTACGGCAATACCTACCGCCAGCACGGGTCGACGCCCTACCTTTCGTTGCCTTTTTTCGAACGCATCGGTGCAACGATGCCCGGCAATGTCGTTGTGGTCATCGGCAGCCGGCACGGAAAGCCGGTCTGTGCCGCACTGGACGTGTTCGATCGCGGCACGCTGTGGGGACGATACTGGGGCGCCACCAGCCACGTCCCGGGCATGCATTTCGAGGCTTGCTATTACCAGGCGATCGAGTTCTGCATCGAACATCGCATCGGCCTGTTCGAGGGCGGCGCACAAGGCGTGCACAAGCTCGCTCGAGGTTTTCTGCCGGTGACGACGCGCTCGGCGCATGCGATTGCGGATCCGGATTTCGCCCAGGCGATCGAGGCCTTTGTGACTCGCGAGCGGACCGACGTCGCACAGACGGTCGACGAGCTCGAGCGCGCGAGTCCATTCCGGCAAGGCGAAGCCGCCGGAGGATCGGCGCTTGGCGGGCCGGACGACGCGCGCGACGCTTGACCGCCGGATCCCGATTCAAGATACCCTGCGACCGTGACTGACGACTCGATCCTGCTCGCTCGCGACGGCGCAATCGCGACGCTGACCTTGAACCGTCCGGAGTCGCTCAACTCGCTGGATCTCGCGATGATGGACGAGCTGGTCGTCAATGCGATGGCGCTTGCCGCCGATGACAGCGTGCGCTGCGTAGTCGTCCGCGGAGCCGGACGGCATTTCATGGCGGGCGGAGACATCCGCACGTTCGCCGCGAATCTCGGCGCGCCGCCGGCGCAGCGCCGGCAGGATTTCACGCGGATCGTGCAGCGCGTGCACACGGCGATAGAGACAATCTACCGGATGCCGCACCCGGTGATCGCCGCCGTGCACGGCGCGGTCGCCGGGTTCGGCCTGTCGCTGATGTGCGCTTGCGACCTTGCGGTGGCCGCCGACTCCAGCTATTTCACTTCAGCGTATCGCCATATCGGGCTGACGCCGGATGGCGGTGCGACCTACGCGCTGCCGCGGATCGTCGGCGCCAAGAAGGCGATGGAAATCGTCCTCCTGGGCGAGCGATTCGGCGTCGACGAGGCGTTGCGCCTCGGCTTGGTCAATCGTGTCGTGCCGGAAGCCGAGCTCGGAGCCGCCGTCGGAAAGCTCGCTGCTGCCCTCGCGGGCGGGCCCGCACTCGCGCTTCGCAACGGCAAGCGCTTGATCAATCAATCGCTGGAGCATTCGCTATCGATGCAGCTCGACGCAGAAGCGAAAAGCTTTGCCGCATGCAGCGCAACGCCGGACTTCGTCGAAGGCGTTGAGGCCTTTCTAGCCAAGCGTACGCCGCGCTTCGATTAGCGCGGTCGCCGGCGCCACCGCGTCGTCTCACGGCTGACCGCCGCCGTGCCCGCCGCCGCCCGCCTGACCACCACCCTGACCTCCACCCTGACCTCCACCGCGGGGGCCGCGCCGACCGCGCGGTCCACCGCGCCCGCCGCCTGGGCCCCCGGCAGCGATCGCGCCGCCACCGCGCCCGTTGGGCCCGCCGCGCCCCCCTTGATGTCCGCGACCGCCGCGCTGTTTCGGGCCGCTACGCGGCGGGGCGCCACCCGGCACGCCTGGCGCTCCCGGCAGTGCTCCGGCGCCGCGGTGGCCGTGCGGACGCCCGCGGCCCGGATTTGCCGGGCGTGACGAAGGCTTGCCCGGCCCCGGCTCGCGGTTGCCGTCGACCTCGCGCGCGCTGGACTCCTCGCGCGTCCCATAAGTGCCGCGGTTGCCGTCGATTTCCTCTTCCTCGTGCATGTCGTCTTCGTCGGCCTCGTGTCCGTGGCGAGGCTGTTCGTCGGGATTGTTGGCGCGTGTATCGCCGCCCAGCATCCCTGCCGCGGTCATCAGCTTGTTCAATTCGTCTGGCCCCAATTCGAGCGTCTGCCCGCGCTTGAGTTGCGGGGGCATGCCGACGACGCCGTAGCGCGTGCGTATCAGGCGGCTCACCATCAGCCCGAGCGCCTCGAACAGGCGCCGTACTTCGCGGTTACGCCCCTCGGGCAGCGTGATCTTGTACCAGTGATTCGATCCTTCGCCGCCGCCGTCGGCGAGCGAGAGCACGCGCGCCGGACCGTCCTCGAGCTCGATGCCTTCAAGCAACGCGCGTTCCTGCTCCGGGGTCAACGAGCCTACGATGCGCACTGCGTATTCGCGCTCGACTTCGTAGCGCGGATGCATCAGGCGGTTGGCGAGTTCGCCAAGCGTCGTGAAAAGCAACAGCCCCTCGCTGTTGAAATCGAGACGGCCGACCGCGATCCATTTCGCACTGCCCAGCCGCGGCAGCTTGTCGAATACCGTCGGCCGACCCTCGGGATCGGCCCGGCTGACGATCTCCCCGGCCGGCTTGTGATAGAGCAGCACGCGCGCACGCGGCGGCGCAAAACGGATTCGCACCAGCTCGCCGTTGATGCGGACCTGGTCGTTGGGACCAACTTTCTGACCGACTTCGGCCGGCTGCCGGTTGACGGTGATCCGTCCGGCGATGATCAACTCCTCGAGCCCGCGTAGCGAGCCATAGCCGCATTGCGCCAGCAGCTTGTGCAGGCGCTGCGGCTCGGTAAAGACCGGCTCAGTGGAGCGTCTGGGTTGATTCGGGCGGGACCGATCGTCCGTCCGCCGCGTCTGGTGCGTCGGATTCGTCGGGTACGTCGGTCCGTGGGCTGAGGATCGGACTCGCGAGCGCGAGTTCGACCTCGGCGGCCTTTGCTGGGGCATCGGGTAACTCCATGAGGTGGGAAGTGTCCAGTTCCGCCAATGGCGGCAGTTCGGCGAGAGAACGAAGGTTGAGATCGTCGAGGAAGGTCCGGGTCGTCGCATACAGCGCCGGCCGGCCCGGTGTCTCACGATGGCCGACCGCCTCGATCCATTGCCGGTCTTCCAACGTCTTGACGATGTGGGTCGAGACCGCGACACCGCGAATCGCCTCGATGTCGCCCCGGGTGACCGGCTGCTGGTAGGCGATGATCGCCAGCGTCTCCATTACCGCACGCGAATAGCGCGGAGGCTTGTCCGGCGAGAGCCGCTCCAGAAAAGGCTGGATCGCGGGTTTGGCCTGGAAGCGCCAGCCGGTAGCGACCTGGACGAGCTCGACGTTGCGACCACTCCAGTTTTCACGGATCCGCTCGAGCAGATTGCGAACCACGTCGGGTTCGAGCGGAGGGTCGAACAGCTTCGATAGCTGAGCAACCGGCAACGGTTCGCCAGCGACCAGCAACACGGCCTCCAGAATGTCTTCGATGTGTTTCAAGTCCATTTCATTTCACTTCCAAATAGCGCAGCGCCACGGTTCGATGGTCCGGCGTACGCCGGATCGAAATCCTTCCGCTACACCGGCATGCGCCGTCGTCGTCGGCATACGGCAACCCGCACCGCGCCGGAATCAGGCTTCGCTTTCCCCTTCCAGCGTGAACGCCGGATCGCCCTTCCGTTGCACATAGATCGGCGCGAACGGCTCGGCTTGCGCCAGTTCGAGCAAGCGTTCCCGGGTGAGCTCGAGAATCGCCAGAAACGTCACGACCAGTTGCGCGACACTGCTACGCCCGTCGAACAGAGTCGTGAATGCGACGAAGTGACCGGGCTCGAGCAACTTCAGCAGGCGGCTCATCTGGCTACGCACCGACAGCTGCTCGCGCGTGACCAGATGATGGCGATTTACCCGCGCCCGGGCCACCAGGCCCGCCCATGCCGCCTTCAGATCGTCGGCGTCGATGTCGGGCAAACGCGCGCTCGCGACGCGCTCGAACCACACTCGCACCAGCGCATAGTCCCGCTCGACCAGCGGCAGCTCGTCGAGCGCCTGCGCGCCCGCCTTCATGCGCTCGTACTCAAGCAGCCGACGAACGAGCTCGGCGCGAGGGTCCGCGGGCTCCTGGCCCAGCTGCGGAGGCTTCGGTAGCAGCAGCCGGGACTTGATCTCGATCAGCACCGCCGCCATCAGCAGGTATTCGGCGGCAAGCTCGAGCTGCGTACGGCGCATCATCTCGACATAACCTAGATACTGGCGGGTCAACTCCGCCATTGGGATGTCGAGGACGTTGATGTTCTGCTTGCGGATCAAATAAAGCAAGAGGTCGAGCGGCCCTTCGAAGCTTTCGAGGAAGATTTCGAGCGCTTCCGGCGGGATGTACAGGTCCTGCGGCAGCGCCAGCATCGGCTGGCCGTAGACCTTGGCTACCGGCGCGCCGGCTGCCTGTGCGAGATCGATCACCGGTGCTTCGGCGTCGTTCGCCATCACGTGTAGCTCAGTCCCATGGCATCCCGCACGTCGCGCATCGTCTCTTCGGCAAGCTTTCGCGCCCGCTCGCAGCCGTCGGCGACGATCGCGCGCACCAGCGACGGATCGTCCAGATACTTCTGGGCGCGTTCATGCAGCGGACGCTGCTCGGCGATGATCGCGTCGATCACCGGCTGCTTGCAATCGAGACAGCCGATGCCCGCGGTCGTGCATCCATTGTGCGCCCAGTCCCGGGTTGTCTGATCGGAATAGATCTGGTGCAACGACCAGACCGGACACTTTTCTGGGGTGCCGGGGTCAGACCGGTGCACCCGCGCCGGATCGGTCTGCATCGTGCGCACCTTGGTGGTGATCGTCGCCGGGTCCTCGCGCAGAAAAATCGCGTTGTCGTACGACTTGGACATTTTCTGGCCGTCGGTGCCGGGCACCCTGGGCGAGTCCGTCAACAGCGGGTGCGGCTCCGGCAGAATGACGCGGCGCGAGCCTTCGAGATACCCAAACAGGCGCTCGCGGTCGCCAAGAGCGAGGTTTTGCGCTTCGTCCAGCATCTCGCGCGCGGTTTCGAGTGCGGCCTGGTCGCCCTGCTCCTGGAACGCGGTGCGGAGCTGCGCGTAGCGCTTCGCACGCTTCGATCCCAGCTTCTTGATCGCCGCCCTGGCCTTGTCCTCGAAGTCGGGTTCGCGGCCATAGATGTGGTTGAACCGACGTGCCAGCTCCCGCACCAGCTCGAGATGCGAGACCTGGTCTTCACCGACCGGCACCATATTCGCCCGGTAGATCAGTATGTCCGCCGCCTGCATTACCGGATAGCCGAGAAAGCCGAATGTCGTCAGGTCGCGATCGGCGAGCTTTTGCTGTTGTTCCTTGTAAGTCGGAACGCGTTCGAGCCAGCCCACGGGCGCCATCATGCCGAGCAGCAACGTCAGCTCCGCATGCTCGACCACGCGCGACTGGATGAAGATCGTCGATCGGGTCGGATTGATGCCGGCTGCGAGCCAGTCGATGAACATCTCCCAGACGCTGTCCTCGATCCGCTCGGGCGTCTCGTAATGCGTCGTCAGCGCGTGCCAGTCGGCCGCGAAATACAGGCAATCGTATTCCTCCTGAAGCCGTAGCCAGTTTTTCAATGCACCATGGTAGTGACCGATGTGCATACGACCGGTGGGTCGCATGCCCGACAGTACTCGATCAGAAAACATTGCGTGCCTTCGTGAAGCTGGCGCGGCTAGAAGCCGGCCAGCACCTGCAGCAGCCGGAGCACCAGGGAAATCATCGGCGACATCAGCCGATCCAGCACGTTCGACGCGAGCAGCACCAGAATGATCATGAAGCCGTAAGGTTCAAGCCGCGCATATCCGGCGGCAAGCGAGTGAGGAAGCAGGCTGATCGCAATCCTTCCGCCATCGAGCGGCGGAATCGGCAGCAGGTTCAGCACCATCAGTACCACGTTGACCAGGACCCCCGCCCGGCTCATCAACAGCATACCGTCGCTGGCAAGTGCGCCGTCGGGCGCACTCAACCGATAGATCAACATCCAGAAGAACGCCATCGCGAAGTTTGCGGCCGGTCCGGCTGCAGCAACCCAGAGCATGTCGCGCTTCGGATGGTTCAGGTTGCCGAAGTTCACCGGCACCGGCTTCGCCCAGCCGAACAGGAAACCACCGCCGCCCGCGAGCTTCGACAGCAGCAGCAGGGCAAGCGGTACGATCACGGTGCCGACCGGATCGATGTGCTTGAGCGGGTTCAGCGTCACCCGGCCGAGCATGTACGCGGTATGGTCGCCGAAAATGCGGGCGACGTAGCCATGGGACGCTTCGTGCAAGGTAATGGCGAAAACCACCGGCACCGCGTAGAGCGCGATGGTCTCGATCAGCGAAAAATCCATGGATGGCGCATTCTACCAGCTGGCCGTGGGCGACGCTTGCCGAGATGGCCGACGGCGTCATGCGGAAACCTCCACCAGGCCCAGCCGCGCGGGATCGCCGCGTCCCAACCGCGTGACCGCGGGCGGAATCACCGCCAGATCGACGACGGTCGTCGGCTCAAGATGGCACGCGCCGCTGTCGATGATCAGGTCGAGCGAGTGCTGATACCGCGCACGGATCTCCGCCGGATCGTTCAACGGTTCGCTCGCGCCGGCCGGTATCAACGTCGACGAAAGCAGCGGTTCATCCAGTTCGGCCAGCAATTGCTGTACGACGGCATGATCGGGGACACGCACGCCTATTGTGCGGCGGCGCGGATGTTTGAGGCGTCGCGGTACTTCGCGTGTCGCCGGTAACAGAAACGTGTAACTGCCAGGCACTCCGAGCTTGACGATCCTGAACTGCTCGTTGTTGAGCTGGGCATACCGCCCGATTTCACTCAGATCCCGGCACACCAGCGTCAGCTGATGCTTTTCGTCCACCGCGCGCAATTGGCGGATTCGGCCGGCGGCCTCCAGATCGCCGATTCGGCACCCGAAAGCGTAGCTCGAGTCGGTCGGATAAGCGATGACGCCGCCGCCGCGCACGATCGCAGCGGCCTGGCGGACGAGCCGCGGCTGAGGATTGACCGGATGAATTGAAAAGTATTGCGCCATCGGCGGAGATGAGGTGGCCTGCTGGCCTGCAGCCGGCAAAAGGACGAATGCCGCTATATAATTCTCATATATTCTATCGCAAGGTTATAACGAGGTCGCAGTGAACCTTCAGCAGCTCCGTTATCTTTGCGCCGTCGTCGATCATGGGCTGAATGTGTCGGTGGCCGCCGATGCCTTGTTCACTTCACAGCCGGGCATCAGCAAGCAGATCCGGCAGCTCGAGGACGAGCTCGGGGTGCCGATTTTCATTCGGCAGGGGAAGCGGCTGGCCGCGTTGACCGCGGGCGGCGAGGTGATCGTGGCGACCGCGCGGCGTGCGCTGCAGGAACTCAACAATCTCAAGCGGGTCGGCGCGGAATTCAAAAGCGAGGATACCGGGGCTCTCGCCATCGCGACTACGCATACGCAGGCCCGGTACGTTCTGCCCCCGGTGCTCAAGCGATTCGCGGAACGTTATCCGAAGGTCCGCTTGCTGCTGCACCAGGGCAACCCCGCGCAGGTCGCGGAACAGACAGAGCGCGCCGATGTCGACGTCGGTATCGCCACCGAGGCGCTGGCCGATTACCCCGGCCTGGTTTCGCTGCCCTGCTACACGTGGAATCGATGCGTGCTGGTTCCCAAAGGTCATCCGCTGGGTAAGGTCCGGCCGCTGACGCTCGAGGCGCTGGCTCGGTATCCGATCGTCACCTACGATTTCAGCTTCACCGGCCGCTCGCAGATCAATGCGGCATTCGCCGCCAAGGGCATCGAGCCCAATGTCGTGCTGACTGCGCTCGATTCCGACGTGATCAAGACGTATGTCGAGATGGGCCTCGGCGTCGGCATCATTGCGCAGATGGCGTACGATCCAGCGCGCGACACCCAATTCGACAAACTCGACGCCGCCCATCTTTTTGCCGCAAGCACGACCCGCCTGGCGCTTCGCCGCGGCGTCTACCTGCGCGGGTTCGTTTATGAGTTCATCACGCTGTTCGCACCGCAGTTCGACCGCTCCGCGATCGACGCGGCCCTGCAGGGCAAAGCGGAAAGCTATGAGCTGTGAATCGATCGGAAATTGGTCGAGCGATGCTCGAAGCGAACAGCGGACCCGTCGATGACCGTCGTGCACGTGCGCACGTGGTCGCTGGCGATTCTGATCGCCGCACTGGCGATGCTCGGGCCATTTTCGATCGATGCGTACCTTCCGGCCTTCCATGCCATCGGAAGCGAGTTCGGCGTTCCACAGATCGCCGTGCAACAGACGCTGTCCATATATCTGTTCGCCTATGCGTTCATGATGCTCTGGCATGGTGCACTTGCCGACGCGCTGGGGCGAAGGCCGGTCGTACTGGCGAGCCTCGCGATCTACGCACTCGCCACGTTGGGTTGCGCGATCGCCGGGAACATCGAGACGCTATGGCTGTTCCGCACGCTGCAGGGTCTCTGCGCGGGCGCAGGCATCGTCGTCGGCCGGGCGATCATTCGCGACCGTTTCCACGGGGCCGAAGCACAGCGGCTGATGTCACAGATCACGCTGGTCTTCGGCGTCGCGCCGGCGATCGCGCCGGTGCTCGGTGGCCTGCTGCTCAATGTTTTCGGCTGGCGCGCGGTCTTCTGGCTGCTGCTGGCCCTGGTCATCGCGCTGCTGACCTGGGCGTCGAAGCGGCTTCCGGAAACACTGCCTGTCAGCGCGCGCCAATCGCTGCTGCCGCGCCATCTATGGCGCAATTACGTCAACGTGCTTCGTCGCCCCGAATTTCTGCTGCTCGGCGCGATCCCTGCGCTGAACTTTGCCGCATTCTTCCTGTATATTGCCACCGCGCCGTCGTTCCTGATGGATCTGCTCGGTGTCTCGAGTTACGGATTTGCTTGGCTTTTCATCCCGATGATCACCGGAGTGATGATCGGAGCGTTTATCTCCGGACGCACCGCCGGGATGATCACGCCACGCCGAACGATCGGTCTAGGTTACATTCTGATGTTCATCGGTGTCGGCACCGATATCGGCGTCGCGGCGCTTGTTCCGCCCGGCGTGCCCTGGCATGTCCTGCCGATCATGATCTATGCGATTGGCAGCAGCGTCACGATGCCCTCCGCCACGCTATTGCTGCTCGATCTTTTTCCAACGATGCGCGGCATGGCGTCGTCGTTGCAGGGTTTCCTGCAATTCGTTCTGGCCGCCGTGAATGCAGGAACGATTGCGCCGCTACTCGCCGGATCCCTGCTTTCGCTGGCCTTGGGCATGGGAGGCTTTACGATATTGAGCCTTCTGCTGTGGATTACATACCTGCGCCATACCCGATAGCACGAGGATGCGGATGATGACGACATTGAGACGCCTTGGACTGCTGCTGATCACCATGGCCTGTGTGCAACCGGCTCCGGCGCAGCAGTCTCTGCCGACGACAGAGCTCACAATCAAGGGCCATCGCGTGACGGCGGAAGTTGCGACGACGGTCGCCACTCGCGCCGTCGGTCTGATGCGCCGCTTCAGCCTTAGCCCGGACCACGGGATGCTGTTCGTATTCGACGCGCCGCAGCCGCTCACGTTTTGGATGAAAGACACCTATGTCCCGCTGTCGATCGCATTCATCGGCGCAGATGGCCGCATCCTGAACATCGAAGACATGGCGCCGCAGACCGAAAGTCCGCACAACTCGCGCGGGCCGGCGATGTTTGCGCTCGAGATGAAAAAAGGCTGGTTTGCGCAATTCCAGATCGCAGCGGGCGATCGGGTCGATGGGCTCGC
>Ga0207693_10000448_pt1 | contig 37696 bp, 46 predicted proteins | sample LARL81metaG_FD_184347 | JGI IMG/M metagenome (GOLD analysis project Ga0207693, IMG submission 184347) | Corn, switchgrass and miscanthus rhizosphere microbial communities from Kellogg Biological Station, Michigan, USA - LAR L8-1 metaG... | ecosystem: Host-associated > Plants > Roots >... | reverse complement strand
TTCCGGGGGTGCTGCGTACGTGTGGCACGGAACCCGAGTGAGCGGTGACCTCCTCATCGGCTCGGGCCTGCGCGCGGACGAGACGCTGCCGGATGGCAGCAGCATCCCGAATGGCGCGCACCTGCCCTACTACCGCCAGGTCAACATGGGGGTAAGCCATGACTTCACGGATGACGGGATCAAGGGTCTCACGCTGCGGTTCGACGTGATCAACGTGTTCGACCAGATCTACCAGATCCGCAATGGCACCGGCGTGGGAGTAGGCGCCCCGCAGTACGGCCCGCGCCGTGGGTTCTACGGCGGGGTGGCATGGGCGTTCTGAACCGACACACGCTCGCCGCGGACGCACCTGGCGAGCCCGAGTCTGCTCGGTCACGGGACGCGCCGGCCGCGCGGGCGTTCGCAGCAGGGCCGCGCCGTGGCTTCGTCGCCGGTGTGGCGAAGACCTTCAGGTGCGGCTGCGGTGGGCGAGCCCGGCGGCGGGCCGCCCGCTCAGCGCTGCCCGTAGAAGTCAGGGCGCGTGCGTTCCATGTGCCTTTCAGGCTGCGCGAGCGGGGCGAATCCGCAGTCGCGGTAGAGCGCGTGCGCGTCGCGGGTGACGAGGTTCCAGCGCCGCAGTCCCTGCAGGCGCGGATGTGCGAGCGCCAGCGCCAGCATCGCGCGCGCCACGCCGCGGCCGCGGTGCCCCTCGAGCACGTAGACGTCGCACACGTAACAGAAGGTCGCGAAATCGGAAATGAAACGCGCCAGTCCCACCTGCGTGCCGCGCTCCTCGTAGGCGCCGATGCACAACGAGCCCTGCACCGCGCGCTCCAGCACCTCGAGCGGCAGTCCCTGCGACCAGTAGGCGCCCTGCAGGTAGCGGTGCATGGCCGCAAGGTCCAGGCGCGCCGGATCGTCCGAGAGGGTGTAGTTCGCGAAGGTGCGGGTGATCGGTGCGTGCAACGGCAGCTCCCTGGAGGCGCCCGAGAAGCGTAGGCGCGCAGCCTAGCGAATCGCGGCGCGGCGCGACAGGCAGCGGCGCTGCGCGCTCAGCGCGACGCCGCCGCGCTCCCGAGGAGCCCGCCGCCGGCATCGATGAGGTGCCGTCGCAGCAGCCAGTGCCGTGCGTCGGCCGCGTCGCCTTCGAACCACGCTTGCGTACTGCCCAGCCTGAAGCTGTAGCCCCACGCGTCCATGTCACTCATGAGGCGCTCGCGCCCGACATCGGCGAGCTCCCCGGCGAGCAGCAGCTGCAGGTAACACACCGCGGACTCCTCAAGGTCATCACCGCCGGCGTCGCGGTCGAGCCGCGCACGCCGCTGCGGATCCATGCAGATGTAGTGACCCCCCTCGTGCAGCACCGAGTGCACCGGGGTGTCCGGGCGGGCATAGAGCCGCGCGCCCCGCAGGCCGGCCTCGCTGTCACCCCAGTAGGAGCCCGGAATCGGCTCCCCGCGCGGCAGCAGGGCGAGTTCGAGGCCGTAGCGCTGCAGCAGGCGCGCCAGGGCGCCGCGGTCGATTTCGCACAGCCGCAGCACCGCATCCGGGGTGCCTGCGGTCGTGGCGGGCGCGCCGCTCATGCGCGCCTACAGTTGCGTCAGCAGGCGCATGACGCGGTCGGCCAGATCGCGCGCCATGTCCTCGCGCAGCACATCCTCCTCGTGGCCCTTGGCGAGCAGCAGCGGCTCGCTGAAGCTGTAGGTGCGCGTGGCCGTCACTTCCTGCGCCGGCAGCAGCTCCTTGCCGCCGGCGGTTACGGTGACCCGCACGGTGTAGGTCACCTCGTACTGGTTGGGCTGGTTCGCGGCCGAGACCGAGACCACGCGGCGGGTCATCTGGTCCTGCAGGATGCTGATGACCGCGGAGGACTTGCCCTTCTCCGGCACCAGCGTCGCGCCGTTGGTCAGCAGCGCGTGGCGCAGGCTCTGCACGAAGTCGGACTGCACGTCCGGCGCCTCCACGTAGGGCGACTTGACCTCTGCCGGCAGCGCGGCGCGGCCCTGCAGGTGAAAGCCGCAGGCGCTCGGCAGCACGAGCGCGGCCGCGATCACAAGACGCGCCACGATCCCCGCTCGCATCAGATCACCACGTTCACGAGCTTGCCCGGGACGACGATCACGCGGCGCACGACCTTGTCGGTGATGAATTTCTTCACGCGCTCATCGGCCAGCGCCGCGGCGCGCACCGTGGCCTCGTCGCTGTCGACCGGCACCGTGACCTGGCCGCGCAGCTTGCCGTTCACCTGCACGACGATCTGGTGGGTGTCCTGCTGCAGCGCCGCCGCGTCCGCCACCGGCCAGGGCGCGTCGATGAGCGCCGTCGGCCTGCCGAGGGCCTGCCACAGCACGTGACAGACGTGCGGGGTGACGGGTGAGAGCACCGCGACGGCGATCTCCAGCGCCTCCTGGCGCACCGCGCGCCCCTGCGGACTCGCATCCTCGAAGCGGTACACCGCATTGAGGATCTCGATGACGGCGGCGATCGCGGTGTTGAAGTTGCGCCGCCGGCCGATGTCGTCGGTGGCCTTGGCGAGGCGCTGGTGCGTGAGGCGGCGCAGCTCGCGGGCTGCGCCTCTGAGAGCGGCCGGCTCCAGCGGCACCACCGCGCCGTGCCGGGTATGCCCGTACACCGCGGTCCACAGGCGCCGGATCAGACGGAAGGCGCCCTGCACGCCCTCGTCGGACCACTCGAGCGTCTGCTCAGGGGGCGAGGCCGACATCATGAAGAGGCGCGCCGTGTCGGCACCGAAGCGTGCCACCAGCCCCTCCGGGTCGACGCCGTTGCCCTCGGACTTGGACATTTTTCCAAGACCCTCGTGCAGCACCGTGACGCGGCCGACGTCGGTCTCGACCTCGAACACCTGCGTACCGTCGGCGGCGCGGCGCGCCTCGACGTCGGCGGGGTTGAAGTAGCGCTTGCGCTCGCCGTCGCCCTGCGCCGAGTAGACGTGGTTGAGTACCATTCCCTGCGTCAGCAGGTTGGCGAACGGTTCGCCGAACCCGAGCGCTCCGAAGTCGCGCATCACCCGGGTCCAGAAGCGCGCGTACAGCAGGTGCAGGATCGCGTGCTCGATGCCGCCGATGTACTGATCTACCGGCAGCCAGTAGGCGACGCGCTCATCCACCATCGCCTGGTCGTTGTCGACGCAGGCGTAGCGCAGGAAGTACCAGGAGGAGTCCACGAAGGTGTCCATGGTGTCGGTTTCGCGGCGCGCAGCGCCGCCGCACTTCGGACAGCGGCACTCGTAGAAGGCGGGGCACTTGGTCAGCGGGTTGCCACTGCCATCGGGCACCAGGTCCTCCGGCAGCACGACCGGCAGATCCTGCTCCGGCACCGGCACGGCGCCGCAGGCGGCGCAGTGGATGATCGGGATCGGGCAGCCCCAGTAGCGCTGGCGCGAGATGCCCCAGTCGCGCAGGCGGTACTGCACGCGCTTGCGTCCCAGGCCCTGCTGCTCGAGCGCCGCGGCGATCGCCTCCACGGCCGCCTCGAGGGTCAGCCCGGAGAACGCGCCGGAATTCACCGTCTCACCCGGCTCCGAATAGGCGGGGATCCACGGCGCCCGCACCTCGTCGTAGGCGCCGCTGAGGGAGCGCACCACGGTGGTGATGGGCAGATCGTTCTTCAGCGCGAACTCGAAATCACGCTCATCGTGCGCCGGCACGCCCATGACGGCGCCCTCCCCGTAGGCCATGAGCACGTAGTTGGCGACCCACACCTCCAGCGGCGCACCGGTGAAGGGATGCAGCACGTGCAGCCCCGTCGGCATGCCCCGCTTCTCCTGGGTGGCGACGTCGGCCTCCATGACGCTGCCGCGGCGGCACTCGTCGATGAACGCCGCGAGCCGTGCATCGGCGCGCGCCGCGGCGAGCGCGATCGGGTGCTCGGCCGCGACCGCCATGAAGGTCACGCCAAAGAGCGTGTCGGCGCGCGTCGTGAACACCCGCAGCGCCGCCTCGCTGCCGGTGGCCTTGCGGGTGTCGGGGGCGTAGGGGAAGGCGATCTCGCAGCCCTCGCTGCGGCCGATCCAGTTCGCCTGCATCACGCGCACGCGCTCGGGCCAGCCGCCCAGGCCGTCGAGCGCCTCGAGCAGCTCGTCGGCGTAGCGCGTGATGTTCAGGTAATACATCGGGATCTCGCGCTTCTCTACCGGCGCGCCGGTGCGCCAGCCGCGCCCGTCGATCACCTGCTCGTTGGCGAGCACGGTCTGATCCACCGGGTCCCAGTTCACGACGCCGGTCTTGCGGTAGGCGATCCCCTGCTCGAGCATGCGCAGGAACAGCCACTGGTTCCAGTGGTAGTAGCTCGGGTCGCAGGTGGCCAGCTCGCGCTCCCAGTCGATGGCGAAGCCGAGCGCCTGCATCTGCGTGCGCATGTAGGCGATGTTCTGCCGTGTCCACTGCGCCGGCGGCACGCTGTTGCTGATCGCGGCATTCTCGGCCGGCAGGCCGAAGGCGTCCCAGCCCATCGGCTGCAGCACGTTAAAGCCCTGCATGCGCATGTAGCGCGACAGCACGTCCCCGATGGTGTAGTTGCGCACGTGGCCCATGTGCAGCCGCCCGGAGGGGTAGGGGAACATCGACAGGCAGTAGAACTTGCGGCGCGCAGCATCCTCGTGCGCCGCGAACGCGCGCCGCTCGTTCCAATACTGCTGCGCGGCGCGCTCCACCGCCGCGGGATCGTAGCTCTCTTGCATCGTTCTTCTTAGGGCAGGCGCAGCGGAAAGAAGATCTGGGCATCCTGGCGCTGGATGAGGAGCGCCACGTTCTTACCGGAGCTCTTCGCCGCGTCCTGCAGTTCTTTTACGCTGTTGACGCGCTTGCCGTTGACGCCGAGCACGATGTCACCGGGCTCGACCTGCGCCTCCTGGGCGGGACCTGCGACCTCTTCCACCAGCAAGGTGCCGGTGGTGCCGGCGCGCGCCTTCTCCTGCGGCTCCAGCGGCCGCACGGTGAGCCCGAGCGCGCTGCCGCGATCCGGGCTGCGCTCCTTGGGTCCGGCGCCGCCGCTGCGACTGGCAAGCGCCGGCGGCTGCTCCTTGAGCTCCTCGATGCGCACGCTGACGTTCTGTTCCTTGCCGCCGCGCCACACGAGCAGGTTCACGTCCGCCCCCGGCTTCATGGTGGCGATGGCGCCGGAGAGTTCCCCGAAACGCTCGATGGGGTGACCGCCGACATTCAGGATCACGTCCCCCGCGGCCACGCCGGCCTTGGCGGCGGGGCCGTCCTTGTCGACCGAGGAGACGAGCGCGCCGTGCGGGCGGTCGAGTCCGAAGGACTCGGCCAGCTGCGCGTTGACGTCCTGAATGGTGACGCCGATGCGCCCGCGCACCACGCGCCCGGTCTTCACCAGCTGCTCCTCGACGTTGCGGGCCACGTCGATCGGGATCGCGAACGAGACCCCCATGAAGCCGCCGGTGCGGCTGAAGATCTGCGAGTTGATGCCGATGACCTCGCCGGCCAGGTTGAACAGCGGGCCGCCGGAGTTGCCGGGATTCACCGCCACGTCGGTCTGGATGAAGGGCACGTAGTTCTCCCCCGGCACCGAGCGCGAGGTGGCGCTGATGATGCCGGCGGTGGCGCTGTTCTCGAAGCCGAAGGGCGAGCCGATGGCGAGCACCCACTGTCCGGGCTTGAGGCGCGCCGGATCCCCGAGCTTCACGATCGGCAGGTTGGCCGCGTTGATCTTGATCACCGCGACGTCGGTGCGCTCGTCGGCGCCGATGACCTTGGCGGGGAACTCGCGCCGGTCGGTGAGGCGCACCGTCACCTGGTCCGCGTTCGCCACCACGTGCGTGTTGGTGAGGATGTAGCCGTCGGGGCTGACGATGAAGCCCGAGCCGGCCCCGCGCACCGGCTGGCGCGGTCCCTGCTGATCGGGGGCCGGGATGCCGAAGCGGCGGAAGAAATCGTAGAACGGATCGTTGGGCGAGAGTCCCTGCACGCCGCCGCCGGAGGGCTGCGGCTTCTCCACCACCTCAACGTTGACTACCGCCGGTCCGTAGCGGTCGACCAGGCTCGAGAAGTCCGGCAGTCCGCGCACCACGCCGTCCACCACCGGGGCGCTCACCGGCGGGGTCTCCGCCGCGCTCGCCCCCGGGGGCGCCGCGGCCGCAGCGGCCGACTGCGCCGACAGGTCGCGCGAACAGGCGCCGAGGGCGACGGCGATCGCCAGGACCGCCAGCAGGCGCCTCACGGGCAGGGAACTCGGGTCAAACGTCGGATGCATGAAATACTTCCATTTAAGCCGCAAACGGCCGGCCCGCCTGCAGAATCAGGGGCGCCGGCGCCTATCATTCCGTACCCACAGCCCGTATGCCAGCGCCAGAGCGGCGAGGCTCACCACCAGCCAGTTGCCAACATAGGCGTAGGGCGTCAAACCCTTCATGGGGACGATTTTTGAGACCAGCGGGACGGGGACGAATTCCGGAGCGCGGGCGATGACTTCGCCGTGTGGCCCGATGACCCCCGAAATGCCGTCATTGGCGGCCCGGACCATGTAGCGGCCGGCCTCCAGGGCCCGCATACGCGAGATCTGCAGGTGCTGGTGCCGGGCGCTCGAGTGCCCGAACCAGGCATCGTTGGTCACGTTCACCAGCGCATCCGCGCCCGGCAGCACGCGCAGCATCGAGCTGCCATAGGCGTCCTCGTAACATATCGTGGCGCCGAGCTTCAGATTGGCCGCCGCCAGCGGCGGCTGCGAGGCCGCGCCGCGCGTGAAGTCCGAGTACGGCAGGCTCATGAGGCGCAGCCAGCTGCGCACGAAGTGCGGCACAGGGAAGAACTCGGCGAACGGCACCAGGTGATGCTTGTCGTACCAGCCCACCGTGTCCCCGAGCGCCAGCACCGAGTTGAAGTAGCGCGTGTTGGACGGCGGGCCCTCGGCCCGCAGCACGCCCATCACGATCGCGGAGCCGTGCGCGTGCGCCTCGCGGTAGAGGTTGGTGATGTACTCCACGAGGTCGTTGGCGGTATCGGCGGGGGCGGACTCCGGCCACACGATGAGCTGCGTTCCCAGGACCTTCTCGGTGAGGGACTGGTAGAGATTGAGCGTCGTGTCGCGGTTGCTCTCGAGCCACTTCTCGTCCTGCGGGATCGCGCCCTGGATGACCGCCACCGATACCGGCGCGCCGGACGCGCGCGTCCAGGAGTGCCGGTAGAGCGCCGCGCCCGCGCCCCAGGGCAGCAGCAGCACGAGGAGTGCGGCGAGCCGCTCGCCGCGGGAGCCGAGCGCGAGCGTGACGAGGGCGCCGGCGCAGAGCAGCAGCAGCGCGCTGATGCCGTAGACGCCGGCCAGCGGCGCGAAGCCGGCAAGCCAGGTATCGGTCTGCGAATAGCCGAGCGAGAGCCACGAGAACCCCGACAGGAACCAGCCGCGCCACCATTCCAGCAGCAGCCACGCCGCGGGCAGCGCGATGAGCCACCGCAGGGCGCCGGCGGCTGGCAGCCAGCGGGCGCAGAGGTAGCCGAGCGCGGCGTGGTACAGGCCCATGATGCCGGCCAGCCCCAGCATCAGCACGAAGGCGAGCCACACCGGTGCCTGCCCCATCACGTGGATGCTGACGTAGAGCCAGTAGGTGCCGGCGATGAAGGTCGCGGTGCTGAACGCGAACCCGAGGCGCGCCGCCGCGCGCGGAGCCGCGCCCTGCCACAGCCACATGAGCAGCGCCGGGGCCAGCACCGCCAGCGGCCACAGGTTCAGGGGCGCGAACGAGCCGGCCAGCGCCAGGCCCGCCGCGGCGGCGAGCAGCAGGCGCAGCGCGAAGGACTGCGGCGGCGACGGGCGGTAGCGGGCGGCCGCCGGCGCCGCTGCGGCGGTGTCGGGGGCCGTCAGCATGCGGCTCAGCTGTCGCCGCCGGGGGCGCGCTCTTCCGGGGGCAGCACGTCGCGCGGGGCCTGCACGCGCAGCGCATCGATGCGGCGGCGATCCGCGCGCAGCACGCGAAACTCGAAGCCGTCGATGCTGGCGCTCTCGCCGCGCCGCGGCAGGCGGCCGAGCTGCTTCATGATGAGCCCGGCGATGGTGTCGACGCCCTCTTCCTCCGACAGCTGCGCGCCGAAGTACTCGTTGAACTCATCGATGCGCGTGACGCCGCGCACCGTGAACTGCCGCTCGGCGTCGCGGCGGATGTTCTGATCGTCCTCGACGTCGAACTCGTCATCGATCTCGCCCACGATCTGCTCGATGACGTCCTCGATGGTGCACAGGCCGGCGACCCCGCCGTACTCATCGACCACGATCGCCATGTGGTTGCGGCTGCGCCGGAACTCCTTGAGCAGCACGTTGAGGCGCTTGGATTCCGGCACGAACACCGCCGGGCGCATGTACTCGCGGATGTCGAAGCGCTCGCGCGCCGGCGCCGTGGTGAGGCGCAGCAGGTCCTTGGCGAGCAGGATGCCGACGATGTCGTCGCGGTCCTCGTCCAGCACCGGCACGCGCGAGTGGCCCGAGTCGACGACCACCGGCAGCAGGCGCGCGACCGGATCGCTGCGGCGCACGAACACCATCTGCGCGCGCGGCACCATGATGTCGCGCACCTTGAGGTCCCCGACCTCGAGCACGCCTTCGAGCATCGTGAGCGCATCGCTGTCGACCAGCCCGCGCTCGCCCGCCTCGCGCAGCAGCGCCACGAGTTCCTCGCGGTCCTGCGGCTCGGAGGCCAGGCCCTGGGTCAGGCGTTTCAGCCAGCGGCCGGTGGTGTTCAGGTCCTTCGCCATCGCTTACGCCCTCCGGTAGGGGTTGGCGAACCCGAGACGGCGCAGCACCGCGATCTCGCGCCGCTCCATGCGGCGCGCGTCCGCGTCGCGCTCATGGTCATAGCCGATCAGGTGCAGCGTGCCGTGCACCACCAGGTGGGCCCAGTGCGCGCGCAGCGTCTTGGCCTGGGCGCGCGCCTCCGCACGCAGCACCCGCGCACAGATGACCAGGTCCCCGAGCGCGCGCACCGGCGCACCAGGCGGCGGCCGCGGCGCCGGAAAGGACAGCACGTTGGTGGCACAGTCGCGTCCGCGGTACTGCGAATTCAGGCGCCGGCTCTCGGGCGCGCCGACCACCGCGAGGCCGAGTTCGCCGCCGGCGGCGCCGCGCCCGAGCGCGGTCGCCACCCAGCGCGTCAGGTCGCGCCGCGGCGGGGCCCAGGCGCGTACGCGCCGCCGCACCTGCAATTGCAGCGTCGCCGGGCTGCGCGCCGGCCGGCGCCTCACGGGGAGCCCCCGCGCGACTCGTAGGCCTGCACGATGCGCTGCACCAGCGGATGCCGCACCACGTCCTGGGCATCAAAGAAGGTGAAGGCGACGCCCTCCACCGGGCGCAGCACGTTGACGACGTGGCTGAGGCCGGACTGCTTGCCGGGCGGCAGGTCGGTCTGCGTGACGTCCCCGGTCACCACGGCCTTGGAGCCAAAGCCGATGCGCGTCAGGAACATCTTCATCTGCTCCATGGTGGTGTTCTGCGCTTCATCCAGAATGATGAAGGCGTCATTCAGGCTGCGCCCGCGCATGAAGGCGAGCGGGGCGACCTCGATGACGTTGCGCTCGAGGAAGCGAGCCACGCGGTCGAACCCCATCATCTCGTAGAGCGCGTCGTACATCGGCCGCAGATACGGGTCGACCTTTTGCGTGAGGTCCCCGGGCAGGAAGCCCAGGCGCTCGCCCGCCTCGACCGCCGGGCGCACCAGCACCAGGCGGCGCACGCGGTCCGCCTGCAGCGACTCCACCGCGCAGGCCACGGCGAGGTAGGTCTTGCCGGTGCCGGCCGGACCGATGCCGAAGGTGAGGTCGCGCGTGCGGATGTGCTGCAGGTAGTCACGCTGGTGCGCGCCGCGCGCGCGGATGCCGCCGCGCGGCACGCGCACGCCCTGCTGTTCCGCCTCGCTGGCGGCCGGCCCCGATTCGCGTTCGCGCAGCGCCAGGTGCACCCGCTCCGGAGTCACATCCTCGGTGCGTGCCTGTTCGTACAGCTCGCGCAGCAGCTCCTCGGCCAGCCCCGCCTGTGCGCCGCTGACGCGGAAGGTGCCGCCGCGGCGCTGGATGCGCACCTCGAGGCGTGCCTCCAGCAGGCGCAGGTTTTCATCGAGCGGTCCGGAGAGGTTCGCGAGCCGGGCGTTGTCGGACGGAACGAGATCGAATTCCCGCGGTGCTTCAGGCGAGGTTGCAGCCACGGGCATCAGCCGCTCGCCGCCACGGGCGCCGCGCCGGACTCGAGCGCGCTCGCCGCCGTCAGGCGGCCGCGCAGGCTGTGGGCGAGCGCCTGCGTCACGGTGACCTCGGCGAAGCGGCCGATGAGCTGCGCCGGGCCGGCGAAGTTCACCCAGCGGTTGTTGGCGGTGCGTCCTGCGAGCTCGCGCGCGTCCTTCTTTGCCGGGCGCTCGATGAGCACCCGCTGCACGCTGCCCACCATGCCCTGGCTGATGCGCTGCGCCTGCGCTTCCAGCTGCGCCTGCAGGCGCACGAGGCGTTGCTGCTTGAGCGCCGGGGCCACTTCATCGGGCAGCGCGGCGGCGGGCGTGCCGGGACGGCGGCTGTAGATGAAGCTGAAGGACTGGTCGAAGCCCACGTCCCGTATGAGGGACAGCGTGGCCTCGAAGTCCCGCTCGGTCTCGCCCGGGAAGCCGACGATGAAATCCGAGGAGAGCGAGATGTCGGGGCGCGCGGCGCGCAGGCGCCGCACCTTGTCCTTGAATTCAAGCGTGGTGTAGCCGCGCTTCATGAGCGCGAGCACGCGGTCCGAACCGGACTGCACCGGCAGGTGCAGGTGGTTGGCGAGCTTGTCGACGTGGGCGAACGCCTCGATCAGGCTGTCGTCGAACTCCAGCGGATGCGAGGTGGTGAAGCGGATGCGCTCGATGCCCGGCACGCGCGCCACGTGATGGATGAGGGTGGCCAGATCCACCAGCGCCCCATCGTCCATGGGCCCCCGGTAGGCGTTGACGTTCTGCCCGAGGAGCGTCACCTCCGCGACGCCCTGGGCGGCGAGCGCGCGCACCTCCTCCAGCACCGAGGTGAACGGCCGGCTCACTTCCTCACCGCGCGTGTACGGCACGATGCAGAAGCTGCAGTACTTGCTGCAGCCTTCCATGATCGAGACGAAGGCGCGCACACCCTGCGCGCGCGGCGCCGGCAGGTGATCGAATTTCTCGATCTCGGGGAAACTCACGTCGACCACCGCACGGCCGGTGCGCCGCAGCTCCGCGATCATGTCCGGCAAGCGATGCAGCGTCTGCGGCCCGAAGACCAGATCGACGAACGGGGCGCGCGCGGTGATCGACTCGCCTTCCTGGCTCGCCACGCAACCGCCGACGCCGATGATGACTTCCGGACGCAGGGCCTTGAGCTGCCGCCACTCGCCCAGCAGCGAAAAGACTTTCTCCTGCGCCTTCTCACGCACCGAGCAGGTGTTCATGAGCAGCACGTCCGCCTGCGCCGGGTCGTCGGTGGCGGTGAGATCGGCGCCGGCCCGCAGCACGTCCGCCATGCGGGCGGAGTCGTACTCGTTCATCTGGCAGCCGAAGGTCTTGATGAAATAATGGCGTGGCATGAGCGAACCGGCAATTTTACGGACTTGGGGAGGGTGCCGCACGGCAAGCAAGAAATTATGATAAAACCCATCTGGTTCAAATACTTATGAGCGTGCGGCGCCCCCTGAGCCCACGCCCGGCGCCACCGGCCGGTGCCGCGGTGGGCGCGCAGCCGGTGCCGGTGCGTGCCAGGGCCGCCGTGCGGGGCGCGCTCCTGCGCACGTTGTGCACGCTCGGCCTCCTCCTGTGGGCTTGCCAGGTGAGCGCCACGCAGGCAGCGGACGCAGCGGATCCGCGCATCCGGCGCGTGGAGTCCGGCCTGCTGCCGATCACGGCCACGAGAACGCGACTGGGCCGCTACGCGAACATTCTCGATCGCCTGCGCGCCTACGGGGTGGCCGGCCTCAGCGTCGCCGTCATCGAGGGTGGCCGTGTGGCGTGGGCGAAGGGGTATGGCGTGGCCGACGCCCGCGTCGGCAGCGCCGTGACCACCGCGACGCTGTTCCAGGCCGCCTCCATCAGCAAGCCCCTCGCAGCCCTCGGCGCCCTGGCACTGGTCGAGCGCGGCAAGCTCGATCTGGATGCCGACGTGAATCAGTATCTGCTGGCGTGGAAGGTGCCGGCGAACGCCTTCACCGCCTCGCGGCCGGTCACGCTGCGGACCCTGCTGGATCACAGCGCGGGCCTTGCGGATGACGGGTTCGACAACTACGCGCCCGGGCAGGCGCTGCCCACGCTCGCGCAGGTGCTGCAGCAGCACGCCTCCGCAATCCACGTCGACTTCGTGCCCGGCTCGCAGCACCGCTATTCCAACACCGGCTACGTGGTGCTGCAGCAGCTGATGGTGGATGCGAGCGGTGAGCCCTTCGATGCCTACCTGCACGCGCAGGTCCTCGCCCCGCTCGGCATGGCCCACAGCACATTCCAGCCGGCGCCCGCCGCGGGCCGCGCCTCGGGTCACTACGCCGGCGGCGCGCCGGTCGCCGGCGGTTATCGCGTCGGCCCGGAACTGGCGGTGGCGGGACTGTGGACCACGCCGGCGGAGCTTGCGCGCTACATGATCAAGGTGCAGCAGTGGTACGCCGGAACCACGGGCGGGGTGATCACTCCGGCGCTGGCGCGGCAGATGCTGACGCCCCAGATCGCCTATGCGGGACTCGGCGTGGTGCTCAGCGGCCGCGGTACCAACACGCGCTTCGGCCACGACGGATTCAACACCGGCTTCGAGGCGAGCATGGTGGGGTACGTGCACGGCGGCAAGGGAGCCGTGGTGATGGCGAATTCGGGCTTCGCCTACATGCTGATCAAGGAGGTCCTCGGCAGCATCGCGCGCGCCTACCACTGGCCGGATTACGCGTCCACCAACCAGTGGCCGCCGTCGGCCTCGATCACGCAGCAGGAAGTCGTGCCGCTGCCCCGCGCCGTGCTGTCGGCGGCGGTCGGCCGCTACGCACTCGATGCCAACACGGTCATCCGGATATTTGCGCGCGATCAGCGCCTGTTCCTCGATTGGCCCGGCGACGGCGAGGCGGAAATCTTTCACACCCCGGATGGGCGCTTGTTCTGCCCGCAGCTCACCTTCTCGGAGCTCGGCGATCCGTTCCTGCGCTACACACCGGGGGCGCAGGGTGCGATCACGGAGCTGCTGGCCGATGACGGTCAGGTGGTGCTGCGGCGGACGTAAGCCTCACGTCGCGCCTAATGGAATCGACGCCGCCCACGCTCAAGCGGGGAATTGCCGCAGATGACGGCCAGAACCACACACACGCCGATTGCCGGCCCCGATGGCTCGCTAAACAGCCCCGCTGTGCTGCGCAAAGCAAAAGGCCCGTGTCACCACGGGCCTTTCCTCGACGGATGATTGATCCGGCCTCAGAACGGAATGTCGTCGTCGAAATCCTCGCCGCGCCCGGAACCTGCGCTGCTGCCGCCGGACTCTTCCGCATACGAGGGCTCAGCGCTGCGACCCGGGGCCGAGGCTCCGGGGGCGCCGCCGGCGCCCGCCCCGCCGCGGCCGCCGAGCATCTGCATCTCGTTGCCGATGATCTCGGTGGAGTAGCGCTCGTTGCCCTGCTTGTCCTGCCACTTGCGCGTGCGCAGACTGCCTTCGATGTACACCTGCGAGCCCTTGCGCAGGTACTCGGCGGCGATCTCCGCCAGGCGCCCGAAAAGCGCCACGCGATGCCACTCGGTGCGCTCCTGCTGCTCCCCGCTGGTCTTGTCGCGCCAGCTCTCGCTGGTGGCGATGCGCAGGTTGGCGACCTGGCTGCCCGAGGGCATGGCGCGGGTCTCCGGATCTGCGCCCAGATTGCCGATGAGAATGACCTTGTTGATACCGCGCGCCATGGTGAAGTCCTCAGGAACTAGGGGAAAGAAAAAACGGCAGGGCGCCTGATGAGGCGCCCGCCGCAGTGTTAGCCCGCATTCTAGTGGACGCGCAGCGGGGGTGCGAACCTCAAAATTCCCCTGATTCTGCACCTTGGCGAGGCACGACTCGGCCGCTCAGCTGCCGCCCTTAATTTTCGCCGCCGCCTCCTTGAGGATCGCGGCGATGCGGGCCTTGTCAGCCGCCGAGGCGCCGCGCGCGGCGCGCAGCGCCTCCTTGAGTTCACGCCGCGCGAGCCACATCTCACTGGAACCGCCCGTATCGGCGTCCTCCTCGAAGCCGGAAAAAGCCTCGCGGATACGCCCGAGCTTGCTCGCGATCTGATCGAGCTGGCTCAAGATCGCGTCGGCCGCCTGCTGGTGCTGCGCCAGGTAGGCGCGTCCCTCTGCGGTGAGCTGGTAGAGCTTCTTGGCGCCCTCGGCGGTGACGCTGGTGTAGCCCACCTCCTCGAGCCAGGTGAGCGCGGGGTAGACCATGCCGGGACTGGGGCTGTAGAAGCCGCCCGAGCGATCCTCGAGCGCCTTGATGAGCTCGTAGCCGTGGCTCGGGCGCTCGGCGAGCAGCGTGAGCAGTACCAGGCGCAGGTCGACGGAGCCCATCTTGCGGCCGCGGAAGGACTCAGGACCCATGCCCATGCCCCCCATGAAGCCGAAGCGGCCGAAGCCTCCGCGCTGGTGACGCCCGCCGGCGAAAAGCGCGGGATCGAAATCCCCGCAGGGACCTTGGCCCCGATAGCGCCCGGGGTCCTGAAAATGGCCGTGGTGGCGGCCGAAGTGACGGTGCATACACACCTCTCGTTTATATTGACAGATATATCGTACGATACATTCTACGATAGTCAAGCCCGGCCCGCCCCCTGCCGGGCGGCCCCTGCCGATTCCCGGGCCTGCGGTCTGGGTCCTGCTTGACGCCCCGCGTACCATTGAGAGTTCCATGCAACACATACGCGTGCGCGGTGCGCGCACCCACAACCTGAAGAACCTGAACCTCGAGCTGCCGCGCGAGCGGCTGATCGTGGTCACCGGTTTGTCCGGCTCGGGCAAGTCCTCGCTCACCTTCGATACGCTCTACGCGGAAGGCCAGCGGCGCTACGTCGAGTCGCTGTCCGCCTACGCGCGGCAGTTCCTCTCGACCATGGACAAGCCCGACGTCGACAGCATCGAGGGCCTCTCGCCGGCGATCGCGATCGAGCAGAAGGCCAACTCCCACAACCCGCGCTCCACGGTCGGCACCGTCACCGAGATCTACGACTACCTGCGCCTGCTGTATGCGCGCGCCGGCATCCCGCGCTGCCCCGACCACGGCATCGACCTCACCGCGCAGACGGTGAGCCAGATGGTCGACCAGGTGCTGAAGCTGCCGGAAGGCACCGCGGCGGTGCTGCTCGCGCCGGTTGTGAGTGAGCGCAAGGGCGAGCAGCACGAACTTCTCGAGGACCTCGCCGGCCAGGGCTTCGTGCGCGTGCGCATCGACGGGCGCATCCACGAGATGGACGCGCTGCCGCAGCTGGACGGCAAGAAGAAGCACAGTATCGAGGCGGTGGTGGATCGCATGCGCGTGCGGCCCGACGGCGCGCAGCGCCTGGCCGAATCGTTCGAGACGGCGCTGCGGCTTTCCGGCGGCGTGGCGCGGCTCGCCTTCCTCGATGCGCCGGGGCGCGAGGAGCTGGTGTTCTCCAGCCGTCACGCTTGCCCGGTGTGCGGCTACAGCGTGCCGACCCTGGAACCGAAGCTGTTCTCCTTCAACAACCCCTCCGGCGCCTGCCCCAGCTGCGACGGCCTCGGGGTGCAGGAATTCTTCGATGCGCAGCGCGTGGTGATGCATCCGCACCTGTCGCTGGCAGGCGGCGCGGTGCGCGGCTGGGACCGGCGCAACGAGCACTACTTCCAGCTCATCCAGTCACTCGCCAAGCACTATCGCTTCGACATCGAGACGCCCTGGACCGAGCTGCCCCCGCAGGTGCAGCAGGTGCTGCTGCACGGCAGCGGCAGCGAGGAGATCGAGTTCAGCTACCGCCACGAGGCGGGCCGCAAGTCGCGCAAGCGTCATCCCTTCGAGGGGATCCTGCCGAACCTGACGCGCCGCTACCGCGAGACCGAGTCGCCGATGGTGCGCGAGGAACTCAGCCGCTACCTGGGCATGCGGCCGTGCCCGGACTGCCACGGCACGCGCCTCAACCGCGCCGCGCGCTACGTGTTCGTCGCCGACCAGAGCCTGCCGCAGATCGCGCACCTGACCGTGGGGCGCGCGCTGGAGCTGCTCAGCACGCTCGAGCTGCCGGGCTGGCGCGGCGAGGTCGCCGCCAAGATCGTGAAGAGCGTCATCGAGCGGCTGCGCTTCCTCAGCGACGTGGGCCTGGATTACCTGACGCTCGATCGCTCCGCCGAGACGCTCTCGGGCGGGGAATCGCAGCGCATCCGGCTGGCCAGCCAGGTGGGTTCCGGGCTCACCGGTGTCATGTACATCCTCGATGAGCCCTCGATCGGCCTGCACCAGCGCGACAACCGCCGTCTGCTCGCGACCCTGAAGCAGCTGCGCGACCTGGGCAACACCGTCATCGTGGTCGAGCACGACGAGGAGGCAATCGAGGCGGCCGATCACGTCGTCGACCTGGGTCCCGGCGCCGGCGCGCACGGCGGACATCTGGTGGCGCAGGGCACGCCGGCGGACATCAAGGCCAGCGCCGCCTCGATCACCGGCCAGTACCTGTCCGGCAAGCGGCGCATCGCCGTGCCGAGCCTGCGCATGCGCCCGGATCCGCAGCGGCAGATCACCATCGTGGGGGCGAGCGGCAACAACCTGCGCCAGGTGACCGCGCAGATCCCTCTCGGTCTGTTCACCTGCGTGACCGGGGTCTCCGGCTCGGGCAAGTCCACGCTCGTCATCGATACGCTCTTCGCCCACACCGCCGCGCGCCTGAACGGCGCGCGCGTGGAGGCGGCTGCCTGCGAGCGCATCGACGGCCTGGAGCAGATCGATCGCGTGATCGACATTGACCAGAGTCCCATCGGGCGCACGCCGCGCTCCAATCCCGCCACCTACACCGGCCTGTTCGGGCCGCTGCGCGAGCTGTTCGCCGCCGTGCCCGAGGCGCGCGCGCGCGGTTACGACGCCGGGCGCTTCAGCTTCAACGTCAAGGGTGGCCGCTGCGAGGCCTGCCAGGGTGACGGCGTCATCCGGGTCGAGATGCACTTCCTGCCGGACGTGTACGTGCCGTGCGATGTGTGCAAGGGCCAGCGCTACAATCGCGAGACGCTCGAGATCCGCTACCGCGGCAAGAACATTCACGAGGTGCTGGACATGACCGTGGAGGAAGCCGCGCGCTTCTTCCAGAACGTGCCGGCGGCCGCCGGCAAGCTGCAGACCCTCACCGAAGTGGGATTGTCGTACGTGCGGCTGGGGCAGAACGCGACCACGTTGTCCGGCGGTGAGGCGCAGCGCGTGAAGCTCTCGCGCGAGCTCGCCAAGCGCGCCACCGGGCGCACGCTCTACATCCTCGATGAGCCCACCACGGGACTGCACTTCCACGACGTCGAGCAGCTGCTGCACGTGCTGCACCGCCTGCGCGACGAGGGCAACACGGTGATCGTCATCGAGCACAACCTCGATGTCATCAAGACCGCCGACTGGGTGATCGATCTCGGCCCCGAGGGCGGTGAAGGCGGCGGCCAGATCCTGGCCACCGGCACGCCCGAGGCCATCGTGGCGAGCGGCTCCTGGACCGGCCGATTCCTCGCCCCGCTGCTGCAGCGTGAGGCCGCAGGCCGCATGAGCGCAGGCCCCGCGCTGCCGCGCGCGGCGGCCCAGACCGGTACCTAGCCCCGGCCGCCGTACGGCGGGCCACCGCGTCACCTACATAAACCAATGATTTTTAACGAGATTAATTGTCCCTGAGGCTCAAGAGCCAGGTCGCGCTGCCGCCGCTCGCTAATGCGATTGCAAATGCGAACCGTTCTCATCCATACTTGGCGTCATGGATGCTGTTGCCGCCCCTGCCGGCCTTGTACTGGATCCGGGCTTCGTGAGCCTCGCGGCCCTGCCGCCGGGCACGAGCGGCCGGGTGGTCGGCGTGGGCAACGCGGCGGCGGCACTCTCGGCGCTTGAGCGCCGCCTGCTCGAGTTCGGATTCGTCAGCGGCGAGCACGTCGAGATCCTCGCGGAGGCGCGCCCGGGGCGCGATCCGTTCGTGGTGCGCGTGGGTCAGACGACGCTCGCCCTGAGACGTCGCGAGGCGCAGAGCGTCTGGGTGGAAATCTCGCGCTCCGCACCGGGCCCATGAACGCCCCCGCGGCCGCGGCCCTCGCCGCGCCGCAGCTGAGCCTCTCGCTGATCGGCGTCCCCAACTGCGGCAAGACCGCCCTCTTCAATCGTCTCACCGGCAGCCGCCAGAAAGTCGCCAACTACCCGGGCGTCACCGTCGAGCGCAAGGAAGGCCGGCTCGTGGGACCGCGCACCGGGCGCATCTTCCGCGTGGTGGACCTGCCCGGCGCCTACAGCCTGGAGCCCGCCACCCTCGATGAGGCGATCGCGCGCGACGTGGTGCTCGGCCGCCACGCCAGTGAGCCGGCGCCGGATCTTCTGATCTGCGTCGTCGATGCCACCAACCTGCGGCTGAACCTGCGCTTGGTGCTGGACCTGAAGCGCCTGGGCCGGCCCATGATCGTCGCACTCAACATGAGCGACGTCGCCGAGCAGCGCGGCTACCAGCTGGACCGCGGCGCGCTCGAGCAGGCGCTGGGCGTGCCGGTAATCCGCACCGTCGCGGTGCGCTCGGGGGGCGAACGCGGACTGCTCGAGGCGATCGACGCCTATGCGTTCACGGACGCCACGCTCACGCAGGCGCGCACGCGACTCGAGCCGCCGGCGCTCGCCAACGCGGCGGACATCGAGGCCACGCAGCGCGAGGTGCGGCGCGTGCTCGATGCCGCCGGCTACCGCGTGCCGGCGCGCGTCGCCGCGCTCGCGCGGCTCGACCAGGTGGTACTGAACCCCATCGCCGGTCCGCTGCTGCTCGCGGTGGTGTTGTTTCTCATGTTCCAGGCGGTCTTCAGCTGGGCCAAGGCGCCGCAGGCCTGGATCAACGCCGGCGTGCAGGCGCTCAGCGGCTGGCTCGGGGGCGTGCTGCCCCCGGGACCCGTGCGCGGACTCATGCTCGACGGCGTGCTCGCCGGCACCGGCAGCGTGCTGGTGTTCCTGCCGCAGATCCTCATCCTGTTTGCCTTCATCCTGGCGCTGGAGGATTCCGGCTATCTGCCGCGCGCGGCCTTCATGCTCGATCGCCTCATGGGGCGGGTCGGACTCACCGGGCGGGCGTTCATCCCGCTGCTGTCGAGTTTCGCCTGCGCCATTCCCGGCATCATGGCGGCGCGCACCATCCCCTCTAACCGCGACCGCCTCGCGACCATCATGATCGCCCCGCTCATGACCTGCTCGGCACGGCTGCCGGTATACGCGCTGCTGATCGGCGCCTTCATCCCCCAGCGCAGCCTCGGCTTGCTGAACCTGCGTGGGCTGGTGCTGTTCGCGCTGTATCTGGCCGGGGTGGCGAGTGCGCTCGGCGTCGCCTTCGTGCTCAAGCGCACCGGCGGCCGCGGCGAGTACCGCGCGCTGCTGCTCGAGCTGCCCGAGTACCGCCTGCCGCACCTGTCCAATCTGCTGCTCGGGCTGTGGGAGCGCACCAAGATCTTCCTGGCGCGCGTCGGCACCATCATCCTCACCCTGATGGTGGTGCTGTGGTTCCTCGCGAGCTTCCCCGCGCCGCCCGCCGGCGCCACCGGGCCTGCGATCCAGTACAGCATCGCCGGCTACCTCGGCCGCGGCCTCGAGTACCTGTTCGCACCGATCGGTTTCAACTGGCAGATCTCGCTCGCGCTGGTGCCGGGACTCGCGGCGCGCGAGGTGGCGGTGAGCAGCCTCGGCACCGTCTACGCGATGTCCGGAGCGGGCACCCCGGACATGGCCGGCGCGCTGCTGCCGATCATCGCGCACAGCTGGACGCTCGCGACCGGGCTGTCGCTGCTCGCCTGGTACGTGTTCGCGCCGCAGTGCCTGTCGACACTCGCCGTGGTGAAGCGCGAAACCAACTCCTGGCGCTACCCGCTCTACATGGCGGCCTATCTGTTCGCGCTCGCCTACCTCGGCGCGTTCGTGACCTACCGCGTGGCGCTGCTGCTCGGTGCCGGGGTCATCGCGTGAGCGCCGGCGTGCAGGCGCTGATCGTGGCGCTCGCGGTGGTGAGCTGCGCGGCCTACAGCATCTGGCGACTGTTGTCGGCACGGCTGCGGCTGCGCCTCTTGGACGGCTGCGCCGCGCTGCCCGGGATCGGGCACGCGGCCTGGTATCAGGCGCTGCGCGCGCGCACCGTAGCGAAGCTGGCGGCCGCCTGCGGCTCCTGCGCCCCGGCGCCTACGGGCGCGGCTTCCCGGAAACAAACACCTGGCGCACTTCGCCGTTGACGATGCGCTCCTGGTAGCTGCCCTGTGTGTAGGCGGCGACCACGCGCCGCCAGAAACTCACCGCCTCCGCGTTGCGCAGGTACTCGGTGATCTCCCAGCGGCCAGCGAAGCGCGACAGGATCAGCTGCACCGCGGTGCGTCCGATCCCCAGGCGCCGGCGGGCGCGGGCGATGAAGAACTCCGCCATGCGGTAATCGACACGCGGCTGCGCGGCGGTGGCGAGCGCGCGCAGCACGCGGGCAAAGCCCACCGGCTCCTCGCCGCGCACGATCACCAGCGGGTACGTGTTCGGATCCCCGAACCAGTGTGCGATCTGGTCCGGCTCCCGGTGACCGACCTCGCCCAGGCGCGGAAACACACCGGTGCCGGGGTTCAGGTCATCCAGGTAGTCGCGGTAGACGCTCTGGATCCACAGCCGGTCGGCCGGTGCGGCCCGGGCGTCGCGCACGCTCACGGCGACGGCGGTCATCTTCAGTCCATTGCCAAGGCGCGGGTCACAGCAAAAAAAGAAACGGCCCGGACAGCTCGCATGGTGCGAACCGTCCGAGCCGTGGTTTCAGCCGTAAGCGCGAGACTTACTGCTTCGGCGGCGTCGTGCTGTCCGACGCAGCCTTGGCGGCGTCTGCAGCCTGGCTCGCCGATTGCGCGGCCTGGTTCGCTGAATCAGCCGAGGTGGCAGCCGAGCCAGCCGACTGCGCGGCGCTGTTCGCGTCAGTAGCCGCAGCCCCAGCCGGAGGCGGGGTGGCGTCACTAGCGGCAGCCGGAGGAGCAGCAGCGGGAGCGGCAGCTTCCTGCTTCGCGCAGGCCGTCAGCATGAGCGCAGCCACGATAGCGCCAAGGAGAAGTTTGGTGTTCATCGATCGGTACCCCGAGGGAAGCAAGAGTTGTGTGGGATTAGACGACGACCTTTTGCGGTCGTTCCGTGCCCCGTTCCGGTTGCAGCGGAAGCCAAATTCTATAGAAGTCCCGGTACGATTGGAAACCCGCGCGAGCGCGGTTGTCGGCCCGAGACGACACTTTGTTGCATCTAACCTCAGGAAGGATTGAAGCCATGTCCGAGCCTGTGTCATCGCTGCTGCACACACAGCTTGCGAGCACGTTTGGAGCCCATCTTGGGACGCTGTGCGAGCGCACGGCGCGGGCGCTGCAGACCTCCGGCTTCACCTCCCTGCTGGTGCATGCCGGCTCCCTGCTGGAGATCTTCCAGGACGACCGCACTTACCCCTTCGAGGCCCACGCGCCGTTCAAGGTGTGGGTGCCGCTGCAGGATGCCCCGGACAGTTTTGTGTGGTTTGAGCCCGGGACGCGTCCGCGCCTGATCGTGCACCAGCCGCAGGACTACTGGTACCAGAGTGCACAGACGCCGCAGGATTACTGGGTCTCCCACTTCGACCTGCGCAGTGCACCCGACCGCGCCGCAGCACGGGCGCTCCTGCCGCACGACCTGTCCCGCACCGCCTACATCGGCGATGCGCTCCCGGAACTGGCCTCCTGGGGTGTTGGCGCGGTGAATCCCGCCGCCCTCATGCGGCGGCTGGATTATGTCCGCGCCGTGAAGACGCCCTACGAACTCCTGTGCCTGCGCGAAGCCAACCGCCTGGGCGCGCTCGGACACCTCGCGGCCGCCCGCGCCTTCCGCGCCGGTGGCTCGGAGTTTGAAATCGAGCTCGCATTCCTCAAGGCGTGCGGGCTGCGCGAGCAGGAGCTTCCCTACAACCCCATCATCGCTCTGAACTCCGGGGGTGCCGTGCTGCACTACCAGGTGCTGCAGAAGCGCCCGCCGCCGGAGCGCTACTCGCTGCTGATCGACGCCGGTGCCGAGTTTGCCGGCTACGCGAGCGACATCACGCGCAGCTACTCGGCCGAGGACGCCGATTTCGCCGCCCTGATCGCGCGCCTGGACCGCATGCAGCAGGCGCTGTGCGCGCGGGTGCGCGCGGGGGTGGACTGGCGCGACATCCACCTGCTGGCCCACCGCCTGACCGCCGAGGTCCTGCGCGAGGCGGACCTGATCCTGTGCGGCGTCGAGGAGGCGCTCGAGCGCGAGGTGACGAGCGTCTTCCTGCCGCACGGCATCGGTCACCTGCTGGGGCTCGAGGTGCACGACGTCGGCGGCTTCTGGCGCAGCCCGGAGGAGGGAGACATTCCCCGGCCCGCCGGGCATCCGTACCTGCGGCTCACCCGCACGCTGGAGGCCGGTTTCGTCGTCACCATGGAGCCGGGCATCTACTTCATCGACCAGCTACTGGAGACTGCGCGCGCCGATCAGCGCGCCGCGCTCATCAACTGGAGCCGGGTCGCCCAGCTGGGCAGGTTCGGCGGCATCCGCATCGAGGACGACCTGGCGGTGCAGCGCGGGGGGTGTGAGAACCTCACGCGCGATGCCTTCGCCGCGCTGGGCTGATCTGGAGTGCAATCCGGGGCCAACAGCCCCGGATTGACTCATTAAAGATACAGAATCAGCGCCGGGCGAGCAGGTCCTTGATGTCCTGCAACAGTGCCTCGGTCTTGGTGGGCCCGGGCGGCGGCGCGCCGGGCTGCGGGCGCTTCAGACGGTTGATGCCCTTGATGACCACGAAGATGGCCAGCGCAATGATCAGGAACTCAAGGCAGGTCTGCAGGAACATGCCGTACTTGAGCAGCACCGGCTTGCCGGCGGCGTCGGTGGCGATCGCCACGCTCAGGTCGCTGAAGTGGATGCTGCCGACGAGCGGGGACAGCAGCGGCATGACCAGGTCCCCGACCAGGGAGGCGACGATCTTGCCGAACGCGGCCCCGATGACGACCCCGACGGCGAGGTCGATGACGTTGCCCTTCATGGCAAATTCTTTGAATTCTGAAGCAAGGCTCATGGCGGGCAGCCTCCCCTTGGGATGTTGGTGAATCTTGTTGATCGCCCGGGCCAGCCTAACGAAAAGCCCGCCGCCGGTGCAAACGAGCGGGGCCGCCTGATGCTCAGGCGGCCCCGGGGTTTTTCAGCCTTGGAAGTCCGGACCGACTAGGCCGCGGTCTTCTTCTTGCGCGTGCGCTTCTTTGGCGCCTCGGCCGGGGCCTCCGCGGCCTCCGCCTTCACCTTGGACTTGCCCTTGGCCTTGGACTTGGCCGCGGTCTTGCCGCGGGCGGCCTTCTTGTCCTCGGTCGGCGCCTCGGCCGCGACCGGGACCGGACCGTCGACCAGCTGCATGAGCGCCATGGGCGCGGAGTCACCCGGACGCGGGTTCATGCGCAGGATGCGCGTGTAGCCGCCCGGGCGCGTCTTGAAGCGCGGCCCGAGGTCCACGAACAGCTTCTCGACGATCGCCACATCCCGCAGGCGCGAGAACGCGAGGCGCCGGTTGGCATCCTTGTCGGTCTTGCCCAGCGTGATGAGGGGCTCGACCACGCGGCGCAGTTCCTTCGCCTTCGGCAAGGTCGTGCGGATGGTCTCGTGCCGCAGCAGCGAAACTGACATGTTGCGCAGCAGCGCATGCCGGTGCGTGCTGTTACGCGACAGCTGGCGGCCGGAGAGATGGTGACGCATAGAAAACCCTTCGCTCGTTCTACTTCGCTTCCCGCAGCGTGACCGTGTGGGTCAGTGAGGGAAGTGCGGGCCGCTCGTGTGGCGGCCCGCGCTCCTGCCTTCAGATGACGTCGCGCTCTTCGTCGTGCTTGAGTCCCGCCGGCGGCCAGCCGTCCAGGCGCATGCCGAGCATGAGGCCGTGGCTCTGCAGCACTTCCTTGATCTCGGTCAGGGACTTCTTGCCGAGGTTAGGCGTGCGCAGCAGCTCGACTTCCGTGCGCTGCACCAGGTCGCCGATGTAGTGGATGTTCTCGGCCTTGAGGCAGTTGGCACTGCGCACGGTGAGCTCGAGTTCGTCCACGGGACGCAGCAGGATCGGATCGAACTGCATCTCGGAGACCTTGGTCGAGGTCTCTTCCTCGCCCTGCAGGTCAACAAACACCGACAGCTGGTCCTTGAGGATGCTGCCCGCGCGGCGGATGGCCTCTTCCGCGTCGATGGTGCCGTTGGTCTCGATGTCGATGACCAGCTTGTCAAGATCGGTGCGCTGTTCCACGCGCGCGGCGTCGACCGAGTAGGTCACGCGCCGCACGGGCGAGAACGAGGCGTCCAGCTGCAGGCGGCCGATGGGGCGCGTCTGCTCCTCGAACGCCACGCGCACGGCCGCCGGGCGGTAGCCGCGGCCGCGCTCGACGCGCAGCGTCATGGACAGCTCGCCCGCCTTGGTGAGGTTGGCGATCACGAGGTCGGGGTTCACCACCTCGACGTCGTGGTCGGTCTGGATGTCCCCGGCGGTGACCGGGCCCGGGCCCTTCTTGTGCAGGCGCAGTTCCGCGGAATCGCGCGTGTGCATGCGCAGCGCCACGGACTTGAGGTTGAGGAGGATGTCGACGACGTCTTCCTGCACACCCTCGATGCTGGTGTACTCGTGCAGCACGCCGTCGATCTCGATCTCGGTGATCGCGGCTCCCGGCATGGAGGACAGCAGCACGCGCCGCAGCGCGTTGCCGAGGGTGTGGCCGAAGCCGCGCTCGAACGGCTCGATCACCACGCGCGCCTGGCGCGGGGCCACCGGCTGTACCTTGACCACGCGGGGTCTCAGGAACTCAGTTACAGATCCCTGCATTGCAGTCTCACCTTGCCGGCCAGAACCGGCGCAATAGAAACACGGATGGACCCGCTGAAATGGGGGCGCAGCCCCCCGGATTCAAGCGGATACGCTTACTTCGAATACAACTCGACGACCAGGTTCTCGTTGATGTCGGGGAGGATGTCGTCCCGCCCCGGCGCTGACTTGAACACGCCGCGGAACTCCTTGTCGTTCACCTCGACCCAGTCCGGCAGGCCCACCTGCTGCGCCACGCCGAGCGCGGCCGTGATGCGCAGCTGCTTGCGCGACTTCTCGCGCACCTGGACGATGTCGCCGGCCTTCACCTGGTAGGAGGCGATGGTGACCGGCTTGTCGTTGACGTTGATCGACTTGTGGCTCACCAGCTGGCGCGCCTCGGAGCGCGTGGCGGCAAAGCCCATGCGGTAGACGACGTTGTCGAGGCGGCACTCGAGCAGCTTCAGCAGGTTCTCGCCCGTGGCGCCCTGCTTGCGCGCCGCGGCCTCGTAGTAGTTGCTGAACTGGCGCTCGAGCACGCCGTACATGCGGCGCAGCTTCTGCTTCTCGCGCAGCTGCAGTCCGTAATCGGACAGGCGCTGGCGGCGCTCGCCCTTCACCCCGCCCGGGGGCACGGTGAGCTTGCACTTGTTCTCGAGCGGCTTGACGCCACTTTTCAGGAACAGATCGGTGCCCTCGCGGCGAGCGAGCTTGCACGTGGGGCCAATGTAACGCGCCATAAAAGTCCTCTAAGCCTTCAGACCCGACGCTTCTTCGGCGGACGGCACCCGTTGTGCGGGATCGGCGTCACGTCCGAGATGCTGGTGATCTTCAGTCCACAGTTGTTCAGTGCACGCACCGCGGACTCACGCCCGGGGCCGGGGCCGCCGACGCGCACTTCCACGTTCTTGACCCCGTGCTCCTGGGCCGCCACGCCGGCCTTCTCCGCCGCGACCTGCGCGGCGAACGGGGTGCTCTTGCGCGAGCCGCGGAAGCCGCAGCCGCCCGAGGTCGCCCAGGAGAGCGTGTTCCCCTGGCGATCGGTGATCGTGATGATGGTGTTGTTGAAGGACGCGTGCACGTGCGCGATCGCATCGAGCACGTTCTTGCGCGCCTTCTTGGGCTTCTTCGCGCCGCCACTCTGGGCGCCGCCGCCCGCCGCGGCCGCGCCGCCGGCAGCCTGCTTCTGTTGCTTCTCTTCAGCCATGCCTTATGCCTTATGCCTTTCCAGGAGGTGCGTTCAGCTTCACCGCCTGCTTGCGCGGGCCCTTGCGGGTGCGCGCGTTGGTGCGGGTGCGCTGGCCACGGACCGGGAGTCCGCGACGGTGACGGATGCCGCGGTGCGAACCGAGGTCCATCAGGCGCTTGATGTTCATCGAGACCTCGCGGCGCAGGTCGCCCTCGACCGCGAACTTCGCGATCTGCGAGCGGATCGCGTTGACCTCGGTCTCGGTGAGATCCTTCACCTTGGTGGTCGGTGCGACGCCTGCGGCGGCGCAGGCCGCGCGCGCACGGGTGCGACCCACGCCGTAGATCTGCGTGAGCCCGACCCACACGTGCTTGTTCATCGGGATATTGATGCCGGCTATGCGTGCCATGTTTTGCTACCTCAACCCTGACGCTGCTTGTGACGCGGGTCCGTGCAGATGACGTAGACCACGCGGCGGCGGCGCACGATCTTGCAGTTCTTGCAGATCTTCTTTACCGACGGACGTACTTTCATGATTAACCACCCGAACCGCTGCGGCCGGGGCCGAGCAGGTTCGCCTTCTTGAGAAGTCCCGGATAGTGATGCGACATCATGTGCGCGTTGAGCTGCGAGATGAAATCCATCACCACCACCACGACGATGAGGAGCGAGGTGCCGCCGAAGTGGAACGGCACACCCTTCCAGGAAACCAGAATCTCGGGCAGCAGGCACACGGCGGTGACGTAGAGCGCGCCCCACAGCGTGAGGCGCGTCAGCACCGCGTCGATGTACTCGGCGGTCTGCTGCCCCGGGCGGATGCCGCGCACGAAGGCGCCGGACTTCTTGAGGTTGTCCGCCGTGTCGCGCGCGTTGAACACCAGCGCGGTGTAGAAGAAGCAGAAGAAGATGATGAGCCCGGCATAGATGACCAGGTGCAGCGGCTGCCCGTAGCCGAGCGCCGCGGCCACGTTCTGCATGGCGTTGCCGAGCCAGCCCTGGGAGCTGGTGCCGGCGAAGCTGGCGAGGGTCGCCGGGAACAGCAGCAGGCTCGAGGCAAAGATCGGCGGGATCACGCCCGACATGTTGAGCTTGAACGGCAGGTGGCTCGACTGGCCCGCGTACATGCGCCGCCCCACCTGGCGCTTGGCGTAGTCGACCGGGATGCGCCGCTGCGCGCGCTCGACGTACACCACGAAGAAGGTGGTCGCGGCCACCAGGATCAGCAGCAGCAGTGCGAACGGACCCTGCATTTCCCCGTTGCTCACCGACTCGAAGGTGCTGCCGACCGCGCCGGGCAGTCCGGCCACGATGCCCGAGAGGATGATCATCGAGATGCCGTTGCCGATGCCGCGCTCGGTGATCTGCTCGCCGAGCCACATGAGGAACATGGTACCGGTGGTCATCGTGATCGTGGCGGTCAAGAGGAACGGCCAGCCGTGGATCAGCGTCAGCCCGCCCTTCTCCAGCGCGCCGGCGGCGGCGAAGGACTGCACCAGCGCGAGCACCACCGTGCCGTAGCGGGTGTACTGGGTGATCTTGCGGCGCCCGGACTCGCCCTCCTTGCGCAGCTCCATGAGCGAGGGCACCACCATCGACATCATCTGGATGATGATGGAGGCGGAGATGTAGGGCATGACCCCCATGGCGAAGATCGACAGGCGCGACAGCGCCCCGCCGGAGAACATGTTCACGATGCCGAAGATGGTGTTGGAACGGTCGCCGAAGAAGCGCGCCACTTCCGCCGGGTTGATGCCCGGGACCGGAATGAAGGTGCCGATGCGGTAGACGATGAGCGCGCCGATCAAGAACAGGATGCGGCCGCGAATCTCCCCGGAACGGGCAACTTCGCTGAAAGAGGCAGCGCTGCTTGCGGTGCTGGTCGCCATGCTGTCCTGTCTGGAGGCCCTCAGGCCTCGATCTTGCCGCCGGCGGCTTCGATCGCCGCGCGTGCGCCCTTGGTGACCCCGACGCCCTTGAGCGTCACGGCCTTCTTGATCTCGCCCGAGAGAATGACCTTGGCGCTCTCGGTGCCGGCCGGGACCACCTGCGCCTTGAGCAGCGCCGCCAGGTCCACCAGCTCACCCTCGACCTTGGCGAGCTCATCGAGCCGCACCTCGGCGCGCGTCGCCTTCATGGCCGAGCGGAACCCGACCTTGGGCATGCGGCGCTGGATCGGCATCTGGCCGCCTTCGAAGCCGACCTTGTGGTAGCCGCCCTTGCGCGCGCGCTGGCCCTTGGTGCCGCGGCCGCAGGTCTTGCCCTGGCCGGCGGAGGCGCCACGGCCCACGCGCAGGCGCGGCCGCTTCGCGCCCGGGGCTGGTTTCAGTGAATTCAGTCGCATAGCCATAACTTCCGCCTCACTCCACGCGCAACAGGTGCACGGCGGCGTTGATCATGCCGCGGTTCTCGCGCGTGTCCTTGACCAGCACGCTCTGGTGAATGCGGCGAAGCCCCAGGCCGCGCGCGGAGGCGGCGATGTTCTTCAGCTGCCCGTTGAGGCTCTTCACCAGCGTCACTTTGATTTGCTTCTCGGCCATGACTTTCAGCCCGTGATCTCGTCGAGAGTCTTGCCACGCTTGGCGGCGATGTCCTCGGGCGAGCGGATCTTCGCCAGCGCGTTGATGGTCGCGCGCACGACGTTGATCGGGTTGCGCGAGCCGTAGCTCTTGGCGAGCACGTTGCGCACCCCGGCGCACTCGAGCACCGCGCGCATGCCGCCGCCGGCGATGACGCCCGTGCCGTCGGAGGCCGGCTGCATGTACACGCGCGTCGCCCCATGGTTACCCGTGACCGCGTAATGCAGCGAATCGTTCCGCAGCGACACGTTGATCAGGTTCTTGCGCGCCTGGGTCATGGCCTTGGAGATCGCCACCGGGACCTCGCGCGCCTTGCCGAAGCCGTAGCCGACGCGCCCGGAGGTGTCCCCGACCACGGTCAGCGCCGTAAAGCCGAACTGCCGGCCGCCCTTGACGACCTTGGCGGTGCGGTTGACGGCCACGAGCTTCTCGACGAACTCGTCTGCCGGCTGGCCCTTCTCTGGTCTCGCCATAATTGTGTGTCCTGTCTAGAACTCAAGACCCGCTTCGCGGGCCGCATCCGCGAGCGCCTTGACGCGCCCGTGGAACTGAAATCCGGAGCGGTCGAAGGCGACCTTGCTCACCCCTGCCGCCTTGCTGCGCTCGGCAATCGCGCGCCCGACGGCCTTGGCCGCCTCGACGTTGCCGGTGCCCTTGAGTCCCGCGCGCACCTTCTCCTGCACGGTGGAGGCGGAGGCCAGCACCTTGGCGCCGTCCGCGTCCGTCACCTGGGCGTAGATGTGGTTCGGCGTGCGGTGCACGGTGAGGCGCGCAACGGCGAGCTGGCGGATGTGCGCGCGGCTCTTCACGGCGCGGCGCAGGCGCCGCTGCTTCTTCGTGATGATCACTTCTTCTTCCCCTCTTTCAGGGTGATTTTCTCGCCCGCGTACCGCACGCCCTTGCCCTTGTAGGGCTCCGGGGGGCGGATGTCGCGGATCTCGGCGGCGACCTGGCCGACCTTCTGCCGGTCGATGCCCTTGATCAGGATCTCCGTCTGGCTCGGGGTCTCGATGCTGACACCCTCCGGGATCGGCACGTTCACCGGGTGCGAGAAGCCGAGCGTCAGGTTCAGGCTCTTGCCGGCCACCGCGGCGCGGAAGCCGACGCCGACCAGCTCGAGCTTCTTCTCATAGCCCTTGGTCACGCCGCGCACCATGTTGGCAAGGTGCGCCCGCGTGGCGCCCGCCTGGGTGCGCGCCAGGCCCGGGTCGGCGAAGCCGACCTGCAGCTTCTTCTCCTTCTCCACCACCGACACGCCCTGGGCGAGCGGCAGGCTGAGCGAGCCCTTGGCGCCCTTGATGGTCACCGCGCTCGCGGCGATGGTCGCGGTCACGCCCGAGGGCAGGTCGACCGGAGCTTTGGCAATTCTGGACATAGTGCTTATCTCTCGGGGGGCGCTCTTAGGCCACGATGCACAGGACTTCGCCGCCCTGTCCGCTGGCGCGCGCCTGCTTGTCCGTCATCACCCCCTTGGGGGTGGAGACGATCACGGTGCCCATGCCGCCGAGGATCTTCGGCAGGTCATCCTTGCCGCGGTAGATGCGCAGCCCCGGGCGGCTGACGCGCTCCAGGCGGTCGATGACGGGGCGGCCTTCGTAGTACTTCAGGCCGATCGTCAGGCGCGGCTTGCCGGCGTCCGCATCCAGGCGGAAGTCGGCGATGTAGCCCTCGTCCTTCAGCACCTTGACGATGGCCGTCTTCAGGCGCGAGGAGGCGAGCTGCACTTCGCTCTTACCCGCGGTCTGGCCGTTGCGGATACGCGTGAGGAGATCGGCAATGGGATCGGTCATGCTCATGCGGCGTTCCTCACCAGCTCGCCTTGGAAAGGCCCGGAATCTCGCCGCGGCTCGCGACCTCGCGGATCTTCACCCGCGCCAGCCCGAACTTGCGGTACACCCCGCGCGAGCGCCCGGTGATGGCGCAGCGGTTGCGGTGCCGCGAGGCACTGGCATCGCGCGGCTGCGCCTGCAGCTCGGCCTGCGCCGCCTGGCGCGCCTCGGGCGAAGTCTTGGGGCTGCGGATCAGCTCCTTTAACTTCGCGCGCTTCGCCGCGTACTTTTTCACGATCCCGGCGCGACGCTTTTCGCGCTCGACCATGCTCGTCTTCGCCATAGACTTAAGGTTCCTGTTACTTCCGGAACGGGAAGTTGAATGCCTCGAGCAACGCTCGGCCGTGACGGTCATCCGTTGCCGTCGTAGTAATAGTGATGTCCATACCCCGGATCTGGTCGACCTGGTCGTACTGGATCTCCGGGAAAATGATCTGTTCCTTCACGCCCAGGGAGTAGTTGCCCTGGCCGTCGAACGCGCGCGGCGACACGCCGCGGAAGTCGCGGATGCGCGGCATCGCGATCGAGATCAGGCGGTCGAGGAACTCGTACATGCGCGCGCCGCGCAGCGTCACCTTGGCACCGATCGGCAGGCCCTGGCGGATCTTGAAGGAGGCCACCGCCTTGCGCGACTTGGTGATCAGCGGCTTCTGCCCGGTGATCTTGGTGAGGTCGGCCACCGCCGCGTCCATGACCTTCTTGTCCGCCACCGCCTCGCCGACCCCCATGTTGATCGTGATCTTCGCGATGCGCGGTACCTGCATCACGTTCTCGATCTTCAGGTCCGAGCGCAGCTTCGGCACGATCGTCTCGCGGTAAACTTGTTGGAGTCTGACCATACTTAACTCTCTAGTGGAGCAACCCGCGCCCTTCAGGCGTCGAGCATCTCTCCGTTCGACTTGAAGAAGCGCACGCGCTTGCCGTCGTTCAGGGTCTTGATGCCGATGCGGTCCGCCTTCTTGGCGCCCGGATTCCAGATCGCGACCTTGGACACCGCCAGCGGCACTTCCTTCTCGATGATGCCGCCGGGCTTGCCCGCCTGCGGGTTGCCCTTGGTGTGCTTCTTCGCCATGTTGACGCTCTCGACGAGCACGCGCCCGTCGGGCAGCACCTGGATCACGGCACCACGGCGGCCCTTGTCGCGGCCCGTGAGCACGATCACCTGATCACCCTTGCGGATCTTCCTCATCACAGCACCTCGGGTGCCAGGGAGATGATCTTCATGAACTGCTGGTTGCGCAGTTCACGCGTCACCGGTCCAAAGATACGGGTGCCAATGGGCTCGAGCTTGTTGGTCAGGAGCACCGCGGCGTTGCCGTCGAAGCGGATGAGCGAGCCGTCGGGACGGCGCACGCCGCGCGCGGTGCGCACCACCACCGCGTCGTACACCTCGCCCTTCTTCACCTTGCCGCGCGGGATCGCATCCTTGACGCTCACCTTGATGACGTCGCCGATGGTCGCGTAGCGGCGGCGCGTGCCACCCAGCACCTTGATACACATCAGGGTGCGGGCGCCGCTGTTGTCGGCGGCATTCAGTATGGTCTGCAACTGGATCATGATTCTTTCCTGCCTGTGCGCACCCGTTAGCCGGTGGCTTTGGCGACGACCTCGAGAATCCGCCAGGACTTGTGCCGCGACATCGGGCGGCACGGGGTGATGACGACGGTGTCACCATCCTTGGCCACGCCGCTCTCGTCGTGCGCCAGCAACTTGGTGGTGCGGCGGATGAACTTGCCGTAGGTCGGGTGCTTCACCAGCCGCTCGATCTCGACCGCGACGGTCTTCTGCATCTTGGTGCTGACGACCTTGCCGGTCATGGTGCGGGCGCCCTTGGCTTCGACCTTGGATTCCACTTTGGTGCTCTCTGCGCTCATGGGTTACTTGCCTCCGCCGGCGCGCTGCTCGCGCTGCACGGTCTTCAGGCGCGCGATATTGCGGCGCACCTTGCTGAACTGGTCGGGCTTGGGGTTCTGGCCCGTGGCGCGCTGCATGCGCAGCGCGAACTGTTCCTTGCGCAGCTTCACCAGCTCCTCTGCCAGGTCGGCGGCGGACTTGCCGCGCAGCTCTTTGGCGTCCATCAACGCACCTGCCGTTTCACGAATGAGGTGGACACGGAGAGCTTGGAGCCTGCCAGGCGGAACGCCTCGCGGGCCGTCACCTCGTCCACGCCCTCCATCTCGAACAACACCTTGCCGGGCTGTACGCGCGCCACGTAGTACTCAACGTTGCCCTTGCCGGAGCCCATGCGAACCTCGAGGGGCTTCTTGGAGATCGGCACGTCCGGGAAGACGCGGATCCAGATCTGCCCGCCGCGCTTCACGTAGCGCGCCATGGCGCGCCGCGCGGCCTCGATCTCGCGCGCGGTCATGCGCGCGCGGCTGGTGGCCTTGAGGCCGAACTCGCCGAAGGACACGTTGCTGCCGCGGTGGGCCAGGCCGCCGTTGCGGCCCTTGAACATCTTGCGGTACTTGGTGCGTTTGGGCTGAAGCATGGTCGTTGAGCCTCTAAGCCTGCGCCGGGGCTTCGGCGGCCGCGGCAGCGGCAGCGGGGGGGGCGACCGGCGCCACCGGAGTGGCAGCGGCGGCCGCGGCGGCGGCCACGGCCTCGCCCTCGGCGGCGGCCTGCGCAAGCTCGGCCTTGTCGAACACCTCGCCCTTGAAGATCCACACCTTGACGCCGATCACCCCGTAGGTGGTCTGCGCCTCGGAGAGGCCGTAGTCGATATCCGCGCGGAAGGTGTGCAGCGGGATGCGGCCCTCGCGGTACCACTCGGTGCGGGCGATCTCAGAGCCGTTCAGGCGCCCGGAAACGCGCACCTTCACCCCCAGGGCGCCGGAGCGCATGGTGCTCATGACCGCGCGCTTCATGGCGCGGCGGAACATCACGCGCTTCTCGATCTGCTGGGCGATGGAGTCGGCCACCAGCTGCGAGTCGAGCTCGGGCTTTCTGATCTCCGCGATGTTCAGGCGCACGTCCGTGACGGGCATGCCCAGCAGCGCCGCGGTCTCCTGGCGCAGCTTCTCGATGTCCTCGCCCTTCTTGCCGATCACGATGCCCGGGCGCGCGGTCTGGATGGTGATGTTCACCTTCTTGGCGGCGCGCTCGATCAGCACGCGGCTGACCGAGGCTTCCTTGAGGCGGTCCTTGAGGAAGGAGCGCACGCGGAAGTCGGTGTGCACGTGCAGCGGGAACTGCTTCTTGCCGGCGTACCAGCGGGAGGTCCAGTCGCGGGTGATCCCGAGGCGTATGCCGATCGGATTGACCTTCTGACCCATGCTTTAATCCTTCTTGCCGTCGCTCACGGCGACGGTGATGTGACTGTTGCGCTTGACGATGCGCGCGCCGCGTCCCTTGGCGCGGGCGGCGAAGCGCTTGAGCACCGGCGCGGCGTCCACCTGCACCAGCGCCACCTTCAGATCGTCGATGTCGGCGCCGTGGTTGTGCTCGGCGTTGGCGACCGCGGACTCGAGCACCTTGCGCACCAGCTCCGCGCCCTTCTTCGGCATGTACTTGAGCGTCGAGATCGCATTGCCGACCGGCTGCCCGCGCACCACGTCCGCCACCAGGCGGCACTTCTGCGGGGAGATGCGCGCGTAGCGCAGCTTGGAAGTGACTTGCATGCGTTTACCGGCCGCCCTTAAGAGGCCGCCGCCTCCACCTTGCGGTCCCCGGAGTGCGCCTTGAAGGTGCGGGTCGGGGCGAACTCGCCGAGCTTGTGGCCGACCATGTTCTCGGTGATGAGCACCGGGATGTGCTGGCGGCCGTTGTGCACGGCAATCGTGAGTCCCACCATCTCGGGTACGACCATCGAGCGGCGCGACCAGGTCTTGATCGGCTTGCGGTCGTTCTTGGCGGACGCCACCTGCACCTTCTTGGCGAGGTGCAGGTCGACGAACGGGCCTTTCTTCAGTGAACGTGGCATGTGTTCCTACGCCTTCAGCGAATGCGGTTCTTGCGGCGCTGGACGATCATGTTGTCCGTGCGCTTGTTGTGACGCGTCTTCAGGCCCTTGGCGTTCTGGCCCCACGGCGACACCGGGTGCGGGTTGCCCTGGCCGGACTTGCCCTCGCCGCCGCCGTGCGGGTGGTCGACCGGGTTCATGGCCAGGCCGCGCACCGTCGGGCGAATGCCGCGCCAGCGCTTGGCGCCGGCCTTGCCGTAGCTGCGCAGGTTGTGCTCGTCGTTGCCGACCTCGCCGATGGTGGCGCGGCAGTCGACGTGCACCTTGCGCGTCTCGCCGGACTTCAGGCGCAGGAACGCGTAGATGCCCTCGCGCGAGGTGAAGCTCACCGAGGAGCCGGCGCTGCGCGCCAGCTGGCCGCCGCGGCCGGGCTTCATCTCCACGTTGTGGATGATCGAGCCGACCGGCACGTGGCGCAGCGTCATGGCGTTGCCGGACTTGATCGGGGCATCGGCGCCGGAGCGCACCTCGTCCCCGGGCTGCATGCCCTTGGTGGCGAGGATGTAGCGCCACTCGCCGTCGGCGTACTTCACCAGCGCGATGTGGCTGGTGCGGTTCGGGTCGTACTCCAGGCGCTCGACCACGCCGGCGATGCCGTCCTTGTCGCGCTTGAAGTCGATGAGGCGGTACTTCTGGCGCGAGCCGCCGCCGTGGTGGCGCGTGGTGATGCGGCCGAAGTGGTTGCGCGCGCCGGTCTTGTTCTGGTGGCGGGTGAGGGCTTCCAGCGGGCCGCCCTTGTACAGGTGCGAGCGGTCGACCTTGATGACCGTGCGCGTCCCCGGGGTTCTTGGCTTGTACTTGATGAGAGCCATTGCGAGTTCCTAATCAGGCCTTGGCGCGGGCTTCGTAGTCGATCGTCTGGCCGGCAACCAGGCTCACGTAGGCCTTCTTCCAGTCCTGGGTGCGACCGATGCTCTTGCCGAAGCGGCGGGCCTTGCCCGGCTCGTTCACGACCTGCACGCCGGCGACCTTGACGTCGAACATCAGCTCCACGGCCTTCTTCACGTCCGCCTTGGTGGCCTCGCGGCGCACCCTGAAGGTGTACTGGTTGTGGTTCTGCATCGCGAGGGAGGTCTTCTCGGTCACGTGCGGAGCGATCAGCACGCTCATCAGCTGCTCGCGGTTCATTGCATGCGCTCCTCGATCAGCTTCACCGCGCCGACCGTCATCAGCACCTTGTCGTAGGCGGCGAGCGAGAGCGGGTTGAGCGCCGTCACCTCGATCACCTCCACGTGCGCAAGGTTGCGCGCGGCGAGGTAGAGCTTCTCGTCGGTCGCCTCGACCACGATCAGCACCGAGGGGAGCGACCACTGCTTGAGCTGGTTCGCGAGCAGGCGCGTCTTGGGCGCCTCGAGCTCGATGCCGTCCGTCACCAGCAGGCGCTCGGTGCGCGCCAGCTCGGACAGGATCGAGCGCATCGCGCCGCGGTACATCTTGCGGTTGACCTTCTGCGCGAAGTCGCGCGGCTTGGCGGCGAAGGTGCGCCCGCCACCGACCCAGATGGGCGAGCGGCTGGAACCGGCGCGCGCCTGGCCCGTGCCCTTCTGGGCGTGGGGCTTGCGGCCGCCGCCGCGCACTTCGGCGCGCGACTTCTGCGCCTTGGTGCCGGCGCGACCGGCGTTGCGATACGCGGTCATCACCTGGTGCACCAGGGCTTCGTTGAACTTGTGGCCGAAGGCGGCATCGTTGACCTGCAGCGCGCCGGAGCCATTCACGAGCTTCAGTTTCATGGCTTACTTCTTCCCCGCCTTGGCCGGGTCCTTCGACGGGCCGCTGCCGGCCTTCGAGGGCGCCACGGTCTTGCGCTTCGCCAGCCGCGCCGCCTTGAGCGAGGTGCGCACCAGCACCTGGCCGCCCTCCGCGCCGGGCACCGCGCCGCGGATCAGGAGCAGGTTGCGCTCCATGTCGACCCCGACCACCTTCAGGTTCTCGGTCGTGCGGCGCACGACGCCCATGTGACCGGACATGCGCTTGCCCTTGAACACGCGTCCCGGGGTCTGGCGCTGGCCGATGGAGCCGGGCGAGCGGTGCGACACCGACACGCCGTGGGTCGCCGGCAGGCCGGCAAAGTTGTGGCGCTTCATGGCGCCCGCGAACCCCTTGCCGATGGTGGTCCCGGTGACGTCGACCTTCTCGCCTTCCTTGAACAGGTCGGCCTTGATCTCGGTGCCGGTCTTGAACTCTTCCTTGTCCGCATCGCTGAGTCGGAACTCCACCAGGGCCTTGCCCGGGGCGACATTGGCGCGCGCGTAGTGGCCCGCGACGGCCTTGGAAAGCAACGAAGGCCGGCGCGTACCGTAGGTGACCTGCACCGCGCGGTAGCCGTTCTTGTCCTGGGCCTTCACCTGCGTGATGCGGTTCGGCAGAACCTCGATCACGGTGACGGGCACCGTCTCACCGGCATCCGTGAAGATGCGGGTCATGCCGGCCTTGCGGCCGACCAATCCGATTGCCATGTCCAAATCCTCTCTACGACTCGCGGGCGCTGCGATTGGCGCCCCGAGGCCCACTGGCATCGAGCGTAAGCTATTGAGACAACAGGAGATTTACGCGAAGCCAAGGGCTTGCGTGAGTCTCGAGTGGTCTTGGAGCATCAAAGTGCCCCAACCTCGCCCGAAGCCGCATTAGCGACTGACTCCCCGGTATCCCGGGGGGCCCAAAAGGGCGCGCAGTATAGGCGCGCCGGATTAGCCGATCAACCTTAATTTCACGGGCTTTTCACCCGTCCCGCGGGGTGCGCCCGCAGGCGGCGCCGGCCGCCTTCAGTTCAGCTTGATCTGTACGTCGACCCCGGCCGGGAGCTCCAGCTTCATGAGCGCATCGACCGTCTTGTCGGTCGGATTCACGATGTCCATGAGGCGCTTGTGGGTGCGCAGCTCGAACTGGTCGCGCGCGTCCTTGTCCCCGTGCGGGGAGACGAGCACGGTGAAGCGCTCCATCTTGGTCGGCAGCGGCACCGGGCCCTTGACGGTGGCGCCGGTGCGCTTGGCCGTCTCGACGATTTCACGGGCGGAGCTGTCGATGAGGCGATGGTCGAACGCCTTCAAGCGGATACGGATGTTCTGATTAGCCATGGCCTTAACTCCAGCTCCCGAGCATCACTTAACGATCTTGGAGACGACGCCGGCGCCGACGGTCTTGCCGCCCTCACGGATGGCGAAGCGCAGTCCCTCTTCCATGGCGATCGGGCTGATCAGCT
>Ga0207693_10000447_pt1 | contig 37791 bp, 36 predicted proteins | sample LARL81metaG_FD_184347 | JGI IMG/M metagenome (GOLD analysis project Ga0207693, IMG submission 184347) | Corn, switchgrass and miscanthus rhizosphere microbial communities from Kellogg Biological Station, Michigan, USA - LAR L8-1 metaG... | ecosystem: Host-associated > Plants > Roots >... | reverse complement strand
CCTATCATTTTCAGCTGCACGGGCCGTCGGTTTGCGCTCTCGGCTTGCGGGTGGGAGCAGCAAGGTCAAACCGTTCCCAAGGCGCCCCTCACGGTCCTCTTCCAAGCCTACACGCCGGAAGTGCTGCGGGTCGTCCTCGCCGTTCTCGTCTCGATCGTAAGCACCATCTTCGGCGTCTACGCGCTGTCGTACGCTGTCAATACCGTAAAGATCGATCGAACCACGATGCTGTGGGTCGCCATCCTGACGAATATCGTTGCGTTGGTCGCGATCCCGCTATGGGCGATACTGGCCGATCGCGTAGGCCGCAGGCCGGTTTTCATCTTCGGCGCGCTGGCGTCCGGCCTATTGATGTTTGCGTATCTGTGGGCGGTCAGCCAAACGAATGTACCCCTGATCTTTGCCTTTGCCTTGCTGATGTCGGGCGTCGTCTACAGCGCATCGAACGGGGTTTGGCCATCCCTATACGGCGAGATGTTCGACACGCGCGTGCGGCTCTCGGGAATGGCCATCGGAACCCAGATCGGGTTTGCTCTTGCCGGGTTTGCTCCGGCCATTGCCTCGGCCGTCCAAGGAACTGGACCAAATGCCTGGGTCCCGGTCGCGCTACTCACCTTTGTGGTCTGCGTCATTGCATCGATCGCCGCTTGGACTGCTCGGGAGACGCACAAAGTCCCAATGCACGACCTTGGGAAGATCGCGCTACACCCAGCGTGACGCCGCGGGTCTAGTGGCGGAAATGACGGATGCCGGTAAACACCATCGCGATGCCTGCGGCGTCCGCCGCGGCGATGACCTCTTTGTCCTGCACGGATCCTCCGGGCTGGATCACCGCGGTGACTCCAGCCTCGATCGCCACTTCGACGCCGTCTGCGAACGGGAAGAAGGCATCCGAGGCGAGCACCGAGCCGACCGCGGGCGATTGCGCCAGCCCCGCTGACTTGCTTGCCTCAGCCGCCTTGGCGGCGGCGATCCGGACGCTGTCGACCCGGCTCATCTGACCAGCGCCAATGCCGACGGTCGCCCCGCTGCGGGCAAAGACGATCGCATTGGATTTGACGTGCTTTGCGACTGTGTCGGCGAACAGCAGATCGGCTATTTCGGTCTCGCTCGGCGCCCGGCGGGTCACCGTGCGCAGCATCTCACGGTCGGCCGAGACGCGGTCCCGCTCCTGGACAAGGATGCCGCCTGCCACCGGTCGAAAACTATGGCCCATGGTGGCTCGATCAGGCATCCCCCCGGTGACCAGGAGCCGTAATCCCGTCCTGCGGGCAAGAATTGCCGCCGCGGCTTCCTCCACCTGCGGGGCGATCACGACTTCGATCAGCAGCCTGCCAATCGCTTCGGCCGTTTCTGCGTCGAGGGGTCGGTTGACGGCAACGATGCCGCCAAACGCGCTGACCGGATCGCAGGCAAGTGCCTTGTCCCACGCTTCGCGCAGGGTGGAGCCGACCGCCGCGCCGCACGGGTTGGCGTGCTTGATGATTGCAACAGCCGTCGGTGCAAATTCGGCGACCAGCTCGAAGGCAGCATCCGCATCGCCATAGTTGTTGTAGGAGAGCTCCTTGCCCTGGAGCTGCCGCGCGGTCGCCACCCCGAGACGGTTCTCGCCGGTGCGATAGAATGCGGCCGATTGGTGTGGATTCTCCCCGTAGCGCAGCCGAGTTGCCAGACGCCCAGCGAGGACGAAGGTGTCCGGAAAGGACGTCGGCTCATCCCGCCCCATCCATTCGGCTATCGTGGCGTCGTAGGCCGCGGTCAGGGCGAAGGCCTTGCCTGCCAGCGCGCGGCGCAATTCCGCGCCAATGGTTCCATTGCCGGCCGTCAATGCCGCAAGAACAGAATCGTAATCGGCCGGGTCGGTGACGACAGTCACGGCATCGTGGTTCTTGGCGGCGGCGCGGATCAGTGCCACGCCGCCGATATCGATGTTTTCTACGCAATTCTCGGAGTTCGCGCCCGAGGCAACTGTATCGGCGAAGGGATAGAGATTGCAGATGAGGAGGTCGATCGGTGCAATTTGCCGCTCGGCCAGTGCCGCGAGATGATCCGGCCGGTCGCGCCGGGCGAGGAGTCCACCATGGATTGCCGGATGCAGGGTCTTTACCCGGCCATCGAGGAATTCCGCGACGCCGGTTACCTCTGCCACCTCGGTGACCGGAACTTCGGCGGCGGCTAGGGCCTGAGCCGAGCCACCGGTCGAGATAATTGCCACGCCGCGCGCCGCCAGCGCCGCGGTGAATGCAACGATCCCGTTCTTGTCGCTGACCGAAATCAGCGCGCGACGGATCGGGAGAGGGCTTGCCGTCATTACCGCGGATATAGTGCTCCGCCGGAAGCCTCGGCAAGCCTCAAGACCCGCGCGCCAGCATCGCGAGCAGGATCGCGACGGTTGCGGCGGATAAGCCGAGAGACGTGGCACCCCAGCCGTTCTCTGCCGCCCAGCCGCAGCCGATCAAAATGAGATCGGCGGCGATCACCCGCCTGACCACGGCGGCGTGGCCGAGGCCGCGACGTACCGCCAGCTGATAGAAATGCTCGCGATGGGCCAGCCAGATGCGCTCACCGCGGAGCAAGCGGCGCGTGAGGGTGATCGTAGCGTCGGCAAGAAAGTAGAGCGGCAGGATCAGCGCGATCTTCCAATGCCCGCGAACTGCGCGGTCGAGCAGCAAGAAACCCAGGATATACCCGAGCGGCACGCTACCCACATCGCCGAGAAAAATCCGCGCCGGCGACCAGTTCCAGACGAGAAAACCGACCGCTGCGCCGGTCACAGCGGCGGCAAGCGCGCGCAACGCGGGATCGGCACCGGCTCCGACAGTCGCGAACATCAGCAAACCGGCGCCGATCGCCGCGGCCTCGCTACCGGCCAGCCCGTCGATCCCGTCCATGAAATTGAAGAGGTTGATCCACCAGATCCAAACGAGACCGATCGCGCCGAGGTATAAGAAATCCGGCAGCTCCGGCAGGGCAGAGACGCCGATCGCCACGGCGGCGCTCTGTACCAGTAGCCGCGCCGCCGGCGAAAGGCCGCGCAGATCGTCGATCCATGAGACGGCCGCCAGCAAAATGGCGCCAAGGGCAATTCCGAAGACGCCCGACGGCGCCGATCCGATGCGGGCGAGCAACAGCCAGCTAAGCAAAACCGCGCCGAATAGCGCGATCCCACCCCCCCGGGGTGTCGGCACCAGGTGCGACGACCGCTCATTCGGGTGGTCGAGAATTTCTCGGCGGGCGAGGATCGGGATTAGGACCCTGGTCATTCCGCAGGCGAGCAGACCGGTCGCGACCGCGACTGCCGCGGGCCATACCGCCTCACCCATTGTCGAGCGGCTGACCCCCCGGAGAGAAATCCTTTGCAGGCGAACCCCTGGCGGCTTCATCGTCCGGAAATTGATCTTCTTGGGCCTCGTTCGCGATGGACCTGCGTGGCTCGCGGCGAATCGCCCAGCGCACCGTGATGCCCCCGGGCGGCACCATCCCGCTCAGCACCACCTGCTGGGTCCTTTTCGCCTCTCCGGAGCCGAGATAAATGCTTTCGCCGAGACCCATCTCACCGCCGGCGGCGCGAAGCCGCCACACGTTGCCGCTCGGCATACGCAAGAGCGCGGCACTGCCGTCTCGGACGAGCCATGCCTGCACCGACGGGTGCAGGTGGAAGCGAACCGCAAAGGCAGCTCCCGGGAGCCCCGTCAACCGGTCCTCGCCACGCAGATCCTCGCCATCAGCGGAGAGGAAGATCTGGCGCGCATAGATCAGGCCAAAACGCTCGCGATACCCATCATGCGTTGCGGAGACCCATTGCTGGCCCTCATGCTCGGCGCGGTCGCGAGCGAGCGAAGTCGGGCTGCGGCCGAGCGTGCCGTCGGTGCGGATCTCGACCGAGTTGGTATCGGCGACGACCATGACCGAATGCGCGGCGCTCGCCCTCGCCACTCGCCACCAATTCGGCTTTGCGCCGCGATAAGCGCCGCAATTCACGATGATCCGCTCGCGCTCGTGGCTCAATTCGAAAGACAGGGTGCCGGCATGCGCATGATCGTCGAAACCGCGCGGCGGCGGTTTCCCGGTGTCGATCAAAACGAGGCTCTTGAAGGCCTGTAGCCGGTCGAAGCCGGTATCGGGCGCATGCGACGGCGCGCGCCCCTTGCTTTCGGACCGTGTCAAGACGAGGTCGATTAGCACCCCGTCCTCTTCGAGCGAATCGTTGAACAGCGCGAGGCGCCGGTCACCATGGCGAAAAAAGCGCAGCATCGGCGCCATCCGCTCGATGGCATCCTTTAGCGCGGCCGGAACCTCGATCTGCGCCGACCGCAACACCGCGCGCGTGTCGATCAAGTCCCGCAATACCTGCAATTGCAGCGACGGGCTTCGCGATACATGCCCGCCATCCGGCAGGATCTGGACCGACAGCTCGCGCTCGAAGCTTTTCAGCACTCTCGCCAAGCGCGGCTCGGGGCCGCCGAGCACCGCCATCCCGGCGACGAGGCCCTTGAACGCCCGCAATCGGCCGGCGCCGACGGCCTCCCAGGCCGCGGTTCGCGCGAGATGACGAAGCTGGGCCACCAGACTCGTCAACATCGCCCGGCGCAGGGTGTCGTCGTGGTCGCGCCTCACGATCTCGTCGAAATGCGCAATCCAGGCGAACACCCGAGTGGCGAGCACATCGGATTGCCATGGAATGCCCTTCCAGCCGGAACTCTCGGCAATCCAGCTTTGGACCAGATCGCGTAGCGCTTCGCGGGCGACGCCCCCACCCGCGGTAACATCAGCGATCCAGCCAAATCCGTGCCATGTGGCGAGCCATTCGGGGCCCGCCGAAGGTGGAAACCAGCGAGGCGCCGGAGCGCGGACAAGCTCGCCTGCGAGCTCGATTTCGCCGGCGATAATCGCCGCGCCGCGCTTCGCATCGCCCGGCCAGCGCTGCGCGATTCTGAGCTTGAGGTCGCCGGGAACCCGCCCGATCAAGGTGTGCCGATAAAGCGGACCAGCGGCGAGTGCCTGCAGTGCGTCCCGCCGCAACCGTGTCAACAGTCCCGGGGAATCGGCGCCTGAACGGCGTCTGGCATTCGACGGTCCGCCCTTTCCGCCTCTGCTGGCTGCCGCCGTCATCCGAGCGCCGCTCGCTGTCTGGCCCAGGCCGCCCAGGCAAGAGGCTGGTCGCAAAATGCTGGCCGGAGAGGAAACCCCATGCGGCTTCGTAACAAGGAAATCCAGCCGCCGCAAGCTACGCAGAAGTGACGGCGACTATCCGCCCAGCCTCACCAAACGTGCACAGTAAAAGCCGTCGATGCCGTCGTATTGGCCGAAGTGGCACGGCAGAGTCCGCAGGTCTCCCTCCGGGGTGATCCATTCGGGATCCGCGCCGACCTCGTCGGCTCCGATCTCGTGCCGCTCGACCGGCGCGCCTGCATACAGCAGTGATTCGATACGCGATGGTCCCTCTTCGGGCTCCAGCGAGCAGGTGCAATAGACCAGGGTTCCGCCGGGCCGGACCATGTCGATTGCCGCCTGCAGCAAATTCTCTTGAACCGCCGAAAGCCGCGCGACGTCTTCCGGCAATTTGAGGTGCGGGACGTCGGGGTGGCGGCGGATCGCGCCCGTCGTGCTACAGGGGGCATCAAGCAACACCGCCTCGACCGGACGAGGCGGACGCCAAGTCAGCGCATCGGCCCCGACTGCCTCGACCGACAGGTCGAGCCGCTCGAGGTTGGCGACTAGCCGATCGAGGCGGCGGGTCGAGCGATCAACTGCCGTCACCCGGGCACCGGCGGTCGCGAGCTGCGCGGTCTTGCCGCCCGGCGCGGCGCACAGGTCAATCACCTCGCGTCCCGCAATATCGCCAAAGAGCCGCGCCGGCAGCGCCGCGGCGGCGTCCTGAACCCACCAGGCGCCCTCGGAATAGCCGGGCAAGCTGGAGAGCGCGCCCCCGGCGGACCGGCGCAAGGTCCCGGTCGGCAGCAAGACCCCGTCGAGCGTGGCGCGCCAGGTCTCGACATCGTTGCGCAATGTTAGATCGAGGGGGGCTTCCTTCAAATGTGCCCTGGCGATCGCCCACGCGGTCGATTCACCGTAGGTCCTGCTCCACGACTGCCACAGCCAATCCGGTGTGTTGAGACGCGGCGCGTCCTGCTTCTCGACGCGTTCGGCACCTTCGACGCTCAACCGCCGTAATACAGCGTTGACCAGCCCCTTATGCGATACAAAACCGCGGCTTTGCGCGATATCGACGCTGGTTGCCACCGCGGCATGCGGCGGGGTGCGCAAGAATAGCAGTTGCGCGACGCCAAGGCGCAAAATGTCCTGCACCAGCGCCGCGCGAGGCGCCAGAGGCATATTGAGACATTCGGCGATCAAGGCATCGATCTGGCCAAGCCGCCGCAGGACCGTCGCAACCAGCAGACGCGCAAACGCGCGGTCGCGGCCGGCCAGCTGTTGCATCCCGGAGCTGTCTTCGATTGCGTCGTCGAGCGGTCGCTTGCGGTGGAGCACCGCACCGATCAGATCGAGCGCAACATGGCGCGCGGTCGGCGCTTCGGACATCAAAGTTCTGATAGAGCCATTTACCGGGTGACACCCGAGCAGAGGATGTTGCCGGTCGAACGTCTCGTATCAATCTTTGTTCCCCCGCTCGGAACAGAACTTTCTGTGGGCGGCGCCCCCACATTCGGCGTGTGTTTCGAGCTGAATGAAGTGTTATTGAGAAGCGCGGTTATGTTGATTTCCGTTGTCCGTGGTAGCTCTGCGAAATGGATTTCGAATCGGGGAGGAAGATGACTTGCATCCTCGGCGCGCCGTTGTCGGAGGCCTGCGGAATCACGATAACCGGCCTGGATTTGTCTGGGCAGCTGCCGGCAAATCAGCTGGAGCAGATCCGACAGGCGTTTCGCGACCACCATGTTGTGGTGTTCCCTGACCAGGTCCTGAGCCGTGAGCAGCAATTCGCGTTCACGGCCAATTTCGGAGAGGTCGAGCGTCACGGTGCCCGAAGCGCGAACACGAAGCGCTATGAGACCGCCCATGTGATTTCGAATCTTGGCAATGACGGCAATCCCGTCGACCGAACCGCGTCGCCGGTCAGCAATTACCGCTGGCACACCGACAAATCATATTATCCTGTGCCGCCGATGCTGACCGCGCTGTATGGGGTCGAATTGCCGCCGAGGGGCGGAGACACAGAATTCGCGAATACCGCGATGGGCTATGCCGCGCTGCCCGAGCCGACAAAACGGCGCATCGAAGGACTGCGGGTGGTCTTTTACTGGGGGGCGGGCGCTCGCATATCGGACGCCAGCCTGCGGTCGCCGGCGGAATTGCGCGAACACCCGCCCGTCGACCATCCGCTCGTGCGCACTCATCCGGAAACAGGGAGAAGGGCCCTCTACCTCGGTAATCACGCCTCGCACATACTCGGGCTGCCCGAAGAGGAGGGAAGGGCGCTCCTCGGTGAGCTCCTGGAGCACACGACCAAGCCGCAATTCGTCTACACACACCGCTGGCGTATCGGCGATCTGGTGATGTGGGACAATCGCTGCCTTCTTCACCGCGCCGTCGCCAATTACGAAATCGGCCGAGAGCGGCGCGTCCTGCACCGCAGCGTGGTTCGCGGCACGGTGCCGTTCTGATCCTCTCTAAACGTCGCTCGCCAGACTTCTAATGACCAGCCGCGGGGCACCCCTCGGCCTGCTGGTCCTGGTGGCCGCGATTGCTCCGGCGGCGCTGCACATGCCGGTGCCGTCGCTGCCGTTGCTCGCCGCGGTGTTCGCCGCTCCCGCTGGTAGGGTCCAGCTGGTATTGACGCTTTTTCTCGCGGGGATTGCGGTCGGACAGCTCGTCTACGGTCCCGCTTCCGATCGCTTTGGGCGCCGCCCGGTGCTGATCACCGGACTGGCGGTGTTCCTATTTGGGACGGCGGTGTGCGGGGTAGCGTGGTCGTTACCGGTGCTGATCGCCGGTCGTGTGATCGAGGCTGTTGGGGGCTGCGCTGGCATGGTGCTGGGCCGGGCCATCGTGCGCGACCTGTTCAACCGCGAGCGCTCGGCGAGTGCGATCGCGACGATCACGATGGCGATGAGCCTGGCGCCGTCGATAGCACCGGCAATCGGCGCGTACCTCGCCGAATGGATCGGCTGGCGTGCCGATTTCGCGCTTCTCGGCGCACTCGGCGCGGCGGTGCTTGTCCTGACCGCGGCGCGTCTCGAAGAAACCCACCGCAGCCGCGGGCCGGCCAATCTCGCGGCCATGAGGCTATCTTTCGCGCTGCTGCTGCGTTCCCCAGCATTCCTCGGCTTTGTATTGACGACCGCCTTCACCAGCGCATCATGGTTTACGTTTTTGGCGAGCGCGCCTTACCTCCTATCGGAAGTGCTGCACAAGCCACCGAGCACCTACGGGCTGATGATCCTACTGCCAATGGCCGCCTATATTCTCGGCAATGCTGGTGTCTCCCGCTTATCCGTGGCCGTCGGCAGCGCTCGGCTTTTGATCGTCGGCCTCGCGCTGTCTCTCGCCTCGGGGCTGATGTTGGCGGTCTGGTGTCTCGTCGGGCTGACGCCGTGGGCGCTGTTTGTGCCGATGGCAATCAGCTCGGTCGGCAATGGTCTGAGCCAACCGCCGGCGATCGCGGCTGGGCTGAGCGTCTACCCGCGTATCGCCGGCGCCGCTTCCGGGCTGCTCGGGTTCTTGCAGATGATGGTCGCGGCGCTCGGCACGTTGCTGGTCGGCCGGCTGCCGCAGGATAGCGTGTTTTCGATGGTCGCAGTGGTCGTCGCGACGCTGGCGCTCGCCTTGCTATTCGGTGTCCTCGCCTTGTATGGGTCCGGAGTAGTGCCCCACGCTGCTCGATCCGCGCGGCTCGGCTCGGAAGTCGCTCGGCGGCTTTGATCCGCTTTTTTGCGTCGCTTTGCCCCGCGAGAATGGAAGATGATTGCGATCGGAGGCAGTTGACGACAAGGGAGGGGCCATGAGTACCGTTGACGAAACCCATGATCCGCGGCGCACCAGCTGGGTCGCCTCGGCTCAAGGTCATCCCGAGTTTCCGATCCAGAACCTCCCATTTGGAGTGTTCAGCCCGGCGGGTGGTTCGCCGCGCGGCGGCATCGCGATCGGGGGCGAGATCCTCGACCTGCGGGCCGGACTCGAGGCGGGGCTGCTTTCCGGAGAGGCGGCAACCGCGGCCGAGGCGGCATCCGGAGCGAGCCTGAACCCGCTGATGGCCTTGGGCAAAGAGCCGCGCCTCGCGTTGCGCCGGCGTCTCTCGGCGCTGCTGTCGGCGGACGGCCCCGAACGGGCAAAGATCGAGCCGCTCGCCGCGCGGGTACTGCACAATGCGGCCAATTGCACGTTGCATCTGCCAGTGACGATCGGCAGCTTCACCGATTTCTTTGCCGGCATCCACCACGCGAGAAACGGCGGAATGCGGCGTGATCCCAACAATCCGCTCAACCCCAATTACAAATACGTGCCCGTCGCCTATCACAGCCGGGCATCGTCGGTGCGGCCATCGGGTGTGCCTATCCGTCGGCCAAGCGGCCAGCGCAAAGCCATAAATGAAGACGCCCCGACCTTCGGGCCAGCGCAGAAGCTCGATTACGAGCTCGAACTGGCGGTATGGATCGGACCGGGCAACGAGCTCGGTGAGCGGATTCCGATCGCCGAGGCCGGGGATCATGTGTTCGGCCTCGGTCTCGTCAACGACTGGTCGGCGCGCGATGTGCAGGGTTGGGAATCTCAGCCGCTCGGGCCGTTTCTCGGTAAAAACTTCGGCACGACCGTGTCCCCCTGGGTGATCACGACCGAGGCGCTCGCGCCCTTCCGCGTCGCTCAGCCGGCGCGGCCGGCCGGGGATCCCCGGCCGCTGCCTTATCTCTGGAGCGAAACCGACCAGCAGACCGGAGCCTTCGATATCGCGCTGGAAGCCTTGCTGATGACCGAGGGCTTGCGGGACAAAGGCCTGCCGCCGCACCGGATGTCAGCTAGCAACACGACGGACCTTTACTGGACCGTCGCCCAATTGGTCGCGCACCACACTTGCGGCGGCTGCAATCTCGCCGCCGGCGATCTGTTCGGCACTGGCACGATTTCTGGGCCGACGCCGGAGGGCTACGGCAGCCTAATGGAGCTGAGCGCCGACGGCCAGCGGCAGATAACGCTTGCCTCGGGAGAAACCAGAACGTTTCTCGAGGATGGCGACGAGGTGATCTTTCGCGCGCATTGCCGAAGGACCGGTTGCACACCGGTTGGCTTTGGCGAGTGCCGCGCCCGAATCATTTAGGACCGGACTGAGCTGCCGGGCTTCTGGAGGGCCATCGAAGCGAGCTGAAAATAACACGTTATGTACGTTATATAGTTTTCATTTGACATTGGGATATGTAAATACGACTCATTGTACAGCGCCCTTGACTGGCGTGAACCTACCATCCCGGAGGAGCTGATGTCCGAGGCTTTGACGGTCTTGCCCGATTTTTTGTCGCGGGAACCGGCTCCGTTCCTCCCTGGCGGAAGGACTCCGCTCGTACAGCGTCCGCCGGTTGCGGTCGACTTGCCGGCCTTACCGAGCGTGCAGCCCGGTAAATTATGGCTCGTCGAGTTTCCGCTGACCGAACCCGTATTATCGCCGCTCGAACATCGGGCACTGACCACCGCCAACGTCGTGATCTACGATCGCTCGCTGGAGAAGGCAGTCGCGAGAGCACTGCCTCTCGGTAGCTATGCCGAGCCAGCCATTCCAGGCCATGCAGGATGGGAGCGGGTCATTCGTTTCGCCCGCGATGGCTGGAGCGTCGCCAAACTTGTTGACGTCGCAGCATCCTTCCACCTGCAGAAAATTTCTCAAATCGACCGTTTGACCGAGGGATTGCTCCCTCCTTGGTCGCCGTCGCCCCTACCTGTGTTGATGTTCGCCAATCTCGGCGGCCAGCTGTACGAAAGAACCGAAATCGAGTTCGGCGAACTCGGTGCAATCCTCGATTTCCGCAACGTCGGGCAAAATCCGAGCCGCACGATCATCTTCGATATGGCTGAGGGCGGAGCCTCTCCGCGCTTCTCTATCGCCTCGGCGAATGGACTGGCCGGCTGAACTCAGAATGGTCGAATTTGTCAGGATTGCTGTTGTGGCCTTGTCGTTTGTGGGCGCCCTCTGGGTTTTTGGCTTCCTGCACAGCCATTAGCCTTCACAAAAAAAGCTGGTAGAGCGGCAAGGCGGCCCAGAGGCAGAAATTTACGGCGGAGAGGTTCAAAAAGATTCTTCCTCCCCGCGAGGTTGTCGTTCGGTACGGTTGCATGCGCTGCTTGGTGGCTGTCGAGCGGGGCTTGGCGACGACTCGGCGCATCGTAAAGCAAATCAGCAAATCCCAGGGTGCGGGCGCGCCGTGCTCGCCGAGGCAGATCTGGCGCACGGCGGGGTGGCTTGGCTTCGGGCGGCATCGCCCTGGAAACGCTACGACACAAACTGAGGCGGCGCGCGCCCGCCTCTGTAGCGTCGGAAGAAAGTGCCGGCAGACACGTTGTTCCGGACAATAGTTTCGGAGAGATGTCCGGCAAATACCATGGCCGTTCTAGTGAGAAGTTTCTGCCGAGGCTGGTGCCAACGGCGGTACGCGACGCTTTGATCCAGAAAACCTGCTATCGGCTAAATGTATTTCTCAAGCAATTCGCCGGAGCATTTGCCGCGCAAGCCCAGACACTGCCGGCAGGAGCTGTGCTGGTCGGATGATCGAAACCGAGGATCTTGCTATGACCTGAAATCCACCGGCACCCGGTCGCCGCGATCCATTTTTCTGGGCATGAAGCACGCAACTCGGCCGTCTCGACCGGTTCCGTCCGACGGAAAGCACAAAAAAACCATTTTCAGAAAAAATTTTGTGAGACGAAGACCGCCCAACACGATTAATTCGTATAGCAGTCGGAAAGAAATCACGCGGAGAAAGGCCCGGTCCGATGGACTAGAGGAAGCGGAGATTCTTGTGCCCAAGTCGCGCTCACGGTGGTCTGGCAAAAACCGCCGAGGGAGGTCTGTTGCCTGCGGGACGACCGCCTGACGCTCAGCGGGTTAGTGAGAATCATGACATGGAGGCGCCAATTGGCGATGAACTCCTTGGGGAGCGACTACCGTCTAAGATCGGGCTTCGCCTCCAGTCAGGGTTCCATTCAGACGAGCTTTCTGCCGAGCAGTGTGACACAGGTCACACTACTCGATCAAGAACTATCCGATTCTGTTCGCCAGGTTTGTAGATACGAGCCGCAAAAAAGAAGGGGGTCGAATGTCTCTCGTTCTCGAGTGTCGGACACCTCAAAACCGGGAAGCGAGCGCTGCCGGGATCAAAGGAAATCGGCGTTTTGCGGCATTGGCCGCGCAACCGCGTGTAGCTGGCTGCAGCGACGGAACGACTGCGCGGCGGAATGAGAAAGGTCGGCAGAGACGACACATCTCCAATACCGCAGAAGGCCCCGGCAACACTCGGTCTAGCGATTGCGCGACCCGCCTAACAGGTAGCTGGGGCAATCAACCCCGGCCTCACTTCCCGCTAAGTCTAGCAGTTTGGAATTACCCGTAACGAGTTGTTAACTAGTTCTGGTAATTCTGATTAACCAAGGCCCGCCGGCATCAAAACCGGCCGAATCTGGAGGGTCCAATGCGCGTGCTTTTAGTCGAGGATGATGCACAAACCGCAGCCAGCATCAAGATGTTGCTGGTGAACGAAAACTTTATCTGCGATACGACCGACCTTGGCGAGGACGGCCTGGAGATCGGGAAGCTATACGACTACGACATCATTCTCCTCGATTTGATGCTGCCGGACATCGACGGATACGAGGTGCTCCGGCGCCTGCGCGCCGCCCGCGTGCGCACGCCGATCCTGATACTTTCGGGTCTCGCCGAACTCGACCACAAAATCAAGGGGCTCGGCTTCGGGGCCGACGACTTCCTGACCAAGCCGTTTGACCGGCGGGAGCTGATAGCTCGAATACAGGCGATCGTGCGCCGCTCAAAGGGCCACTCCGAGTCGACGATCCGGACGGGCAAGCTGGTCGTCAATCTCGACACCCGTGTCGTCTCGGTCGAAGATCAACCGGTGCATCTCACCGGGAAAGAGTATGGAATTCTCGAATTGCTCAGCCTGCGCAAGGGCACGACCTTGACCAAGGAGATGTTTCTGAACCACTTGTATGGCGGGATGGACGAGCCTGAGCTCAAGATCATCGACGTTTTCGTTTGCAAGCTGCGCAAAAAACTCGCCCAGGCGACCGGCGGTAGTCATTACATTGACACAGTCTGGGGCCGCGGCTACGTCCTGCGGGATCCGGTTCCCCTCCCAGGCGTTTTGCCGGCCACCGCCAGCGGCGATATCTCAGGCGCGCGTCACGGCTCGGCTGCGGCCTAGCCGTCCGATTGGCTAAACCGGATCGTTCCGGCGAACGGCTGACCTCAGCCGAATCCGTCCCGGCTCCACCGTCGGGATGATGGAGAGGTCGAGCCACTTGGCGAGCAGCCCTGTGAAATAGGGCTGCACCGTCCGCGCATTGAGTTCAGCGATAGGCGTGACGAGCGTCAGCGCCTCGCACGCTTCGGGAGACAAAGCCGCGGCCTCGCCGACCGCTTCGAGGTCGAGCGGTTCATCGGTCAAAACCAGACGGCCGCCGCGCGGCAGAGCTGCGGCCCCGACCGAGAGCAGATTGCAGGCCAGCTTTTGCCGGTCGGGCGGCAGCATCCGGATGCCGTCGGCATAATCGCCGATGATTCGGGTCCCGGCGAAAAAGCCAATCGCAATCTCGTGCGGGGCCGGGCCTGCGGTTGCGGACCCCGAACTGAACCCATAAGCGAAGCGATAGAATTGCAGCCGAGACCGGGCACGGCGCGCACTATCCGCCACCAATTCCACCGCATCGTGCAAGAAGCCCGGATTGGAGGTTAACCGGAGACCCGGGTCTTCCTCCGCGAGCAGTTCGACACCGTTATTGATCGCCGCGATCGGTCCGCTCAGCTCATGGCACAACCGAGCGGTGAGGAGCTCCAGAATGCGTATGTCGATCAAGTGGAGCGGGAAATCGGGGTCTCGGCCCTGCTGCGGCGAAGATGGCTCGTCGAAAGTGTCTGCGATACCCGTTCTTGGCGTGAAACGGTCCATACCCTGCCGGGCCATCGGCGACCAACCACTCCGACTGCGACGCCGCGCTCTTAGAGCCTGCAACGTCAGCAGACCGTCCAGTCGTCCGATCCCGGGGCTTGCCGCGTCAGCGGGCGAGCCGTTGCAGCAGCGTTGCAGCAACAGCGAGATCTTCGGGCCGGTTGGCGTTGAAGAACGGATCAACCGGCAGGTCAGGGAACGGCACCGTCACAAGCTTGTGACGCGAGGTCCATTGGTCGACCTTTCGGACGCCTTCGTCGAGAACCGCCCGGCGAAGATCCTCGCGCAGCCGCACCGGCCATAATCCGAATACCGGGTGTGCGCGGCCAGCCGAGGTGGCGCATGACAGATCGGCATCTGCCGCGCCCAGTTGAGCGAGCAGCCGGGCGACGAGGTCGGGCGGTAGAAACGGCGCGTCGGTTGCAACGCTGACAATGAAAGGACAATCCGCGCGGTGCGTCGCAGTCCAATCGAGGCCTGCCAGCACGCCGGCGAGCGGCCCGGCAAAATCGGGCACACTGTCGGGTACCACTGGAAGGCCGAATTCCGCGAAGCGGGCGGGATCGCCATTGGCGTTCAGCACGACCTCCCCGACCTGCGGCCGCAGGCGCTCGATAACGCGTTCGAGCAACGAAATGCCGCCGAGCACGCGCAGGGCCTTGTCGCCACCACCCATGCGCCGAGACTGCCCGCCGGCGAGTACCAAGCCGACGACGTTCAAGCCGCATCCTCATCGAGGCTGGCCTTGCGGACGAGACGCGGATGTTCGTCGTCGACGGTCCTGACGTCGCCGTCGAAGACGATGCGCTCGCTCCCGGCGAGCGCGACGAACCGCTTGCCCTTGGCGCGCCCGATCAGGGTCAGCCCGGCCTGCCGCGCGAGATCGACACCCCAGGCGGTAAAGCCCGATCGGGAAATCAGGATCGGGATCCCCATCTGCACCGTCTTGATCACCATTTCCGAGGTCAGTCGGCCGGTGGTGTAGAAAATCTTCCCCGTCGCGGGGATGTGGTGCAGGTGCATGTAACCGGCGATCTTGTCGATCGCATTGTGGCGGCCGACATCCTCCATGTAGATCAACGGCCGGTCCTCCTCGCACAGCACGCAGCCATGGATCGCCCCGGCTGCCAGATAGAGGCTCGGCGCGGTGTTGATCTTGCGGGTCAGCGCATAGAGCCAGGAGGTCCGCAGCACCGCGTGCGGGTCGAGCCGCACCTCCTCGAACTTCTCCATCAGATCGCCAAACACGGTGCCCTGAGCGCAGCCCGAGGTCAGCGTCTTCTTTTTCAGCTTATCTTCGAAATCGGTTTCGCGATCGGTGCGAACCACGACCGTCTCGAGCTCCTCGTCATAATCGATGCCGATGATCCGGTCATCAGCGAGCAACATGTTCTGATTCAAGAGATAGCCGACCGCGAGAAAATCGGGATGATCACCAATCGTCATCATCGTGACGATCTCGCGCCCGTTGAGGAATAGGGTGAGCGGCCGCTCCATGACGACGGCGGTGTCAACAGACCGGCCCTCGTGATCGATGCCGATGACGGTGCGGGTCAGACGCGGATCATCGGGCTGGGGCCGGACAGCGAATTCTTGCATAGGCGGATGATGGGTCATGCACGCTAGCGCCGCAAGGCGGCCGATACCATATTTGAGGCGGTTATGACGGATCCGAAGGCAATCCGAGCTTAAGGCGGGAACCGGGGCAGTTTGTCGAGAGGGAATCCCGCCGCGGGGTCGAGCTTGCGATCGCCGACCTTGAAGAAGATGGCGAGATCGACGAGGTAGAAGCGAACGTCCTGCGGCGGGCGTGCTACACGGAGGAGCAGGTTCTCGGGGACGGATTTCCGGAGGAGCCGCCGAGGTAACTGCGGATAACCATGACGAGATCGGGGGCGACATTCGCTGGTGGCGCCCTATCTTAACTAACTAAGCCGTGGCACGAGCGAGCGAGGCATGATCGACCCGTTTGGACGAACGATAACCTATCTGCGCGTATCGGTGACCGACCGCTGCGACTTCCGCTGCGTCTATTGCATGGCGGAGGAGATGACGTTTCTGCCGAGATCCGAACTTCTGACTCTGGAGGAGCTCGACCGGGTGTGCAGCGCTTTCATCCGGCTCGGCGTCAAGAAACTTCGCCTTACCGGTGGAGAACCGCTCGTCCGCCGCAATATCATGAGCCTTTTCCGTTCGCTCGGCCGACACCTCCGCAGCGGCGCGCTTGATGAGCTGACCCTGACCACGAACGGCAGCCAACTCGCCCGTTATGCCGGCGAGTTGCGTGACTGTGGCGTGCGCCGGGTCAACGTGTCGGTCGACACTCTCGACCCCGCCAAATTCACCGAGATCACGCGCCGCGGCCGGCTCGATGTGGTGCTCGAAGGGCTCGCAGCGGCAAAGGCTGCCGGGCTAGCCGTCAAGATCAATGCGGTGGCGTTGCGCGGCGTCAATGAGGACGAACTCGACGATCTCGTGGCCTGGACCGGCGAGCGGGGCTTCGATCTGGTGTTCATTGAAGTCATGCCGATGGGCGATATCGGCGGAGAAAGCCGGCTCGACCAATATCTGCCGTTGTCCATGGTGCGCGCCCGATTGCAGCGGCGCTGGACATTCGAGGATACCGATTACCGCACCGGCGGACCCGCGCGCTATGTGACGGTAGCAGAAACCGGCCGGCGGCTCGGTTTCATTACCCCATTGACCCACAATTTTTGCGAGAGCTGCAATCGGGTCCGCTTGACTTGCACCGGCACCCTCTTCATGTGCCTCGGCCAGGAGGATGCGGCGGATCTGCGCACACCGCTGCGCCAATCCGAAGGCGACGAAGTGCTCGATGCGGCGATCCGCGAAGCGATCGACCGTAAGCCGAAGGGTCATGACTTTATCATCGACCGCCGCCACAACCGTCCCGCCGTCGCCCGGCATATGAGCGTGACCGGCGGGTGACCGCACCGACCCGGATCGCCCCGGTAGCAGCGGATAGCGAGGCCGCGCAACAAGCACTCGGAGAGCTGCTCAGCCGTTATCTCTGCGTTCCTCCCGAGCATGCCGAAATCATCGTGCCGCTCGGCGGCGACGGGTTCATGCTGGAGACCCTCCACCGCTTTCGGCCTATCGGCGTCCCGATTTATGGGATGCACCGCGGCAGCGTCGGGTTTCTAATGAATGTCTATCGGCCGGATGGGCTTTACGAGCGCTTGGCCGCCGCACAGCCGGTGGTCCTCCATCCGCTCGAAATGATCGCTCGAGACGAGCATCGCGGTACTCACCGGGCACTCGCCTTCAACGAGGTATCGTTGCTTCGGGAGAGCCGGCAGGCCGCAAAACTGCGGGTCGTTGTCGACGGAATCGTGCGGCTCGATGAGCTGATGGCGGACGGCCTTCTCGTCGCCACCCCCGTCGGCAGCACGGCCTATAATCTTTCGGCGCACGGTCCGATCGTTCCCCTCGGGGCGGGCGTCCTTGCGCTGACCCCGATCAGCGCCTTCCGCCCGCGCCGCTGGCGTGGCGCACTGCTGCCCCATACCGCACAAGTGCGGATCGACGCGATCGAAACCGACAAGCGGCCGGTCAGTGCAGTCGCCGACTTCACCGAGGTCCGCGACGTGGTGTCGGTCGAAGTCAGCGAGAACCGAGATGTCGCGATGACGCTGCTGTTCGATCACGATTCCAACCTTGAGGAGCGGGTGCTCAAGGAACAGTTCGCTTCCTGAGACAGCCGGCGCCGGCGTACTAGCGGCGGGTGGCACAGAGCGAAAAGGCCAGCGGTAGCCATGGCTTGTCCGGCCAGCGATAGAGGCCAGACGCAGCCTTCACGAGAATCCGGAACATGCGCCAGGGGACTGCGTCGTGCTCGTGCAACCAGTCCAGCGTCATGCCCGCCGCGATCAGGCTGGTGATGACATCGCCCAAGGGGTGGATCCAGTTGTAGATGGTCGCATTGGCGAGCCGAGCGTTGGGGTCCACGTAATCGGACCCCTCCGCGTCGATCACCGGCTCATGCGAAAAGTACGGAGCGAACACACCCGGCATGCCGTCCGGAGATCGCGCGGCGTCATCGAAGACGTAGGCGGTAGGATGGCCTTCGGCGAGATAGAGCGATCCGCCCGGGTGCAGCAGCGCCGCGACTATGCGCGCCCATCGGGAGATGTCCGGCAGCCAGCAGATGGCGCCCCAGGTGACGAACACCATGTCGAACCCGTGGGGCGGCCGGATCGCCGCCAACGCGTCATAAAGGTCCGCATGAACAAAGCGCGCGGTTGACGAGACCGAGCTCGTCAGCCAGTTCGCGCGCCACCTCGATGGCTGGAGCAGAGAAATCGAGGCCGACTACCTCCGCGCCGCGCTGCGCCAGTGTTAGGCTGTCCGCCCCGAAATGGCATTGCAGGTGGGCGACGCGCTTGCCGTCGACCGGCGGCAGCTCCGCCTCCTCGATCGTATTCAACTTGCCGTGTCCCGCCCGCAGGTCGGAGAGATCGTAGCCGCCTGGGCCGATATGGACGCGGACACGCTCGTCCCAGTTGGCACGATTGGCGCGGCACCACTCGGGTTCGGTCATGGTGGTAGGTCGGCGCTGCAGCGGCCGCTCAGGAGGATCGTCGCGGAGCGACGCCGGTCATCGGGAAGGCGCGGCGACCCGTCCTACTCCACGCTGTCTTCGGGGTCAGGAACGCCCCAGCGGCTGCCCGTCGAGATCCTCTGCCCTGTCGATTTCGATCAACACGGCATGGCCGCTCTTCTGCGGATCGCGATCCTTCTCCGGTTGGACGAGACGCCGCCACACCTCCTCGTAGATCGGGCCGGAGCGGTAAATTCGCGCGCGCCCGTAGAACCGCGCAATGCCGCCTTTCGGAAGCACGCCCTCTTCGCGCAGCTGCGGCTTGCGGAAGTACACCGTCAGCGGCGTGCCGTCGGCGAGGTTCTCGTTGGTCGACCCTTTGCCGCGCTCCCACAGGGCGATGTGCGTATCGTCGAATACCATCGTGCTGCCGCGCGGACTGATCTGGGCGAACCCATTGGGCAGAACACTGCCGACCAGGCATACGTTGGCCGGAAAGGCAGTGTTGATATGGGCGTGTAATACCTCCGGAATTTTGGTCATCGAGCCTCCACTAGCACTGATCGACTCACGCGACTTGATCGAGTGTCGACGCCAAGTCTCGGGTGGTGACCCGGCGCAGGTCGCGGGTTTCGCGTTCGTCGAACGGCCGTCCGCGGTGCATCGTGCAGCGATTGTCCCAGATCACCAGGTCACCTTCTCGCCACACGTGGCGGTACACGAATTGGGGCTGGGTCGCGAATTCGATCAGATCGCGAAGTAGCAGCCGGCCTTCCGGGATCGGCAGCCCGACCACATGCGACGCATGCGAGGCAAGATAGAGCGTCTTGCGCCGGGAACCCGGATGGATACGCACGAGGTGCTGCGGTACCGGCGGCAATACCTCGCGTTCGCCGAACAGCAATTCCGTAAAGCCGATCTGGCTGCGCGAGTAGGCGATGTCGTGCATTGCGATCAGCCCCTCGAGCTCGGCCTTGGTCTTGTCGGGCAGCGCCTCCCAGGCGGCGCGCAAATCGGCGAATTCGGTTTCTCCGCCGTTGGTCGGCACGCGGTGGGCATAAAGCATCGACAAGGCCGCCGGAATGCGCCGGAAAGAGCCGTCGGTATGCCACAGCCGGTTGCCGAGCTGATCGAACCGGCGGGGGTCATCGGCGCTCCGTAGCCGAGCGTTCTCGTCGAGGTTTGAGATGTCGGAGATCTCGGGTCGCAATCGCCGCTTCACCCCTTGTCGGGCGCTGCGCGGCGCCTCGATCTCGCCGAAAAGTCGCGCGAATGCGAGTTGACCGCCGTCGTCGAGATCCTGACCAGGGATAACCAGCACCGCGTAGCGGTCGATCGCTTCAGAAATCGCGCGGATCGACGCCTCAGCGAGCGAAGCGTCGGCCTGGACGCCGCAAAGCTCGCCGACAAAAAGGGGGTGTAGCCGGCGGATTGCAACCGCCACGTCAATCATCCGCCGCCACACAGGTACGCTCTTCGAGGCTAGCGCTCGCAAAATCCTTCAGCGCCCCGATCAAACGGGTGATGTCAGCCTGCAGGCGCGCAAAGCCGGGCGTCTTCTCCAGCGTCTTCTGGTCCATGTAGAGCGCGCGGTCGACCTCGATCTGCAGACTGTGGCGATGGGCTGCCGGCTGGCCTTGCCGCTTGACGATTTCGACCCCTTTGTAGAGTTCGTTGATACGCACGGTGTAGCCGAGCCCGCGCAACACTCGCGCTACGAAATCGGTGAATTCCGGCGCGCAGGTCGTGCCGTCGCGATCGCCCAAAACAAAATCGGCGCAATGGCCGCCTTTTTTGCCGCTGCGCTGAGACGGCATCGAATGGCAGTTCACGTGCCAAACGACGCCGAATGCACGGTGCACCCGACTGCAGGTCCCCTCGAGCACGTGATGATAGGGCGCGTGGTATCGTTCGACGCGCGCCAAGATTTCGGCGACGGTCAGCTTGCGGTCGTAAATCGGAATGCCTGGCCTGGCGACCCGACGCACCAAACCAAGACCGGCCCGTGTCTTGTGAGACGGGGTGAGCGGTTGCGGCCAAGGGCCGTCGATCAATGCCGTGTCGAGGTCGTCGGCCGCCCGGTTGGCGTCGAGATAGCTGCGCGGGAATACCGCCCCGATCAAGGTGGCGCCCAATTCCGGTGCGGCCGCGTAGAGCTCGTCGACATACGCGTCTTCGGCGGTCCGCAAAGCGTCGAGCGCGCAGCAAAAGCGAAAATCTTCCGGATATTCGGAACCGCTATGCGGCGAGTCGAAGACGAGCGGCACCTCGGTCGTCTTTGGGTCGCGGCGCCACAGAACGCCGGGGATCTCCAAGCTCATGTTATCAAGCCTGATGGGTAGCGGTGCCCCGGCAGGCGTTTGCGCTCATTCATCGGCCAAACCGACTCCACTGTTGATGCGCGCCCGACGAGTATCGATACCGCCCCAGGCGAGCAATCCCGGCATTTCGAACCATGTATCCATCGCACAAATCTACGCATGCTCCCATCTGCGAGCAAGCAACCAGGGTCAGCATCGGCAATCCGAACGGGGCGCCGCCGCCTGGGGCGTGACCCGCGGGTTCACCCCCTCCTGCGGCCTGTTGTCGGCGTGACCGCAGCGGCGATCGGGTGCAAGATGACACCGATTACCGCGAACACTGGGAGCGCCGCGTGCCCGAGCGTAATTATCAGGTCGAGCTGACCCCGCCCGACATCGAGCCGTACCGAGCCGGCAATACCGGTATCGATTACGTCACGACCTTCGACAGCGGGGTCGCCGGACCCCACGTTCTGGTCACCGCCCTGACCCACGGCAACGAGATCTGCGGCGCGATCGCGCTCGATCAATTGTTCCACGCCGGGCTGCAGCCGAGACGAGGCAAGCTGACCTTGGCCTTCGACAACATCGCCGCCTATCGCACCTTTGATACGCGGATCCCGACCGTGTCGCGTTATGTCGACGAAGATTTCAACCGCCTGTGGGCCGCCGCAATGCTCGACGGCCCGCGCCAATCGGTGGAACTGACGCGCGCTCGTGCGTTGCGTCCGATCGTCGATGCCGCCGATTTCCTGCTCGACATTCACTCTATGCAATACGCGACGGCGCCGCTGATGCTGGCCGGGACGCTCGACAAATCGCTCGCGTTGGCGCGGCAAGTCGGGATCCCGGAGCTGATCATGTGCGACGCGGGGCATGCCGCAGGGCCGCGGATGCGCGATTATGGCGGGTTCGGTGACCCGGGCTCGGCCAAGACCGCTCTTCTGATCGAGAGCGGTCAGCATTGGGAGCGCCGGGCCGCCGAGGTCGCGACCGACGTCATGCTGCGCTTTCTGATGGCCCTCGGCACTGTGACACGCGACGATGCCGAGGTGCTCGCCGGCCCGGATTTCGATGCGCACCCGCGGCAGCGCGTCATCCAGGTCACCGAAGCCGTTACAATCACGAGCGACAAATTCGAGTTCGTCCAGGATTTCCGCGGGCTCGAGGTGCTGTCGCCGGAGGGCACCCTGATCGGCCACGACGACGAGCGCGAGGTGCGCACACCCTATGACGATTGCGTGCTGATCATGCCGTCGCGCCGCCTCGCGAAAGGTCAGACCGCGGTCCGCCTCGGCCGTTACGTCGAGTGAGAGGCGGCCCCGGCCGCAACGCATCGGCTGCGCCCGCCAAACGCAGCTTTCCGCCGATCGTCGATGCGCAGGCGTGCATGCTCGTCCTGGGCACCCTTCCCGGCGAAGAGTCGCTGCGGCGAGGCGAGTATTACGCCCACCCCCGCAATTTGTTCTGGCCCGTCATTTTCGCCTTGTTCGGCGAGCCGCCGGCGTTGAATTACGCGCAACGTCTTGCGTTTCTGACGGCGCATCGGATTGCGGTATGGGACGTCTGCGAGATGGGCGAGCGCGAGGCTAGCGCCGATTCGACCATCCGCATGGAGCGGCCGAACGCGATCGGACGCCTGCTTGATCAGCATCCGCGGATCCGCGCCGTCGCGTTCAACGGCACTGGCGCGCGGCGCTTGCACGACCGCCACTTCCAGCGGCGCGCGGGGCTCACCTATCTCGCGCTACCGTCGACGAGCCCAGCGCATGCCACAATCGATTTTTCCGCCAAGCTTGCGCGCTGGACGGTATTGCGCGAGGTCCTCGAACGGGACAGTCGCGCGTAAGTCGCACCTGCGTCAGAGAAGCGATGCTGGTTGTAGAATTCGATCGGAGGGGTCCCTTGTGGGTTCCGTCCGTAACAGCCATGTGTAATCTTGAGCAAGACTGTACACATAGTGAGGGGTCGATGCGAACCAACATCGAGATTGACGACGATCTTATGCAGGAGGCGCTTCGGCGGTCTGGCCTCAAGACCAAACGCGCGGTGGTCGAGGCAGGCCTGAAGGCATTGATCCGCCTCAACAGGCAGAAAAAGATCCTAGACCTTGCCGGCAAGGTTCACTGGGAGGGTAATTTAGACGAGAGCCGCGAAGGCCGCTTCCCGCCGCCGTGATACTTGTCGATAGCTCCGTCTGGATCGACCATTTACGAAACACTGTGACAAGGCCGGTAGCGCATTTGCGCTCGCTGATTTCGAGGGATGAATTGCTGGTTGGGGATCTCATCCTCTGCGAAGTTTTGCAAGGCCTGCGCGACGACGCGGAGGCGAAATTCGTCGAAGAAGCATTGCGTGAATTTGAAGTCGTGTCTCTGGTGGACGCCGAATTGGCCGTGAAGGCCGCGACAAATTATCGGTTCCTGCGCAGCCGAGGGTATACGCTTCGTCGAACGATCGGTCTGATTATCGGCACCTTTTGCATCGAGCGGACCCATTCGCTGCTGCACAGCGATCGGGATTTCACTCCGATGGTGCTTCTTCTGGGCTTGCAGACGGTCTGATCCCCCCTTGCCGTTTTTACCCGAGCGGCTCGAATAGCCGTTCGATGTCGCCGGCTTCGAGGCCGGCGCCGCTGCCGCCCGCGGAATCGTAGATCCCTGCGGCGAGCGCCTTCTTGCGTTGCTGCAGTTCGAGCATGCGCTCTTCGACCGTACCTTGCGCGACGAGCTTGTAGACGAAGACCGGCTTGTCCTGGCCGATACGGTGGGCGCGGTCGGTCGCCTGGTCTTCGACGGCCGGGTTCCACCACGGGTCGTAATGGATGACCGTGTCGGCCGCGGTCAGATTGAGGCCGGTACCGCCGGCTTTGAGGCTGATCAGGAACAGCGGCACCTTGCCCTTCTGGAAGCACGCGACCGGGCCGGCACGGTCTTTCGTGTCGCCGCGCAGCTCGACGAAATCGATTCCGGCTTCGGCCAGCGCCGGCTTGATCAGGTCGAGCATGCTGGTGAATTGTGAAAACAACAGGATCTGTCGGCCTTCCTCGATTAGGGGAGGCAGCATTTCCATCAGGTGCTCGAGCTTGGCGCTGGCGCTGACCTGACGCGCCGCGGTGAGCTTGACGAGGCGCGGGTCGCAGCACACCTGGCGCAGTTTGAGGAGCGCGTCGAGCACGACGATATGGCTGCGGGCGAGCCCCTTCTCGGCGACCTCGCGGCGGACTTTCTCGTGCATCGCGACCCGAACGGTCTCGTAAAGATCGCGCTGCGGACCCGCAAGCTCGAGCGGCTGCAGGATTTCGGTTTTCGGCGGCAGGTCGGCCGCCACCAGGCTCTTGGTCCGCCGCAACAGGAACGGCTTCAATCGGCCCGACAGCACGGCACGCCGCTCGCCGTCCTGCTTTTTCTCGATCGGGGCGCGGAACACGCGGGCAAAGCGTTTGGCGTCGCCGAGCAGTCCCGGCATCAAGAAGGCGAATTGCGACCACAGCTCGCCGAGATGGTTCTCCATCGGCGTGCCGGTCAGACACAGCCGATGGCGCGCCTCGAGGCGGCAGACCAGCTGCGTCGTCTTCGCCGCGGCGTTCTTGACCGCCTGCGCTTCGTCCAGCACCGCCATGTGCCAGTGGACCGGCAACAGACGGTCGGCGTCGCGCGTCAACAGCGCATAGGTCGTCACCACCAGATCGGCGTTTTCGATCGCGGGAAAGCGCTCGGCGCGATCGGGGCCGTGCAGTGACAGGACCCGGAGCTCGGGCGCCAGCCGTGCCGCTTCTGCAATCCAGTTTGGTACGACGCTCGTCGGGCAGACGACGAGGCAGGGCCGGTCGAGGCGGCCTTCGCGCTTTTCGACCAGGATATGAGCGAGGGCCTGCACGGTTTTGCCCAGCCCCATATCGTCGGCGAGGATGCCGCCGAGCTCGTATGCGCGCAGAAACTGCAGCCAGTCGAGCCCGTCGCGCTGATAAGGACGCAACTCGGTCAGCAGTCCGGCGGGCGGCTCCACCTCGGCGATCCCGGAAAAGCTCGACAGCCGCTCCGCTAGTTGCCGCAAGCGCTCGCCGCCGAGCCAGCGCAGCCGGGTCGCCGCTTCGAGGGCGGCCAAACCCGTCATCTCACCGGCCGAAATTCCAAGCTTGCCCGCGGTGGAAAGGTTCTTCGGGTCGTACAGTTCGACGAGGGTGGCCATGATCGCTTTGGTGCGATCGAGCGGGAGCGCCACATGCCGGCCGTCTTCGAGCTTGCCGAATACGGTGCCGTTCTGCGCCAGCGCGTCGAGCTCGCTCGGCATGTCGCGATCGCGCAGCAGAGCGAGCAGCGAGCTCAGTACCGGCAGCAGAGGCACGCGCTCGCCCTCGACCACAATCCCAAGGTCGAGCGAGAACCACCACCCGCTGCCATCCTCAAGTTCGGCAGTCCACTCGCCCGTAGCATCGACGATGCGATGGCGAAAACCGTCCTCGAATTCGATACGCCAGCCTTCGCGTTCGAGTTGCGGCACCGCGTCGTAGACGAAATTCGGCCAGTCCCGCTGCCCATCGGCGAAGCCGAAGGCGATTCGGTCGGCGTCGCGGTCCTGCGTTTCGAACGTTTCGACGGCCCGCAACCCGAGTTCCTGCAACCGCTTGATCGCTGCGCGCTCCGCGCCGCGATTGCGGCGACGCACGACGATCCGCCCCTCCTCGAAGGAGCGCAACTCGTTGCGTCCGTCGCCCGGATCGATCGCGATGCCGCCATAAGCGAACCCGACGAGCGCCAGATCGATGCTGTCTTCCCAATCCCTCGTCCGCACTCCCCAATAATTCCAGCCTCGCCGGCGCTGAACGAGTGTCAGGGTTGGAACAGGCGGATCTTTTCGGGTCTCTTCGACGATGTCGGCGCGAGGCCGAGGCAATGCGAGACCCGGCAACTCGCGTTCGAGGGCGGCGCCGACCGCCTCGGCCTGTGCCTTCGTCACCGGCGGTGCCGAGAGTGCGACCCTAACCAGGGGCCGCGCCAAATCGAGTTCGACCGGACCGGCCAGATGCTCGGCCGGATGCACATACCAGGGCGAGGACGAGGGCAGCACCACCGACGATGGATCGTCGAGCGCGATGCCGACAGTCTGGCGGCCGTCAGCGCCGACCTGCCACGATAGCCGCCCGAGGCGGCCCGGCCCCAACGCCAGCGGCGAGGACGCGACATTCTGCCAACGGCAACGGCCGGTTGCGAGGATCCGTCGCATTGCCAGGTCGGCGATCTCGGGGTCTTGGGGAAGCTGCAACTGCGAACTCCATTGGCCGCCGTGCAACAACCCGATGATGTCGCGATCGGTTGGGGTCACGTAATTGGCGGTCGCGTTTTGCAATTGCTGCGAGGGCAAAGCGCGGTCGGCGCCCCACCCACCCGATTTCAGGATGCGCACAACCCGCAGGTCTATGACAAACGGCGATCCCGGCACGATCGGCCAGTCGAGGCGGTAGGCGATCGCCTCCGGCGAGGCCGGCGGCTGCACCGCCTGCCGCAGCCGGTGCAGCCAACCCGCGACCGGACCATCCAGCACATTTTCTTCGGCCCGCTCGACCGGCGGCGGGTTTCGCAATGCCTCGAGCAGCACCGCCGCCGCGTGCTTGCAGTTCCACCCGACCGGACAGCTGCATCGACCGGAGAGCACGACCGGATCGGCATCAGCGATCTCGACAAAGACGTGATAGGGCCGCGGCCGCGTACCCTTGACCGAGGCAATTAGGCGTTGCCCGCCTTTATCTGCGCGCAGGTCACGAACCGCACCCTCGCGATGATAGGAGCGTCCCTTGTCGAAGCTCTCGGAAAGGCAACGGCGGATATCGCGCTCATCGAAGGCGACGGCGGGAAATGCGAGATCCTGCAAAAATATCGTCCGCTTCAGGTTGGAAGTCGCCAATCGGCTATGCCAGTCTCGGCCGCGACCCGTTACTGTCAAGCGACAGCCGCTACGCGTGGCTGATCGCCACCAAGCGTCCGAGGGGTGATGCCGTCGGGTGGCGAATCGTAGAGGCTATCTCGAGAATGCGGCGACAATCGCGGAGACCAGCGGTTTCATGAAATAGCTGTGGTCGGGGGTGATCGCCACGTCGAAGCCGCGCCGCCGCAAATCCTCGGCAACGACCGGACCGACGGCGCCGATTTGCATCCCCCGCAGCGCCGTTCGCAACACTTCTTCGCGCCGGGTTGCCGCGGCGACCTCGAAGAGCCGCTGCACTTGCGGCGAACTGGTGAACGCAATGGCGTCGACCGCGCGATTGGCCATCCGATCGATCAGCTCGACGACCTTATCGTCATCGGCCGCGGCGGCGTAGACGTAGGGCAGCACGGGGTCGGGCTCCGCCCCCGCCTGCCGCAGGAAATCCGTGAACGGGGTGTTGGGGTTGCCCGGGTACAGCTGCACGCCCACCCTCCGGCCCCGTAGATCAAGGGCCGACAAAGTCGTGATCAGGCCATCGGTCGTCGGCTCCTCGGCGCGCAGGTCGGATTTGAGGCCGAGCTCCCGCAGCGCCCGCTCCGGCTTCGGGCCGCGTGTGATCTTGCGCGCCGTTCGCAACCCGTCGAGAAAGACCGGCTCGAGATCGGACCGTTGCGCAAACCCGTGCAGCCGACGCAGTCCTTCGCCGGTGAAGAGCACCAGATCGTCGAACGGAAATCGCGACAGCCATTCCCGCACCGGCGCGGGATCGGGAACGTCCCGTATCGCCACCAGCGGGCAGCGCAGGGTCTCCGCGCCCTGCTCTTCGAACATGCGCACAAGCCGGTCGAGTTCGCGGGTTTCCGGCAGGGCTATTCGGCGGCCCGAAAGCAGGCCGATTGCGGGTTTGTCATCCATCGAAGAGGAAGCTGATCTCGGCAAGGCTGTTGTACAAGACTATAGTCCCGGCGGAGGCGCGTCGGCGTGCGGAGGCATTTGAATGAGTCGCGACTACGAGACGGTGCGGGTCGACGACCGCGGCGAGGGGTTGCTGTTGCTGACCCTCGACCGCCCCGAGGCGGCCAATGCGATGAACACGCAGATGGGGCGCGAGCTTCTCGCGTTTTTCGAGGGGATCAATGCGACGCCCGCGCAGCAGCGCTGCATCGTCGTCACGGGCGAGGGGGAGCGGGCGTTTTGCGCCGGCGGCGACCTCAAAGAACGCAACGGCATGACCGACGAGGCCTGGCAGGACCAGCATCTGTTGTTCGAACGGATGATCCGCGCCTTTATCGGCTGCCCGGTGCCGGTCATCGGCGCGGTCAACGGCGCCGCTTATGCCGGCGGCTGCGAATTGGCGCTGTGCTGCGACTTCATTTACGCCGCCGCGACCGCGCGCTTCGCGTTGACCGAGGTCACGCTCGGCATCATGCCCGGTGCCGGCGGGACACAAAATCTGCCGCGCGCTGTCGGAGAGCGGCGGGCCAAGGAGATCATCCTCACCGGCCGCCCGTTCACCGCCGCCGAGGCTTACGAATGGGGCATGGTCAACCGCCTCTGTGCGCCGGGTCGCGTCGTCGAGGAGGCGCTCGAAACCGGCCGCCGCATCGCCGACAACGCCCCGATCTCGGTACGCCAAGCCAAGCACGCGATCCATTTCGGCCTGCAGATGGATCTCGCGAGCGCCATGATGCTCGAGATCGAGGCCTATAATCGTATGGTCCCGACCGAGGACCGGCGCGAGGGCGTCCTGGCCTTCAACGAGAAGCGCAAGCCGCGCTTCAAGGGCCGATGAGGCGCGAGCTATCGGAGGAGGAAAGGATGGACGGAACAAACCTTACCCAGATGCTGGCTCGCAAATCTGCGACGCTGGAATACGAGGCCATCCCTCCGGAGGCGCATGAGCTCGCCCGGCAATGCGTCCTCGACTATTTCGGCGTGGCGCTCGCTGGGGCCGGCGACGAGCTGGTGCGGCTTCTGCTCGACGAGCTGACCGAGGCCGGCGGCGCTCCGCAGGCGAGCATCGTCGGCCATCACACCCGTGTGCCTGCGCTGTCGGCGGCGCTCCTCAACGGTGCGGCGGGACATGCGCTCGATTACGACGACGTCAACATGGCGATGCCGGGACATCCTTCGGTCGCGATCTTGCCGGGCCTGTTCGCCCTGGCCGAGCTAAAGCGCAGCTCGGGACGCGAGGTGATCACCGCCTTTGTCGCCGGCTATGAGACCGCATGCCGGATCGGCGCGGCGCTGCAGCCGGGGCATTACAATCTCGGCTTTCATTCGACGGGCACTGTCGGCGCCTTTGGCGCAGCGGCGGCCTGCGCCCGGCTCCTTGGTCTCGATGCCGAGGCGACCGCCATGGCGTTCGGTATTGCCGGGACGCAGGCGGCCGGGCTCAAATCGCAGTTCGGGACGATGTGCAAGCCGTTCCACGCCGGCAAGGCGGCGCAGAACGGGCTGCTTGCGGCGCGTCTTGCCGCCCGGGGATTTTCGAGCCGCGCGGACATCGTCGAATGCGTCCAGGGCTTCGCGCCGACCCACGGCCCGGACTTCTCGCCCGAAGCCGCCCTAGCCACACCCAAAGGCGGCCTGCACCTATTCGCCAACCTCTTCAAATATCATGCCGCGTGCTATCTGACGCACGCGCCGATCGAATGCGCCCGCCGGCTGCGTGAACAGCAGCGGCTGACCCCCGAGAGTATCGCCGGCATCACCTTGCGGCTCGACGCGAGTTGCGAGCGGGTCTGCAACATCCGGGCCCCCGTCGACGGGTTGCAGAGCAAGTTCAGCCTGCGACAAACGGCGGCGATGGCGCTGGCCGGGGTCGATACGGCGAGCCTCGGCGCCTATAGCGCCGAGAATGCCTGCGACGCGGGTTTGGTCCGGCTGCGCGAGCAGGTCGAGATCGAGTGGCAGGACAGCTGGCCGCAGACCCTGAGCGAGCTAGAGCTGCAGCTCGCGGATGGCCGGCGCGTTACGGCGCGTCACGATGCCGGCATTCCCGCCGCCGATATCGCCGATCAAGGCCGGCGGCTCGCCACAAAATTCGACGCGCTCGTCGAGCCGGTACTCGGCGCTCCGCGGACCCGCGAGCTGCGCGAGACGATCGCGGGGCTCGACCGCCTTCCCGATGTCGCCGATCTTGCAAAACTCGCCGCAGGTTAAGGAGAATCCCCTCACCACAGCCCTCTCCCCGCAAGCGGGGCTGTCAGGTGAAAGTTTTGCATGGCCAAAGCAGCTCTCTTTGCGGCGCGTGATGCGAAGTAAAGTCGTCTTGCCAGCCTCGCAGAAAAGGCGTGGATGGCCGGGACAAGCCGGGACAAGCCCGGCCAAGACGATCAAAAGAAGAGCTGCAGTCGATCGTTGCAACCCGGTTTCTTTCCCCGGACAGCGCTGCGCTTGCAGGGTGAGGGGTTGGACGATGCAAGACCCTGTCGTCGACAAGATCGCCGCCCATCTGAGCGCCTCCCGGGGAGGATGATGACACCAGATTGGACGCGGTTCGGCGTTGAGCCGGGATGGTCGTTTGCGGTCCGGCACCGGGTGCGCTGGAGCGAGTGCGACCCTTTCCGGCACGCCAACCACCGCGCCTATTTCGAATGGTTCGAGGAGGCGCGAAACCGGTATCTCGAAACGGTCGGCCTCGCTCCGCTGTCGCCGCAGGCGCCCGGCCCGGTTATCGCCGAGACGAGCATCCGCTACCACCGGCCGCTCGCCTATGCCGACGAGATCCTGGTCAGCGCACGCACGGTTCGCCTCGGGCGCACCAGCTTCGAGATGGAATACGCGGTATGGCACGATGGGCTCTGTGCCATCGGACGGGCGGTGTTGATCCTGGTGATCAACGCCACCGGCGAGAAGACCCCGTTGCCGCCGGAGCTGCGCGAACGCATTCTCGCGCTCGATCCCGCCGCTCATAGGGGAGGTCCGCAATGAAACGCGCCGTCATCGTCATTTGCGACAGTCTGAGGGCCGACCTGATCACGCCGCGCGATGCGCCGTTCCTGAGCGAATTCGGGCGGCGAGGGGCCCGCTTTGCCAACCACAGGAGCGTCTTCCCGTCGACGACCCGAACCAGTGCTGCGTCGATCGCCACCGGATGCCTGCCAGCGCAGCACGGTCTGCTCGGCAACACGATGGCGATCGACGAAGGCGACGGGCTCGTCTGCCTGTCGGTCGGCAAGCCCGATTTTCGCGACCGATTGCACCGGGCGACAGGCCGCACCCTGCACCGGCCGACCCTCGCCGAGCGCGTCAGCCGCGTCAGCCGCGTCGGCGAGACGGCGATCGCGATCTCGAACGTGTCGCCAGGGGCCGCCTATTTTCTCGACCCGGACGGCTTCGGCTGGGTCTACAACCCGGCCGGCAGCTTCGGCCCCGGCCGCCGCCCGCGGCCCGCGGAAGAGGGGCTCGCCGTCTCCAAGGGCGACGCCGGCGACACCGTCGCGGCGGAGCGGTTCTGCGAGGAGGTGCTTCGCGAGCGCGCCCCGGCGGTCGCACTGTTGTGGCTTTCGGAGCCGGATTACACCGGACACCATACGCCGCTCGGCTCGCCGGCACATCGCCAGGCGATCGCGAGCGCAGACGCCAATGTGCGTCGGGTCGCCGAAACCATCTCGACGCTCGATCCGACCGGCGAGAACATTCTCTTCGTCGTCGGCTCCGATCACGGCATGGAGACGGTCGACGAAACCATCGACCTCGATGGGCGGTTGATCGAGGCCGGGCTCAAGAGTGCACCCGCATCGTCGGAGGTCGTCGTCGCGCCCAACGGCACATCGGCCTTGCTCTATTTTGCCGATCCAGCGGGGACTCTCGTCGGGCAGGTGTCCCGGTTTCTCGAAACCGAGGAATGGGTCGGACGCACCTTCGTTGGCCCGGAGCTGGCCGCCGCCGGTCTGCCGACGGGTTCACCAATGCAAATTGCGGTGACGCTAAAGCCCGACGAGCGCACCAACCCGCATGGCGTACCAGGCCACAGCCACGTCGTGCGCGACGCGCTCGAGCCAAAGGACGCCACCGGCTTCGGCCAGCATGGCGGTCTCGGCAAAAACGAGCAGAGCCCGTTCCTCTTCATCTCCGGCGGCGGCTTCGCCCCCGGCACCCGCCACGGCCGATCCTCGCTGATCGACATCACGCCGACGGCTCTGCGCCATCTCGGGCTGTCCGCGACCGGAATGGACGGCCAGCCACTGCCACTTCACCCTGACTGAAACCGGTTCGCCCCGACCGGCGGCGCAATTCGCGCCGCATACCATGTAGACAGCTGATTAGCGGAACTCCCAGACTTCGACGGTCTTCCTGGTGTTCTCGGGTTCGCCCCCTGCCTCACAGACGACACCCGTTGCGACCGATGATCGTCGGCTCTGTCGCAACCCGTCAAGCAGCCTCGGTGGCTAGATGCGGTACGCCTGTTTTTCCAAAAGGCGTCCCGGTCTCTGCGGAAGGATGAGAATACAGGCGAGCATGAGGACGGTGAGAGCGGCTGAGGCGGTAAAGTCGCCAACGGCAAGCCCGCCCGCGGCGACAGCGAGCGTAGGGCGGATGCTATCCGCCTTCTTTGTGTGTTGACGCGCGAGTGATGGCGACACGCTCTAATCAGCGTCGCATCGCTGACAAGACGGAAGCGCCGGCCAACGCTAAGACGGGCAATCATCCGCCCTGCGCTTGCCAATAAACGGACGTGCTCTGGCGATGCTAAGGCGCCGGATTGCATCCGCCCTACGCTTGCTGAACCCGCCGTCTTGTGGCGAACATGGACAGGCTTGAAGGCATCGCCCACCGACTCCCCGATCGAAAGCGGATAGAGCACGATGCGCGATAAGCAAACCACGGCACCAGACAGCACGGCGGTGCGGGTCGCTTTGTGGCGGGCCCTGCATGTCCAGGTCGATCCGTCGCCGCATGTGCTTGAAGACGAGATCGGCCTGCGGCTGGTCGCCCCGGAAGATGGTTGGCGCCGCCGTCCGGACATGGACCCGCACTTCACGAGCCGCTTTCGAGCATCCATCGTGGCCCGTGCTCGCTCATCGAGGACCTGGTCGTGAAACAGGCCGGCCGTAGCGTCTGGCAGCACGTCATCCTCGGAGCGGGCCTGAACACCTTCGCCCAGCGCAGGCCGGAAATCGCCTCCCGCCTGCTTGTGTTCGAGGTCGACCAGCCTGGTCCTCAGGCCTGGAAGCGACAGCGCCTGATCGAGCTCGGTTTCGGCATCCCGGAGTGGCTGCGGCTCGTTCCGGTTGACTTCGAGGCGGGCGAAGCCTGGTGGCAACGGCTGGCGGGCGCCGGCTTCGATGCCCGTCAGCCGGCGGTCGTGGCTTCCACCGGCGTCAGCATGTACCTCACCAAGGACGCGATCGCGGCCACGCTGCGCCAGGTCGCGGCGCTCGCCCCCGCATCCACGCTGGCCATGACGTTCCTGCTGCCTCTAGAGCTCGCGGACCCCGAGGTGCGTCCCGGGCTTCAGCTAGCGGAGAAGGGGGCGCGAGCAAGCGGGACGCCTTTCATCAGCTTCTTCACGCCGATGGAGATGCTGACACTGGCTCGCGAAGCCGGCTTTAGAGAAGTCCAGCACCTATCGGCAGCCATTCTTGCCCAACGCTACTTCGCGGGTAGGACAGATGGCCTTCGCCCGCCAAATAATTCAGAGGAACTGCTGGTGGCGACGACCTAATTATGGACGTTACCTCGCGCTCGGTTGGGCGGCCAGATCGGCCTGGCCATCGCCGCGCGTTATGCACAGTGGGTAGGCATCGAAGCGATCGAGGTGCGGGTCAAAGCGCTCGGTGCGCTGCTGCGGTGGGGGCTCGCCGAGCGACCCGGCGTGAGCGTGCACGATCTCGGAGTGGAGCAGTGCGGGATCGTCACCTTTCTCAAGGACGGCGAAGAGCCGGGCCAGACGCGCGACCGGCTGCGCGCAATGAACCTCAACGTCCACGTGTCCCGTTCGCCGCGCGCGCCCGCGCTCGATCTGTCCGCGCGCGCGGATTAGACGCGCTCGTCCGCGCCAGCGTGCACTACTACAACGACGAGTCCGAGGCGGAGCGCTTTGTCCGGGCAGTGCCGGGCTAGATCCTCGCGAAGGGATCCGGAGGTTGAAACGGCAACGACGTGCTCGGCGGCGAGATCGATCGTTTCCTGTAGGCCGCCCTCGCCTGGCACATCCAGGGCGGCGACGAGATCAAGACGGAATAGCTATTCTCGTCCGACGCCACCGGCCGGAAATGCCCCTTTTCGGCCGTTGCCCGAACCCGGCCTAGAGGTCTCAGGTGGGTGGGAAGCAATCGTCGGTTACGGCACGTACCGTCATTGGCGGCTGCCGTCACGGCCCAAAGGCTTGGGTAAGCGCCAGATAGAGGCCGAACAGAAATCCCGCCACGGTCGGTAGGACGACTGCCGAGCCAGCCTCCTCGATTGCTTCGGGGATCATGGCGTGGGTGATGAGCGCCAGCACGGCTCCCCCGGCGATCGCCTCGCACAACAGCGCCGGCCACGCCTCGGAACTGGCCAGCAGCAGCTTGCCCAGCCCGGCCGCGACGACGCCCGCGACCAATACGGTTGACCATAAGCCGAATATTGCTTTCCGCCGAAAGCCGGCCTTGCGCAACATCGCCGCGCTTGCCGCCGCTTCTGGTATCCCGCCGATGAACATGCCGAGCGCAAGGCTCAGCGAGATGGTTTCGAGGCTGGTGAACTTGGCGCCGATCACCAGGCACCCCGGGATCGTATCGAGAATGTTGCCGAAGACGATCGCCAGCCCGGCGCCGGAGCCAGTTTCCTCGATCAGGCGGTCGGTCTCATAGCGGCTCAACCGGTCGAGCCCGGCAGTCGCCAGTTTGGCCCAAGTCTCTGCTAGCGGGCCGCCGGTGCTCAGATTGCTGAGAGCGCGGCTGTGGCTGAGCCGCTCGACCGCCCGCGCCAGTTCCGGGTCGAACTTGATCAGATGATCGAAGTCAGCCTTATCGATGGCGAGCAACTGCGTGTCGACCGCGACGCGAGCCGTGGCGGTGCGCTCGCCGCCCTGGAGCAGCGCCATCTCGCCGAATGCCTGCGTCGCGTCGAGCCGCGCGATGCGGCGCTCCTCGTGGGAGGCCGCGTCGGATGTGTCGAGGATATCGACCTCGCCGCGCGCGATAATGTAGAGCGCATCGGCGGGGTCGCCTTCGCGAAACAAAACAGTTCCCGCCGTCAGGTACCGCACACCGATGAGCGGTAGCAGGTCCTGGATTTGCTCAGGGGGCAAATGCCGCAGCAGATCGCAGCGCGACAGAAGCTGGATCAGCTCTTGCGTATCCGCGCGTCTGCGCTGCGTGGCAAATTCGCGGAACCGCGTGCGGTAACGCACGGCGGCGCCTTTTCCTTCGAGAAACAACGCGGCGCGATAGTAGATCAGTGCGCCTAACGCAAACCCGCCGCCGACAAAGGCCCAGGCGGCATGAGCATTGAACCCCTGGCTATGGAGCGTTTGCGCGGTTTCGAAGGCCAGCTCGATTGCCACCGCACTGATCAGCGCACCCGCCGCGAAGCCCAGTACGCACGCTAGGCCCTTCTCCGAGATCCGGGCATAGAGGCCGAGTGCCGCACCAAGCAGCGACGATGATGTCGTCACTAGCCCGAGCGAGCAGGCGGCCAGCAGCGGAAGCAGGACGGGTTCGCGCATTGCTCCGCAGCAGCTTACCGCTTCGATATATATATATAGATTCGCGGTGGGTCGGTGGGGATTTCTGTGTCGGCCTTCGCCCAGAGATCACACACGCGCGTCTCTCCGTCCTCGGTGCGGCACGACGCGGGTAGTCGCTCCGGCCATGGGGCGAATGCGTCCGACGGGCCTTCTCTCTTTCGGCTACGGCTATTTTTTTGCCGTTCGATTGCTCTCGATATTTTATCTCGGAAGGGCCTCCTCTTCCGGCGAGAGCGCTCTCGGGCGAGTCTCAGCGGAGTTATGTCCGATGACCACAGCCGTCATTCGATCGTTTGAGCCCGATCGGGGCCTGGTCCATGTCCTGCTTGTCGGAACCCTTTCGGAAGCGACGTTGCGCGCGCGCGGCAGCGACAGGTCTACCGTCGCGCGCTTGAGGCGCGGCGAGCCCATTCAGTTCGAGCTGGTGCGCTATAGACATGGTCACGAATGCGCGATCGATGTCGCGATCCTCTGAGCGCTCGCGATCCTATAGGCCGATGAAGACGAAAGGCGGCGTATTTGCGCGATCTCAGGCAGCGCTCGACGCGGCATCACGCCGGCGCATCCGAATCTTTGCCGTCAAGCTCCTAGTTGTAATTCCAGTCGCTATCGCCTTTGCCATGCCGCGCGGGTATTCGCCGTTCAAGGTGCTCGCGTTCTTTTGCGGCTGGCAGAGTCTCTTTGCCGGTGCGGCAGCCCTATTCCAGCGTCAACAGCTCGATAGTAGCCGTCTGACGGGTTGGGATGAGATGGCGGCGTTTATGGGGATCGCGGAGCTGGCGCGGCTCGTTGCCGCCATCGTTAGTTAGTGAGCGGGTAAAGCGCATCAGAACCCGATGACAGAGAAGCACATGAACAGACAATCTAAAGCCGTGCAGCTTCATCAGTTTAGGAGGGATACTGGGGTTGAGGACGTCGCCAATATCTACAACCGCGCCGGCGACCGGTATGTCCGTTTGATCGACCGACAAATAGGTCCGCACGCGGACGTGTTCGCCGAGTATATCGGCGACTATCAAACCCGCGGTTTACCAGTACACGAGCTCAATTTCGGCGGGTCATATCGGCTGACCCAGCGCCAGCAGATCGATTTCCACGCCGGGTTCGGGTTGAACCGAAACTCGCCCGATTAGTTTGTCGGTGTCGGCTATTCGTTGCGGTTCGATGGCTTATGGTGATCCTCACAGTCGTGATTAGAATAATTCGTGGGAGAATATAGAAAGCATAGGAAGCGGCTGACCTCAACGCTTAAATGCCACACAAAGAGGCGGTTGAGCGTCGGTTCTGATCGGACTGCTAATTCGTATCGTCGCTCCAAGCCACATGGCTTTTTTATACGCCTATGACGATTTTATTCTCCGATGCCATCGTGCATCTGGGAGAAATCATGTGCTGAAAACTTTTGGAGCTGCGCTGTTGCTGGCCTCAGGTTTGGCGATCATCGCCGGTCCGGCGCTCGCGCTGCAAACCGTTGTGACGCAAACGGACAAAAACCCCGACGGGTCCGTAACCTACCACTTCGCCGTCAAGACGGATCCGGGCGAGACCTTAACGCCCGGGGGCTCGAAAGCGGCCGCGGATTTCGTGACCGTCTACAATTTCTATGGCTTGGTCGACGGGTCGGCGAAAGTGCCGGCAGGATGGGAGTTCTCTTCCGAGACATCCGGCCGAACCCCGGCAATGGGCGGATACCCGCTGGTACTACCGCTGGACGTGCCGGATACACCTAACCTGACTTGGACGGTGACCAAGCCGGTCGCCGGAGGGACGCAAATAGACGGCTTCACCGCGACCACCCACGTCAGCGGAATGGTGCAAGGTGAATACACCGCGCTGGTTACGCGCCAGGCGCCTGCTGTCCAAGGCGCCGCGGCCGGATCGCCGGGTGCCGCTTCTATGGCGACCAAACAGGCGCTCATCGGCACGCTTCCAACGCCGAGCTTCCTCGCTAACGTGAAGTAGCTGTCTCTCTCGGACGCCGGACGCTGCCCCAAGGGCGGCGCCCGGCGGCGATCAACGGGCTGTCTTCATCTGCGCGTGCTAGACGAGGCAACGGGCTGAGGGAAGGCCAGGCGGCCTATCCCCCAGAACCCTTGATGCCACCCGCCTGTCGTCTGTTACGGTTTGCCAGGTTCGCTTGGCGGATCGGAGCCGAATTTCCGACGATGAACAGTCTTACTGCTTTCGGTCTGCTCGCGG
>Ga0207693_10000446_pt1 | contig 37811 bp, 36 predicted proteins | sample LARL81metaG_FD_184347 | JGI IMG/M metagenome (GOLD analysis project Ga0207693, IMG submission 184347) | Corn, switchgrass and miscanthus rhizosphere microbial communities from Kellogg Biological Station, Michigan, USA - LAR L8-1 metaG... | ecosystem: Host-associated > Plants > Roots >... | reverse complement strand
CAACCCAGGGCACGACATCAGACGAGCGTCTTCTCTGGTGAGAGGGGCTGAATGTCGCGAAATAAACCTGCGCATCCGGCGGAGGGAGAAAAATGTTCTTGACATTCCCTTTTATAGACCCTGCCATCCCTGCCCGCGTCGGGCGCTGTCGAGTGCTGTCGTTCGTGTACAGCCGAGGGGCAGCGAAGATGCGTCGGACCCGCATGAACACTGCCCCTCGTTATCACTGGCGCTTTTCCTATGTCACTCAGCCACAGTTGAAGATGAGAATTGACACGGAAGAGGTCGATGGTTCGAATCCATTCGGGCCTACCATCGAAAATTCTCCTGGCTTCTGCCCGCTCGACTCCCGCCCCCCGCACAAGAAGAAATTGATCCGTCCCCTGCAGAAATCGCAAACTTGCCGGGGCACGACAGTGGTTGTGACTCTTTAGAGGCCAATCTTAACGCTCAGAGGAACAATCTTTATCGGCCGTTGGATCGTCAACAGATGACGCCGGGGTCGCGACTCAGCCCCGGTAGTCGCTATTTGGAGTCGCGCACGCCATCAATCATTACGGATAGACGGAATCCATCCGCCAGTCGGGCAAATTCAGATGGATGACCAATCTGTAACTCTGGCGCCTGCTTAGAGAGTACACTCTGTCGAATGGCTGCTGAATGCTCGACCGAATGAGGGCAGCACGAGTGGCATCTAGTTTTTTAAAGGCTTAGAGCGTGGGCGCCATCTTTGTCAGCTATCGACGCAGGGACTCGCAGGGCGAGGCCGGTCGTTTGTTTGACGACCTGGTCAAGCACTTCGGCGAACACATGGTGTTCATGGATGTCGTTGGCATCGAAGCCGGACGCGACTTCCGAAAGGCGATTGAAGAGAGTGTTGCCCAATGCGGAGCACTGCTGGTGGTGATGGGCCCGACGTGGCTCAACGCGAAGGACGAAAACGGAGCACGCCGCCTCGACGATCCCGCGGATTTCGTTCGCATCGAGACTGCTTCCGCCTTGCGACGGGACATTCCGGTGATTCCAGTTCTGGTGCGTGCCGCCGAGATGCCCCGCGCCGAACAGTTACCGGAGGTTATCAGGGAACTTGCGTATCGCAACTGCATCGAGTTGACCCATGCCCGGTGGCGATCAGACATCCAGTTGCTGGTTGAGGCGCTGCGTCGTCTGGTAGTTGATAGCAATCCAGTCGGAACCGGCAGCGGACCCCACCAATCAGCGTCTCCCGCGCGGCCAGGCGCTGCATCCACGCAAGCGCAAGGGACATCCGAAACGGAGCCCAGAAGTTCGTCGCCAATCGATCCTGCAACTATGCAACGCGTGAGCCGTGAGTTGGCGCTTCACATTGGTCCGATCGCTGACATCGTGGTGAAGCGCGCGGCCTCGCGGTGCACCTCGACGGAAGATCTCTATCTCAAAGTGTCGGAGGAAATCGAGTCGCCGCAGGAGCGCGAAAATTTTCTTCGAAGGCAAAACCTGATCTCATCAGCTCGTTTCCCCGATGACAAGCGCGCGGTAGCGTTGCACAGCAACCCAGCAGCAACCTCTTCGCCGGTTCCGCCTCCAGCAAACCAGCCACGTTCCGAACCCGTCCCGTCCGCACTCAAGACAGGCAAATCGAGCTCACCGAAATATCTTCTTCTCATCGGTGGAGCGGTCGTCATCTTCCTGATCCTAGCCGCCGTTCTTGTTCCGCGTTTCTCAGGCCGAAAAGGAACGAACGCCGTTCAGAACGCGGAGATTTCGCCCCAGGCTGCCACCTCTGCTGAATCCAAGCCGGCAGCGTCAAGCGCAAGTCCTCCGGCAGTGAGTGGCGTGAGTGGCACAGCGCCGACGGAGGGCGGATCAAGCATGGGCGCGAGCACGCCTGCGGCTTCCAGCGAGTCGAATCAAGCGCGCGTTCGCATCTCGCGAAGCGTATCAACCGCATTACTAATCAGCAAAGTCTTGCCGGTCTATCCCCCGACAGCTCAACAAGCGCGCATTCAGGGCGAAGTTGTGCTGCACGCGGCAATCTCAAGCGACGGGACGGTGGAGTCTCTTCGAGAGATCAGTGGACATCCCTTCCTAATTCCCGCCGCGATTGACGCCGTGAAGCAATGGCGGTACAAGCCCTACATGCTGAACGGCAAGCCTGTAGCCGTAGAGACTGAGATCAGCGTCAATTTTGTTCTCAAGAATCAATAGTCTCGCGCGCGCGATCAAGGGACCATCTCACTGCAGCATCTTGAAAGCCTTCGCCAAGCTGACCTGCATGCGATTGAACGACGCCGTCACGGTGGCGATCTCATCGTTTCCTTTGATGGGTAAGACAGCCTGGTTCGTCTCGCCTTTGCTGGCGCGGTCCGCTGTATCCGACAGGACTTTTAGCGGCCGAATCACGATGAAGTAGACTCCGGCATCCAGGCCGATGATGGTGATAATGAGCGTGATGACCAGGTAAACAATCAGCAGACGAAAGGCCTGCTTGGCATTCTGTACAGGCAGTGACATCGGCACTGAAACGATTTGTGCCGCGACGATGGTGCCTGGCTTCCAACCGAAACCGTTGTCGGACCCATAGCTGGCGATCATGGCTGGCGGCGCCGATGCCGCATTGCTATGACATTCCAGGCACGCCTGCGATGCCGCAATTGGCGTCGCTAGGTACAGGGTCGGCCCAGTTGCCGCCTCCCTCTCCCCAATAAATTCTTTCTGATCGGGATGGTCCCGAAAATAATGAATCACGTCGGCTTCCCAATCGACGGCACGATGGGCAGGGTTCGTCGGATTCAATGTGGCTTCGTGGTAGGCATAGTCTGGATACTGTTGCCGGAGCCGGTTGAACGTACTGATCGCTCCGTATGCCGGAACTGTTTCCGCCAGGAACTTCACTTTGTGTTGTGGATTTTGCTCAAGCAAAGGACCCAGGTCGGAAGAAGTGTAGTCCCGCACCGACGTGGCGCTGGCCATCATCAATTGCGCCTCTTGCAGGACTTCGCGCCGGGCGTTCCTGATGAGGAACGTGTAACTAACTTGCGCGATGATCAGCCCGCCAGTTCCGAACAGAACCAGCAAGAGAAGATTGAACTTCGTGAGCAACTTCATTGTCGGCCTCTTTACGACGCATTGTGGTCGGATCGACGAGCGCAACCGGTCCGCTTGCCGGATGCGAAGAAAGCGTAGTGTAACTCGTCGGCCGCACGCCGGGTACGGTTAGTACGGAAGGTCCGAGGTGTAGAAGATTCGTCGGGGCCCCCGCCGAAACGCGCGAAGAAGACGAGCCTTGAAAAGGGATTGGTCCTGGTTTGAGCGCTGTTAAAGATCGGGAAAAGAATTCACTCGGTTCAACCACCCTTGCAGAAACTGGGGGAACCTCTGACCCAGCGTCTGGTAATAGCGGATCCGTCCTTGCTTGTACTGCCGATAGACTTGGACATTGTCGAACGCTGCTAGCGCTTGCAGGGAAGCTTGGCCTATCGTTCCATCTTCAATGACGTTGGCTCCCATGTTATTCAGTACATGCTGCAGCAGTTTCGTCGCATGCGTTCCGGCGTTAACGAAGAAATCACATACGATATCTGCTAAAGCCTGGGTCGCAAACGAATCTGCCTGGATCTTGTTCCAATAGAGTGTTTTGTAGATTACACCGGCTTGGGCATCCGTCAGATTTTTAAGATTCTCCGACGTGGGATCAATCCCAAGAAGTTCGTGAGAACACTGCTGAAAAGTCTCCATTGTGATGCCCTTGTTCGTTTCACCGCCGGGATCGGTTGGGTCATCCACGTATCCGCCTTCGAATCGCAACACAATGGGAAGAAACAAATCGAAGCTAGCCATGGCTATTTCCTCAAGACGATAGACGATCTAGGGCCGCAAAGACTTTTTCAATTCGACGGTTCTGGCATCAGTCAGGTCAGCCAGTACTGTAACTCGGATGAGTGGGGCCAGGGTTCCTCCCCGGGCGGCGTCTGCCGCGAAATCAGAATCAGCCCGCCGGAATCGCAGCCATGCCGCTTGCGCTGTCCGCAACTTCGCCTTGCCGGTCTCATCGAGTTGCTTCATGAGTTCTGCGTACGCTGAGTCGAGGTCTTGTTGCGCTTTCTGATAACGGAGGTTCTCGCAATGCTGCATCGCCGCTGTTGTAGTTTCCGAGCTACAGGCTGCAGCTTCTTTTTCCTGCCCGGCAGCGCGAATCGGATAGCCGCCGACTGTCAGGCAGATCGCGAGCAGGATCATGCCTGAGACTCGCGTCCGGACGATTCTGAACATGCTTGCGTAGGCCATCAGTGAAATTACTGCTCCTGTCGGCGATTAGCTCGTCAGCGTCTGAACTTCGAGAACCGGCATGCCTTTTCCCCGCGCTTGATCGAGGAACTGAGCTGTATGGTCCGTTGATCCCCGGCTCTGTCCATTCCAAACCACCAGTGCCTGCGCGAACGTCCCCTCGTGTTGGGCAATCTCCAGCGCCTCCTGAATAATCGCCTCGTTCGTCGCGGCGAAGGCGTCCGCGTCAGATTTACTGGGCCCTAGAATTACTAAGTCGTGCTGCTCCTCGACTTCGTCAAGCGCCCTGTCGTAGCGTTCGCCCCAATCACCGGGCCGGTCCACCACGGACTTCTCGCGAAAGATCGCACGGGCAAAGGGCAGAACAACCCGCCGCCGGATGCCCAGCTCACGCGCCACCCCAAGGGCTAGCAGGTCTGAGCCGCATGCTGCGGAACAAACCAGCACGCGCACACCCTTCTGCAAGCACTCCCGGAGCTTGCCTTCGACCATGGCGGCGTTCCGGGAAGGAAAGCGTATGTCACTCGCGCCCGGCGCATCGACACGCCGGCCCGCCAAGGCGACAACAGAGGAGAGTCTGGCCGTTTCGGAAGGGTTGAACATCGTGCTCTCCACAAATTCGCTTGCTTTCGTGGATCCGATCCTTCCGGCCCCACTTTCGCAGGTGTCTACGCCTTGGCTGCAGAAACTTTAGTCTTGACCGTTTCGGCCTCTTCCTTCTCGGTTAGCTTATCGAGTGCCGTTTGCATTTGCTGCACCCATCCAGACAGTTCGCCCGCAAGAGTCTTTTCGGTCTGCTCGACGAGCAAGTCGATATTCCTGCGACGCCCTTTCTCCCACTGCGAAAGTGCCTTCCACCATGATGCGATATTCCGCAGCCCCGTGAGCGTCTGATTGTATTGAACCAGTGAGTTCTCGACCTGGTCCGTCTCAAGCCTTGTCGTGAGCAGTGCCGCAATCGCTGTTGTCAATGCGACCCAAACATCCCCATGGAACGCTGCCAAGGCCGTGCCTACCCCACCGGCAACATAAATTGCTACCTGCGTTCGTTTCAGACGTTTGTATAAGCTGTCGGTCTTTGCGACGAAGTATCTTGTTTGATCATCGATCCTGTCCCGCAGGTAGTCATCAGGGCTGAGGAACGTGAGGCGGGTTGGGTCGTTCTTCGCCACTGAGGGTATGTTGGTTCGGTTGACTTCACTCTGCACCAGCGCGGAGCTGATGTCTTTCAACCTCGCTGCGAGCTTCGATTCGCGTGACGTCTGCAGGCACTGATCGTTGCTGTAAGCGCCTGCCTGCATCCGATAGCGGAAGATCTCGCTTTTAATCGCCTCCGACGAAGAGCGCAGCAACACCCATTTGTTCCCCTCGCGAAATCGGCTGCCTGCGGCAACCAGGATCGAAATCGTAATCGGAGTCAGAACGATCAAGACGTGAGCCAAATTTTGAAAGTCAGCCACATACTGCGCGGGCAACAACTGCAGAAAATAGGTAGGCAAGGCGTTCCCAGATCGCGCAATCGCCAGCAACGTGGAGAGCAGACCCAAGCTCAGGATCGTCCACTGCAAATTTCGGAAAAGCACTTGCTTCTTGATCGCTGCCTGATTTAGATCGTCGTATCGACTCCAACTGTCGGTGAGCGTATCGACGCGCATATCGATTCGGGCCATCAGGATGCGGTTGAGGTCGTCGACGTTTCCCGAGATCGAGAACTTATAAATGTCGGCCGTCTCGATGATCTCTCGCACATCCGGATCGGCAGCCGGAGGAGGAGGGGTTCCATCTGCAGCCGGTTCCATGGCTTGCAAGAGTTCGTCGGCCATTCCTCCGCTGCCCTGCACAATGAGGACCGGCCACTTGCGGCGCGCACAACGAATGAGCGCGCCCTTCTCCGCATTGCCGCCGCCGAACAACACGCTAAGAACGGGTCGATCTCCGGCGGCGCTGTCCTTCGCAAGCTCACCCGCAATCTGGACCAACGCCTTCATCGGGTCGGACCATTCCGGCGAAAGCCGCACGATGACCGTGTGATTCGGCTCGAGCTGATCGACACCATGAGGCGCAATTCCAAACAGCTTCGGTGCCTGTTCCTGGTCCCGAGCCGCTTGCCCGACCGCTGCGGCGCAACCGGAGTTCGCGCCATTGTCGAGGATCACCACTCCAGAGCCGATGGCGGTCGGAACGATGGCTCGGCTGAACAGAGACTTGACGGCTGGGTCCAGAGACGCGTCATAGTCACCCAGAAGAATGACTAAGGGGCTGGGTTGACCTTTAATCTGAGTGACGATGGAAGCGACCGTGTCCGTGGCGGATAGGTCAAGGAGTCTCCTGTCAGCAGCCGGCATGATCGCTCCTATGGAATACCTGAAGACGATAGCACAACATTCCGGTTGCCCTGCTCGATCCGTCGGACTGACCTGCGGGAGATTCAAGACTCACTTGAACCGCCGACTCCCCGCTTGGACGCCACATGGCTGAAGACGTAATATCTCACCAATGAATAAATTGCCTCTCCTTCTGATCCCGGTTCTGTTCGCCGTGTTTCTGCTGGCGGCCGATCAACCGAAGATTCCTCCCATGCCTGACGCGGTATCCAACAATGCGGTTGCGTCGCTTAAAAATGGCCTCGAGGTTTACTCCTTCATGGGAGTTGGCACCAAGAAAACATGGGACGACATCACCAACAAGGTCTATGTCCTGCGCCTCACCACTGGAAAATGGACCGAAGGCCGCCCGGTCCCCGGCGTGGCCGGACGGTTGGGCGCCTCTGCGATTGCCGCAAGAGGACAGATTTTTTTGTTTGGCGGTTATGTTGTCGACGCGCAGGGAACTGAAATGACCGTCGGCGACGTCAACTCTTATGTGCCGGAAGACCACCGCTGGTATCGCGCGGAAGATATCCCTGTGCCCGTCGACAGCGCCGTGATTGGCGTGAACCACGATCGCTATATTTATCTCGTCGGCGGCCGGTCGAAAAACGGTCCCGTGAATAACGTGCAGGTCTATGACGCTGAGAAGAATGTCTGGAGCCAGGCAACTCCGCTTCCCGGTACCCCCGTCTACGGCCACGCCGGGACCCTTGCCGACGACGCGATTGTCTACGTCGATGGCGCGAAGAAGAACACATCCGATAGCCCGCCTTACGTTGCCTCCGACGAGTGTTGGATGGGCAAGATCGACCACAAGGATCCCAACAAGATTGAATGGAGCAAGCTCCCAGCGCACCCCGGGCCGGGGCGTTTCGGCATCATCGCCGGAGCGGGTGAGCGGGACCATCGAATTCTGTTCTCGGGTGGTACCACCAACCCGCACAACTTCAAAGGCCTGGGTGCGGACGGCAAAATCGCCGAAATCTCTCCGGTCACCTTTGCCTTCGAAGTGCATGGCAGCCGCTGGGAGACTATTACAGAAGACACGTACGATGTCCGATTTGACGGTCGCGGAATCTTGAGCACCCCCCTCGGCCCGCTAATTATTGGGGGCACACTGAAGAATGGCGCGATTTCCGCCCGGGTGCTGGCCCTGCCGAAGAAGTAATCAGGCAGTAATGAGGAAGAACTTAGTGGCCTTCCAAATCAGGACACTCTCAAATCAGGAACGGCGTCGGTGCAAATACCTCCGCAGAGTACTCTCGTACTCTCTCTTTTCTCTCCGCGGCCAGTTAACGTAGCGCAGTAGCGATCATCACTCATACCTCCTGAGCGCGGTGGATGGACCTCCGACCATCCGCCGCTTTTTATTGCAGCTGCGGATTCCGAGGTTCCGCGCTCGGTGCCTCGCGAACCAGCGTCTTGACGCGGTCCTGGCTTCGACGTAGCATCCTGAAAACCGGGGCGGGGAGGGAACATGCGCACTTCGACCGCGGGAATTCTCTGGTTGACCAGCCTGGCCTGCTTGGCGCAGACCCCAGAAATACGACGTTCAGGACCGGCTTCGCAAGATGGCGGCGTGCGCGAAGTTCTGGAGAGTATCGTCATTCCGCCGATCCCAAACGTGCCGTTCACGGCGACGCTGGCGACTGAAGCCACGAAATATACCGCCGATGGCGCCTCGATGACCTACGTCAACGAACGCCGCATTGCCCGAGATGCGCAAGGCCGTCTTTACCAGGAGCGCTGGTACCTCATCCCCAAGGGCGGCAATGTTAAATCCACGATGAACTGGATTCAGATTGAAGATCCGAAGCAGCACACACTATACAACTGCAGCACCGAGAAACACGTCTGCGATCTGTTGGTCTGGGACTTTGCCCGGAATCTTGCCGCCGCGAATCCACCCAAGGGCCACTCCGGCCCTATGCCCGACGGCGAAGGAAATATCGTGTGGGAGGATCTCGGTAGCCGGAACATCGCAGGCGTCGATACCGTGGGCTCGCGGGAAAGCAGTATCTACAATGTCGGAACCTGGGGCAACGATCAGCCGGTGACCAATATGCGGGAATACTGGCATTCGGACCGGCTGGGGATCAATCTTCTTTCCATCCGCACCAGTCCCGAGTTTGGCAAGCAAACCTTCACCATTACCGAGATCACTCTCGGGGATCCGGACGCGCACTTGTTCCGAGTCCCAGAGGGATACAAGGTCAACGATCAGCGCAACGACACGCGCATCTCGCGCTAGGTTCGACTCAACCAACCCCGACGAATCATTGCCGGAGTCGTAATCGAGAATGAAAGACGGGCGCGCTTACGTTCAGAGCGCGCCCGTCTATTAAAGCGTGGGAATTACCTGGCTAGTCGCGATCGTGATCCTTCTTGTGAGTAATGGGTGCTTCTAGCCATGTGGCGGCGCGGACATTGGCGCCACTGGTCGTGGAGCATCCATTCGTGTTCGGACCCGCGTGACATCCCCAAAAATTCTCATTCGCGTCGATGGTGCCGGTGCATGCAGCCCCGTCAAGGGCGCACACATTGTCGATCCCGATCTTGCCGCCAAGCAGATCGTTGACATGGATGTCGACTTCCGCCGGGGTATTGACCGCGATGGCGACATCCTCGTTCCGAATAATATTCTGCGAAATGATGGTTCCACGAACCGGGGAGCCGCCCCCACCGCTGTTGATGTTGATTTCCGTTGTTCCTGGTGTCGCCGTGTCATCTCCGTCCGGACCGTTACCGGAGATGAAGTTGCCGATGATCTGGTTCTCGGACATGTTGTCCGCCGGTGCGCCAAATGCAGGCCCAACGTGTGTGTGCAGGGCGACTCCAGGAATACCGTTTTGCGTGAGCTCGTTGTGGATGATCACGTTGCGCGATACGCGTCCCGGTCCTTGTCCGTCCGAAAAAATGCCGGCGACAGCGCCTCCGACTTTCACTCCGTTTCTTGCGACCACATTTTCCCCAATTGTGTTGTAGTCCACGCCATAGTGGGGAGCGAAAAGCGGGGGAACCGAGCCCATCGGTGGATGCGAGGCCAGAACTATGCCGCACTCCTCCGGATTGTCAGTGACGATATTGCGCGTGATCAGGTTGTCGCGACTTTCACGCGTCTCGTCGCTGATCAGAATGCCATCCGCATTGTCCACGATGGTGTTCCCGGAAATGACCGAGCTCACCGCGCCAATCAGGTGCAGTCCACCGCCACAATCCCCGCTCTCGTCTGTTTCATACGCAGGCTGGCCCTTGCATGCCGGACCCGACCCAAAGGTGTGCGGGATGGTGTCGTTGTGCTGAATGTGATTGTCGCGGACCGTGGCGTCCGAAGTATTCAGCAGCACTACTCCTTCATACAGGGCATTCTTTATCGTGAAGCGGGCTACCGTCACGTTGTGCAGGCCGGGATTGTTCAGGCCGTCCAGCAAGACTCCATTTGGAAGATTCGTGCATCAATCGTGGTCTGGTCAGCCCCGGATCCAATCAGCGAAAGCGGCTTGCCGACGACCACTCCTTCCGCGTAGGTGCCGGCTTCAACGTGGATCACATCATTGTTTGCCGCAGCGTCCACCGCAGCTTGGATCTTTGCGAAACAGCCGTTTGAGCCGGCGGGGTTGACGCAGAGTGTTTTGCCGGCCGCGGCTCCGGAAAGCGCACCGAGCAAGACAAGTAAGCCATAAACCTTGGGTGCGGGAAATCGAAGTGGGTGCATGGGGTGTCCTCCTGATCGTACAGTTGTAGTTTTGTGAGAGGTTAACCGGGAATGCACGGCAGCGGAGAGCCGCGCCCAAAAGCCGTCGACATTATGTTCGGGATATCGTGGACTGTCAATGTGGCGGAGCCTATTTGCGACTGCGATGTCGCAGCTGTCCTCTAACCGCGCCCAGCAGTGTCCTTAGCTTCTCGCCGCTATTGCGGCAAAGCCTCGAAGCATCGAAGTCCTCGAGGAGTGAGGCGACTTGCCCCTCCGGAACGTGACCGCCACCCAAAGATCCCCGCATCTCCCTGACCCGTCTACGCATCTAAAGATTGACAACGATTCACTCAAGTCTTAGCATGGGGTTCAGCGCAATCATAGACGCATTGATTTTAAAGCACTTATCAAGTTTAGGAGGAGTATCGTATGGGAAAAATCATCGGAATTGACTTGGGCACCACCAATTCCTGCGTGGCGGTCATGGAAGGCGGCGAGCCCAAAGTGATCCCTAATGAAGAAGGAGGGCGCACGACCCCCTCTGTAGTTGGCTTTACCAAGACTGGGGAACGGCTGGTGGGTCAGGTGGCAAAGCGCCAGGCGATCACCAATCCGGAAAACACGGTCTATTCGATCAAGCGGTTTATGGGGCGCCGCTTCAACGAAGTGACAGAAGAAATCAAGATGGTGCCTTACAAGGTCGTGCAGTCTGGCGACCACGTCGCCGTTCTGGCGCAGGGCAAGGAGCACACTCCTCCGCAGATCTCGGCGCTGATATTGCAGAAGCTGAAGAAGGCCGCGGAAGACTACCTTGGCGAGAAAGTGACCGAAGCCGTCATCACCGTGCCGGCGTATTTCAACGACGCGCAGCGACAGGCGACCAAAGATGCCGGACAGATTGCCGGCCTCGAAGTGAAACGCATCATCAACGAGCCTACGGCGGCGGCGCTGGCCTACGGCCTCGACAAGACAAAAGACGAAATGATCGCGGTTTACGACTTTGGCGGCGGAACGTTCGACATCTCCGTGCTGGAAGTCGGCGAAGGCGTCATTGAAGTCAAAGCCACCAACGGCGACACGCACCTGGGCGGCGATAACCTTGACCAGCGGATTGTTGACTGGCTCATCGACGAATTCAAGAAGGACGAAGGCCTTGACCTGCGCGGCAAGGGCAACGAGATGGCTCTGCAGCGTCTGCGCGACGCAGCCGAGCGGGCGAAGATCGAACTCTCCACCACCATGGAGACGGAAATCAATCTGCCGTTCATTACCGCGGACGCAGGCGGTCCGAAGCATCTGGTGAAGAAGTTGACGCGGGCCAAGCTCGAGGGCATGGTCGAAGACATCATTCAGCGCTCGGTTGGGCCGTGCAAACAGTGTTTAAAAGACGCCGGCGTCGATGCCAGCAAGATCAACGAAGTCGTTCTGGTCGGCGGACAGACGCGCATGCCGCGCATCCAGACGCTGGTAAAAGAACTGTTCGGCAAAGAAGGACACAAGGGCGTGAACCCTGACGAAGTGGTTGCGATTGGTGCTGCGATTCAGGGTGGCGTGTTGGGTGGCGAAGTGAAAGACCTGTTGCTGCTCGACGTGACTCCGCTTTCTCTCGCCATTGAGACGCTGGGCGGCGTGGCAACGCCGATGATCCCGCGTAACACGACCATTCCGACCAAGAAAACGGAGACGTTCTCGACGGCGGCCGATAGCCAGACTTCGGTTGAGGTCCACGTACTGCAGGGCGAACGTCCCATGGCAGCGCAGAACCGGACTCTGGGCAAGTTCCACCTGACCGGCATTCCGCCGGCTCCGCGTGGCGTGCCCCAGATTGAAGTAACGTTCGACATCGACGCTAACGGCATCCTCAACGTGACCGCGAAAGACATGGCCACGCAGAAGGACCAGAAGATTACGATCACGTCGTCTTCCGGATTGTCGAAGGAAGAAGTCGAGCGCATGGCGAAGGAAGCCGACGCGCACGCCGCCGAAGACAAGGCGCAGCGCGATTCGATCGAGGCCAAGAACCAGCTCGACTCGATGGTCTACAACATCGAGAAGATGCTGCGCGAGCAGGGCGACAAAATCTCCGGCTCGGAACGCGGAGATGTTGAGAACGCCATTGCCGATGCCAAGAAGGCCTTGGAGTCGAATGACAAGGCCACGATGGACAAGGCGCGCGAAACGCTGACCCAGGCTTCGCACAAGCTGGCCGAGCAGATGTACAAAGCCGCTCAGCCGGCGCCGGGAGCAGCACCGGGCGGTCCAACGCCGGGCGCAACCGCCGGTGCCGACAGCGGCAACGGCCAGGGCCAGAAGAAAGACGAAGGCGTGATCGACGCCGAGTACGTGGACGTGGAAGACAAGAAGTAACGACAAAAGCATTGGCCACGGATCCTCGCGGATCGGAACGGATCAAGATCGTCCGTGAAAATCCGTGTTATCCGTGGCCGATTGTTTAGGAGGGGTCGAGTGGATTTTCAAGTCAATGGGGAAACATATTTCTTAAGCCTTGCCGAGAATGAACGGCAATGGGAAGTTTTTGTGTCGACCGCAAAGGGAGCGCGCTCAGTCCCGGTTTACGAGGACGCGCCGGAGTTCAGAAATTGGTCGATCCTGGTGGAAGAAGATAAAGACAAGCGGAAGATTCCGAACTAGGTTCGGTTCGGCTGCGACCTAAATTTCGGATTGCGCGCAAATGGCAAACACCCCCAAGAAGGATTATTACGAAATTCTCGGCGTTAAGAAGAGTGCTTCGGCGGACGAGATCCGCAAGGCGTTCCGCAAGCTGGCGCGCAAATACCATCCTGACGTCAATCCGGGCGACAAGGCTGCGGAAGAGAAGTTCAAAGCGCTCTCCGAAGCCAACGACGTTCTCAGCGATCCCAAGAAGCGCAAGATCTACGACCAGGTTGGCTTCTACTCCGACAACATCGATCCGGCCACGGCGGAAGCCTACGCTCGCGCCGGCGGCGGTTCGGGAGGCGGGGGCGGATTCCCAGGAGGATTCCCCGGCGGCCAACCGGATGGCGGCCAGGGGGTTCACTTCGATTTCGGCGGCTTCGATTTTTCTGACCTCGTCGACAACGCCGGACGCGGCCGCAAGAGCGGCGGCGGTGGCGGCGGTGGCAGCTTCCGCGACATCTTCGGTTCCATCTTCGGGGGAGGCCACGGTGCCGCTGCGGCCGAAGAGGGCCCGGAGCCCGGAACCGACCTGGAATATCAGGTCAACGTTCCTTTCTGGACGGCGATCCGCGGTGGCGTGATGCGCCTGAATATCACGCGCCATGATGTCTGCTCGAACTGCCACGGTCAGGGATTTTTGGAGGCGCCCGGAAAATGTCCAGAGTGCAACGGCACCGGACAGATCACGCAAACCGGTGGCCGCATGAAGTTCAATGTCCAGTGCCCACGCTGCCATGGCACCGGCAAGAATCTGACGACCTGCCCGACGTGCCACGGTGAGGGAACGGTCACAAAGACCGAACCCCTCGAAGTTCGCATCAAGGCCGGAACCCGCGACGGTCAGCGCATCCGTGTCCCCGGCAAAGGCAACGCCGGTGCTCACGGAGGCACGCCCGGCGATCTCTACGCCATCATTCGAACCGAGCCGCACCCAATTTTCAGGCGCGACGGCGACGACATCTACCTGACGGTTCCGGTCAACGCCACCGAAGCCGCCCTAGGGGCAAAAATTGAAGTGCCTACGATTGACGGCCGCGCACTCCTGAAGATTCCTCCGGGAACGCAATCCGGCCAAAAGCTGCGCCTGCGCGAAAAGGGAGTGCCGTCAGCTACCAAAGAAGGGGTGCGCGGCGACGAGATCGTAGAGATCACCGTCAACGTCCCCATGCCCCGCGACGAGCGCACCAAAGAGTTGCTCCGCGAATTGGCCAAGCTGAATCCCGAAGACCCCCGCGCGGAACTGTGGGCCAAAGTCTAGGTTCCCCAGTGCTCCCACTGTGGTGAGCGCCTTTCCCCGATCTGATACCGAGCCAACTCTTTCACCACAGGGATCACAGAGAGACACATTGCAAATCTGATATGCATGAGGCATGGCCTCTCTAGCTTGTGCTCACCCGCTACGCGTAAACGAAATCACCGGCGCCATTGTGAATTCCGCGATGAAGGTTCATTCGCTTCTCGGCCCGGGCCCGCTGGAAAGTGCCTACCAAGCCTGCTTGGCGCACGAACTGCGAAACTGCGGTTTCGAAGTCGCGACTGAAGTACCCATTCCCGTCTATGAAGGCCACGAACTTGAGGTCGGATATCGCATCGATCTGATCGTGGCGCATCGAGTCGTGGTAGAAGTGAAATCCGTCGAAGCCCTTCATCCGATTCATCAGGCGCAGTTGTTGTCCTACATGCGCATGAGCCATATACCGATCGGTCTCCTGATCAATTTCAACGTTCTCCATCTGCGGGACGGAATCAAGCGCATGGTCGACGGGCAAGACTGGCAGAATTAGTTCCCCGTGTTCCCCTGTGACCTCCGTGGTGAGCAGTAGCTTTTTAATACTTGCCTAAGCAATATACTATTACTGACTGAGTCAACTATCCATGCCATATCCTCCTTATGTCGCCACCATGCGACGATTCAACCGCTTCTATACCCGCCAGATCGGCCTCCTCGACGAAGGCCTGCTCAACAGCCCCTTCTCCCTGACCCAGGTTCGCACGCTCTACGAACTGGCCCAGCGCGAGCAAACCACGGCCGTCGAACTCTGCTCTTCTCTGGGACTCGATGCCGGCTACCTCAGTCGCATGCTGGCCGCCTTCGAGAAAGCTGGCCTCATCGAAAAGCGCAACTCCCCCACCGACGCCCGCCAAACGCTCTTGCGCCTGACGAGGAAAGGCCGCAAAGCCTTCGAACCCCTCAATGCCCGCTCGAACGACCAGGTCGCCACTATGCTTAGCAAACTTCCGGCCACGAAACAGTCCGACCTGCTTCAAGCCATGAACACAATCGAATCTCTTCTATCTCGCGACGCCGCCCGCCCAAAGTCCTACCTGCTGCGACAACATCGCCCCGGCGACATGGGATGGGTCGTCTACCGCCACGGCGTCCTCTACTACCAAGAATATGGATACGACGAGCGCTTCGAAGCCCTCGTCGCCGGCATCGTCTCGAAGTTCATTGAAAACTTCGACCCCGCCCGCGAACGCTGTTGGATCGCCGAAATCGACGGCGAAAACGTCGGCTCCATCTTCCTGGTCAAGAAATCCGCCACAGTCGCCAAACTCCGCTTGTTGCTGGTCGAGCCGACAGCTCGCGGCCTGGGAATCGGTCAACGCCTGGTCGAGGAGTGCGTCCGCTTCGCCCGCGACGCCGGCTACAAGAAAATCATGCTCTGGACGCAAAGCGAACTCCCCGCCGCGCGCCACCTCTACCAATACGCCGGCTTCGAAAGAGTCAGTCAGGAAAAACACAAAAGCTGGAGCCGCACCGATCTGGTCTCCGAAACCTGGGAACTCAAATTCTGAATGGAATCCTCTGTGCCCTCTGTGGTGAGAGCCTTTGAAGCAAGGCTCGGAGCCCCGCGCCATTACCTCCGTACCACACCGCCCGCTTGCAAAAATTTCACAAAATAATCCAAAAAAATGTTGCATCTGTGGAAATTTCCCGTAATCTCACAAATGCGAACTAACTTCGCCGAAATGCCCGGGAATCCATCACACTTGGGAGCCGCGAACAAAATGTCTTCATGCGAAGACTCAAGGGAGACGCGGTGGTGAGAGTGAGTCGCTTGAGGAGGCAGCCATAGAAATTGGCAACAGCTAGCCGTCAACAAATCCAAACTTCCCAACCCCTCGCCGTCGTCCCCAACCGGAAGAAATTCGTTCGCCTCACGCTGTGGCCCCTGGTCGCGGCCACCTTCTTTATGGTGTCGGGCGGAACCTATGGCACCGAAGACATCGTTCACGGCGCCGGTTACGGACGCGCGATCCTTATCCTGCTGCTCACCCCGCTGCTCTGGAGCCTGCCCACGGCCTTCATGATCGGCGAGCTGTCGAGCGCGCTGCCCTACGAGGGCGGCTACTACGCCTGGGTGCGCCGCGCCATGGGCAACTTCTGGGGATTTCAGGAAGCGTGGCTCTCGCTCGTTGCCTCCATCTTCGACATGGCGATCTATCCCACGCTCTTCGTGGCCTATCTGACCCGCATGTTCCCGTGGTTCCAGGAAGGTAATCGCGGATGGTGGGTCGCGCTCGCCGTCGTCGTCGCCTGTGCCCTGCTGAATATCGCCGGAGTGAAGGTCGTCTCCCTCACCTCCCTCTGGCTTTTCGTGGCCCTCTCGGCGCCGTTCGTTGTGATCGTGCTGATGGCTCCTTTCAAGCTCGGAGCCTTGGCCAATGCCGTCACCAAGCCTACGACCTCTACGGTCGATATCCTTGGCGGCCTCCTCATCTGCATGTGGAACTACATGGGCTGGGACAACGCCTCGACCATCGCCACCGAAGTCGAGCGTCCGCAGCGGACATACCCGCGCGCGATGATCGTTGCAGTCTGTATCGTCGCGGCAACCTACGTCCTGCCCTTTGCCGCCATGTGGATTACCGGCCTGAAACCCACCGCATGGGAAACCGGCTCGTGGGCTGACATCGCCGCGCTGATCGGCGGTCCGCTCCTCCGCATCGGTGTCGTACTGGGCGGCTTGATGAGCGCGTTCGGCATGTTCAACGCCCTGGTGATGAGCTATTCGCGCCTGCCTCTGGCCATGGCGCAGGATGGCATGCTCCCCGGCATCTTCGCCAAGTTGCAGAAAAAATCGCGTGCCCCCTGGGTCGCGATCCTCGCGCTCGCCATCGGATGGGCGATGTGCCTCGGCCTCGGCTTTGCCCGCCTAATCACGCTCGACATCCTTCTCTATGGCGCCAGCTTGTTCCTGGAATTCATGGCGCTGGCTGTTTTGCGCTTCCGTGAGCCCGACCTGGCGCGGCCCTTCCGCGTGCCCGGCGGCTTGTTCGGAGCCATCGCCATCGGCATTCCACCGATGCTTCTGCTGGGCTTTTCAATCTTCCGCAGCCAGCATGAACAAATCTGGAATATGAGTTCCTTTGCCTTTGGCATGATCCTGATCGCGGCGGGCGTCGTAGTTTACTTCATCAATCTTGCCCTGAAGCCGGCGGGGTGGTCCCCCCGCGAAGAAAAACCTCAACCCGCAGCCTAAACGCGAAGGGATCAAAAAAGGACCGGGAAAATTCCCCGGTCCTTCGTATTTAAGCAAGGTGTGCATGTGGGGACAGCCGCCATCGCTGTCCGCCGGGCAAAGCCCGGCACTGGTAAGCACCGGCCTATGCCGCAGCCTGTGCCGTGTCCCGCAAGCTCTTCACCTTGTCATGCGCCTGCTGCACACTGGCCGCCTGCCGACGAATGATCTCCGTCAGATTCGCGGGCAACGTCCCTTTGAGCGCCTTCTGGTAAGTGTCCTTGGCGTTGTCCTCACCCTTCTCCACCGACTCCAGAATCGTCTTGTCGCCGCCGCCAAGCGCGACCTTGGTATCAATCCAGGCGCGATGCATCGCCGCCGAAGCCGATCCGGAAACCTTCTTATCCGGCTTGCCCAGCCGCACCAGTTCCGCTTCCAGTTCGCCGGCAAAGCGCGAACGCTCCAAACTCTGTTCGTTGAAATAGGTCTTCAAGTCCGCCCGCTTCACATGCGTCGCCGCGTCCTGATAGCCTTTTTGCCCGTCCTTATTCGTTTCGATAAGATTTTCAACCACACTGATCGCATTATTTTCGTCCATAATAGTCCTCCTGAATTTTGGATGCGAGGATGCTTCCGGGGTTTGGCATCAAAGTGCGATTGAAATTAGGTAGAAAAATCATCGTGCTCTAGAATCACTTTAAGAGAGAACGCGTGACCAAACGCAAGTCGAAAGGCGCATACATGTTGAGCCGTTTTGCGGGCGTGAGCGAAGTGGGAGTCCGCTGGCGAAATCCCGAGCGGCGCGAGGGAACCAGGTGACCAAACGCAAATCCAAGGGCGCATACATGATCTCGGCTGTCGCCGAGATGTACGGAATCCATCCTCAGACGCTTCGCCTGTACGAGCGCGAAGGCCTGCTCAAGCCCTCGCGCACCGAAGGCAACACTCGCCTCTACACCGACGAAGACTTGCAGCGCCTCGAGTTCATCCTCTCCCTGGCGCGCGACCTCGGGGTGAACATCAGCGGCATGGCGATCATCCTGCAAATGCGCGAACGCATGGAGGAGATGCAGCGCCAGATCCAGGAGTTCGTTCAATACATCCAGCAGGAAGTGTTAACGCGCGCGACCGCAGCCGCCGACCCGTCAAAAGGTGCGATCGTCCCCGTTCGCCGCCCCATGGTGAGCCCTTCGATCCAGGTCAGCAAGAAGAAATAACTCGCAGAACTCCTGTCATCCTGAGCGCAGTCGCTGTTTCGCGAAGCGAAGCAGCGACGAAGTCGAAGGACCTCTTTCCCGAAAAGGAGTTTTCTCGAAACTCCCGACGCGCCGCGAATCTCGTCAACTCCCAACCCCACCGCGTATGATATGAAGTCCCTAGCCGATTGCCCCATGCTCCCCTTCAAGCTCATCTACAGCGACGCTTACTTCCTGCCCATCGGTGAGCACGTTTTTCCTGCAGAAAAATACCGCCGCATCCGCGACCGCCTAATCTCCACCGGCGTCGCCGATGCCAACGATTTCCTCGAGCCTCAACCCGCCACCGATCAGGACATCCTGCTCGTTCACAAACCCGAGTACGTGCAGAAGCTGAAGACCGGCACTCTCAGTCCGCGCGAAGAATTAGAAATGGAAATCCCCTACTCCCGCGATCTCGCGGAGGCCTTCTGGCTCGCGGCCGGCGGATCCATACTTGCAGCCCGCCAGTCCCTCACCGACAAAGTGTGCATCAGCATCGGCGGAGGCTTCCACCATGCCTTCCCCGATCATGGCGAAGGATTCTGCATGATCCATGACGTAGCGGTCGCCATTCGCCGCATGCAGCGCGACGACAAAATTCGCACCGCCATGACCCTCGACTGCGACGTGCATCAAGGCAATGGCACCGCAGCAATCTTCGCCGGAACCAGAACCGCCAGCGCCCTGCTTCCGTCGTCAACCTCAACCGTGCAGCAACCCGAAGGCGCGCCGAGAGGCAAGATGCGTGGCGCCCACGCCGGCGACGTCTTCACCATTTCTCTCCACCAGCACAACAACTACCCTCTCCACAAACCGCCATCCTCCATCGACGTCGACTTGCCCGACGGCACCGGCGACGACGATTACCTTGCCTGGCTCGACAACGCCATCAGCTCCGGCCTCCGCCAGTTCGAGCCCGACCTGCTCTGCTACATCGCCGGCGCCGATCCCTACCGCGAAGATCAGTTGGGCGGCCTGAATCTGACGATTGAAGGACTGAAGAAGCGCGACCAACTCGTCTTCCGAGTTGCCCGCGCTCGCAACATCCCCGTAATGGTCACTTATGCCGGAGGTTACGCGCAGAATGTAGAAGACACCGTTACCATCCACAGCAACACGGTGATCGCGGCAAAGGAAATCTTCGCCGCATCTCCATCCCCCAAAACCGTGTCATCGTGAACGCAGTCGAAGGATCCCTACCAGCAAGCACGACCGAGGACCTCAGCAAGGCGTTCCAGGCACGAACCGAGAGGGGCCTCCGCTTCAACAAAGCCGCTTCAGACGCCCTCGCTATACTCGATGGAATGAACATCACTCCTTCGAACCTCTCCCACAGTGAACTCTACGGCCTCATCCTGAACTCGGTCGTGCCCAGGCCCATCGCATGGGTTTCCACGCTCAGCGCCTCCGGACACGCGAACCTTGCTCCCTTTTCGTTTTTCAATTGTGTTTGCATCGAGCCTCCGCTGCTCGCGTTTGCGCCCGGACTGCGAGCACCCAGGCAGCCCAACTCAATCGACGGAGAAGCCAAAGACACGCTGCGGAACGTCCGCGAGACGAAAGAATTTGTAGTCAACATAGTGACGTACGCTCTCGCCGAGGCCATGAACAAAACGAGCGGCGAATATGACGCCTCGGTCAATGAGTTCGAACTGGCGCAGGTCGCCCCGGCACCGTCGCAAGTCATCAAAGTCCCGCGCGTAGCCGCGTCCCCTGTGAGTTTTGAATGCAGGCTCTATCAGATTCTGGATTTCTCGCCCTCCCCAAAAAGCAGCAGCCTGGTGATCGGCGAAATCGTCTCGATCCACCTGGATGACGCACATCTGAAGGATGGGAAACTCGACCGCAACTCCCTCGATCTGATCGGCCGCATGGGCGGCATCCAGTACACCCGCACCACCCAACGCTTCGACATGGTGCGCCCGAAGGTCGGATGAGCCTATCGTCGTCACCAATCGATCGGCGCGAATGTCGCTCCTGGCCTCAATGCGAATTCCGCATCCACGGTTAGCCCGTGGAGTTCCCCCAAGCCGCGAAGCGGCGAAAGAATGCAGCCCACGTAGCAAGACGTGGGTACATGGCCTAAGAGAACTAGCGAGCCCGGAGGGGCGCAAGACACGCCGCACAAAACCCACGAGGAATCACACGATCCGCGGCAACCAGTCCGCTCCGGACCCGACCACCCGCATCCGCAGGAAATCCACACTCCCCATCTGACATCTGCCCTTGCGTCCCACCCAAACTTTGCGTGATCATACCGTAGCGAAAGCGCCTTGGCAGATCGAGGGACCAAAAGCCTAACCCCTTTATTCCCAGGATTTTACCCGTAACGCGCTGAGCCCCAAGATATTGCGGCCCGATTTCTCCCAAATCTATGATTTCAATAGACCGAGGGGGAGGGGGAGTGGGGGTTACTGAAAGGTAAACTCGGAACAAAGCAACCCATTCCAGTCGCCACCCAAAAAATAATTCTGTGGATCAAGACCACTCGCTGACTCCCGACTCCTAGCTCCCGACTCTCGCTGCTAGAATGAAACCTCACTTCCATGTTTGAGAATCTTCAGGAAAAACTCCAACGCGCCTTCAAGACCCTCCGCGGACAAGCCACACTCACCGAGGAGAACATCGACGAAGCGTTGCGCGAAATTCGCCTCGCCCTGCTCGAGGCCGACGTCAACTTTAAGGTCGTCAAGCAGCTCATCGACCAGATTCGCGCCAAGGCTATCGGTCAGGAAGTCATGACCGCTCTCTCGCCTGGCGAACAAGTCATCAAGATCCTGCGCGACGAACTCGTCGAGGTTCTCGGCAAAGACACCGCCCGCGTGAAGTTCGCCTCGCAACCTCCCACAGTTGTGCTCATGGCTGGACTGCAGGGTTCCGGTAAGACCACCACGTCGGGAAAACTGGCGAACTGGTTCAAGGTCGGAGGACATCGTCCTCTGCTCGTCTCGGTCGACGTGTATCGTCCCGCGGCCCGAGAGCAGTTGAAGGTTGTCGCACAGGCAGTCAAAAGTCACATCTACGAAGGACAAGTCACCGAAGCCAACACTGCAACCGTCGAGCGCCTGGTAAAGGAAGCGCGTCGCGAAGCCGTCGTCTCCGGTTGCGACGTGCTCATCGTCGATACCGCAGGCCGCTTGCACATCGACGACCAGCTCATGGACGAGATGCAGTCACTGAAGAAACTGCTGAATCCGTCGGAGATACTGTTCGTCGCCGACGCCATGACCGGACAAGATGCAGTCCGCTCCGCTGAAGAGTTCCATAAGAAGTTGTCGCTGACTGGCGTTGTGCTCACCAAGATGGACGGTGATGCTCGCGGTGGCGCAGCGCTTTCCATCCGCCAAGTCACAGGTCAGCCCATCAAGTTCATCGGCGTGGGCGAAAAGTACGACGCGCTGGAACCGTTCCATCCTGACCGCATCGTCTCGCGCATTCTCGGCATGGGAGACATTCTCTCGCTGATCGAGCGCGCCGAATCGCAGATCGACAAGAAGAAGGCGCAGGAGATGGCCACCAAGGCCCTCACCGGCGATGGTTTCTCGCTGGAAGATTTCCGCGACCAGTTGCGCCAAGTGAAGAAGATGGGATCGATGAAGAGCCTGATGGGAATGCTCCCCTCGATCGGCCCCTTCTCCGGCTTGCAGAAGGCCGCTGACAACGTAGACGAGAAGCAGATCAACCGCGTCGAAGCCATCATCAATTCGATGACCTCGCACGAGCGCAACCACCACGAAGTGATCAACGGCAGCCGCCGCAAACGCATCGCCCGCGGCTCCGGCACGACCGTGCAGGAAGTGAACAACCTCCTCCGCCAGTACGCGCAGATGAAGAAGATGTTCAAGCAAATGGGCAAACCAAGTTTCGCGCGCAGGCTGGCAGGAATGAAGCTGCCGGGAATGTAGTGCAACAGCAACCAGTACACAGTACTCGGTACTCAGTCAAAACTGACCAAATGCCGCTGGCTTTGTCATCCTGAGCGGATTCGAAGGATCCCTATCAGCACATTTTCAGCATCGCGAAATGGCGTTCTTGACGAAGTCTTCAGGTTCCGACGACACGGATCGAGTCCGTTACGGCGCGTTCAGCAGCACCTGTCCAGTCTGTCCCTCCATCGTTACGGTCGGACCAACTGAGTTGCCGTTGACATCGACGTACGAGCCAGCGGGCAGCGTGACGGTTGCGGTCGCGAGATGAGGATTCACCAACGCTAGCCCTCCCGAATACATCCGCGCCCAGACTCCCTGCGTCTTCTTCATCGCGCTCGTGGCGTGTCCAATGGGGATCGAGTATTCGGGAAACGTAATCAGCGAGCCGTAGTCCTGTCCACCGCCTGCGGTGAAACCAGTCATGTACATGTACGTGCAATTGTTCTTCACCAGCAAATAGTTCGCGATCACCCAGAGGCGCGCTGACTGCGGAATGTCCGTCGTAAGCTCTGACTCTTCGCCGTTGGTCATGTAGCAGATTCCCTTGCTCTGGACGTACTGCAGCACGGCCATGATCTGCTCCCATTGCATTGGAGGAGGAACATTCGGCGGAGTTCCATAGTTGGTGAAGCCGCGCTCGTCGAAGAGAAGATCGGTTGTCCTCATGAGTTGCAAGTTCACCCGCTCCGAATAGCCGAACTCATACGACACATTCACTTGCATGGTTGCTGTCTTGGAGTAGTTATGAACGTGCCTGTAAGTGGCGAATTCCCACGCCAGTTCGTCACGCTGATAAGCAGGATCCGTCGATTGTCCGCTGTATTGCTGCACCCAACTTCCGGAAAGATCGTAATGGCCGCAGCGTCCCCAGTTGCTGCTGGCCGACATGGTGTCGACAGCAATTCCCCCGTAACCCAGCGCTAAGGGAGCATCCACCCAATTCGCCCACTGGTAAGCGCGCACTGCGGGATTGGCAAAGTCGATCGGCGCAAGATCCCTCGATCCAAACTCAAAGGCGAGAGTCTTCCGGTCGCAAAGATATTCGAGCCAATCCGGATGATGCTGCTGATACCAGGCAACGCCGTGGGTGAAGTTGTCGACCGAGTACGGGATGTAGACCGTGTTGTACACGCCAGCGGGCTCATTCGGATAATCGGAGGCCCAAACCATATCGACAACGCCGGATTCGTCGTTGATGTCGGGGACGTTGTAGTTAAAGACCATCTCGAGGTGAATGTTGTTCGCCGTATCGGGGAAGTATTGGGTACGAGCCTTGAGAAAAGACTCCTGTGCCTGGGAGATCGCGAAGCCGTAGAGAAGGGTCAGCAGCACGTGGAACACCGATCGGAACATGAGGTACCTCCGCAAGGAAACGAACGCAATCGTAAACAAACGAATTAGCGTGAATGCAATATACGCCGCACCCCTCTCCGGCTGCAATCGGTTCGTTACGAACGCGTCGCCGCGCCAGGACGGTCGTCTGTGTCATCATGGCTGCTATGAAGTGGCGATCCCTTGAAGAAGCCAGTCCGGGTCTGGACAGGCGTCCTTTGCGCGAAATCTTTGCTGAGCGCAAGGAACTCATTGCCGAATACGTTCCTGCTGAGACACAGGCCATTCACGCGAAGGCCGTCGCGGAACTCAAGGCTAAGCATCTTGCGTCGAACATTCTGGCAGTCGGAGCGAAAGCGCCTGCCTTCGATCTCCTCGACCACCACGGAAAGCCTGTTTCTACTTCCGACCTGCTCGCCAAGGGAAGACTCGTGCTCTGTTTCATCCGCGGACGATGGTGCCCGTTTTGTGTAGGACAGATGGAAGCGATGAACCTTGCTATGCCGCAGATCGAGCGGGCTGGCGCGACATTCGTCGCCATTTCTCCGCAGACGGTGAAGCAGGCGTTCTTCATGCACGATCAGCACAAGCTGCGCTTTCCGCTGCTCTCCGATGCAGGCAACAGAGTAGCGCGGCAGTTTGGATTGATTTATCGCGTTCCCCAGTTGCAGGAAGCGGTGTATCGGCGAGCATTCGTCAACCTGCCCTTCACTAACGGGGACGAAAGCTGGGAGCTGCCGATTCCCGCGACCTACATCATCGATCGTGACGGAACGATCCTGTATGCTGCGGGGAACGAAGACTACACCGAGCGTCCAGAACCAGCCGACATCGTGCTTGCACTCAAGGGCTAAAGCCCAATTCTCTGAGAGCCTTAACGGCACGGCTGAAGCCGTGCCCTTCCACGAACCCTCTTTCGCGAACCTCCTCCACGAACCCTTTACGCAAACGCGCGTAAACGCTACTCAGAATCGAGCCACGAAGCGCAGCTTTCGGTACACTGAATACTCATGCACTACATCTATGGCATCAACTCGGTGACCGAAGCGCTGAAGGCGCGTGGGCGTGCGTTTGAGTGGGTTGGAATGGCGAAGGAACGACACGACATCCGCCTGCAGCGGCTGATTGAAGATTGCCGGCGACTCGGCGTAAACGTGCGCTTTCTGGAGCGCACCGAACTCGACAAACTGGCCGGCAATGCCGCGCATCAAGGCGTCGTCGCAGTGACGTCTGCTAAGCAATACAACGATCTCGAAGATGTGATCAACGCGAAGCGCGCGGAATATTCGCTCGTGGTTGTGCTCGATGGAGTAGAAGATCCGCACAACCTCGGAGCAATTCTGCGCACGGCCGATGCAGCGGGCGCGAATGGCATCGTGATTCCGGAACGGCGCGCGGCAAGCGTTACAGGCACGGTCACAAAGGTGTCCGCTGGCGCAAGCGAGCATATGCCCATCGCCAAGGTGACGAACATCGCGCGCAGCATCGAAGACCTGAAAGCGCACAACGTCTGGACCGTTGGGCTCGACGAACGTGGCAAACAGTCTTACTACGAAATGGACTACAACATGGATTGTGCGTTGGTTCTGGGTGGAGAAGGCAAGGGCCTGCACGATCTGGTGAAGCGGAAGTGTGACTTCCTGGTTTCGATTCCGATGCTGGGCAAGGTTCCGTCGCTGAATGTTTCTGTGGCTGCAGCAGCTGTGTTGTTTGAAATCGTGCGACAGCGGCGCGCGAAGCAGGTTTCCGCGGAAGCAAAATGAAGTTCTCCGCAACGAAGTCACTCTATAAGAGCCTGGGTTTTCTCGGTGTCCTCTGTGCCTCTGTGGTGAATGCCTTTGCGCTCGACCGTGAGGCATTCTGCTTCGCCAACTACGACCTGACTGTTCAGATCGATTCCGAACAACATCGTCTCGGAGTTCGCGGCAAAGTTACGCTGCGGAACGACGCGCCGACTCCACAGAAGATCGCGGTGTTACAGATCTCGTCGTCGCTTGATTGGCGATCTGTGAAGGCAGGCGACAAAGCCGTGCAGTTCGTCTCGCAGCCTTATACGTCTGACATCGATCACACGGGTTCGCTTTCAGAGGCGATCGTCACGTTGCCCCAAGCGATCGCCCCGAACGGAACTATCGAACTGGAGATTGCGTACGAAGGCGTGATCCTTCTCGATGCGACCAGGCTGACGCGAATCGGAACGCCGGAGGAAGCGGCGAACAGCACCGACTGGGACCAGATCGCCCCTGATTTCTCAGCAGTGCGAGGAGTGGGCAACGTCGCATGGTATCCGATTGCGACCGAGGTTGCGAATTTGTCCGAGGACGACAGCTTGTTTGAGGTTCTGAACCGGTGGAAGGACCGCGAGTCCCCTGCCAAAATGCACGTACATTTTCGCGTGTCCAGAGACGATGGAGAAGCACAAGAACTCCTCATCAATGAAACCTCCTGCAAAGTCATGTATGAGCAAATCGGGCGATCTTCTCTCTACAATGCAGACTGCGCATATGCCCCGCTCGGTCGGATCGCGCCTCTCTTTGTGATGGCTAACTATCACCTGGTGGAGCGGCCGAGTGTAGTGGTTCATTACCTTCGCGGTCATGACACGTCCGCGATCGCCTACGCCGACGCTGCGGACAAAGCCCTGCCATTGATCACAGACTGGTTTGGGAAGCCCCGGGAAAGAGCTCAAACGGCTGACCTCGCGGATCCAAACGGCGCAATCTTCGAGAGTGGAGCTTTCTTCCTGACTCCTCTAGCCAGCCTCGATACCAAGGTGCCTGTGCTCGCTCCAGCACATCAGTTGACGCACCTGGCGGTTCACTCATTTCGTCCGTGGATCGAAGAAGGGCTGGCTCACTTTGCTCAGGCTCTCTATCTCGAAGGCGAGAAAGGACGCAAGGCCGCGCTCGAATACATGGGACTGCACCGGTCTGCATTGACCGAAATCGAAGCGTCAACGACCGCTCCCCGATCTGAAGATGAGGCGAACCGCTCGCTGGTGAATACGACCAGCGAGGAACTGTATCGCAGCAAAGCGATGTGTGTGTGGTGGATGTTGCGCGACATGGTCGGTGATGCTGCACTTAAGAAAGCTCTGGCGAACTACCATCCGGAGCAGGACAAGGAACCCTCGTATATGCCACGGTTGATCGCGGCACAAACGCAGCGTGACCTGGAGTGGTTTTTCGATGATTGGGTGTATCGCGACCGCGGATTGCCGGACTTCAAGGTCGAGTCCGCGTTCTCGCGTAAGACGATGACCGGATCGTACATGCTCACGATCACTCTGGATAATCTAGGGACCGCCTCGGCTGAAGTTCCTGTCATCGTCAAGTTTCAAGGTGGAGAGATGATGAAACGGCTGGAGGTCCACGCTAAGAACAAGGCGGTGATTCGCATTGAGACTCCTTCGGCGCCGCAGGAGATCGTCGTCAACGACGGGAGCGTGCCTGAGAGTGACACGACGAACAATACATTCAAGATAGAGGCGGTAGATAAATAGGATTCACCACAGGGGACACAGAGGAACACTGGGACCGCGAAAGCGGACTGAGCTTGGCTGCCGGCCTTAACGTCTTCAACATTCTTGGGAATGTCCACGTACCTGCCGGCCTCCGTGGTAGCTTGATTTGTCGGTAAGGGGAGGAAATGTTTGGCCTACATTCAATTTCTGGGAGCTGCGGGAACTGTCACTGGCTCGAAACACCTGATCAATACTGGAGATGCTTCCGGTAAGAGCGGATACCAAGTCCTCGTCGATTGCGGGATTTTTCAGGGGCCGAAGGAATGGCGTGAACGCAACTGGCACAACATGCCGGTTCCCGCCAACGCGATCGATGCGGTCATTCTGACCCATGCACACCTCGATCATTGCGGGTGGATTCCGCGGCTGGTGAAAAGCGGGTTTCGCGGGCCAATTTTCGCTACGGCTCCGACGATTGATTTGTGCGGAATCGTCCTTCCCGACTCGGGCCATCTGCAGGAAGAAGACGCCCGCTTCTACAACAAGATGAAGAAGTCGAAACATGATCCGGCGTTACCGCTGTACACGTTCGAGGAGGCACAGAATTCGCTGCAATATTTCAAGCCGGTGCAGGTTGGTCAGGAGACTCGCCTCTCACCGGAGCTAACCTTCCGATTCGTGCGTGCCGCGCACATTCTTGGATCGTGCATGGTGGAGATATCGCTGGGTGGGAACGGGCAGACGCGGCGTTTGCTGTTTACGGGCGACGTTGGACGCGTGCGTGATCAAAAGATTGCTCCAGGGAAGGTTGTGCATTCCGGACCGCAGGAAGGCGAGAGCGCAGACCTCGTGGTGCTGGAATCGACTTATGGAAATCGTACGCATCCGAAGGAAGATCCATTGCCGGAACTGGCGTCACTGATTACGGCAACTGCCAACCGAGGCGGTAGCGTGGTGGTTCCGGCGTTTGCGATTGAACGCACGCAGAAATTTGTTTTCATCCTCAAGCATCTGATGGAGTCGGGACAGATTCCGCGTATGCCGGTTTTTTGCGACAGCCCGATGGCTATCAAGGCGGTTGAGGTCTTCCTGAAGCACGACGAAGAGTACAGCGACGAGACGCGGGAAATGATCCGAAAGTATGGCTCGCCGCTGCAGTGGCCGGGATTCACGTTTGCGTCAACCCCGGAGGAATCGAAGCGGATCAACGCTGCCGTCATGCCTTCGGTGATCATTTCTTCCAGCGGCATGGTGACCGGCGGACGCATCTTGCATCATCTTGTGCAGCGGCTGCCGGATCCAAGGAATCTAGTGCTGTTTATCGGGTTTCAGGCGCCGGGGACGCGTGGGTTCACCATCAAGAACAAGAGTGATGAAGTAAAGATCTTTGGGGATTTCGTTCCCATTCGCGCTCAGGTTGTTGCGCTGGAGCAGTTCAGCGATCACGCGGACCCGCCGGAGTTGCTGCAGTGGCTGCGCACTTTTCGGAATCAGCCGGCGACGACCTATCTGGTGCACGGGGAACCGGACGCTTCGGGGAAGTTGCGCGATTTGATGCAGAAGGAGTTGGGTTGGAACGTGCAGCTAGCGGAGTATTTGGAGAAGGTGGAAGTCCGGTAAGGTAGGCGCAGAAAACAACTTAACCACAGAGGACACAGGAAGGGCGATCTGCTTATCTTGACGTGAAGGCTGCGAGAGCTGTCAGCTTTCCGGCGGCTGCCCCAGAGTCGATCGACTTGATCGCGAGCGGGAGTGCGTCGGCGATATGGTCGGCTCGGCCGGCAGCGACCAGCGCGGCACCGGCGTTAAGAACCACAACGTGTCGGCGCGGCGACTTTTCTCCACTGAGGACAGCACGGATGATCGCAGCATTTTCGATGGCATCGCCGCCAGCGATATCCTGCAACGTGGCGCGAGTCATGCCGAACTCTTCCGGTTCTACTTCGTAGGATCGGACTGATCCGTCGCGGGCTTCGGCCACTCGGGTTGTTCCCGTGATCGTGATTTCGTCGAGGCCATCGTGCCCGTGCACCACGAGCGCGCGATGCAGGCCCAGCATGCTCAGGGCCTCGGCGAGCTTTTCAACCAGATCGAGTGAGTACACTCCTACGACCTGACCGCTCGCGCGTGCCGGATTGGTCAGCGGGCCCAGCAGGTTGAACATGGTGCGCATGCGCAATTCGCGGCGCACGCCTTGCACCTGCTTCATCGCGGGATGCAGATTAGGAGCATAAAGGAAGCAGATGCCGACTTCGCGCAAGCATTGAGCGGCGCGCTCGGGCGAGAGTTGAATGTTCACACCCAGGGCTTCGACGACGTCAGCCGAACCGCACTTGGAACTGATACTGCGATTGCCGTGCTTGGCGACGCGGACACCCGCTCCGGCGGTCACGAGTGCGGTCGCAGTGGAGATGTTGAAAGTGCCGCTGGCGTCGCCGCCGGTGCCGCTGGTATCGACCAGAGAATTCTCGCCTGGAACTTCCAAGAGCGCGTCGCGCCCCGTACCGGTTACGGCGATAGCTTCCGCACTGGCACGCTCGATGGGCAAAGGCGCGGCAGCGGCACGGATCGCTTCGGCGAAGCCCACAATCTCCTCCACGGTTTCACCCTTCATGCGCAAGGCGATGAGCAGGGCCGCAATTTGAGCGTCGGTACACTTGCCGGTCAGGACTTCAGACATCACTTCACGAGCCTCGCTGCGATCGAGGGATTGGCTCTGGTTCGCGATGCGATGGAGGGCGTCGAGGATCATGCTCGCAGAATTGTAAGGCATCGGCGTTGGAAGAACCCATATCGAAAATCCAGCGGCGTTTCACCACCGGGGACAAATCGGACACGAAGGAATGTTCTCAATCCCAGAATGTGCGCACAAAACAAATCACGCGGGAGATGAGATGCCCAGCGCCGGCAACCAGTGAAAACTAGGGCTCGACGGTCGCCACGTCGTGCAAAGGCTTCATAAAATAATCGCGCCAGTCTTCCGGAAGGGCGGGGGTTGCTATCGCCTTGTCCAGCAAGTCACGGTTGTATTTCTCTTCGACAAATAGCCGGTTCATTTCTGCGATGGTGATAGCTTGAGGTTCTCGAGACAGGAATTCAAATGTGTTTCCGGCAGAGACCGTGCCTTCCCGCTCCACGGAAAAGTAAAAGCCGCTGCGGGCACTGCGCAAGAAACGCGCGAGAATGTCATTTCGGTCAAACTTCGCTGCCAGCTTGTAGCAGGGTATGCGTGGCTGCCGGACCATGATTTCCGCTGTGCCGATTTGCAGGCGATCGCCAATGTGAAGCTCATGTTCCATCAGGCCTTCCGTGGTGAAGTTCTCGCCGAACATCCCCCAAGGCAGCTGCGTTCCGGGCAACTCCCTGCGCCAGAACTCGTAGTGTTCGGAGGGATAGGCGTAAACCGCCTTGAATTGACCGCCATGAACCGTGAGATCGGCCTGACGATCGCCGTCGAGATTGAGGGCCCGCAACGGAATCGGGCCCGATACCGGTTGCTTGAAGATGCCGGTATTGATCGTCGCGCCCTGATAGACCACCAATCGCGGTCGCGCGACGTTGAGTGATATCAGCTTCACAATCGGAATCCTCCTGGAGATTCAGCCGATTATCTTACTTCTTAATTTTGATTTCGAAGCGGAGGGAAAGTCGCAGAGTTTGTTCGGACTGGCAGTCCCGACATGGGACTCAATTGAATTAAAATTCCCGCGAGGTTTGCTCTAACGCGAGGGCGTTCTATAGAATTGCAAGTTTGCTGCCCGCAGTGCGTCGCCGCAAGCAGGGTCCTTCCGAATTCTTAATTGACGAGTCGTCCTTATGAAAATCCATGAGTATCAGGCAAAAGCAATTCTTAAGAAGTACGGTGTAAGTGTGCCGCGTGGGGCGATGGCCGCCTCGCAAGACGAGGCCGAGGCCGCCGCCAAAGAGCTGTTCAACTCGGGCGCGACCGGAGTGGTGGTGAAGGCGCAAATCCACGCCGGCGGACGTGGCAAGGGCGGAGGTGTGAAGATAGGCAAGTCGGTGAACGAGGCCGGAGAACTCGCCTCCAAAATGCTGGGCATGAAGCTGGTGACGCATCAGACGGGGCCGGAGGGCCGCATCGTGCGGCGGTTGCTGATCGAGGAGACTCTACCGATCGAGAAAGAACTCTACCTGGGGATTCTGGTGGACCGCGCGGAGGGTAAGCCGGTTTTCATGGCGTCGGCCGCGGGTGGGATGGAGATCGAGCAAGTCGCGGCGGAGAATCCAGATGCGATTTTGAAGCAGCACATCGATCCGGGGATGGGGTTGGAGGCCTTTCAGGCGCGGAAGATTGCGTTCAGGCTTGGACTGAACGCCAAGCAGATCAATCCTGCGGTGGGATTCCTGACCAGCCTGTATAAGGCGTTCCTCGACACGGATGCTTCGCTGCTCGAGATCAATCCTTTTATTACGACGACGGATGGGCGGCTGTTCGCGCTCGACGCGAAGATCAACTTCGACGATAACGCGCTGTTTCGGCACGCCGATCTGCGGGAGTTGCGCGACATTACGGAAGAAGATCCGCTGGAAGTGGAGGCGTCGAAGTACAGCCTCAACTACATCAAGCTCGATGGCAGTGTCGGGTGCATGGTGAACGGCGCCGGGCTGGCGATGGCGACGATGGACATCATCAAGTATGCGGGCGGCATGCCGGCGAACTTCCTGGATGTGGGCGGCGGGGCAAGTTCCGAGCAGGTGGCGCACGCATTCGAAATTCTGTTGAGTGATAAGAATGTGAAGGCCGTGCTGATTAATATTTTCGGCGGGATTCTTCGTGTGGACACGCTCGCTACGGGCGTGGTGGAAGCGGCTCGCAAGACGAATATCAAGCTGCCGATTGTGTTGCGGCTGGAGGGAACGAACGTCGATGAAGGGAAGAAGATCCTGATGAATTCGGGGTTCAACTTCATGGTTACAGATACGATGAAGGACGCTGCCGACAAAGTTGTCGCGGCGGCTCGAGGGACTTTGGGCGTTACCGAATGGCGATAGGGTCTGTGCCCTAGGGCTCTCACCACTGGGGGCACTGAGGAACACAGTGGCAACACGTCATCTGAGTGCGGATAAGAATCACGGTTGCGAGGTGTTTTTCATATGGCAATTTTAGTGAATAAGGATACGCGGGTCGTGGTGCAGGGACTTACTGGGCGCGAAGGCACGTTTCATGCGAAGGCAAGCCAGGCGTACGGCACACAGATTGTTGGTGGCGTGACTCCGGGCAAGGGTGGAACCACGCATGAGGGCTGGCCGATTTTTAATACCGTGCGCGAGGCGGCAGACAAGACCGGGGCGAATGCCACGGTGATTTTTGTGCCTCCGCCGTTCGCGGCGGACGCCATCATGGAAGCGGCCGATGCTGAGATTGATTTGATCGTGTGCATCACTGAGGGGATCCCGACGCTGGATATGGTGAAGGCGTGGGAATTTCTGCAGGACCGAAAGTCGCGACTGATTGGGCCGAACTGCCCGGGAATTATTTCACCGGGCAAGTGCAAGATCGGCATCATGCCGGCTTCGATTCACAAAGAGGGATCGATTGGCATTGTTTCCCGCTCGGGCACGCTTACCTATGAAGCGGTGCATCAGCTGACGCAGCGCGGGATTGGGCAGTCGACCGCGATTGGGATTGGCGGCGATCCGATTATTGGCACGAATTTCATCGATGCGCTGGACCTGTTCAACCGTGATCCGGAGACGGAAGCCGTAATCATGATCGGGGAGATTGGCGGGAACGCCGAAGAGACGGCTGCGGAGTTTGTGAAGGCGCACATGAAGAAGCCGGTGGTGGGATTTATTGCCGGACAAACAGCGCCTCCGGGACGGCGGATGGGACACGCGGGGGCGATCATTTCTGGCGGCAAGGGCACGGCCGCGGAAAAGATGAAAGCGCTGGAGGGTTGCGGGATCCGGGTGGCGAAGTCTCCGGCGGCGATCGGCGAGACCCTGGCGGCCGCGCTGGGCGTGAACGTCTAAAAGCAGTGGCCAGTGTTCAGTTGTCAGGAATCGTCGTCAAATCATAGCCAAGGAACAACGACCGAACTTATGAAAACTCTGCAACGCACATTCACCATCGTCAAACCCGATGCCGTCCGCAAGAATGCAGTCGGCGACATCATTGAGCAGTTCGAGAAGAATGGATTCCGCATCCTCGCCATGAAGATGCTGGAAATCTCGAAGCACCAGGCCGAGCAGTTTTATGCTGTGCATGCCGCGCGGCCATTCTTCAACACTCTGACCGACTTCATGTCGAGTGGACCGATCGTTGTGCTGGCGCTGGAGAAGGAAAATGCCATCGCCGATCTGCGAAAGTTGATGGGGGCCACCAATCCCGCGCAGGCCGAGGATGGGACGATCCGTAAGAAGTGGGCGACTAACATTGAGCACAATGCGATTCACGGGTCGGACGCGGAAGATACAGCTCGGTTTGAGTTGAGCTTTTTCTTTGCGGGGTACGAATTGGCGAAATAAGTACTCGGTACTCAGTACTCAGTACTCGGTTGTTCGAGCGCTGGGTTTAACTGGGTACTGAGTACCAGGACTGAGTACTCATCATGCCCGTTGTTCAGATCACGATGCTGCAGGGCCGCACCGCCGATCAGAAGCGCAAAATCGCGAAGCGGATTACGGACGCTCTGGTGGAAGAAGCCGGAGCGCGGCGGGAAGCTATTGTCGTGGCGTTCAACGAGGTCTCGAAAGAGAGCTATGCCTCGGGCGGCGAGTTGATGATCGATAAGGTGAAGTCGTAATCGCGCTGACGGCTGCGCGCCTTCCACGGCAAACGCGGGCGGGGGCCGCGCCACATTTCTTCTTTCAACTAGCCTAGCGGTTCAAAGAGGTGGCCTTCCACGCGGTCGGCGATCTTGGGGAGATCTTTGCGGGCGTGTTGCAGAAAATGGGGAGCGACTCGGTGAGCTTCGAGCGCGGCGTCGTCTTTGTATTGCTCGTAGATAAAGAAGCGACGTGGCTCCGTCTTGTGCCGATGCACCTGGTACATCGAACAGCCGGGCTCTTTGCGGGACTGCTCCGTCAGTTTTTCAAACAACGCGGCAACTTCGGCTTCGTGCCCAGTTTTTGCCATCCAGGTAACCGCCAACACCACCATCGTTTCGCTCCTTACCCGCTTTCCGGTCAGCCGGGGAAAACATTCTAGGCTTTCTTCGCAGCGGTCTTCAACTCCTTAACGAAATCATTAACGAGGATGGTGTGGTTTCGGTCGGGTCCGGTGGAGATCATACCTACCTTTGCGCCAGCTTCCTTCTCGATGAACGCGAGATATTCGCGTGCCGCTTTTGGCAATTTGTCGTACCCGGTAATGCCCTCGGTCGAAGCCTGCCAGCCTGGAAGGTTCTTGTAAACGCACTCGATCTTGTCATATCCGCTCGCCTGGGCAGGCGCGTCGGAGGTGGTTTTCCCGTCGATCTTGTAAGCAACGCACACTGGAATTTCTGCGAGTTCATCCAACACGTCGAGCTTGGTGATGACCAGCCACGAGGTACCGTTGATCATGCCTGAGTAACGCAGAAGCGGAAGGTCGAGCCATCCAGTACGACGAGGGCGCCCGGTCACTGCGCCGTATTCGTTGCCGCGCTTGCGCAGGTTATCGCCGATCTCGCCTTTGTCTTCGCTGGGGAATGGCCCTTCGCCGACACGCGTGCAGTACGCCTTGGAGATTCCGATGACCGAGTTGATGGCATTGGGGGCGACACCGGTGCCAATGACCGCACCGCCGGAAGTGGCGCTGGAAGAAGTCACGAAGGGATAGGTTCCGTGGTCGATGTCGAGCATCGTCCCCTGCGCGCCTTCGAACAGAATCGATTCGCCGTGGTTGAGCGCCTCGTTTAGCAGGACGGCTGTGTCGCAGACAAATGGAGCGATCTTCTCGGCTGCTTGCGCATATTCCGTATACATCTTGTCGGCATCGAGCGGTTCGGAGTTGAAGAGAGCGTGCGCAATCATGTTTTTCTCGCGCACGGCGTTCTCGATGTGCTTCTTGAGAAGTTGCAGATCCAGCAGATCGGCAACGCGCAGGCCGCGGCGGCCCATTTTGTCTTCGTAGGCTGGACCAATGCCGCGTGAGGTGGTGCCGATCTTGACCCGTCCCGGAGCATTTTCAGCCGCGAGTTCAATCATGCGGTGGTAGGGAAGGATTACGTGGGCGCGGTTCGAAACAAAGAGGTGACCGTCGATTTTCACCCCAGCCTCGCGCAAGGCACCGGCCTCTTTCAAGAACGCGATCGGATCGAGGACGACACCATTGCCGATGACGCTGCGACAACCGGGGCGCAGCACGCCGCAGGGGACGAGTTGGAGAATAAACTTCTTGCCGTTGATGATGACGGTGTGGCCGGCGTTGTGTCCGCCAGCGTAACGGGCTACAACCGTGAAGTTTTCCGAGAGTACGTCGACGATCTTGCCTTTGCCTTCATCGCCCCACTGGGCGCCAACAATCACCGCGGTTTTACCTTTTTTCAATTCCAACTCCGTCAGGGAAATTTCGCGCAGGCAGATGACTGCGCTGCACCCGGGGTCGCACACTCCATGCCCGCAGGGATGCCTTCAAAAAAATTACTGGGATCAGGGCGGAGAAGACGTGTACGGAATATTTTATCGTGTCTACAAGGTGAATAGCAACGCGCCGATGAAAGAAGAAAAAGCTTAAAACCACGAAGGACACGAAGTATCACGAAGGCTGCTCGGGTAAGATTGGAGGCAGGAATGATTCGTCGAGGAGGGTTCTGTGAGGAAGGTGTTTCACTTCGACGCTCCGCGTGACAAATATCAGTGTGACGCGGCCATCCTGTGGTGCTTCGACAACCGTTTCGAGCTGGGGTTCCGGAAATTTCTGAAGCGCATCGGGGTGAATTATTCCGATCCCATCAAGATCGCGGGAGGCGCCAAGTGTATGGCGTCTCCGGAGCATGAATCGGATCGCGAATTCGTGCTGGAGCAGATTCGTAAGTCCATTCGGCTGCACGGGACGCGACGGGTGATCCTGATGGTGCACTCTGATTGCGGTGCCTATGGTGGATTGGCTGGAGGTTTTCGGGGAGACGCCGCGGCGGAGGCTGCCCATCATGAGCGCGAGTTGCAGCGCGCCGGCGCGAACCTGCGGGCCGCGATTCCCGGGATTGACGTACAGGGATTCTTCGCCGACTTTGACGGAATCTGGGAGGCGGAGGTGGGCGCGCCGGCCGCGCCCGAAATGGCAGTGGTAGCCTGATGCCCAAATTCGAAAAACATATCTTCGTTTGCGGAAACCAGCGCCCGGCGGGACATCCCCGTGGCTGTTGCGATCCTACGGCGCAGGCAAAGTTGCAGAAGCTTTTCAAGCAAAAGCTGGCCGAGCACGGACTGAAGGGCAGAGTGCGGGCCAACCAATCCGGCTGCCTCGACCAGTGCGAACACGGTCCTAATATCGTGGTCTACCCCGAAGCGATCTGGTACGGACACGTTACCGAGGCCGACGTCGATGAGATTGTCGAGTCGCATATCATCGGTGGCCAGCCGGTGGAGCGGCTGCGGCTGGCGGACTCCTGCCTGAACACGCAGACCTGCGAACACCGCAAGCCAAAAGCGTAGAGCTGGAAGATAGTCGAGAAGAGGACAGGTGCGAGGGTGGTAGGCGCGGCAGGAATCGAACCTGCAACCGCCGGATTAGAAAAACTGTGAGCCGTTGTGGGGAGGGTTGAGTTTTCAATCCTTTCCACAACTTAGCTTCGACGCGCTGGGCAATCGGTGAGGTTCGGTGAGGGTCTGTTTGGGCCCGACAGACATAGTTTAAGCATAGGCACAGTTCTAGAGCGGCACTACTCGGCGGTCTCGGGTTTGGGCCACCTAAGAACAACGCCCTCTCGCTTTCGCTGCGGAGTGCCGTACATCAGGTCTTGGAATTCGGCCTCTTCTTTGGGGTCCAATTCCCGATACTCGCCATTCTCGACCGCGATCACGAAAGCTCCAGCACAACCCGACGCAGTACAGGCGACCGCAGAGGCCATCGTGAAGTGTTGGTGATCGCACCCTAACAAACAGCCAGAGTCAGTCCACGCTGCGAAATACCAAAGAGAAGCCATATCCGCTCCGTCTCAATTCGATACAGAGTTACGCCTCAATGACCTCAAGTCGGTCTACCACGGCGAGACCGGCGTACGCATGCTGCGGGAACTAGCCCGAAGTTATCTGAAATCCGCGCAAGAACGCGCTCCTCAAACAGGGCAACAAAAGCGACAAGATCGATGCTCGCCAACTCGCCGATCACACGATCAAGTGGGCCACATGCGGCTTGAGCAAATCGTACAGCCATGCCGCCCAGGTTCCTTCTTCGAAGGTTAGCGACAGCGTTCCACGCAGGCCC
>Ga0207693_10000444_pt1 | contig 37880 bp, 23 predicted proteins | sample LARL81metaG_FD_184347 | JGI IMG/M metagenome (GOLD analysis project Ga0207693, IMG submission 184347) | Corn, switchgrass and miscanthus rhizosphere microbial communities from Kellogg Biological Station, Michigan, USA - LAR L8-1 metaG... | ecosystem: Host-associated > Plants > Roots >... | reverse complement strand
CTCGCTGAAGCACCCCCGCAGGGACCTGGCCGGGCAGCTGAACCCAGGCGGCGGCTTGACCGACACGTCTCCTCGCTGCAGCAGGACAGCGCCGCTGGCCGACGGTGCGTCAGCCCCGGCGCCGGCCTCGCCCTGGCTGGAGCTGGCCCGCGCGGAAGCACTGGCCTGGGTGGCGGTACTGGCCCGCGTGGGAGCAGGTGACGACGTGCTGAAGGTCCCGGCGCAGCCCGCGAGCGCGGCGAGCAGCGTGAGCAGCGCCGCGACGACAAGCACGGAGCGTCCCGCTGAACGCGGCGCTATCCAGTTACGCTCCCGGACCGGCGAGCCCCCCAACCAACGCATGAGCCAACTATCGGCGCTGTCCGCGCCGACGGGAATCCCGTTGGCCAAACGGTTACCAGGGGACACGCCGAGCCGTTCCCGCGGGCCGCCGGAAACCGCTACTTGTGCTCCGCCCGCAGCCGGTCGAGCAGCTGGACGCAAGCATGCACCGTGCTCGTATGCGGGACGTCGACGCCCAGGCGCGCGGCGAGTTCCACGATCGCCCCGGTCATGCAGTCGAGCTCGAGCCGCTTGCCTGCCTCCAGGTCCTGCAGCATCGATGTCTTGTGGTCGCCGACCTCGATCCCAGCCTCGAGGCGCCGGTCCAGCGACACCGGGAAGGTGACGCCGAGGCGAGCCGCCACCGCGGCGGACTCCGCGAACAGGGCGCGCAGCAGGTCGTGCATGGCCGGGAGCGTGCCGAGCTGGCCGAGCGTGGCCCCGGTCAGCGCCGTGATCGGGTTGAAGGCGACGTTGCCCACGAGCTTGAGCCAGATCTGATCGCGCAGCCTGGGGTCGACGGGTGCCCGCAGGCCGCCGGCGGCGAAGGCACGGGAGATCTCCCGGACCCGCGGCGAGTCCGACCCGTCCGGCTCGCCGATCGAGAACCGGGTGCCCTCGACGTGCCTGATGACGCCGGGCTCGACGATCTCGGTGGAGCAGTACACGACGCAGCCGATGTTGCAGTCGGGGCTGATCGAGGCCGCAATCACCCCGCCGGGATCGACGCTCTCCAGGCTGGTAAGGCCGACGGCGCCCGCGGTCGGCGGCAGGGACTGGAAGTACCACCAGGGAATGCCGTTCTGGGCCCAGATGGCCGCGGCGCCCGGGGCCAGCAGGCGGCCGAGCTGCGGCGCGATCGCGGGCAGGCTGTAGGCCTTGAGCGCGACGAAGACCACATCGGCGTCCGCGACCGCGGCGATGTCACCGGTCACCTCCGGGCGGGCGCAGAAGTCACCGCGCGGCGACTGGACCCGCACGCCGTGCTCGGCCATCGCCGCCAGGTGCGCGCCCCTGGCGATCAGCGTGACGTCGGCGCCGCCGCGGGTCAGGGCGGCACCCACATACGCGCCGATCGCCCCGGCGCCGAGCACCGCGAACTTCATGCGCCGGCCCGGCGCTGCGCGACGAACTCCCCGACCCGGCGCCGCTGGACCTTGCCCGTGGGCGTGCGCGGGATCTCCTCGAGCATGTCGATCTGGGCAGGCACCTTGAAGGCCGCGAGCTGCCCGCGGCAGTGCTCGATCAGGTCCCGGGGCTCGACGTCGGCGCGGAGCGTCACCGCCGCTCCGACGAGCTCCCCGTACTTGGCGTCCGGCACGCCGAAGCAGACCGCATCGCGCACCGCCGGATGCGAGGCGAGCACCTGCTCGATCTCCGCCGGGGCGATGTTCTCGCCGCCGCGGATGATCATCTCCTTGATCCGTCCTTCGAGGTAGAGGTACCCGTCACGCAGCACGCCGCGGTCGCCGGTGCGGAACCAGCCGCCGAAGAACGCCTCGGCGGTGGCGGCCGGGTTGCTCACGTATCCCGACATCACCCCCGGCCCGCGGATCACGACCTCGCCGGCGCGGCCGGCCGGCAGCGGCGTGCCCGCCTGGTCCACGATGCGAACCTCGGTGCCGGTCGGCACCCCGACCGAGGTCGGGACCCTGGCCGCCGGCGGCAGCGGGTTGGACGTCATCTGATGGCTGGCCTCGGTCATCCCGTAGGCCTCGAGCATCGGCGCCTGGTAAGTCTGCTCGGCCCGTTCCAGGAGCGCGGGCGCCAGCGCGGAACTGCACGACCGGACGAACCGCAGCGTGCCGGGCGGGCCGCCGTCGCCGACCCGGTCCAGGATCATCTGGTGCAGCGTCGGGCCCGCTGACAGCCAGGTCGCACCGTGCTCGCGGGCCTGCGGCCAGAACCGCTGCGGCGTGAACCGGCGCGGGGCGATGACGGCGCCGCCCGCGCCCAGCGCCGCGAACGTGGAGGCCACGAGGCCGTGAATGTGGAACAGCGGCATCACGCAGAACGACACATCCGCCTGGCCCAGCCGGTAGTGCGCGGCGATCGTGCGGGCCGAGGCCATGAGGTTGCGCTGCCGCAGCGGGACCTGCTTAGGCCGGCTCGTCGTCCCGCTCGTGTGCAAGATGAGCGCGACGTCCTCGGCGCTGCCCGGCTCGAACGCGCGCTTGACCGTGGCGGCCTGACCGTCCGTCAGCAGGTCGGGGGGCCCGTCGGCGGCCGGCCGCACGCCGATCACGGTGATCCCGGCGGTGGCGGCCGCGGCGGTGGCGGCGGCCGAGCCGCTGGCCGGGATCAGCATCAGCCGGGGGGCGATGTCGGTCAGGAAGAACTCGTACTCGGTCGCGGTGTAGGCGGGGTTCAGCGGGGCGGCCGCGGCCCCGAGCGCGGTCACGGCGAGCAGCAGCAAGACGACGTCCGGGCCATTAGGCAGCGCGAGAGCAACCCGGTCTCCGCGGCGCACGCCAAGGCCGGCGAGCCGCTGTGCGAGCGCCTCGACCCGCATGGCGACCTGTGTATAGGTGAGCACCTCGCCGCTGTCAGGCACGATGAGCGCCGGATGCCCGGCCTCACCGCCCGCCAGCAGCGCTGCCAGCGACTCGCCCGCCGCCCGGCCGTTCTCCTCCGGCATCGACCGCCTCCTCCTCTCGTACCGCATGAAAATGGTACGACGCCCCGGGATGCCAGCCCTGCGGGGTCAAATTGGCTCCGGTTCGGCCTGGCGAGTTCTGGCCAGGCGGTCGCGGATATAGCCGGCTTCCGGCGTCCGGGGGGTTGTCATGACCGGCGTACTCGCTCAGGTCAGGTGCAGGCCAGCCGGGACCGCAGCCGCTCAAGCTGATCCGGCGTCCCGGCCCAAGCATCGTGTCCTAGCTGCAGCTCGAGATCGGAGAGCGGACGGGGAAAGACGTACCTGGACGCCGGGTTGCTCAGGTTGCGCCGATGGCACAACCACACCGAGAGGATCTCCGGGATGACGGCCGTGGCGGCCCCGGTGCGGCGCAATCCGGTGAGCCACGCGGTGTCGGACGCCCGGACCATCGCCTCATCGAAGGGCACCGCCACGGCAACGGCCGCCCGCGCGCCGATCGAGTTGAAGATGAGGTGCTGCGTGCTCGTGTAGGGACGGACGCGGTTGCGCCGCAGATCCAGGAACCAGCCGGTCCGGGACCCGGCCAGCGTGACCCCACCCGACAGCGCCGCGGCGAGGATGGACAGCTTGCGCGGATGCTGCCAGTCGTCGTCGTCGAACCAGGTGATCAGGTCGCCCCGCGCCGCGCGCAGGGCCAGGTTCCGCTTGCGCGCCACCGTGGTCCCAGGCGCGCAGCTGATCACCCTGACGTCTTCGGACTCGCTGCCCGTCAACGCTTCGCGTGAGCTGTCCACGATGATCAGCTCACGCCGAGGGTGGTCCTGCTTGGCATGGTTCCACAGCAGCCACGGGATGAACTCCGGCCGGTCCTCGGTGACGCACAGCGCACTGACCAACGGCGGCTCAGAGAGCGTGCGCCACGTGCGGTTCTGCATCGATGTCAACCCTAGCTTCGGCTGATTGCTTCAATTAGCCTGACAGGATGGCGACGCTGCTGCACCCGGGTGTCTACGTGCTGGAGGTTCCTTCGGGGACCAGGTCCATCGAAGGTGCCGCCACAAGTACCGCGATCTTCGTGGGGGAGACCGAACGAGGGCCTGCCGGCCCCGTGCGGATCACCAGTCGTTCCGACTACGAGCGCATCTTCGGCGGTTATTTCCGCGTCCGCGACGCCGACAGCCCGCCGGTGGATCCTAGCCGGGTACTCACGGCGTACGCCATCGACGGCTTCTACCAGAACGGCGGGTCCGCGGCCTACGTGCTGCGCGCGATGGACGCGCCGGAGACAGGCCCCGTCACCGCGGCCCGCGGGCCAGTGGAGGCCAGTTCGCCCGGCCTGTGGGGCAATTCGGTGTTCACCGCGTTTCTCAAGGCCGGCGCGGGCGCGGGAGTCGGCCGCTTCCGGATCGCGGTGGTGTACCAGTCGCCCGCGACCGGCGAGCGTGAGCTGGTCGAGGTCTGGGATCGCCTCAGCGTGGACCGGGCCGACGAGAACTTCGTCGGGGACGTCCTGCAGCGGAGCCAGTTCATCCGCTGGCAGGACGACGCGCCGCTGACGGTGCCGGCTCTCGACTCCCTGGGCTCCCCGCCCAGCGACGACCCCGATCGCAATGCGATCATCGACGGTGCCGCGGCGATGACCACTGAGGGCGAGGGCGGCGGCGGCGAGCTCACTCCCGCCGACTACGCGGTCCTGCTGGAACAACTCGCCGGCGTCGACGACGCGGCCATGCTCGTCGCGACCTGCGACGCCCTGCTCAGCGGTGACAGCGCCTACGCGCAGTTCGTTGACGCGTTCATCGGGTACGCCCAGAACCAGCGCCCGCGGCAGGACCTGTTCTTCGTCGGCGACCTCCCCCGGCACACCAGCGGCGGCGATCCGGGGCAGGGGACGAGCGCCGCGCTGACCTCCTTCGCGGAGCTGAACGCCACCAACTTCGCTGGCATCTTCTGGCCGCATCTGGTCATCTCCGATATCGCGGGCCAGGGGCGCAACCCGATGCTCACGATCCCGCCGGCCGGTCATGTCGCCGGGGTCTTCGCCCGGACCGACGGCACTCGCGGGGTCTGGAAGGCCCCGGCCGGCGTCGAGGCCACGCTCAACGGCGCGCTGTCACTCGAACTCGCGCTGAACGACCTGCACAGCGACTCACTCAATCCGGCCGGGGTAAACGCCCTGCGCCAGATCCCGGGTGCGGGCCGGGTGGTCTGGGGATCACGGACGATGCAGCCCAGCTCGGAGTGGCGCTACATCTCGGTCCGGCGCACCGCCATCTTCCTGCGCACGAGCATCTACAACGGCATCCAGTGGGCGGTCTTCGAGCCGAACGACAAGCCGTTGTGGGACAGCCTCCAGGCGACCATCGGCGGGTTCATGGAGACCCAGTTCCGCCGGGGGGCCTTCGCCGGCCAGACCAGCAAGGACGCCTACCTGGTCAAGGTGGACGCCGAGACCACCACGCCCATCGACCAGGCGGCTGGCGTGGTCAACATCCTGGTCGCGTTCGCTCCTCTGCGTCCCGCCGAATTCGTCGTGGTGCAGCTCAGCCAGAAGACGCAACCTGTCGCCTGAGGAGTCCGCCGTGCCCCAATTCCCCGCCAACGCGCATCGACTGGACCCGTACAAGAACTTCAAGTTCAGGGTGAAGTGGGACAACCAGTACGTCGCCGGGCTGTCGAAGATGTCGGCGATCAAGCGCACGACCGAGGTGGTGGAGTGGCGGGAGGCCGGGGGCTCCTCGATCATCAGGAAGATGCCGGGCCGCACCAAGTGCGAGCCGGTCACGCTGGAGTCGGGCCTCACCCACGACATCCAGCTGATGGCCTGGGCCGACCAGGTCAACTCACCCCAGGGCGACGCCGGGGCCTCGCTGAAGAACTACCGGAAGGAGGTCACTATCGAGGTCCTGAACATGCAGGGTGTCCCGGTGATGTCGTTCGTGCTGCACCGGGCCTGGGCGTCGGAATTCCAGGCGCTGCCGGAGATGGATGCCAACGCCAACGCCGTGGCCATCCAGACGCTCAAGCTGGAACACGAAGGCTGGACCTTCACCTCCAGCGAGCCGACGGAGACGTAGCCCGATGCCCGCCCGCAGCCGGATGGCAAGCCCGCTGCGACCACCGCCTGCGAGCCTGGCCGCCTCGCCCGCCGCTGGATCGCAGACCGAGCCGCCCGCACCGCGGGCCGTCACCACCCTGCCGCCGCTGCGCCCGCTGACCGGTTACGAGGAGGAGTTCCTCGAGGAGCACCAGCACGACGCCAACACGGCATGGCTGTGCAACGAGGTGCTCGCACGCTGCCTGGTTCCCCCGGGGGCCGACCACACGCCGGCCCTGGCCCAGGTGCGGTCCCTGCTGGTAGCCGAGCGTGACCGCGCGCTGATCGAACTGCGCCGCATCTCGCTCGGGCCCCAGATCAGCGCGCAGGTGGACTGCCCGGACTGCACCCAGCCGGTGGAGGCCGAATTCTCCCTGGACGCGCTGGCGATCGACGTTCCCGAGGTGCCGCGCGAGTTCGAGACCCTGGTGGAGGGCACCGGCGTGGCCCGGCTGCGCCTCCCGACCGCCGGGGACCAGGAGGACCTGCTCGAGGCCGCCCCCCGCACCGAGTCCGCCCGGCGCAGCTGGATGCTCGGTCGTTGCCTGCTCGACCTGGCCGGCCACGCGCCCGGGCCGGACGGAGACGACACGGCGCGGGTCGGCTTCGCCCGCGGCCTGCCGGTCCCGGTCCGCCGGCAGCTGGAATCCGCGCTTGAGGACGCGCTGCCGGGGCTGGACCTAGAGATGAGCCTGGAGTGCCCGCACTGTGCGGGGTCGTTCCTGGCCCCGTTCGACGTCCAGCTCTTTTTTTTTCGAATTGAGCCAGCGCGCGGGGAAATTCCTGCGCGAGGTGCACCAGCTCGCGCTGGCCTACCACTGGAGCGAACGGGACATCCTCGGCCTGCCGCTGCGCCGCCGCCTCGCCTACCTGCTGCTGCTGGAACAAGACGCCGACGCCGTCCTGCTGCGCGACCTGACCGCCGACGCCGGCCCGGTCTGACCCCGCCGCGCCCGGCCCCGCCGCACCTGTCCCTGCCACGGGCCGGCGGGCGCCCCGGCACGGCGAGAACACCTGCGGCGGGCGCGCGATGACATCGCTGTCCGCCGTGGTCGCGGGGCCGCTGCGGCCCAGGCCGGTGAGCGCGGCAACGGGCGGGCTCGCCGGCCCGGTCGCGCTCACCCGGGCACCGCTGGCCCAGGGCGGGTCGCGGCGGGTGGCCACTCGCGTCAAAGGGCTGGTCCTGCGCGGCCCGGCGGGCGAGCACGGCCCGGGATCGGCCGCCCGGGCCGACGAACCTGCGACGCGGGCACCGGCGACCTGGTGGCCGGGCACGGCCAGCCGCCGCCCCGCCGGTTCCGCTCATTCCCCTGGTTCCCCGGGCACCCCTGCCGAGGGAGCATCCAGGTGGGGGTCGGGCCCGCTCGCCCCGGCGGCCGCGCGCCGGACCGGGGGCGGCCCGTCCGGATGGGCCACGGATGCCGCCCCGGCCACCGCGAGCCCGCTCGACGGGCCGGGCGTCCGCACCGGGGGCGGACGGGCCGCAGGCGGGCTAGCGGACGGCGCACCGGGCTTGCCAGCCGGGTACGGCGGTTCCTTCGGCAGCCCGGGCCAGCCGCGCGCCCATACCCGCGGGTCCCCCGCGCCCGGGGGCGGACCGGAGCCCGGGATATCGCCGCCGACCCGCCCGGTATCCATCCGGCCGGTGGACGACCGGGCCCGTCGCCGGACGGACGCGCACCGGACCCCGGCCCGCCCAGGCCACGACCCGGCGGGGCGGCCGCGGGCCTGGGTCAGCGCGGCTGACGTCACGCCGCCGGATGCCGACGGGCGCGCCGCTCCCCGGTCGGCCGGACCGCTCACCCCTGCGCAGTCGCAGCCGGACCGGACCGGCCGCACACCGGGACCGGGTGCCACGGCCCCGGCCGGAGGTCCCGGCGACGTCACCGGCGCTGACCGCGCTGGTTCCGGCGGCATCACCGCCGGAGCCGCCGTGTCCGCGCCCGAGCGGGCCACGGGACCGGCCGCCCCAGGGGCCGCTGGACCAGGGGCGGCACCGGGCGGCGGACCGTCGCCGTCCAGCCCCGGGATCGGCACCGGCGGCCGCGGCCGCCTGGTCCCGACCGGAGCCGCCCTGCGCCCCGCGCCGCCGGCCTACCCCGCGCGCCCGGGGCCGACCCGACGTGAGCCGGCCGACGCCCACGCGGGCGGGCGGCCGGGCGGGGTCTCGGTCGAGATCGGCCGGGTGGAGATCCGCACCGCGGCGCCGGCCCGGCCGCCCGGTCCGCCCGCGGCGCGGCCGCCGCGATCCCACACGATCGACCCTGGGCCCGGCTTTACCGGAGGCTGGTGACATGGGCGCCCTGTTCACCGGCCTGCACGACGTGGCCCAGGTGCTCACCGAGCACATCAGAGAGGAAACCGGCGTCGCCGACGTCCAGCCAGGGCAGCCCCGCGACGCCGGATCGCAGACCGAGCCCGGAGCGCGGATCACGCTGTTGTACCTGTCGCCGCAGCCGTCGCACGTCAACGATCCGGTGGCGGCCCAGTCCAACGGCAGCACTCGCCCCGCTCCGCTGTCGCTGAGCTGCCACTACCTCATCACCGTCTCCGGCGCCGACTCGGACGACCCGATCGCCGCGCACCATACGCTCGGGCAGATCCTCACCTTGATCCACGACCGGCCGAGCCTCACCCTGCCGCTGTCGCAGGCACCCGCCTCGCCGCCGGGGGTGTTCAGCGATCTCGGCGACGGCCAGCTGCACCTCGCCCAGGTGCCGATTTCCCTGGACCAGATCGACAAGGTCTGGACGCCGTTCCAGATGGCCCTGCAGCCCTGGGCGCTGATCGAGGTGTGGCCCATCCAGCTGGTGTCCCAGCTGCCGGACGACGCCGCGGCGCCGCCGGTACGGCCGGGCGGCATCGGGCTCACGGTGCGCGCCGCGGCCCGGCCGGTGATCAGCCGCATCACCCCCGGGCCGGTACGGCCGGGCGGCCGGATCCGGATCGAGGCCGCGCTCCCCGGCCCGCTGGAGGGCGCCGCCGTGGACAGCGTGCTGGTGGCCAGCGGGGATCCGAGGCTGACCGAGGAGGAGCAGGGCCAGGTGACCCTGCTCACCCTGGACCAGGCCGGACTGGAGGAACTCGGCGCCGGGAGTCACACGCTGACGATGAGGTCGGCCGGGCTGATCTCGGCTGCGAGCGCCCTGCGGATCACGGCCGCCGACGCGGCCGCCGTGGACGCGCTGCCGGCCACCGCGCACGATCCGGCCACGGCGCTGACCCTGACCGGCTCCAATCTCGGCTCCGCCCAGGAGGCCCTGTTCTGGCCCGACCGAGGGCTGACGTCCCCCGGCGACGTCCATCCGGTGGCTCTCGATGCGGTCTCGGACACGCAGGTCAAGGTGGCCGCGGCCGATCTGGCCGCGCTGGCCGCCACTCCGGCGGGCCGGGGCCCATGGCGTTGCTCGCTGCGGATCACGGGAACGGTGGACCACGAACCCGGCAGCCCGCAGACCACCGTTTTCACCCCCTTCGTCGTGCTGGAGCTGAGGTCATGATCGGGGCCGACCTGATGCGCGAGGCTGCGCTGCTTGGCGCCCGCTGTGTCGTGGCCACGCCGGCGGATGAGGTGCCGCACGCCGACGATGGCTGGAGCGGCCTACCCCGGGAGCGGGCCGACCTGCTGCGCCGGCTCCGCGCCCACGAGACGTCGCGCGATCCGGCCCGGCTCCGGCTGTGCGGTGACCTCGGCCTGGACGCGACGGCGTACTGGCTGGTCATGTTGTGCGCGGCGGTCGAATTGCACCCGGACGCCGCAGCGGCGGTGAGCCTGATCGGCGAGGACGCCCACGTCCAGCTGCCCACCCCCACCGTCGTCGCCAGGATCCTGCGCGGCATCAGGCAGATTCCTTACGCCCGGGCCCTGGCCGGGTCCGCGGGCGGGGGTGCCGCCGGGCGGCTCGGCCTGGTCGAGGTGACCGAGACGCCGCCCGGGCTGCCGCACAGCCAGCATCCGCTGCGGCTGGCCCGTAGCGAGATCGCGGCCCTGCACGGTGATCCCGCCGGGCTCGGCCGCAACCGTGAACTGCGCCTGGTCACCCAGCCCTCGCCCCCCCGACCAGGCCGGGACGACGTGGCATTCGGGCAGGAGATCGCCGTGCGCGCCGTCCGGCTGCTGACCGAGCGCCGGGTGCTGCTGTTGCGCGGCCCGTCCCGGCGCGGCGCCCGGCAGCTCGCCTGCGACGTCGCGGCGACGATGGGCGCCTCCGCCACCGTGATCAGCGCGGACACCGAACTCCCCAGCCCGGTGGAGCTGGCACGGGTCCAGGACGGCGTCCTGGTGCTTGACCTGTTCCCGCTGCCGGCCGTGCCGCCCGGCCCGCTGAACCAGCTGGCCGCCCATCCGGGTCCGCTCGTCGTCCTGGTCGACGACACCGTGGTCGCCGAAGGGCACGCCGTGCTCGAAGCTCCCGCGCTCGGCTATCCCGAGGCGGTGCGGATCTGGTCCCGGGTAATCGCCGAGGCCGGGCTGGCGTCCGGCGCGGACAGGGAGCCGGGCACTGAGCCCGGCTCGGCCGGCGCGCCGGGTACTGAGACGACGGGAGACTGGCTGGCGGCGCGGTTCCGGGTCGCCGCCGAGGAGGCCCAGGAGGCGGTGGCCGAGGCGCGCCAGCTCCTTCCGGCTGGTGCCGGGCCGCCCACCCTGGACCAGGTGGCCGACCGGCTCCGAGCGCAGGGAGCGCGCCGGATGGGCCGGCAGGTGACCGTGGTGAAGAGCCAGAACCGGCTCGCGGACCTCGTCGTCCCCGCGGCGCTGGCCAGCCAGCTGGAGGAGATCGTCGCCTGGCACCGCGGCAGCCACCGGGTGCGCTGGGCGATGGGCTTGGGGGCGGGCGATCCGATCGGCACCGGCCTGACCTGCCTGCTGGCGGGAAAGTCGGGCACCGGCAAGACGTTCGCCGCGCGCTGCCTGGCCGGAGAGCTCGGGCTCAACCTGTACCGCATCGACCTCAGCCAGGTGGTGTCCAAGTACATCGGCGAGACCGAGAAGGCCCTGGGCCAGGTGTTCGACGAGGCCGAGGCCGGTCACGGCCTGCTGCTCTTCGACGAGGCGGACGCGCTGTTCGGACGCCGGTCCGAGGTGAAGGACGCCCACGACCGCTACGCCAACATCGAGGTGGGCTACCTGCTCCAGCGGCTCGAGGCCTACGACGGCGTCGCCGTCCTCACCACGAACCTCCAGGGCAACATGGACAGCGCCTTCCAGCGCCGGCTGCGCTTCATCCTGCATTTTCCCGAACCCGACAGCGGCCTGCGACGGCAGCTCTGGGAACGGTCCCTGCCCGGGGCCGCCTGGCGGCACGGCGACCTGGAGCTTGATCAGCTGGCGGAGCGCTTCCAGCTCACCGGCGGCGCCATCCACAACATCGGGCTAGCCGCAGCCCATCTCGCCGCGGCGACACCGGCCGGGCTGGTCACGGCCGAGCACATCATCCGGGCCACCCAGCGTGAACTGCGGAAGGCAGGCAGGCCGGCCGGGGCGGCGGTCTTCGGCTCCCTGGCCGGGGCGGAGCCGGTGACCGGGACGAACGGGGCGGGCGCCGCGCGCCGCAGCGGCCGGGACTCGCCGACGGGAGCGCGCCGATGACCGGGACGCACGTGCGGATCGACGAGATCGTGATCGAACTGGCCGACGAGGCCCGGGTCCGGGACGCGGACCAGACGATCCGGTCGGCGCTGGCCATACTCGGCGGCCGGCTGGCGGGAGCGCCCTGGGGCATGGGGGCGCAGGCGCCGGCGCTGGGACTGGGACTGCTCCGGCTGGAACCCGTTCCGGCGTCCTGGCTGGCCGGCCCGCAGGCGGCCGCCCGGATCGCGGACGGACTGTACGAGCAGATCCTGCGCCAGTGGCGGGAGGCGGGACGATGAGCATCGGACCTGGCAGTTTCGGCGCCTCCGGGGGTTTCGGTGTCTCGGGGGGTTTCGGTGTCTCGGGGGGGTTCGGCGTCTCGGCGGGGTTCGGCGTCCAGGCCGACGCCGGATCCGTCCGGTACCAGCGCGGGGCCTTCATCGCCTACGAGCCTGAGGGTTTCCCCGGCCGCCGCCTGGTCATCCCCTTCCGGTTCAACCCCGAGTCCCTCACCCGCTCGGTCACCATCGAGGTGGGACAGAAGCAGCCGGGGACCGACGGGGCTACCACCTCCGGCCCCGCTCCGGGATCCCAGGCCAGCGCCGCGGACCCGGCGGCGGGCACGATCAAGGAGACGTTCTCGGTCGCGATCCGGTTCGACTTCGCCGACCGGGCCAGCGGGCTCAGCGGCCTCGATCCCTCCCTCGGCATCGCGCCGGAGATCGCGGCTGTCGAGGGGCTGATGTACCCGGGCGAGACCAGCCGCGACAGGACCTCCGACGGATCCGAACCGGTGAAGGCCGCGAAGGCGCGGCCGACGGTCCTGTTCGTGTGGGGACGGCACCGGGTCCTGCCGGTCCGGATCAGCTCACTGAAGATCGACGAGACGCTGTACAACGCCACCCTGCACCCGGTCCGGGCGGAGATCGAGGCGTCGCTGGAGGTACTGGGCGACGCGGACGCGAAGAACGACGCCATCGTCAGCGCCGCGCTGGAGCACACCACCACCAGCCGCCGTGAACTGGCCAGCCTGTTCTACTCGTCCACGGCGGAGCAGGGGATGGTCCCGGCCGCCGTCCCTGACATCACCGGGGGCATCGGATGAGCAGGGCGCCGCACCGCTTGCTGGAGGGAGACGCCGCATGATCGACCGGCGCAGCAGATACGCGACCACCCCGGTCCTCGCCGCCGGGGACACGGCCGGCGGCGCACCTGGCGACCAGGCCGTCCTGGACCTGCGCGTAGCCGACCCGCCTAGCAGCGTGCTGCAGGTCGTCCCCGACGCCTCCGACCGGGCGGACACCCTGGCCTGGCGGTACTATCGCGACGCGGCCCGCTACTGGCGGATCTGCGACGCCAGCGCCGAACTCGACCCGTACGACGTGGTCTCGCCGGGATACCCGCTGCCGATCCCGCCGGACAAGTGATCATGCCAAGCCCACGGATTTCCATCCTCTCCGGCGGCACGGCGATCGCCCCGGCGGTGCTCGCGCGGCTCAGCCGGGCCGAGGTGCGCGAGAGCGACTCCAGCCCGTCGGTGCTGGCGCTGCGGTTCAGCCTGGTGCAGACCGCTGACGGCGAGTTCACGCCGCTCGACGACGGGACCTTCGAGCCGGGCGCAGCGATCAGCTTCGAGGTCGAGCCGCCCGGCGGGACCCTCCAGCGCATCTTCGAGGGATTCGTCACCCATCTGCGCCCGCACTTCGAGACCATCGGCTCCAACGCCTATCTCGAGGTCCTCGGCATGGACGCCGCGGTGCTGCTCGACGCCGAGGAGAAGGTCGCCGCCTGGACTGACGTCACGGATAGCGACGTGGTCTCCCAGGTTCTGTCCGGGTACCAGATCACCGCGCAGGCCGAGAAGACCCCGGTGCAGTACGACGACGACCGGCAGCGCCTCACCCAGCGCGCCTCGGACTGGCGGTTCATCCAGTACCTGGCGCAGCGCAACGGTTTCCGCTTCTACTTCGAGTACGATCCGGGCCAGCGCCAGGTAATCGGCCATTTCGGCCCGCCCGACGTCAGCGGCCCGGCGCAGCCGGACGTCAGCCTGCTCCAGGACACCCAGAACCTGACCTGGGCCGACCTGCAGCTCACCGCGACCGGCCCGGTCACCGTGACCGGCGCCGCGATCGACCCGCTCGCCAAGCAGATCGTCCGCGGTGACGGCTCGCCGTCCCTGGACGTGATGGGGGCCAGCGACGCGGCGAGCGCGGTCGGCGACGGCCTGACCGCGGCCGGCGCGAGCGCGTCGTCAGCGCTGCTCGCCGACCCCTTCCCGATGGACGAGGCGATCGGCCCCCAGGCGTCGGCCGCCACCGACGCCGTCCGGTTCGTCATCGAGCTGCGGGGCGAACTCGACCCGGCCCTCTACCGCGGCATCCTCCGCGCCCGCCGCCCCGTCCTGGTCCGGGGGATCGGCCGGAGCATGTCCGGCACCTACTACATCTGCTCGGTTCGGACCACCCTGGAATCCGGCCAGCTCATGCAGAGCTTCGTCGCGGTGCGGAACGCGACCGGCGTCTCGGGCCAGGAGGACTTCGGGCAGTCCGCGGAGGAGGTGCCCGCGTCATGAGCACGGTTCCCGGCCACGGCCCGGCGCCCGGCTACGGGCCGGGAGCCGCATGGCCCGCCGGCGGCCACGGCGAGATGCCGCGGTTCTACGGCAAGTACGAGGGCGTGGTCACCGACGTGGGTGATCCGCTCAAGATCGGCCGGATACGGGCCCGGGTGCCCGCCGTGCTCGGCGAGCAGGTCGAGACCGGCTGGGCCTTGCCCTGCCTGCCGGCCGGCGGCAGCAAGGACGCCGGCCTGTTGTTCCTCCCCCAGGCCGGCGCCACGGTCTGGGTGGAGTTCGCCGCCGGCGACGTGAACCGGCCGATCTGGAGCGGGACCTTCTGGGGCGCGCCGAGCAGCACCGGGGGGCCCGACGACCTCGGCACCGAGACCGGGGCGGAGACACCGCAGGGCGACGGCAAGGACCCGAGCGACACCCTGGGCGTGCTCCGCACGAGCGGCGGGCACGAGCTGACGTTCGACGACGACGGCGAGGTGATCCTGCTCGCCAACGGCAACGGCAAGAGTTCCGTGCGGTTCGAGAAGGACGGCACGGTGGTGATCACGGCGGAGAAGATCAAGCTCGGCGGCTCCGCCAGCGAGAAGCTCGTGCTGGGCGACACCTTCAAGTCGTTCTTCAACCAGCACCAGCATCCGACCGGCGTCGGGCCCTCCGGGCCTCCGACCGAGTCGATGAGTTCCAGCCATCTCTCATCGAAGAACACGACGGAGTGATCGCGATGGTCCTGGTGGTGTCCGCGCTGGCGTCCAGCCTGGAGTCGGGCTGGCTGGTCCCTGACGGGGGAAGCTATCCGTCGTCCCCGTCCGAGTCCGGGGACGCCTTCGCCGGGGTGGTGTCGTCGTGGTTCTCAGGGGCTACGGCGGGCGCCTTCCCCTGCGGCACCGCGACTGCCAGGCGGACCCAGCTGGCCAGCGCCGCCACGTCCGCACTGCAGGCCGGCGACGCGAACGCGGCCGGCACGCAACTGGCCATGGCGCTGATGTCCTACCTGGCCGGGCAGGTGTTCGGGCCGGGGATGGCCAGCCCGCCGATCGCCGTGGCCGCGGCCGGCTCGGCCCTCGGCTCGGCCTTCGCCAACCGCGACCAGTCCGCCTCTAGCCGGGCCAACGCCATCGCGAGCGCGGTGCAGACGCTGACCGCCTCGACGATCGTGGTCTTCCCGCCGGTGATCTCCGCCCCCGCTCCGGTGTCGTGATGGGGACCTATATCTACCAGCCCTTCACGCTGCGCGACGGCAGCGGGGCGATCGCGGTGACCAGTGACGAAGACCGCCATCTGCGGGACAAGATCCTGAACGTGCTGTTCACCGCGCCGGGTGAGCGGGTAGGCAATCCGGGCTTCGGCGCCGGGATCGACCGCATGGTGTTCGAGCCGCTTGATGAGCTGATCCTCACCGCCACCGAGTTCCGGATCGGCGAGAGCCTCCGGCGGGAACTTGGCGGCGAGGCCAGCTTCGGCGCCATCGAGCTGAGCACCCCGGACGACGGCCAGTTGCTGATCACCATCGAGTACCAGCGCCGGGCCGACCTGGCCACCCGGATCCTGGAGATCGCGCTGTGAACGGCGTTCCGCCCGGTGCCCCGCTGGACTGGGACGGCGGCCAGCTGGAAGGAACACCCTGGCAGGGAATCCGGTTCCTGTCGATCGGCCTTGCCCCGGGCACACTGGTCCCGGCGACCCTCACCGTCCACCTCAACCACCCGGCCGGGACCCTGGCGGCCAGCGACGTGGCCGTGAGCGGAGGCCGGCTGATCCCGCCGCCGCCGCACCGCACCGAGATCAGCGGCGACACCGTGGTCCTGCGGTTCGCGGCGATCGGGGACCATTCGCCGTACACGGTGGCCCTGCGCGACGGCGGCGGCCGCGCGCTGCACCCGTTCTTCGCGACCGCCCGCTTCACGTTCACCATCGACTGCGAGACCGGCGACTGCCGCCCCGCCCCGCTGCAGGCGGCGGTCCCGCCGTCGCAACCGCCCGCGGTGGATCTGCTGACGAAGGATTTCGCCGGCTTCGTGGCGCTGCTCAGCGATTGGGTGCGGGTGCACAACCCCGCCGTCACGGACCTGTCCCCCGCGACCTTCGAGCGGATGCTGGTCGACCTGCTCGCCTGGACCGGGGATCTCACCAGTTACTACCAGGACCGGGTCGCGGCCGAGGCTTTCCTCCAGACCGCCACCCAGCGGTTCTCGCTGCGGCAGCAGGCGATCCTGCTCGGAACGGCGGTGGACGACGGCCAGGCCCCCGCCACCGTGCTCGGGATCGACGCCGAGCGCGGCGGGTTCCTGCCCGAGGGCCTGCAGGTGCGGGTCCGGACCGCGCCGGACGAGGTGCCGATCAGCTTCGTCACCGGTGCCCGCCTTGCGGTGACGCCCGGGAACTCCAGCCAGCGGCTCCAAGCTGGGCTTGACCCGGTTCCCGGACTGACGGTGGCGGCGTTCCCTGACGCCGGCGACGCCGAGATCCCGGCCGGGGCCGGCCAGGTGCTGCTGTGGGACCACGTGCTGCAGGCGCGGGCCGGCGATCGCCTGGCCCTGGTCCAGGGCACGTTCTCGCAGATCGTCACCCTCACGGCCGACCCGGCCCCGATCACGGCCGCGGGATGGGTGGCTAGCCCGGCCGACCGGTTCGACCCCCTGACGTCGGTACCGTCCCCGGTCACGCTGGTGCACTGGACCCCGCCGCTCCAGCAGGCTCTGCGGCCGTGGGCGGATCCCCCGCTGCGGATCTACGCCAACCTCGTGGACGCCAGGTACGGCACGCCGCGGACCGCCCTGGCCGGCGGGGCCGGGGGCCTGCGGCGGGACCAGGTGCCGCTCGACCTCGGGCCCCGCGGAAGCGTCACCACCCGGTCCGGTTCCAGCGGCGACCTGCTGCTCCAGTCGCTGCGGATACCGGAATGGCCGGTGGTGCACGAGGACGGCGTCCCGGCGGTCACCGTCACCATCGACGGTGCGGTGTGGACCGCGGTCGAGCACCTCCACCTCTCCCGCTCCTTCGACCTGCACTACGTCGCCCAGGCGGACGAGGACGGCGCCGTATGGCTGCGGTTCGGCGACGGCGTGAAGGGCCGGGAGGTACCGCTCCGGCCCGACGGCAGTCCCGCCGGAACCATCGAGCTGGCCTACCGCATCGGCGATCCCGTGACGGGGAACGTCGGCCTGGGCACGGTGACCCAGGTGGTCAGGCCGCGGGACGGCACCGACGAGCAGGTCAGCCTGGACGCGCTCGGCGCGATCGCCGTGATCAACGTGACGCCGGCGGCCGGCGGCCGCCGGCCAGGGACACTGGACCAGATCCGCCAGCACATCCCGGCCTCGCTCCGGCACGACGTCCCGCAGCGGGCCGTGTCGCTGGATGACTACGCGGCGGCCGCCGCCCAGGTTCCCGGCGTCGCGCGGGCCACCGCGCGGCCCGGTGGCGGCCCGTTCAACGCGGTCGTGGTGCTGGTCGACCCCGGCGGCGGCGGCGATCTCACCGCGGCGCTGCGCCAGGAGGTGGACGCCCACCTCGACGCGGTCCGGATGACGGGACGGGAACACGTGGTGCGCGCGGCGGAGTACGTGCCGCTTGAGGTCACCCTGCTGCTGTGCGCCCAGCCGGGGCAGGCGCAGGACCTGCTGCGGGACCGGGTGCTGGCCGAACTCCGGCCGGGGACGGCCGACCACCCCGGCTGGTTCCATCCGGACCGGCTCAGCTTCGGCGAAACCGTGCGGCTTGGCGACCTGATCGCGTTCGTGCAGGGCGTCCCCGGTGTCCGGGCGGTGACCGCCACCGTCTTCCGCCCGCTCGGAGACCGGCGAGGTCCCGCGGTCCAGAACGTGATCCAGCTCGGCCGGACCAAGGTCGCCCGCCTCGACGCCGATCCGGACGCGCCGGAGAACGGCGTCCTGACCGTGGGCGTCATCGGCCTGGATGCCGGCGGCGCGGAGCTCGTGGTCGACGGCGCGGCCAGGACCGGGGGGACGCCGTGAGCCGGCCACCGCGGTCCCGGGCCGCGCGGTCCCCCGCCGGTGCCGCGCCGTCGCTGCCCGGCGCGCTTGACTACCTGCCCCTGGACTACGCGGGGCTGCTGGCACTGGAGGAGGACCTCGCGGTCCCCCTGCTCGGGCGCCAGCCCTCCCAGGCCGGCCAGGGGCCGGCCGGCGCCGACGTCGCCCGCACCCTGATGGAGCTCGCGGCGCTGACCGGCCACGTGCTTTCCGTCTACCAGCGGCAGTTCGCCCGCGAGGCCTTCATCAGCACCGCTGCCGCACCGAGCAGCCTGCTGCGGCACGCGGAGAGGCTGGGCTACCAGCCCGATCCGGGGGTCGCCGCCAGCGGCCACGTCGTCTTCACCACCAAACCAGGTGTCGCGGGGACCGTTCCGGCCGGGCTGCCGCTGGCCAGCACCCCGCTCGGCGAGGCCGCCGCCCAGACCTACGAGACCCTCGACGACCTCGCCGCCGATCACGCCCTGAACGACCTGGTCCCGGCCGGCGCGGCCGAACCCGTCACGATGCCCGCCGGACAGACCGCGCTCACCGTGGCAGGCACCGGGCTCGGGCTGAGGCCAGGTGACCTGGCGGTGCTGGCCGCGCCGGCCTGGACGGCCTTGGTCATCGCGAGCGTGGGACCCGGCCCTGACGGCCAGACGACGGTGATCGAGGCGGACCGCGCCCTCCCGGCCCTGGCCCCGGCCTCCGCGCCGATCAGCCTGCTGGCGCGGCCGGCGCTGGTCGCCAGGCCCTTCGGCGTGACGGCGGACCCCGTCTTGTTCCCGCCGAAGGCCATCGCGTCGGCCACCGGCACGAAGCCCGCGACGGCCATCCGCACGAAGCCGGCGACCCGGATGGCGCGGGCGGTGCGGCCGCCCGGCGGCGGGCCGGTGCTGATGTCCCCGCCGGCGTCCGAGGCCTACTGGTTCACCGTCTCCCGGCCGGACGGGGGTACCTACCTCCCGGCCGACATCTACCTCTCGGAAGCACTGCCGCAGGTCATCACCGGCCAGGTCGTCGTACGGCGGGCGGGGGCGTCCATGACCGCGCTCAGCGTGACGGCGCAGGCCACGGTGAGCGTGACCCTCAACCGCGAGGTGCGGGAGACGTTCCCGACTCAGGTCGTGACCGTAACGCCCAAGGACGGCGGCGGCTTCGTCACCTCCGCCACGCCCTCGACCGGGACGCAGACCGCCGGCGGGCATGTCTCGGGCACGGTGACCGCCATCCAGGTGAAGGACTCCGCCGGCCAGCCCGTGAACCGTACCCAGAGCCCGTTCCCGGCGGAGTGGCTGGGCGACTGGCAGGTCGCCACCACCCTCGCGCCGTCGCGCCCGTCCGCCGCGCCGGTCACGCAGCCGCTGATCCTGCCGGGGCAGCTGGCCGCGCTCACGCCGGGCCGTGCCTTGGTGTTCACCACCTCGGCGCGTGACGCGGCCCAGGTCGTCACGGTGCGCCGGGCCGAGATCGACGCCGGCGCGGACGTCACCCGGGTCTGGTGGGACGACCTGACGCCGCTGCCCGCACCCGGCTGGACGTGGCGGCGCGGAGACTTGCACATCCTCGGCAACGTGGCGCGGATCTCGCACGGCCGCACCATCGAGGAGCCGCTGGGCAGCTCGGACGGCGTCACGCCGTTCCAGTCGTTTCCCCTGAAGGAGAACCCGGTCACCATGCTGCCGTCCGCCAGCGGCAGCGCGCCGGAGCTCAAGGTCCGGGTGAACGACGTGGCGTGGGACGCCGTCACCGACTTCGCCGGGAGCGGGCCTGACGACCGCCACTACCGGGTGCGGCCCGGCCCGGACGGCGCCACCGTGATCCTCTTCGGCGACGGCCAGCAGGGCGCGGTGCCGCCAGCCGGCCGGCGTAATATCACCGCCGTCTACCGGGTCGGGCTCGGCCTGGCGGGGGACGCCGCGGCGGGCCGCATCACCCGGATCAAGCGCTCGCATCCGCTGCTCGATCGCGCGGTCAACCTCACCGCGGTGACCGGCGGGGCGGATCCGGCCCGGCCGGAGCAGATCCGGTCCCTGGCCACCCGCTGGATCCGCACCTTCGACCGGGCGGTGTCGGCGTCCGACCTCGCTGACCTGTCCCTGTCCATCCCCGGGATCGCCCGCGCATCGGCCCGGTTCGATCCGGTGCGAGGGCTCAGCCTGACCCTGGCCACGCCGACCGGGGAACTTCCGCCCGCCCTGGCCCCGATCCGGGCCTTCCTCGACGACCGGCGCGACACCAGCGTCCCGCTGCGGTTCGTGGCCCCCGCTCCGCGCGACGTCCAGCTGTCGGTCCTGGTCACGACCGATCCCGCATACCTCGTCGAAGCGGTGAAGGCATCGGTCAGGGCCACCCTGCACGGGGACAGCGAGACCGCTCCTGGCATGTTCACGTTCGCGGCCCGCGACCTGGGCCAGCCGGCCTTCCGCAGCGAGGTCTACGCGCGGCTTGAGGCCCTGCCCGGCGTGATCGGCGTCCAGGTGACGCGGTTCGGGTCCCGCGACGCGGACGGGCTGGCCGATCAGATCCCGGCCGACCCGGACGAGTGGCTGCGCCTGCAGCCCAACGACCTGACGCTGGACACGGCCGCGGCGGGGAGAGACGGATGAGCGGCTACCCCTTCGACGAGGACCTCCTGGCCGAGGTCGCGCAACGGCTCTTCCAGTCGGTGCCCGCGATGCACCGGCTACCCGACCAGCCCCCGGCCGGACGCGGCGAACTCGCTCGGATGCTCGAGGTGCTGGCCGTCCCGCTGGCGGTGCTGCGGCAGAGCGTCCAGGAACTCCACGCGGACCTGTTCATCGACACCGCCGCCGACCAGATGATCCCGTACCTGGCCGGCCTGGTCGGCACCGACCTGGTCTTCCCTGACCCGGACTCCAACCGGCTCGACGTCCGCGGCACGGTGGGCTGGCGCCGCCGCAAGGGCACGCCCGCGGCCCTGGAGGAAATGGGGTCGGACCTCACCGCCCAGTCAGTGGTCATGCTCGAGGGCTGGAAACGGGTCCAGATCACCCAGGACCTGAACCTGCTGCGGGCCGGCCGGGTCACGCCGGACCTGCGCCCGGCGGTGGTCGCCGAACAGGTCAGCGGGCCGCTCGACGCCATGGCCCACGTCGTGGACGTCCGCGCCAGCACCGCGCGCACCGGCCGCTACCACCCGCGTGACGTCGCCCACTACATCCAGCCGACGGTCACGTTCCCGTTGCCGGGGGCCACGCCGGTCAGCCTGAGCGTCCCGGGATCCGACATCCGGTTCGCCATGGAGCCGTCGGGGGCCCGCCGCGGCCTGCGGGCCCGCCGGCCGGCCGGCGACCGGTCGCCGTTCCTCGACCGGATCCAGGAACGGCACTTCGCCGCCGATCCCGGCCGCTGGTTCGGCCGGGACGAGGGTTTCACCGTCGCGATCCTCGGCCTGCCCGCGGGGATCGCCCTCCCCGCCGGAACCGATGCGGCCACCGCGGCGGACCGCACGCCGGCCGCCACCGTCGCGGACCGGGTGCTCGGGCGGGGCACAGTGCGCCTGACCGCGCTGGACCTGCCCCGGCGAGGCTGGCGGGGACCGGTCCGGATCGAACTGGGCATGGCGGCCGTCGGCGGCCTGGGCAGCGGGACGTGGCACCCTACCGCCAGTTTCGACGTCCGGTCCACGATCGAGCTCGACGCCGCCGGCATGCTGAGCACCACGCCCGCCGGGACGGCCGCGCTCGGCGGAGTCCGGGTTCCCCTGCTGCGCATCACCACCCCGGGGGCCACCGGCCGGTTCCTGCCTGGGGTGATCCTGGAACTGGCCTCCGACCACCCGGGGGCCGCGACCGCCGCGCCCCAGGACCTGCTGGCGTCCGAGGGCTTCCTGCGCGGCGTCCTGCACGTCGCGGTCCCGCCGCTGCAGATCGCCGGTGACCGGATGCTCCTGGTCGCCGCGGACGGCAGCCTCTACGACGGCGGGACCACCGCCGCGCCCCGCAGCATGCCCGAGGCCGGGGGCGAACCGGTACTGGCCCCGGACGCCCGGCTGACCACCGGGCCGGGGCCGGCCTGGCCGCCGCTCCCGGCGCGGGCGCAGCCGGATCTGGTCACCAGCGTCCCGTCCGCCCACGGGCGCGGGCCGGCGGTGGCCCACGGCGCCGTCCCCGTCCGGGTCGCGGGCGGCACGGTCACCGCGATCCCGGCCGCGGCCGCCAGCGCGCTTACCTTCGCGATGCAGGTCGACTCGCCCGGCGGCGCGGCCTTCCGGCCCTTCCAGCGGCTGGCCTGGGCGGGCGGCGACCCGGCGGGCGGGCAGTGGGAAGTGCTGGGCGCGGACGGCCTGCCGGTCTCCGCCGCCGCCGCACCCGGCGAGTACGCCCAGGTGGCCGGCGACCGCGAGCGGCTGGCGGGATCGTTCGCCCTGGCCGTGCGGTTCGAGTGCAGCGAGCCCGGCGCCAGCCTGTGCCCGGGTGAGGTGGCCTGGACCGGTGACGACGGCACCACCGTCCTCATCCACCTGCCCCAGCTGGACGCCGTGGCCCCCGGCCCCGGCGACCCCTGGCCACTGGATCCGCGGTTCAGCGTGGCCAGCGAGCCGGTCCGGGCCGGGCAGGACGGTTCGACCTGGGCATCCGGGTCCACCGCGAGCCGGCGCATGTCGCTGGGCGCCGTCGCCCCGATCACGCAGGCGGCCGGACTGCGGCGGCGGGTGGTCAGCGGCCGCCGCCTGTGCGCCTGGTCCAGCGAGGACTGGGCCGCCTCCCCGCCCGAGACGCTGCCGCTCACCCCGGACGGGCACCTCGACGTCGACGTCATGCACGGGCTATTCGCCTTCTCGGCGGCGGAGCCGCCGCCGGCCTGGCCGCCTGGACCGGCCGGCCCGCCGCCGCCGAACGTCACCTGCGACCAGCAGGACGCCGCCACCATGCACGTGGGTGCCCGGCCCGCCGCGCGCGAACCCGTGCTCAACCGGCGCCTGCCCGCGCCGACCCGCCTGGTCAGCCGGAACGGCGTGCTTCAGCCCGGGACACCCCGCACCGGGGCGGCCCTGCCCGTCTACCCGTCACCGCAGGCGGCGCTCGATGCGATCTCGGCCGGCTGGCTGGCCCTCACGGCGGACGACGTCGCCGCCGCGGGAGGGCAGCTCCACGAGGTGGTGCAGTTCGAGGACAGCGCCAGCTACCCGGTGGCCGCGCTCACCTGGCCGAGCCCGCCGCCGGTTGCGGCCAGGCTGTCGCTGACCGTCCAGGCCGCCGAGCGCGAACGGCCCATGCTGCTGATGGACCCGGCAGCCACCTGGGTCGTGCCGCCCGGCGCGGCCGCGTACGAGCAGCTGTCCTTCACCGGGATCGCCTGGGGCGGAGCCGGGTGGCCCGGCGCGACCCTGCCGCCCGCCGCCCAGGTGGACCTGACCCTGTGCACCGTGCTTGACGGCGGCAACACCCTGCGGGTGGCGGACCGGCCGGGTGCCAGCCTGCTCTCGGTCACGCTCTGCCAGACCGCCGGGCTTGAGCTGGCCGGGACCGGAGAGATCGCCGTCCGCGACAGCATCGTGGACGTCACGGGGGCCGAGCCGCTGTCACCGCCGGCTCCCCCGGCGGCGATCGCGGCGCCGGCCGGAACCGTGGTGCTGGACCGGGTCTCGGTCGGAGGCGACGTCCTGGCCCGGGTCCTCGAGTGCTCCGAGGTGATCTTCGACGGCGCGATCGAGGTCGAGGACCGTTTCCACGGATGCATCCGGTTCAGCCGGGTCGCCTCCGCCGTCGGCCTGCCCCGCTCACACCGCCTGGCGGTGGGCACCCCGGTCCCGGTGGTGTCCCGCAACCGGCTGGATCCCGCGTGGTGGCGGTTGCGGGCGGACGGTGACCCGGCCATCACCCGGGGGGCCGAGAACGGCAGCGAGCTCGGGGTGTTCGCCCAGACCCAGGCCGCCGCGCGGCTGGCCGGCTTCGAGCGCCGGCTGGCGGAATTCACTCCGGTCGGGCTGGCGACCGGCGTGATCAGGATCGACTGAGCACAGATGATGAGGAACGGATCAGGAAGGAGCTGACGTGTACGGCGACTTCTCCCGGGGGCACGAGCCGGACCGCAGGCGTGGCCGGTCCTACCGGCGCGTGCTGCTGCAGATGGGACGGCCGGTCCTGGACAGCGATCTGGCCGCGAGCACGGACGCCCTGCTCGGCGAGGTCCGGACCCTGGCACGGGAACTCGGCTGCGCGGCCGGCAGTTCCGACCTGGGCTTCCTGATCACGGCGGGCAGGCTGCTCAGCGTGTTCGCCGAGTCCTGGACGGAGCTGACCGTGACGGCGGGCGCCCCGGACGTGTGGCTCGACTACCGCCATCGCCTGCTCGGCCGCTATCCCGCCCTGTTCGTCGGCGCCGGCGCGGCCGCCGCCACCGTGTCGCTGCCCTCGCTGCAACCCCTGGACCCGTCCGGCCCGGACCGGGCGGCGCTGTGGGCGCGGGTGGAGGCGCCGGTGACGATCACGGTCAACGACGTCCCGGTGGCGCTCGTCCCGCAGTCACCTGACACGCCGTCCCGCGCGGTGTTCCCCGTGGCCGCGGACCTGCTCGATCCGGTCAGGATCGGGGTGCCCGCGGGTGCGGGCGTCTGGCTGTTCCAGCTCGAACAGGACGAGGACGCCGGCGACGAGCCGGTGTTCTGGGCCGCGCCCGGCACGTACCAGACCGACGGCCTGATCACCTCGTCCGGCGGCGGCGCGTTCCCGTTCGCCGGCTTCCCGGCGGACAGCGGGTTCGAGTGGACCGGGAGCCCGGTGCCAGCCCGGCGGCCCGGAATCCTGCCTCCCGTCCCCGCGGCCGGCGATCGCCTGGTGGCCTACCTCGAGACCTGGGAACGTACCATCACCGCGGTCGAGGACCCCGGGATCCAGGACGTCGCCCTCGGGTCGGCGGACACGTCGGTCCGCGCCGCGCTCCTCGGCCAGCTCAAGGTGGCCGTCGTGACCGGGCCCGCGCTGCCCGCGGATCCCGCGGCCGCGGCCGCGTCGGTGCGGGCGGCGTTCACCCGGCCGGAGGTGTCCGGGGGTGAGGTCGCCATCGACATCCCGCCCGCGACCGCCAGCACGGACCCCTGCGCGCTGCCCGAGATCAGCGGGTACTCCGGGCCGGACAACCGCCTCTACCGGCTCCAGGTCCACGACGGCGGCGACCTGTCGACGGTGCTGTTCACCTGGTCGCGAGACAACGCCAGCGAGCTGTTCACCGCCAGGATCGACGGCAAGAACCTGGTGGTCGGCGCGGGAACCGCGCTCGCCGACGGTGACCTGGTCGAACTGCTCAGCGACGTCGTCGACCTCGGGGACGCCGCCATCGCCCAGGTGTCGACATCCGGTTTCGTGCCGGCCCGGCGCGCCACCGGCCAGCTCGTGCAGCTGGTCGCCGTCCCCGCTCAGGCGCTGTCCGACGACGTCGCCTTCCGGCTGGTGGACCCCGAGAACCCGCTCGCCGACGTCACGGTCGACGATCAGCGGTACGGCGACCTGTCCCACGGCGTCCTGAAACTGCGGCGGTGGCACGGCCTGCTGCGCCCGGCCAGCCCGGCTTTCCCCGGCGGCACGCCGGGCCCGTTCGTCCTCGAGAGCGGCGTCACCGTCGAGCTGACGGCGGCCGGTGCGTACCGGCCCGGACAGTGGTGGCAGTACGAGGCCCGCGTGCCCGGCGAGAACGCCAACGGCCCGTGGCGCCCAGGGCCGCACGGTCCTGAGCGGCGTTTCGCGCCGCTCGCGCTGCTTGAGTACGAAGGCGCCGGGCAGCCGATGTCGGTGCTGGCGTGGCTCGACGACCGCTTCTCCCACCCGTGCGACCTGCTCGCCGACGACGCGGGCTTCGAGGGACGACGGGTCGGGAGCCTCAGCCACACCGTGCAGGAGGCGCTGGAGGAGCTGTTCGAGCGGCCGCCGGAGATCGTCGACGCGAGCTGCGGGGAGATCATCATCCGGCCGCAGAACACGGACCTGCAGGCCGTGTTCGACACCATCCCCGAGCGGGGCAGCGCCCGGCTGTGCCTGCACCCCGGGCGCTGGGAACTGGACAAGCCGGTACTGGTGCAGCGCAAGGGCGACCTGATCATCAGCGGCGCCGGCCGCGCCACCACGATCACCAGCAGTGCGGTGGAGACGCTGCTCCAGTTCGACGGGTGCGGCCTGGTCCGGCTGCAGGACCTGGTGATCGAGGGCCGCTTCGCCGCCGCCAGCCAGGGCAACGGCCTGGCCGGCAGCCTCCTGGTCAGCAACGGCAGCGGGCTCGAACTGGAGCGGGTCACCGTGAGCTGCGCCGGAGCGGCCTTCCGGTGCCGCAGCGCGGTGACGGTCGGCACCGACAGCCCCGACACGGTCGTCCCGGTAGTACGGATGCGGGACTGCCAGGTCCTCGCCGGTCACGCCCAGATCGGCGTCCTGCTGGTCGAGCCCGCGGTGGCCGACGTCGAAGGATGCGCCGTCGTGTGCCCCCCGGGTGACGTCCGCCTGGAGGAGATGGTCGCCGAGTTCCCTGAGGTGCGCGCGCAGGCCGGCCGCCTGCTGATCGACGACGTCGTCCTCGGCCCGACCGCCGAGGCCACCGGCGAACTCCTGGTCGGCAGCCCGGACGTCCTCGTCCGCGCCACCGACGCCCCGGACGGGCGGGCCCGCTACATCGTCCACCTCACCACCTGGGGATCGCAGTTCATCACCTTCACCACCACCCTCGGCGTCACTCCGGAGATCTGGCGGACGACCTTCGACCAGAACCCGATGCCAGGGAACTGGAACCAGCGGCAGGCGCCGGACGGGTTCATCCGCTCCAGGCTGCGGCAGCTGCGGGCCGGGCTCGTGGGCGCCATGTTCTCGCCCGGCCCGACGCCGCGGCCCGTGCTCACCGGCGAGATGCGCGGCCCGCTGCACGTCCTGGCCAAGACGCTGATCGTGGCGAACGCCCGGGCCGTGGGCGGTCAGGCCATCGTCGTCGGCGGCCGGGGATCGCCGGTCTCCGCCCAGTTCCCCGAGCCGCTCGTGCTTCCGGGGGATCCGCGGCCCGAGGTTCGCATCACCGGCAACCGTATCGTCAACTTCACGCAGGGCATCCACGTCGCGACGAGCCGGGGGCAGCTCCGCGGGGTCTCGCACCGGGTGACGGTGACGGACAACGAGGTCGCGCTCAGCGTGCCGTCGATCACGGCCGGACGGCACGGCATCTTCGTCGGCAGCGTGTTCCACGGCACCATCACCGGCAACGCGGTCGAGCTGCGAGACCCGCCCCCGCCGTTCTGGGGGCAGGCCCTCCCGGTGGACGCGATCGTCGTCCATGGCATGCTCGGGCCGCAGCTGACGGTGACCGGCAACACCGCCGTGGGCACCCGCCGCGGTGTTGTCGCCACCGCGACCAACGCCGCTCGCGTGCACATGCCCGGCTGGCACTGGCAGGTGGCCGGCAACGCCCACGCGATCCGGGGGGCGGCGGCCGCTCCGCAGACGGTCAACTGGTGACGGCGGAGGACCTTTTCCGCCCCGATGCCAAAGGGGTAGCGTAAGACCTGGTGAGCGGCCGGGCCCGCGAAAGCGAGACCCGCCGCCCGGGGTTCGAGTCCCCGGCAGGGCATGGGCTACGTCTGTGCCCTGCATCTTTTGCGCGGCATCTTTTGCGCTGCATCTTTTGCGCTGGCCATTAAGGCTTAGCGGCGGGTCCTGTATGCGCGGTGTGTGCCTTCTCAATCACGGTCTCCCACTTATCGATCTGCAATTCCTGCTGCGCAGCCTCCTGCGGGGATTCCGGCGGGATGTCGTAACTGTTCAGGGTCCACCCGCCGATCGCCCTCAGGCTATCCGTAGTGGTCGCATTCTTCCGTTGGCCCGTGCCCCGCCACGGGATGATCCAGATCAGGTGCCGCGGGTCGGCCGCCGGCGTCAGCTCGGCGACCTGGGTCAGAGTCGGCGTGCACCACAGGCACGGGCTCTTGTTAATGGTCGCCTCGACCGCGGTCACCGAAGCGGCCATCGCCCGGTTCCGGTTGAGATATGCCCACAGCTGGTATTCCGCATGGCTGGTATTTTTCCCCAGCCCCCGCTCCCCCGTGTTGAAGGTCAGGAGTTCCAGACGGGTGGAACCCGGCGCGGGCTCTTCGATGACGCCCCCAGATGGACGGCGGGAGGCGGGCCGCAGTCCCGACGGGGTTTTCCTGGCGGCTGGGGGAGCTGGTTCCATGGGCTGTCCGCCACGCTCGAGTTCCTCGCGCTCGGCCGCCGTGCCCCCGCGCACCGTCTCACCGAACGGGCGCAGTCCCGCCGACTGCCCGAACGCGGCGCTGGCATCCGCAACGTGGAGCGTCACCCGGAGCACAGCCCGGATGTCGTCCGTGGGGTCGAGGATGCGGACGCGACTCAGGAGCTGCCACGGACTTGCCGCCGCGGAGAGCTCGTACTCCCCGTCACTGGCGGGACCACTGAGCTGGAGGCCGGCCAAGCCCGCAGGAGCCAGCTCAGTGCGGACCTCCTCCACGATCGCGCGGAACTGATCCGGATGCTCATGACCGTTGAGCCGGCGCTTGAGTTCCTGCTGTGCACGCCCCAGCACGCCGGATGCCATCGGCTCCTCCTTGCGGCCGAGGCCCAGTGCGTTGAGTGCGGCCTTGCCCAGCGCGACGGCCTTGCCGATCAGCCAGTCGATGGCCTTGTCCACCAGTTCCCGCAGCCGGCCGATGACCTCCACCACCATGTCGGGGATGCTGCCGAGCCCGACCTGGTTGGCCAGGAAGCCGATGGCCACCGGGACCGCCGCGGCCAGCGCCTGCTCCAGCATCTGCGCGCCCGGCATCACGTTGCCGGCGGCGATCGCGGCCAGGGTGCTCACCCAGCGGTTGACGATCTCCAGCATGTCCCGCAGGTACTCGATCGCCGACTGCACCGCGTTGAAGAACGCGACGAAGCTGTTGATCACCGCCATCACGCCGGTCGGGTCCAGGAAGCTGAGCAGCTTGACCGTCACCTTGCCGATCACCGTCTTCATGATCCAGTCGGTGGCCATGCCGAGCAGCGTGGTCCACAGACCGGATAGCTGGTCGGTGAGGAACTTCCAGACGGCGCCGATGCCGTTCTCCTGGACGTCCTTGACGAACTCCCAGACGCCGGTGAGCACGTTGAGCGCGGCCCGGATCCGGGCGACGTTCTCTGGGCCGATCTGCTCGCCCAGCTTCGTCCACAGCTTCTCGGCCGTGATCCCGAGCACCTGCAGCACCAGGTCAAGTACGGACTTCAGGGTGAGGTCGGCGGGGATGGTGATGCCCAGGCCGCTCAGCCCGCGGAACAGCCATCCGGTGAGGCCGTTCAGCAGGTGCGGGCCGATGTGGTCGAAGAACAGCATGAAGCCGAGCTTCACGGCCTGGAGCATGTTCTTGAGGAACCCGACCGGGTCGCGCCTGATGTCCTCGATCGCCTGCAGGGACTGCGTGATGATGCTCGACAGCAGGTCGCTGGGGAAGTTCATCAGCCGCAGGATGAGCGTGATCACGACCTTGACCACGACGCCCGCGAAGCGGATCAGCCGGCCGAGCGGCTCGCCGAAGACGGCGAGCACCCGCTCGATGGCCGCGAGCGGCCTGAGCAGGTCGTCCAGGCTCAGGCTGTCCCAGATGCCGTGGAAGAGCCGGCTGATCATCTCGGGCGTGATGGCGAGCTCCGTGATCGCCGCGTCGACCTCGGCGGCGGCGCTGGCGATCACGCCGGACTTGGCGAGCTGGTCGTAGGTCGCCTCGCCGCCGGGCAGCAGCGTGATGAAGCCCTTGATCAGGTTCTCCGCCGTCCGCGGGACCACCTCGCCGGTCACCGGGTTGGCTCCGAGGATCACCGTCAGCAGCTGGAAACCCGGCAGCCGGTGGGCGTTCTCGCTCAGCCAGGCCAGCAGCGACTGCTTGACCAGTTCAAGCACCTTGACGATCAGCGTCGTCCCGAACGCGCCGATCCTCCTGATCAGCCCGAAGGCCTGCTGGGCGAGCGGCGGCAGCCGGTCAGGGAGCCCCGGCAGGTTCTCCGGCCTGATCGCGTCCCACGCCCGGCCGAACAGGTCGCGCAGATCCGCCAAGATCCCGAGGAACGTCGTGATCTGGGTGTCCACCCAGTCGGCGGTCTGCTGCAGGGTCCCGCGTTCCCGCATCTGGGCGAGCCGCTCGTCCTGGCCGATGAGGTGCAGGAAGTCCGCGATGATCTCGACGGTGGGCGCCGCTACCGGCTCCCCGCGCAGCGGATCGTAGTGGAGGACCTTGCGCGCCAGGTTCCACACCGGGGCGATCTGCGGTGTCTGCAGCAGCGGTTCGGCCACCCGCGCGGCCGCCGCGCGGACGAGGGCGATCACCTGGTCGGCGATCGCGGCGACGAAGCTCATCAGGTCGCTCAGGATCGCGTCCAGGTAGCGCCGGACCACCGCCACGTTGCCGCTGATCCCGTTGTCCAGGGTGAACTCGTGCAGGGCGCTTCCGATGTCACGGCGGACGCGGGCGACCGTGAGGTTGTGCGCGGCCAGGCCGGAGGACAAGATGCCGGCGACGTCGCTCAGTACGTTCACGGCCTGCAGCACCTGGCTGGCCGCCGCGCCGAAGGGGCCGTAGGACAGCACGGATTCGACCAGCGCGGCCGGGTCCGCCGTCACCGGCGCGCCGGTCAGCGGATCCTGCCCGGTGAGGTAGCTCAGCGCCAGGTAGCCGGGGGTCGCGCGGATGAGCGAGCGGACGCCGTCCAGCACCCAGTCCGGGATCAGGTCGCTGACGGAGACATCGGGCAGGTAGTCGCTGAGCGCCCGCATCACCGTGGGCCGCGCCGCGGGGGCCGCGCGCTGCTGGACCACGTGCGTGACCTCATGGGCCATCAGCCGCACGTCGGCCGCTGAAGCGCCCGCGGCCAGGTAGATCGTGGCGCCGGAGGTGAACGCGCGGGCACCGAGGTCCTGGGCGGCGCGGGCGGCGGCGGAGTCCTGCCGCACCCGTACCCCGCCCAGGTCGGCGCCCAGGTGGCCTTCCAGCCGCACCCGCAGTCCCGGCGCGAGCGACTGGCCGTTCCCCCGCTGGCGACAGGCATCGCGCACCGAGGACGGAATGGCAGACTGGTGACGACAGGGCGGCCCGCGCGGACGGCTGGCCCCGGGCAGTCCCGGGTAGCTGGCCGCCCGTCCCGTCCTCCTCCCGGCCCCGGACGGCGCGCCCGCCGCGGCGGTGCCCCCGCGCAGGACCAGCGCGGCCATCGCCTCGGCCTCCCGCTCCAGCGGGTCGTCAGGGCTGCTCAGTTCGTGCCTGGCCTGCACCACGAGGTCCGGCTGCTGCTCATCGCGGCGTGACCCGGCATCAGCGTGGGCGGTGAGCCGCTCGCGGGTGCTCGGCGGGTGCTCGGCGGGCCGCTCGCCGGCACCCGCCGGGTGCATGCCCAGCCGCTCGCGCATCCCCGGCGGACGACCGCCAAGCCGTTCGCGCGTCCCCGGCGGATGACCGCCAAGCCGCTCGCGCGTCCCCGGCGGCCGGGCTGGCGCGGGTCCGTCCGCAGCGGTCCTGGCGGCGTCATGCCGGGTGGATGACCGCGCCGTCCGGGCCGGTGCCAGCCGTGCCGCGGCCATGGCGGGCCTTGCCGTCTGTGTCCGGTGGCCAGGGGCAGCCGCGGGCGCGGGCCGTCGTGTCGTCATCATGGCGTGCGGGCCCCCAGAGCGGATCCGGCATGCGCGCCGTGCGCCTCCTCGATCACGCTCTCCCACTCCGCGACCTGCCACTCCTGCTGGGCGATCTCCTGCGGGGATTCCTCCGGGATGTCGTACTTATTGAGGGTCCATCCCTGGATCGCCCGCAGGCTCTCAGCCGTGGTCGCATTCGTCCGCCGACCCGAGGCCCGCCACGGAGTGAGCCAGATCAGGTGCCGCTGGCCGGCTCCGGGGGTCAGCTTGGTGATCTTGCTCAGCGTCCGTGTGCACCACCTGCACGGGCTCAGGTTGATGGTCGCTTCGACCGCGGTCACCGCGGCGGCCATCGCCCGGTTCCGGTCGAGAAATGCCTGCAGCTGGTGTTCCGCATGGCTGGTATTGGTGCCCAGGCGCCGCTCCCCCGTGTTGAAGGTAAGGAGCTCCAGGCGGCCGGAGCCCGGCGCGGGCTGTTCGACGACACCCCCGGACGGACGCCTGGTCATGGGCCGCAGGCTCATCGGGGTCTTCCGGCCGGCCGGAGGAGCTGGCTGCAGGGCCCGTCCGCCGTGCTCGAGGCTCTCACGCTCGGCCGCCGAGCCGCCGCGTACCGTCTCCCCGAAGGGGCGCAGCCCGGCCGACTCCTCGAACGCGGTGCGAGCGTCCGCGACGTGGAGCGTTACCCGCAGGACTGCCCTGATGTCCTCGGTCGGGTCGAGGATCCGGATACGGCTCAGGAGCTGCCACGGACTGGCCGCGGCGAAGAGCTCGTACTCCCCGTCGCTGGCGGGGCCGCTGAGCCGCAGGCCGGTCAGGCCCGCCGGAGCCAGCTCGGCGCCGACGTCGTCCACGACCGCCCGGAACTGATCCGGATGCTCGTGCCCCTTGAGCCGCCGCCTGAGTTCTTGCTGGGCGCGCTTCAGCACTCCGGGGGCGTCCTGCTCGGGGTGCGGCTTGATCACGGGAAGTGCGGACGGCGCCGGCGCAGCCTCAGACGGCGCCGGGACATCCGGCTGGCGACCAGGCCTTCCTCGCAGCATCTCGCGGCCGGTGCGGCGGACGGCGCCTGCGGCGGACCGCGCCCGGCTGACGATCGCCGCTCCGGTCCGGCGGGCCAGCTGGGCCGCACCGTTGAAGAGCTCATCCATCACCGCGCGGACCGGGCGGCGCAGCGCCTCGATGATGGCATGTACGCGCACGCCGATCCCGTCGAGGTGCGCCAGCCGGGCCAGGATCCCGAGCGCTATGGTGAGCGCCCCGGCCAGGGCCCGGTCGATGCCCTGCTCCGCCTCCCCGGTGTCGCCGTCGGCGATGGCCTGCAGCGAGTCGAGCACCGAATCCACGAACTCGGCGATCTGGCGGAGGTGCTCGAGGATGAAGCTGATCAGGTCGTAGATGGCCTCGCAGGCCGCGATGAATCCTTCCACCGGCAGGAGCAGGGCGGCGATCACGCGGATGCCGAGCGTGACGATCTGATCACGCGCATAGTCGATGATCTTCTCGATCACCAGGTCCTTGAGATCGCCGATCCGGGCCTGGAACATTTCCCACAACCCGGCCAGGTCCTGGCGCGCCAGGACGGAGTAGACCGCGTCGGTCCGCTCCAGCCAGACGACGAACTCCGGCCCGAACGACCGCGCGAGGCGCTCCCTGATGTGGGCGTAGTCCAGTTCCAGCACCTGGAGCACCAGGCCGAAGATGCCAGCGGCATCCCAGCTGGCTGGCACCTGGATGCCGCTGGCGCCCAGTTCGCCCGTCAGCAGGGTCGTCAGGGACGCCATGAGATGGTCCCTGATCCGGCTCACGAACAGATCGAGGCCGTTGCGGACCGCCCGTCCGAGAGTGGTGAAGAACCGGATGGGGTGGCGCACGATCGTGGCGACCACCGAGATTCCCTTGCGTACCACCCGCTCCAGCAGGTCCTCGAGCTGAGTGATGGTGTCCCATGTACTCTCGATCCAGTCCCCGGCCTTCGAGACGAAGCCCTCGTCCTCCTTCTTCATCGCCACGATCCGGTCGTCCAGGTCGTGCAGGGACTCGGTCGCGCGACGGGCCACGGTCGTGACCAGGTCGTCCGCCGTGGACTGGATCTCCGACTCCAGGAGGCCGAAGCGGCTGTCCAGCTGCGCCGCCGTCGCGCCGGCCAGCCGCCCAAGCGACCCGTGCAGGCCCGCCTTGAACCGCTCGACGTCGGCGCGGCCCTGCTCCACCCGCTGATGCGCCGCGTTGAGGCGGGCCGCGATCAGCTCGGCCACGTAGCCGACCGCGACGTCGACTCCGGCCAGGTAGATGGCCCGGCCTTCCTCGTAGAAGCGGTTGACCTCGCTCGGCAGGCCGGTGAGGTCATCGCCGAGGCCCCTGAAGAACCCTTTGACACCCTTGTAGCGAGCGGCCTTGTAGACGTTCATCTGGTGCGCGACGTGGAGCTCGAACTGGCTGCGGGCCACCATCTCCCAGCTCATGAAGAGCATCTCCGCGTCGTGGGCGAGGCCGTTCAGCAGTTTCTCGACCGCGGTGCGGGTCCGCTCGTGGATGCCGAGGATCTCTCCGGCGACGCGGTCCCGCTGCTCCTGGTCCGCCGTCCTGGCCGCCTCTTTCATCAAGGTGGTGCGGTGGATCCCCGTGCCGCGGGACAACCGGAGATCCTGGTGGGCGAGGTTCTCGCTCAGCTGCGCGTCACCCCGGGCCTGGCCGAGCGCCAGCCCTTCCTGGACGCGGTACTGCGCCGGCGCCTCGGTCGCGTGTGCCCGCACCTCCTCCCGTGCGTCGAGGACGCGGGTGAAGGACGGCTCACCCGACGTGGCGAGCTGATCCTCGGTGAGCCCCCGGGCGGCCATCCGGGCGTCGATCTCGGCGGGCCCGGCCGACAGGTCGACCATTCCGGGCGGGCGCGGGCCGGGGATGGCAGCGGCCGCTCCAGGGGAGGGCAGCGGCACCGCCGCCGGGTCGTTGACCATCTTGGTCACGGGCTTCGGGCTGAGCCCTTCGGTGCGCGGCTCGGCCTCGGTGGCGGAGCGCAGGCCCTGCTGGCTGTGCGTCTCGTGCTGGGCGGCCAGGTCGTGCAGCTGGCCGGCGACCTGGCCCGCCTGCTGGGACTGGGCGAAGTGGCTCGCGATTTCCAGCGAGCCGGGCGGCTCCATGCTGGCGATCGCGGCGTGGATGCCGGCTTTGAACGCCGCCGCGTCGAAGGGGGGCGGTTCCTGCCGGCCCATCTCGTCGAGCTGGATCTGCCCGGCCTGGCTGTGCACGTCCCGCTGCTGATCGGGAGCCGAGGCATCCTGCGCGGTGCGGACTCCGGTGCGGCCGCTCTGGTGCCGCCGCGCATGAGCGGCCATGTCGTGGACACGGCCCGAGAAGGCCACGTTGGATTCGGTGTCCGTTTCGGCCGCGTCGGGCTCCGGCGCGGCAGCGCGGCCGGCAGCGGCACCAGCACGCGCAGAGGCCCCGCCGGCGGCGGCCGGGGCGGCGGCGCTCCCGGGAGCAGCCCCGGGTGCGCCGGACGGCGCGGGCGGGGCACGGATCGTGGCGGGGGCACCCGGCGATGGCCCGGCCCGAGCCGGGGCAGGCGTGGTCGCGGGATTGCGGGGGGCGCCCTGGCCCCGGGCCCGCGGATCGGGCCGGGCCGGCCCCCCGGTGCCCGCGGGGCCGGCCGACCCGCCCGCACCCGGGCGAGCAAACGGCAGCACCACCCCGGCGGAACGCGGTTCGGCCCGGCCGATGCGATCAGGCCGATCGGCACGGCCCGCCCGGGCTGCGTCCAGGGGGACGACGGCAGCGACGGGGCCCTCCGGTGGCACCAGCGCCGGCCCGGCCTGCCCGGAGGCCGTCAGCGAGGCGGCCGACGGGTCAGCCGGACGTCCGGCCGCGACGGCCAGCCGGTCCCGCAGTGGCCGTGGTGCCGACGTCGGGTCGAGGGACCCGGGCAGGGCCTGCTGCGGCGAGCTGAACGCGGCCACCATCCGTTCCCTGGTCGTGCGAGCCGTCAGCGAAGCCCGGCCCGGATCATCGCGGCCGGCCGCGCGGTCACGCGACGAGGCTGGAACCGGGGCCCGGGCCCCGGGGCGGGAGGACACGGGGGCGAGGCGGGCACGCTGCGGCGCGGGCGATGCCGGCGCACCGGTCCGGGCAGCACGGCTCGCGAGCCCGTTCATACCGACATTCTAACCACCGGGCCGACGGCCTCTCCGGATCACGCTCACCTGCGATCACCGTCGCCGGGACCGGCTCACCAGGGCCGGGCCGGATCGGACGCCGTCCGGGGACGGCCAGGGGCTGAGGACCCAGTCCCGGTGCGCCAGGACCTCTCTCGTCTCGTGGCTGGGGCCCGGCGCGCCCGCGCGGGCGCGCGCCTGGGCGTAGAGCGAATCCCGTGACGTCCCAGGCAGTTCGTACACCCACCGGCCATGGTGGCGCAGCAGGATGAACGGAACGCGCTGCCGCTGGCCCAGCAGGGCCATCCAGATATCGGCCATGTTAGGCCGGGCGAAATCGTCCGGCCGCACCCGGATAGTGCTGCTGTGATACCCCATGACGCCGGTGCCGAGCACATGGACCGGGCGGTCTGCCAGTGCCTCGATGGACATATGGAAGAGCGTGCGGGAGCGGTGGTAGTCCCGCACCGGCGGCATCAGGAGGCTGCCGTGGAACCCGGCGACCGCCCGGCGGCCGAGCCGTTCCAGGCCGCGGATCAGCACGTCGGCGTAGTCACCCGGATAATTAAGGTCGTCGTCGCAGATCAGGTGGAATCCGCGGTGCCGACCGGCCCAGTAGAACTTGCCGGCGTCCCCCCGGTCCCCGTGATCCTGACTGCGGACGACCTCGGCATCGGCGTCACGCAGGAAGCCCGGCACGCCGCCGAAACCGTTGAGGTACACGCCGAGCCGATCGACCTGCGGGCGCAGGGTGCTGACCACGGTCTCGAGGGATGCGACCCGGGAGGGGATGCTGGCCAGCGTGGCGAGCGCCGGGGGACGCCGCGGCAGCAGGCGGGCCGCGGCCGCGTCGCCGTCGGCGAACCCGACCGTCGTCATCTCCCAGCGTTCCCTGGCAGCCGGGTTCATCAGCGAGGGCCGGGTGCCGTGCAGCACGAGCGACATCTCGGTCCGGTACATCCGCAGGCCCAGGGCATCGGCACGCAAGCTGATCTGCTGCCCCACGCCCGAACTGCGCTCGGGGTGGCCCTGCCACCGGTTCGCCGGGACCGGCTGCAGTTCCCACCCCAGCCTCTCGAACATCCGGCGGCTGCAGAGGAACGCCGCCAGGTCCATCCAGCCGGAGTGGATGACGCGCCCGGCCTGCTGGGCCCGCACCCGGGTCCAGCAGGTGCTGCCGGCCCGTCCCCGCTCGGGCGTGACGTGGAGGTAGAGCGAGGCTTTGCGCTGGTCGTCGATTGAGGTCCACAGGTCCCAGGCCCGCTCGAAGAAGCCAGTGCAGAGCCGGACATCGTCCTGCAGCCCCACGAAGAACTCCGCCGGCTGGGCCCGCAGATCAGCCAGGATGGTGTTCCACCATCGCCACCAGTTCTCCTTGCCGTGGTTGACGTCGGCCCGGCGATAGGTCCAGCCGTGATCGACGATCCGGCGGATCACGGCGTCATCCTGGGCGGCCGTGCCGTCGTCGTAGACCCGGACGTCCATGCCCGGCAGGCGCTCCCGCTCGAGATCCTCCAGGAGGCGTTGCAGCCCCTCAGGATTGGCGTACGTCGTGACCAGGACGCAGAACCGCGGGTGCGACCGCCCGGACCCGGGATGGCGCGCTCCGTCACTCACCTCCGGGTCGCCCCCCATGTCCGCCTCCGTTCTGGAGATGATCAAGCCTGACCAGCCGAGCAGCTCTCGTCAAGATGCCGGTATCCGGCTTCGGAGAGGTGGTTCATCGGCCAGGAGAACCAGCTAGCGGCCCTGGCTGCCTGGTGCGAGGACGTCCGCTGTTACCCGTGGTCTGCGCGCTCGGCTCGCTAGACAGGCCGGACACGGGCCGCGACCTCCCCTCCCGAGTAGGACGACCTCGCCTTCCGGGTCCACGATAGGTATGACCGCAGGTCAGACCTACCGGACGTCCAGACCTGTCACAGCCCGGCCGATGAGCATGCGCTGGATCTCGGACGTGCCCTCGAAGATGGTGAAGAT
>Ga0207693_10000442_pt1 | contig 37910 bp, 42 predicted proteins | sample LARL81metaG_FD_184347 | JGI IMG/M metagenome (GOLD analysis project Ga0207693, IMG submission 184347) | Corn, switchgrass and miscanthus rhizosphere microbial communities from Kellogg Biological Station, Michigan, USA - LAR L8-1 metaG... | ecosystem: Host-associated > Plants > Roots >... | reverse complement strand
CGTCCCGCACGTGAAGGCGTACTGGATCATGATGGGCCTCCCGCTCGCCCAGGTCGCGCTCCACTTCGGGGCCGACGACGTCCAGGGCACGGTGGTGCGCGAGAAGATCTTCCAGGCGGCCGGCGCGAGCGCCGGCACCGAGCAGAAGGTCGCGGAGCTCGTGCGGGTCGTCCGCGAGGCGGGCCGGACGCCGGTGCAGCGCGACAGCCTCTACAACGAGATCCGCCGATGGTGAGCGTGCGCGACGCAATCGAGCGGATGTCGCTCGACGACTTCGCAAAGATGCTCGCGCCGGACGTGGTGTGGGTCGGACTGTGGCCGGGCGAGCTCTGCCGGAACCGTGACGATGTGCTCGAGATGTTCGCGCGGATGCGTGAGCGGGAGTGGCAGCTGCGCCCGTCAGTCGTCGCGGAGAAGGACAACGTCCTGGTCGTCGATCCGGGGATCGACGAGCGGCATCACGTCCTCGTCCTCGACGGCGACCTCGTCTCCGAGGTGCGCGTCTACCCGGACCGGCGCTCGGCGCTCGCGGCGGTGGAGGACAGGCCGCCCTGGTGATCCGCCTCGGCCGCATCGCGTACGTGAACATGGCGCCCGTCTTCTACCGCGTCGACGCCGAGGTTGACGAGGTGCTGGGCGTGCCGACGGAGCTGAACCGGATGCTCGTCGCGCGGGAGCTCGACACCGCTCCGATCTCCTCGATCGAGTACGCGCGCAACGCGGACTCGCTCCGCCTCCTGCCGCGGCTCTGCGTCGCCTCCGAGGGAGCCGTCGACTCGATCCAGCTCGTGGCGCGCGTGCCGCTGGAGCGCGTCCGGACCGTGGCCGTGACGCCGGAGTCGGCGACGTCTGTCGCGCTGACGAGAGTGCTGCTGCCCGAGGCCGAGCAGGCGCCGCTCGAGACGTACGAGGCGGGGGAGGCCGAGGCGAAGCTCCTGATCGGCGACGCCGCGCTGCGCTCGGCGTTCGAGGATCCGACCCCGCACCACGATCTCGGACGTCTCTGGCTCGAGCGGACGGGGCTGCCGATGGTGTTCGCGGTCTGGGCCTGCCCGGAGCCGCTCGCAGAGGGTCTCGCCGAGCTCGAGGACGCGCTCGTCTCGTCGGTGCGGCTCGCCCGCGCGGAGCCGGAGCAGCTGGCGTTCGAGGCGGCCGAGCGCTACGGCTATCCGGCCGGCTTCCTCGCGCGCTACTTCGAGAAGCTCCGCTACCGCTTCGGCCCCCGCGAGCGCGCCGGCCTCTACACGTTCCTCGAGCTCGCCCGCGACGCCGGGCTGCTCGAGACCGTGCCCGAGCTCCGCTTCGTCCAGACCACCGGCGCCGCGGTCGCATGAGCGTCGCGGAGAAGACGCCCGTGGCCGAGATCCTCGAGCGCGCGGTCTCGGGTGAGCGGATCACGGACGAGGACGCAGTCGAGCTCCTGCGCTCCCGCGACCTTGTTTCCGTCGGGCGCGCGGCGAACGAGATCCGGAACCGGCTCCACGACCCGGAGCGCGTCACGTTCATCATCGACCGCAACCTCAACTACACGAACGTCTGCGTCACCGACTGCGACTTCTGCGCCTTCTACCGCCGGCCGGGCGACCAGCGCGAGGGCTACCTCCTGCCGAAGCCGGTCATCTTCAAGAAGATCGAGGAGACGCTCGCGCTCGGCGGCACCGGGCTGCTGATGCAGGGCGGCCACCATCCCGACCTCGGGGTCGACTACTACGAGGATCTCTTCTCCTCGATCAAGGCGCGCTACCGGATCCACCTGCACGCGCTGTCGCCGTCGGAGATCGTGCACGCCGCGCGGCGCTCGAAGCTGACGGTGCCGGAGACGCTGGCGCGGCTGCGCGACGCCGGCCTCGACTCGATTCCCGGGGGCGGAGCCGAGATCCTCGTCGACCGGGTGCGCGACATCATCGCGCCGAAGAAGGTGAACACGAAGGAGTGGCTCGGCGTGATGCGCGAGGCGCACCGGCTTGGGATCTCGACGACGGCCACGATGATGTACGGGCACGTCGAGACGCTCGAGGAGCGGGTCGAGCACTTCCGGCGGGTCCGCGAGCTGCAGGACGAGACCGGCGGCTTTCGCGCCTTCTTCTCGTGGACGTTCCAGGACGACGGCAACCGTCTCGTCTCGCTCGTGCCGGTCGAGGCCCGGCCGACCTCGTTCGACTACCTGCTCACGCAGGCCGTGTCCCGCATCTACCTCGACAACATGCCGCACATCGGCTCGTCCTGGGTGACGCAGGGGAAGAAGATCGGCCAGGTCGCGCTCGGCTTCGGGGCCGACGACCTCGGCTCCGTGATGATCGAGGAGAACGTCGTCTCGGCCGCCGGCACGACGCACCGCACGAGCGCCGAGGAGCTCGTCCACCTCATCCGCTCGCTCGGCAAGACCGCCGTGCAGCGCGACACGCTCTACCGGCCCGTCAAGGTCTGGGACTAGCTACCACTCCACTGCGCGGCCCACTCGTCCGCGTGCGGACGGCCGCTCCGCTTCGCCGCTGCCTGGACGTCCTCGAGCGCGTACGGCACCTGGCGGAACTCGACGCCGACCGCTCCCTCGGCGACGGTGAGGAGCGCCCACTCCGCGAGCGTGCGCAGAACGGGTGGGTCGGCGTGCCGGTCGTACGAGATCCCGACGCTGCCGGGGTTGACATAGAGCGCGTCGCCGATCCGGCGCGTCCACTGCAGATGTGTGTGCCCGCCTGCCAGCAGCGCGGCGTCGTGGCCGAGGAACGGCTCGAGCGCCTCGCCCGCGAGCTCGGGCAGGAGCACGTCGTCGTACGAGCGCGGCGAGCCGTGGAAGAGCAGCAAGGGCACGCCGTCGAGCTCGCGGCGCACGACCGGCGCAAAAGCACGCATCTGCTCGAGGTGCGACGAGCTCAGCTGCGACAACGTCCACTCCCGAACCTCGAGCTGCCGCTCGGTGAGCGGCTCCGGCGAGTCGGCGGGAACCTCGAGGAGGAACGCGTCCGCGTTGCCGAGGACCGTCTCGCAGCCGAGCCCGGCGAGGCGGTCGAGCGTCTGCGCGGGCTCGGTGCCGCCCTGCACGACGTCGCCGAGGCAGACGATCGCGCCGCTGTCGAGCCGTTCGACGTCGGCGAGCACCGCGCGGAAGGCGACGTCGTTCCCGTGCTGATCTGAGATGAGCGCGAGGCGCATGGTCACAGTCTGGACCGGACCCCGGCGAGGCCGCTGCGCACCCGCTCGGGCCGGCCGGTGAAGTCGCCGTAGTGGACTTCGAACCACGGCCCGAGCCGGTGGTAGAAGAGCGCGCGCCGGCGCAGCTCGTCGTCCACGTCCCAGTTCGGAAACGGCCCGTTCAGGAGCCAGGCGTAGTCGATCGCGGGATCGCCGATTCGCGCGTCTCCCCAGTCGATCACGCCTGCAAGCCGTCCGTCGCGTACGAGCAGATGGGGAGGACCGAGGTCGGAGTGGGTCAGCGCCGGCCGGAACCCGGTCAACGTCTCCGTCTCCGCCAGGAGCGCCTCGCCGTGCGAGCGCTCGTCGGAGTCGAGCAGCGGCAGGACGACCCGCCGGAACTCGTCCGCTTGCTCGCGGTAAGTCTCGAGCCAGTCCGGCCGCGGCGCGGTGACGCTGTCGACGTCGACTGCGTGAAGCGCGTCGAGGAAGGCGCGCACGCCGTCCGGGTCCTCGGCCGCGAGCGGCTCGCCTCGGATGAGCGGGTAGGCGACGAGCCACGGCTCGCGCGAGACGTACTCGAACCGAGGCACCTCCACGGGCAGGAGCGGCGCGAGCACGGGCAAGAGCTCGACTTCCTGCTCGATCCCCTCCACCGCCAGCCGGTGGCGAGGCCACCGCACGACCAGGGCGTCGTCGACGATCAAGACCTTGAAATCCCAGCCGGAGTCGACCTCGACCAGTGACGGCGCCACGGGAGCAACGCTAGTCTGGCCGGCGGGTCGTGCTCCTGTTGCGGAAGCTTTTCATCACCGTCGCGTTCGCGGCGATCGTCGGGGCCGCGGTCAGCTCGGCCGCGATCGGCGGCCCCAGCCCGGGCTCGGTCTCGAGCTCCCTCCTGCTGCCCGGCGTGACCTACACCCGCGAGGTGGACTTCACGTCGCGCGGGCCGATCGTCCTCGACGTCGTGACGACACCGAAGCCCGACGGCGAGCTCTACTCGCTCGCGCCCGCGCTCTCGAACGAACAGCTGCGCGGGAAGGAGGCGCTGACGCGCCTCGAGAGCCGCGTGGCAGGCGGCGCGACCACCGTCGCTATCGACGGCGACTACTTCGACCACACCACGGGTGCGCCGAGCGGCATCTACATGCGGGACGGCGTGCTCGACAGCGTGCCCACGACCGAGCGCTCGAGTCTCGGCATCGCCGCCGACGGCACGCTCACGACGGATCGCGTCTCCTTCGCCGGCATCTGGCAGGGAAAGGGCCAGCGGCGCGCGCTGTCGCTCAACACGCCGGCGAAGTCGGGGAAGTTCACGCTCTACACGCCGGTATACGGCACGAGCACTCCCCGGGAGCCCGGAGTCGTCGAGGCTGTGATCGGGACCTTTCCGCCCGCCCGGCTCGAGCAGCCGCTCGACGGCACCGTCACGCAGGTGACGAACGCCGGGGGAACCCGGATCCCGCCCGGCGGCGCCGTGCTCGTCGCACGCGGCAGCGCGTCGACGGCCCAGCTCGAGGCGGAGGCGCCGGTCGGGCAGCAGGTCGAGGCAACGCTCTCGCTCTCGCCCGACTGGAGCACCCTCGCGGGCGCGATCGGCGGCGGCCCTCGCCTCGTCAAGAACGGCAGGCCGATCTTCCACACCGCCGAGTCGTTCGCCTCCCGCGAGCTCAACGGCCGTCAGGCCCGCGGCGCGATCGGCCAGCTGGCGGACGGGCGCATCGTCCTCGTCAGCGTCGAGGGGACCAAGCCCGCCTACAGCATCGGCATGTCGAACTACGAGCTCGCGGTCGAGCTCTCCCGCCTCGGGGCGACGACCGCCTTCGGCCTCGGCGCCGGCTCTGCCTCCGGGCTGGCTTTCGACGGCAAGCTCCTCACGCGGCCCTCGAGCGGCGTCACACCGAAGGTCTCCGACGCGCTCGTCCTCTCGTACACCGGCGTCTACGCAGCGCCGCCCTCGGCACCCGTGATCTCGCCGAACGGCGACGGCGTCGGCGACACCGAGTCGTTCTGGTACCGCGTCACCCGTCCGTCGCAGGTGATCGCGACCCTCGACGGACCGGGCGGCGCGAAGATCACGCTGGTCGACGGCGAGGTGTCGCCGGGACTGCACGTGCTCGGGTGGAACGGGATCGTGCAAGGCTCGCCTGCGGCCGAGGGCAAGTGGACGTTCACCGTCACCGGTACCGACGACCGCAAGGTCACGACGAGCGCGGAGCGCCCCTTCGCGCTCGACGACACGCTCTCGTCGCTCGCTCTCAAGGCCGACAGCCACGGTTTCCCGACGGCGACGTTTCTGCTGACGCGGGCGGCGACGATCCTCGTGCAGGTCCGTCGGCCGAACGGCGTGGCGGTGGCGACGCTCCGCTCGGGTCAAGGGGCAGCCGGGCCGGAGCAGGTGAGCTGGGGCGGCCGGATCGGCCGGCACCGTGCCTCCGGCGGTCGTTACCAGCTCGTCGTGCAGGCGATGAGCCCGGTCGGCACGAGCTCTCTCGCGGCGCCGTTCTCATTGCCCGCTCACAAGCGTCACTAGTATCCGCGCGGTGCTCCTCGCGAGCGTCTCCTCGAGCTTCACCTCCGCGGTAGCCGATCACGGCGTCTACGCCGTCTTCGGGCTGATGGCGATCGACGCCCTCTTCCCGGCGGCGAGCGAGCTCGTGATGCTCTACGCGGGAGCGATCGCTGCGGGAGTCTTCTCCGGCGGGCAGGGCGTGACGCTGTTCGGAAGCCGGATCGGCTACGGCGCCGGCGCCTATGTCGCGCTCGCCCTCGCGGGCACGCTCGGCTATCTCGTGGGCGCGCTCATCGGCTGGGCGATCGGCCGCTACGGAGGGCGCCCGCTGCTCGAACGCCACGGCCGCTGGTTCCACCTCTCGCCCGACCGGCTCGATCGCGCCGAGTCGTGGTTCGACCGCTGGGGGAACCCCGCCGTGTTCCTCGGCCGGATAACGCCGGTCGTCCGCTCCTTCGTCTCGATCGCGGCCGGGATCTTCGAGATGCGGCTGCTGCCGTACACGCTGCTCTCGCTCGCAGGTTCCGCCGTGTGGGCCTTCGCCTTTGCCGGCGCCGGCTACGGGCTCGGCACGGGCTATCGCAGCTTTGACCACAGCTTCCGCTACGTCGAGTACGCAATCGTCGTAGGCATCGTCGCTCTGCTGGCGTATTTGGTGTACCGGTGGATGGCTGCGGCTAAAGTGGCCCCGCGTGCAGACGATTCCTCTCGTTGACGTCCGAGCCGAATACGCGCCGCTGATCCCCCGGCTCGAGGCCGCGTTCCGTGAAGTTCTCGACGGCCAGGGCTTCATCCGCGGCCCGAACTACTGGGCCTTCCAGGAGGAGGCGGCCGCCTACCTCGGCGTAAAGCGGACGATCGGCGTCGCCAACGGCACCGACGCGCTCGTGCTCGCCCTCGAGGCGCTCGGCGTCGGTCCGGGCGACGAGGTGGTCTGCCCGGCGTTCACCTTCTACGCGACCGCCGAGTCGATCGCGCGACGCGGCGCGACGCCGGTCTTCGCCGACATCGACCCCGCCACGCTCAACCTCGACATCGAGGACACGGCCGCGAAGGTGACCGACCGCACGCGGGCGATCATTCCGGTGCACCTGTTCGGGCGGATGATGGACGTGCGGCCGCTGCTCGAGCTCGGCGTGCCGGTGCTCGAGGACGCGGCCCAGGCCTTCGGCGCCCCCGAGGTCGCCCGGCACGGTGCGATCTCGACCTTCAGCTTCTATCCCACGAAGAACCTCTTCTGCCTCGGCGACGGCGGGCTCGTGGCGACGAACGACGACGAGCTCGCAGAGCGGGTCAAGCTCCTCTCGTTCCACGGCTCCCGGGACAAGACCGACTTCGAGCTCGTCGGTTACAACTCGCGCCTCGACGAGCTGCAGGCCGCGTTCCTACGCATCTTCCTGCCGGAGCTCGCGGGCTGGAACGAGGCACGCCGCGCCGCGGCTGCCCGGTACGCCGAGCTCGGCCTCGGTGAGCTCGTCGAGATCCCGCAGGACGAGCCCGGCCACGTCTACCACCTCTTCGTCTGCCGGTCGCGTGAGCGCGACGCGATCCGCGCGGCGCTGAGCGAGGCGGGTATCGCGTCCGCGACCTACTACACGACGCCGCTCCACCTGCAGCCGTCCCTGCGCTTCCTCGGCTACGAGCCCGGCTCGCTGCCGGCGACCGAGCAGGCGGGCGCGGAGAACTTCTCGCTGCCGCTCTGGCCCGGGATCCCCGTCGAAGCGCAGGAGCGCGTCGTCGACGCGGTGCGCTCAGCGGTACCTACTCGCGTCTGATGCGCCAGCTGCTCTCGCCGCACCGGCTCTGGCAGCTCCTGGTGGACGGGCTGATCGTCGCGTTCTCCTGGTGGGTCGCGTTCCAGCTTCGCTTCGACCACGGGCTGCCGCCGAAGTACTCGCTGCTGTTCAACCGGACGATCCTGCTCGTCGTCGGGATCAAGCTGATCGTCTTCATCGCCTTCGGCTTCTACAACCGCTGGTGGCGCTACGTCTCGATCAGGGACATGTGGGCGACCGCGCGCGGCGTCGTCGTTGCGTGCATCGTCGCGGATCTGACCGTCTACCTCGCGGCGCCGGTGCACGGCTTCCGCCTGCCGCGGTCGATCGCCGCCACCGACCTCCTGCTCACGCTCGGCCTCATCATGGGCTCGCGCCTCCTCGCCCGCACGGCGATGGAGCGCCCCGGCCGCCTGACCATGGTCGCCCGCGGCAAGGAGGTCGTGGTGGTCGGCGCGGGCGACGCGGGTCGCCTGATCGTGCAGGAGATGCAGCGGTCGCGGATGCTCAACTACACGCCGATCGGGTTCGTGGACGACGATCCGCGCAAGCGGCACACGCGGATCATGGGCGTCCGCGTGCTCGGCACGATCGACGAGCTCCCGAAGGTCCTGCGCGAGCACCGCCCCGACGAGCTGCTGATCGCGATGCCGTCCGTCTCGGGCGAGGTGCGCCGGCGGATCGTCGAGACGGCGCAGCAGCTGCGCATCGTGGTCAAGACGCTGCCGGGGCTCTACGAGCTCATCGCCGGGGACATCGGGCTCGCCGGCCAGATCCGCCCCGTGCAGGTCGAGGACGTCCTGGGCCGCGAGCAGGTGGAGGTCGACTTCAGCGAGGTCGCGGCCTACCTCGAGGGCCACACCGTCCTCGTGACAGGCGCGGGCGGCTCGATCGGCTCGGAGCTCTGCCGCCAGATCGCGCGAGTGCGGCCGTCGCGGCTGATCCTCGTCGACAACGCGGAGGGGCCGCTGTTCGAGATCGAGCGGGAGCTCGTGGCCGAGCGCGACTTCACCGCCGCGCTCCCGAAGCTCATCGACGTCAAGGACCGCAAGGCGATGCGGCGCGAGGTGTTCGAGAAGTACCAGCCGACGGTCGTGTTCCACGCGGCCGCGTACAAGCACGTCGCGATGCTCGAGACCCATCCGCTCGAGTCGGTGCGAAACAACATCGTCGGCACGCGGATCCTCGTCGAGCTCGCTGCAGAGTTCGGTGTCGAGCGGTTCGTCTTCATCTCGACGGACAAGGCCGTCAACCCGAAGACCGTCATGGGTCAGTCGAAGGCGCTTTGCGAGTGGATCGTGGAGTCGTTCGGGCACCGGCGCGACGTCGCGACCCGCTTCGTCGCCGTGCGCTTCGGCAACGTGCTCAACTCGTCGGGCAGCGTGATCCCGATCTTCAAGAAGCAGATCGAGCGCGGTGGGCCGGTGACCGTGACCCATCCCGAGATGACGCGCTACTTCATGACCATCCCGGAGGCGGTCTCACTCGTGGTGCAGGCCGGCGCGATCGGGGGCCGCGGCCAGGTCTTCGTCCTCGACATGGGCGAGCCGGTGCGGATCGTCGACCTCGCGCGGAACATGATCCGCCTCTCGGGCAAGGAGCCGCGCCTGCCGGACGATCCGACCGAGGGCTCGCGCGACGTCAGGATCGCGTTCGTCGGCTCGCGGCCGGGCGAGAAGATCCACGAGGAGCTCTGGAGCGACGACGACGCCGTCGGCGAGACGACCCATCCGAAGATCATGCGGCTGAGCCGTCCGCCCGTCGATCCGAACTGGCTCGCCGACCAGCTCGTCGAGCTGGAGCGACTCGCCGACGAGGGAGACACGCTCGAGGTCGTCGGCAAGCTTCGGAAGATCGTGAACAACCCCGAGCGCCTCGAGCCGCCCAGCCTCTCGGACACGGGCAGCTACGTGATCGAGATCGGCGACCAGCAAGCGGCGCGACCGCCGGCGCCGCGCGCGGACTGAGCCGTCCGCTCAGCGGAGGCTGAACTGCGGCTCGGGCAGCGTGGACGGCTGATCGAAGAGCGGGCACGCCTCGAGCGTGGGACAGCAGCAGTCGGCGGCCTGCTCCAGCCACTCCTGCACGAGCTCGGCTCGTGCAATCGCCTCTCGGAGCGCGGGGAGGCGCTGCTCGGCGACGGCTCGCAGCAGCTCGACCCCTTCCGGGTCATCCGCTGACGTCCGAAGCAGAAGCCGGATCTCGTCGAGATTGAGTCCGGCTCGCTGAGCCGTGTCGATCACCGCCAGCGAGCGCACGACGGAGGCCGGGTAGCGGCGCCGTCCGCTCACGCGGAGAGGCTCGGGAAGCAGCCCGATCGACTCGTAGTAACGGATGGCCGAGGCCGCCTTGCCGCTGATCCTCGCCACCTCGCCGATCGCGAGCAACTCACTTGACATCAAGCCGACTTTAACTTGCAGGATGGGACTCCCGCAATCGCCGAAGGAGGCAGAGATGGAACTCTCCGAGCTCGTCGCCTGCACGTTGTCGGACACCGACCTGAAGAGCCAGCGAGACCGGTGGCTCGCGCTCGGCGACAACTTCGGCCTCGGTAGGCGAGAGACGGACGACGGCCTGCGCGTCAGCTTTCGCTACCACCCCGCGATCCGGGAAGAGCTCGATGCTCTCGTCGCGGTCGAGAACGACTGCTGCGCGTGGGCGTCCTGGAGCGTCGAGCGTGAAGGCGACGTCCTCGTCATGGCGGCGCGCTCCACCGGCACCGGCGTGACGACCCTGCACGGGATGTTCACGCAGTTCGGATGAACGTCCTCGGGGCCGTCGCCGTCTCCGCGATGGTGCTCGCGTATGCGCTCGAGTCCCGCCACAGGGCGTTCGTCGGTGTCTTCGCAGTCGCCTGTGCGGCTTCCAGCGTGTACGGCTTCCTCATCGGCAGTCTCCCGTTCGGGCTCGCGGAGGCGGTGTGGACCGCTGCGGCCCTGCGACGGCTGAGGCGAGCGCCGTGAGCGCTCACACCCGCTCGCAAGCCTTGACTCTTCCCTGACGGTCCCCGGCCGACGGCGCCGCTAGCCTCGGCGACCTGGACGCGGAGAGGATCCTCGGTGGGCTGAACCCTGAGCAACGCGCTGCCGTGGAAGCGGTGCGCGGGCCGCTGTGCATCCTCGCCGGCGCGGGGACCGGCAAGACGACCACGATCACACGCCGGATCGCATGGCAGGTCGCGAGCGGGGCCCTCCCGCCGCAGCAGATCCTGGCGGTCACGTTCACGGACAAGGCGGCGGGCGAGCTCCGCGCGCGGCTGCGCGAGCTGGGCGCCGACGGCGTGCGCGCCTCGACCTTCCACTCGGCGGCGCTGGCGCTGCTCCGCCACTTCGAGGGAGACCCGGGCCGGATCCTCCCCTCGAAGGCGATGCTCCTGCGCCGGATCGGCAACTCGCTGCCGGGTGCGTACCGCTTCCGCCCCGCAGGCGACCTCGCCACGGAGATCGAGTGGGCGAAGAACAGGCGCCTCACACCGGACACGTACCGCGACCGGCTCGGCGACCACGAGCCGCCGATCCCGGCCGATCTCTCGCTCCGGGTGTTCCGGGAGTACGAGCGGCGCAAGTCCGCCGAGGGGCTGATCGACTTCGAGGACCTGCTCGAGCGGACCGCGCGCCTCCTGGAGAGCGACGCCGAGGTCCGGGCTGCGGTGCACGACCGCTGGCGCGCGTTCACCGTCGACGAGTACCAGGACGTCAATCTTCTCCAGCAGTCGCTGCTCGATCTCTGGCTCGGCGACCGGGACGACCTCTGCGCAGTCGGGGACGACTACCAGGCGATCTACGGCTTCACGGGCGCGAGCGCGGACTGGCTGCTCGCGTTGCCGCGGCGCTTCCCGGACGCCCACGTCGTGCGGCTCGAGCGGAACTACCGCTCGACCGCGCAGGTGATCGAGCTGGCGAACCGACTCGTGCCGCGGCTCGGCGGCTCGGCGAAGACGCTCGCGCCGACGCTTCCGGACGGTCCCGAGCCGGTGATCGGTCCGGCGCTGAGCGTCGCTGCCCGCGTGCGGGAGTTGCACGCGGAGGGGCTGCCGCTCGAGCAGATGGCGGTGCTCGTTCGCACCAACGCACGGACGAGCGAGTTCGAGGAGGCGTTCCACGATGCCGGGATCCCGTTCCAGGGCGCGTCGCTGCTGGCGCGCGACGCCGCTCGCCAGCTGCTGAAAGCGCTGCGCGGCCGGGGTGGGCCTGCCGCCGAAGTCGTGCGGGAGCTTGCCGTTCGCCAGGGCCTTCTCACCGAGATGCCGGAGAAGCTCGGCGAGCGCGAGCAGACGCGGCAGGCGGACCTGGCGCGGCTCGTCCGGCTCGCCGACGAGCTCGACGGCGACGTGGAAGACTTCGTCGCGCTGCTGCACGAGCGCTTCGGCGAGAGCGCAGGTCGGGGCGTCCACCTGCTGACGCTCCACCGCGCGAAGGGGCTCGAGTGGGAGGCCGTCTTCCTGCCGCGCGTCGAGGAAGGCGAGCTGCCGGTCCGGCGCGGCGACGTCGCGGAGGAGCGGCGGTTGTTCTACGTCGGGCTGACGCGCGCCAAGCAGCACCTGCTCGTCACGTGGGAGGGCAAGCCGAGCCGGTTCCTCGACGAGCTGGGCGTGCGCGCGGCCGCGCCGCCCGCCCCGAAGCGCGAACGGCAGGCGCTCGAGCAGACCCCCGCGGTGCAGGCGCTCAGGGAGTGGCGGCTCGCCCGGGCGCGCGCGGACGAGGTGCCCGCCTACGTCGTCTTCAACGACCGGACGCTGGCGGAGCTCGTGGCGCGCACGCCGCGTACGCTCGCGGAACTGGCGGCGGTGCCGGGGATCGGGCCGGCGAAGCTCGAGCGCTACGGCGCGGAGCTGCTGGCCCAGCTGGCCGACGTCGCGGCCTGAGCCCTACTCGGCCCACCAGTCACGCCGACCCTCGACGTCCTCGCGCGGGTCCTCGCCGAGATTCGGCGCGCCGAGGACCAGGAGCTCGAGACCTTCGGGCCCGGCCTCATAACCTCGCCATGTACCCGGCGGGACGCGTACCGCGTCCCATTCCCTGAGCTCCACGATCTCGTCGTCGAGCTTCATCCGCCCGCTCCCGCGCACGACGACGTACACCTCCTCCTGCTTCCTGTGCGTGTGGCCGTACGGAAAGCGATAGCCGGGCGGGACGCGCTGGTAGCTCAGTCCGGACTTCTCGAGCTCGAGCGCCGTCGCCCCCGCGCGGAACTCCAGGTCCGGCGCGCCGTCGAAGTTCGAGCCGACATCCTCGATGTCCGTCTTGATGTTCTTCAGCGTGAACGGCACGGTGCAGCTACGGGCCAGGGATGTTGGGGGTGCGGTCGAGGAGCCGCATGAATCGATCGGCGATGACCCCGAGCCAACCCATCAGCGTCTGCACCGCGCCACCCTAGTCCAGCGAGGACAGCAGCAGCCGCAGCATCTCGGCCGGGTCGCGGCGCACCCGCCTCGACGCCGCCTCGTCGCGCTTCGTGAGCTCGAGGGCCCGGGGGTCGGTGAGCGGCTTCAGCCGCCCGTCCCGGATCAACGCCTCGTCCACACCGCCGAGCCGGCCGCCGTACGTCGTGTAGACGGGTACGTCGAGCGCCGCGGCCTCGCGGTTCATCGTCCCGCCCGCCGAGACGACGAGGTCGGCGAGCGCGATCAGGCTCTGCGCGTCGACCGCGCCGTCCGGAAGGATCACCGACGGCAGCTCGAGGCGCCGCACGTACGCGTGCTGCTCCTCGGTGCGCGGCAGGACGAAGGCGTGGACGTCGTCGGAACGCCCGAGGTGCTCGAGCGTTTGCGGAAAGAGCGGGTTCGAGTGGCGGTGGTAGAGCGACACGTCGGGCGGCGGCCGCAGGACGACGAGCACGCGCGCCGGGTCGACGCCGAACCGATCGAGCAGCGATCGGTCGGGCTCGAAGTCCGACAGGTAGTACTCCTCCTTCAGGCCCGGGTACTGGACGAGCTTCGGGGGGCGAACACCGTACGGCCGCAGGCGCTCGGGAGGGATCGCATCAGGCACGACGACCCGCGTCGCAGCGCGGCAGCCGAGCTGGTGCTGCAGCGTTGCGAACTCGTAGTCGAAGGTGGTCGAGCTCGGAATGCCGAGCCGCCGCGCGGAGATCGTGAGCTCGTGAGATCCGTGCGCGAGCGCGACGTCGAAGTCTCGGCCGCGCGCCCACTTGCGGAGCGCCCCGAGCCGGTGGGTCATCTGCCGCGCCTTCTGCAGCCGCGACCGGCCGCCGTGCCGTCCGACGATCTCGTCCGCCTCCAGGCCGTGCAGCTCGAGCAACTCGAGCGTCTGCGCGTAGTCGCGGGCGGTGATCTCGATCTCGTCGCCGCGCCCACGCATGATCTCGATCAGCGGCCGGAAGACCAGGACGTGCGCGGGCGCGGTGATGTCGATCCAGACCCTCACCCCGCGAGCGCCTCCATCCGGGCCGACTCGAGCCGCGGCGGCTCCTGCTCGACGTGGCGCTCGTACCAGAGGGTGAAGGAGAGCAGCCCCCACAGCTGGCGGCTCCAATCCTCACGGCCGGCGACGTGCTCGTCGATCAGCCGCGTCACCGGTTGCGCCTGGAAGAAGCCCTGCCGCTGGAGGTTCTCGGGCGAGAGCGTGACGCGCGCGAACGGCTCCAGCTCGCCGCGCAGCCAGGCCGCGGCCGGGATCGAGAAGCCGCGCTTGCGCCCGTGCACGACCTCGGCCGGCACCAGCGGCTCCACTGCCTTGCGGAGCAGCACCTTCTTCGCAAGACCGCGCACCTTCAGCCGGGTCGGGAGCGCGAAGGCGAGATTCGTCACGAGCGGGTCGAGGAAGGGAACACGCGCCTCGAGCGAGTGCGCCATCGAGGCGCGGTCGGTCTTCACGAGCAGGTCGTCGACCAGGTAGACGCCGAAGTCGACGTCCTGCAGCCGCGCGAGCTGTGGCGCTCCCGTCGTCTCGGCGTAGCGCGCGCGAAGGACGTCGACCGGGTCGAACGCGGCGCGGCGGCCGATGAGCTCCGCCCGCGCCTCGGCCGAGAAGATCTCTTTCCAGCCGTGATGCCGCTCGAGCGGCGGCAGGTGCGCGGCACGGACGAACCGCTTCGCCTTGTAGTCGAGGCTCGCCTTGCGTGTGGATGCCGGCAGCGCCTCGACGAGCGGACGGGCGAGGCGTGCGAGCGGCGCCAGGTGGTCCGCCCAGAGATCGGCTGCATAGGTGTAGTAGCCGCCGAACAGCTCGTCGCCGCCCTCGCCCGAGAGCGCGACCTTCACGTGCTCGGCCGCCAGCTGGGAGACCAGGTAGGTCGGGAGCGCCGACGAGTCGGCGAAGGGCTCGTCGAACGCCTCGGCGAGCGCCTGCAGCAGCAGCTCGGGCTCCGGACGCACGAGGAGCTCGTGGTGCTCCGTCCCGTATCGCTCGGCCACGAGCCGCGCATCGGCGCGTTCGTCGAAGCTGCGCTCCGCAAAGCCGATCGTGAAGGTGTGCACCGCCTCCGGCGTCTCCTGCGCTGCGAGCGCCGCGAGCGCGGCCGAGTCGACGCCGCCCGAGAGGAGGACGCCGACGGGCACGTCCGACAGGAGATGCGCTCGCACCGAGTCGCGCAACCGGGCGCGCAGCTCCTCGATGAGCTCGGCCTCGTCGCCGTCGCGCAACTCGTCCGCCGTCGCCGGGCCCGGCCGCGCATAGCGCTCGAGCGTGACCGCGCCGTCCTCCCAGACGAGGACGTGCCCCGCGGGCAGCTTGCGGGCGTCGCGGAAGATCGAGTACGGGGCGGGGATCGAGTTGAAGGCGAGGAACGCCTCGAGCGCGTCGAGGTCGATCTCGCCTCGCGGCAGCGCCCGCAGCTCCGACGCGAAGCGCAGCTCGTCGCCGACGTGCCGGTAGTAGAGCGGCTTGATCCCGTACGGGTCGCGCACGAGCACCAGCCGGCGGCGGGGTGCATCCCAGATCGCGACCGCGAACATCCCGCGGAGCCGTTCCGCGAAACCGACGCCGTGCTCCTCGTAGAGGTGGACGAGCGCCTCGGTGTCGCAATGAGTCCGCAGCACGTGGCCTGCGCGCTCGAGCTCGCGGCGCAGCTCGGGGTAGTTGTAGATCTCGCCGTTCTGGACGACGACGCAGCTTCCGTCCTCGTTCGCGATCGGCTGGTCGCCGTGCTCGAGGTCGATGATCGAGAGGCGCCGTGCCGCGAGGGCGACGCCGCCGTCGACGTGCTCGCCGGCGCTGTCGGGGCCGCGGTGGACGAGTCGCTCCGCCATCCCGCGCAGCGCCTCGACGTCCGCGACGCCGTGCGCCGTCGCGATCCCGCAGATTCCGCACACCGCTCTACCTTAGGCGCCGCGCCGCACGAGTCCTCCGACCGACTGCTTGAGCACACGCCAGCCGGTCGCGATCACCGTGCGGAGGTAGAGGCGGACCGACCGGTCGGCGATCCACTCGAGGTCGTGGGCGAGCTTCTCGCCCATCGACGTCTCGTAGCCCCGTCGCACCTGCGCGAGTCCCGTCAGCCCCGGTCGCACGACGAGCCGCTGCCAGTAGGAGGGAAGCTCGTGCGCGAGCTCGTCGAAGAAGACGGGGCGGATCGGCCGCGGCCCGACGAGGCTCATGTCGCCGCGCAGGACGTTCACGAATTGCGGGATCTCGTCGAGCTGCGTCGCCTTGAGCCACTTTCCGATCGGCGTGAACTCCGCCTGCGTGCGCTCGACGAGCTCTTCGCCGAGGTACTGGCCGAGCCGCCGCTCCGCGCCGCGCCGCAGCGTGCGGAACTTGTACATCGTGAAGACGCGCGCTCCGCGGCCGACGCGCTCGCCGCGGTAGAGGACCGGCGGCCCGCTCGAGGCGAACACGGCGGCGGCGATCACGAGCGAGATCGGAAGCGAGATCAGCAGGAACAGGGACGACAGGACCACGTCCAGGGCGCGCAGGACGTGGTCGCGCGGCCGCTGCGGCGTGTCGAGCGCGAGCTGGCGGTAGCCGCGGACGAGCGTGTCCTCGATCCGCGTCGAGTCAGGCACGCGCCCGATCGTAAAGGCTGTCGGCTATAAGGTGTTCTTATGGACACGAAGCAGCTCGCGGCCTTTTGTGCGGTTGTCGAGCGCAGCAGCTTCTCGCAGGCCGCCGACCAGCTCGGGGTGACGCAGCCTGCGGTCAGTCTTCAGATCCGGTCACTCGAGCAGCGCGTCGGCCAGCGCCTTCTCGACCGTTCCGGCCGCCGGGTCGAGCCCACCGAGGCCGGTCTCCGGCTCTACCGCGGAGCGCAGCGGCTGCTGGCGCTCGAGCAGCAGCTGCTCGCAGATCTCGGCGAGGAGGCCGAAGGGGAGCTCAAGGGCCGGCTCGAGATCGGCGCTTCGACCGGGCCCGGCGGGACCGTCCTGCCGGTCGTCCTCGGGGAGTTCCAGCAGTTGCATCCGCTCGTGACCGTCGCACTGACGGTGTCGGACACGCAGAGGGTCGTCGAGCAGGTGGGCCGGCGCGAGCTCGAGCTCGGGATCGTCGGAGTGGCGGGCCGTCATCGCGGCGTGACGTTCGAGCCCTTCTATCGCGACGAGGTCGTCCTCGCCGTCCCAGCCGGGCACAAGCGCGCGGGCAAGAGCATGACGCTCGAGGAGCTGAAGGCCGAGCCGCTCGTTCTGATGCAGGAAGGCGCCGGCATCCGTCAGATGATCGACGAAGAGCTGCGCGAGCTCGGCCTTCGCCTCCGCGACCTGAACGTCAAGCTCGAGCTCGGGCTGCAGGAGTCGGCGCGCGCTGCGGTGCTCGGCGGTTTCGGCGCCACCTTCATCTCACGGATCGCCATCGAGGGAGATCTCGCGGCCGGGGCCCTTGCGGTCGCACGCGTCGAAGGGCTCGAGCCGGCGCGGGACGTCCAGCTCGCCCGTGCGAGCGGCCGCGCCGAGACGCGCGTGGCTCAGGAGTTCGTCGCGTTCGCCCGCGAACGGCTCGCGTGATCGTCCGCTGGGGGCTGGACTCGCTGCCGGAAGCCTGCGCCGAGGCGGGAGTCTCGTCGCCCCTGCTCGTCGCCGGTCCGCGCTGGGACTCGCTGGAGCTGCCGGTCGAGCCGACCGCGGTCTGGCAGGAGGTGCCGTCGGATCGCATCGACGAGGCCGTTGCCGCCGCACGCGGTGCGGACGGCGTGCTCGCCATCGGCGGGGGAAGCGCCATCGACCTCGGCAAGGCGATCACCGCCGCAACGGGGCTGCCGCTCGTCTCTGTCCCGACGACATACGCCGGTGCCGAGTGGACCAGCTTCTTCGGCGTCCGCGATCCGGAGCGACGGATGCGGGGCGGCGGCGCCGGCGCCCATCCCGTCGCCATCGTCTACGAGCCCGGGCTCACCCTGGAGCTGCCGGCCGAGACGAGCGTAGGCACGGCGATGAACGCGCTCGCACACTGCGCCGAGGCGCTCTACGTGCAGGGACGCAACGCCGCTGCCGACGAGCACGCGCTGGCCGGCGCGCGTCTCATCGCCGAGTGGCTGCCGCGCGTCGTCGCCGCTCCGCACGACCGTGAGGCGCGGACCGAGCTGCTCCGCGGCGCCTGCCACGGCGGCGCAGCGCTCGCAGGCTCGATGCTCGCGCTCGCCCACGCGATGGCGCAGGCGATCGGCGGACGCTACGGGCTCCCGCACGGGACGCTCAACGGGATCTGCCTGCCTCCCGTGCTTCGCTTCAACACGGAGTTCGCGCCCGACGCCGTGGCGCGGTTCGGCGACGCGGTCGGGGATCCCGGCGATCCCGCCGGCTGCGTCGAGGCTCTCGCCGCGCTCGCGGGACCGACGCGGCTGCGTGAGCTCGGCGTGCCGGAGGGAGACCTCCCGGGGCTCGCGACCGAGGCGGCCGGGCGAGGCGGGAATCTCGCCAACCCGAGGCCCGCGAGCCCGGACGAGATCGAGCAGCTCCTACGCGACGTCTACCAATAAGTCTTCGCTATGCGAACGATTAGGTATCGTTCCGGCGATGCCGGGCTTTGAAGACGGATTTCTGGGCGTGCCCGAGCGGCCGGGCAAGCCGCGTAGCAGCGGGCTGACGCACGTCATCGACAAGGGGCTGAACCTGCGCGAGATCGAAGGGCTCTTCGACACCGCAGGCTCGTTCGTCGACATCGTCAAGCTCGGCTGGGGCACCGGATACGTCACGAACAACCTCGAGAAGAAGATTGCGCTCTACCGCCACTTCGAGACGCCGGTCGTCTGCGGCGGCACGTTCTTCGAGGCGGTCTACGCGCGCGACAAGATCGACGAGTTCAAGGGCTGGCTGACCGAGTACCGCTTCTCGCACGTCGAGATCTCCGACGGCACGATCGAGATCCCGCGCGACCGCAAGCTCGAGCTGATCGCCGACTTCGCGCGCGACTTCACCGTCCTCTCGGAGGTCGGCTCCAAGGATGCCGAGGTGAACATCGCGCCGTACCTCTGGGTGCAGTGGATGCAGGAGGAGCTAGACGCCGGCGCGTGGCGCGTCATCGCCGAGGGTCGCGAAGGCGGTACCGCCGGCATCTACCGGCCGAGCGGCGAGCTTCGCACCGGCCTCGTCGACGAGATCGAGCACTCCGTTTCCTTCGAGTCCCTGATCTGGGAGGCGCCGACGAAGGAGAGCCAGGCCTGGTTCATCAAGCATTTCGGCACGAACGTCAACCTCGGCAACATCCCGCCCGACGAAGTGATCCCGCTCGAGACGCTGCGTCTCGGGCTGCGCGGCGACACGTTGAAGGAGGTGCTGCTCGGTGGCGAGCCAGTCGCGTAGGCTCGACGGAGCGACACAAGCGAAGGCGGCGGCTTCGCCGACGCCTGAGCAACAACACAGCCTGCCGGCCGACGTCGAGACCTGGCCCGCACAGCGGGTCGTCGAGTACGTGCTCGCGGAGTTCCCCGGCCGGGTCTCGCTCGCGTGCTCGTTCCAGAAGGAGGAGACGGTTCTGCTCGACATGCTGTTCGAGCTCGAGCCGAAGGCGCAGGTCTTCGCGATCGACACGGGCTACCTCTTCCCTGAGACGGAGAAGCTTTGGCAGGAGGTCGAGCGCCGCTACGACACGAAGATCCTCACCTTCTCGCCCGACCCGATCGAGGACGGTCTCTGGGAGAAGAATCCGGATCTCTACTTGGCGATCGCGAAGATCGAGCCGCTCAACCGCGCCCTGCTCGATCTCGACTGCTGGATCACCGGCATCCGCCGCGACCAGTCGGAGCTGCGCGCGGATGCTCCGAAGCTCGGCTGGGACTCCAAGCACGAGCTCTGGAAGGCGAACCCGCTCGCCGACTGGAGCGACGAGGACTGCTGGACGTACATCCGCGAGCGCGGGCTGCCCTACAACGCGCTCCACGACCAGGGCTACGAATCGATCGGGGACACGCACTCGACGCTTCCCGGCAAGGGTCGCGAGGGCCGCTGGGCCGGCACGGAGCGGACCGAATGCGGGCTGCATACATGAGCGGGTTCGTCCTCTGGTTCACGGGTCTCTCGGGTGCGGGCAAGACGACGATCGCGAACAACGTCGAGCCCGAGCTCGAGCGGCGCGGCTTCGTCGTCGACCACCTCGACGGCGACATCGTCCGCACCCACCTCTCGAAGGGGCTCGGCTTCTCGAAGGAGGACCGCGACACGAACATCGCGCGCATCGGCTGGGTCGCCTCGCGCCTCGCGCGGGCCGGCGCGGTCGTGGTCGTCTCGGCGATCTCGCCGTACGAGGAGATGCGCCGCCACGCTCGCTCGCTCGTGGAGCAGCACGCGCCGTTCGTCGAGATCTACGTCGCGACGTCGCTCGAGGAGTGCGCGCGACGCGATCCGAAGGGCCTCTACGCCGCCGCGTTCGCCGGCGAGATCGAGGAGTTCACGGGCGTCTCCGCCCCGTACGAGGAGCCACTCGAGCCCGAGCTGCGGCTCGAGACTGTGGGCCGCACGCCCGGTGAGTCTGCCGCGACTGTGATCGAACGGCTCGAGGAGCTCAACCTTCTGCCCGTGCGCGTGGAATCCGAGTCGTGAGCACGTCCCGCGCGCTCCCGACGGTGACGCACCTCGACGAGCTCGAGTCGGAGGCCGTCCACATCTTCCGCGAGGTCGCGGCCGAGCTCGAGCGGCCCGTGCTGCTCTTCTCCGGCGGTAAGGACTCGATCGTCCTGCTGAGGCTCGCCGAGAAGGCCTTCAGGCCCGGCAAGTTCCCCTTCCCGATCATGCACGTCGATACCGGGCACAACTTCCCGGAGGCGATCGAGTACCGCGACCGGCGCGTCTCGGAGCTCGGCGAGCGGCTCCTGGTCGCATCGGTGCAGGAGTCGATCGACAAGGGGCGCGTCGTGGAGGAGACCGGCCCGCGCGCGTCGCGCAACCGGCTGCAGACGACGACGCTGCTCGACGCGATCGAGGAGCACGCCTTCGACGCGGCGATCGGCGGCGCCCGGCGCGACGAGGAGCGCAGCCGCGCGAAGGAGCGGATCTTCTCCTTCCGCGACGACTTCGGTCAGTGGAACCCGCGCGCGCAGCGGCCCGAGCTGTGGAACCTGTACAACGCGCGCGTTCGCAAGGGCGAGCACGTCCGCGTCTTCCCGATCTCGAACTGGACGGAGCTCGACGTCTGGCAGTACGTCGCGCGCGAGCAGCTCGAGCTGCCGCCGATCTACTTCGCGCACGAGCGCGAGGTCTTCCGCCGCGACGGGATGCTGTACGCCGCCTCGGAGTACGTCGAGCGCATGGAGGGGGAGGAGCCGTTCACCACGTCGGTCCGCTTCCGCACCGTCGGCGACATGACGTGCACCGGTGGCGTCGAGTCGACGGCGTCGACGATCGAGGCGGTCGTGGAGGAGATCGCGGCGACGCGCGTCACCGAGCGCGGCGAGACCCGCGCCGACGACCGTTTCAGCGAGGCGGCCATGGAGGACCGCAAGCGCGTTGGCTACTTCTGAGACCGCCCTGAGTACCGACCTTCTCCGGCTCGTCACGTGCGGCTCGGTCGACGACGGCAAGTCGACGCTGATCGGCCGGCTGCTCTACGACACGAAGCAGATCTTCGTCGACCAGCTCGAGCACATCGAGGACGTCTCCCGCCGCCGCGGGCACGGGTACGTGGATCTCGCGCTGCTCACCGACGGCCTGCGTGCCGAGCGCGAGCAGGGGATCACGATCGACGTCGCCTACCGGTCGTTCGTCACGCCGAAGCGGCGCTTCCAGCTCGCCGACGCCCCGGGCCACGTGCAGTACACGCGCAACATGGTCACGGGCGCCTCCACGGCCGAGCTCGGGATCGTGCTCGTCGACGCCCGCCAGGGCGTGGTCGAGCAGACCCGGCGCCACGCGTACATCCTCTCGATCCTCCGCGTCCCGCACGCCGTCGTCGCCTTGAACAAGATGGATCTCGTCGACTGGTCGCAGGAGCGGTTCGACGAGATCTCGGCCCAGGTCGCAGAGCTCGGGCTTCCCGACCTCGCCGTGATCCCGATCTCGGCGCTGCAGGGCGACAACGTCGTCGATCGCTCCGAGAACATGCCGTGGTACGACGGGCCGCTCCTGCTCGAGCACCTCGAGACGGTGGAGATCGCCTCCGACCGCGATCTCGACAGCAGGCGCTTCCCCGTGCAGTGGGTGATCCGCCCCCGGTCCGACGAGCACCACGACTTCCGCGGCTACGGCGGCCAGGTCGCGGGCGGAGTGTGGAGCGCCGGCGACGACGTGGTCGTCCTGCCGGCCGGCCTGAAGACGCAGGTCGAGTCGGTGGAGACGATCGACGGGCCGCTCGAGACGGCGATCCCGCCGATGTCCGTCACGATCCGCCTCACCGACGACGTCGACGTCTCGCGCGGCGACATGCTCGCCGACCCCGGCGCTCCGCCCACGGTTGCGCGTGAGCTCCAGGCGCGTGTCTGCTGGATGAGCGAGAAGCCGCTGGAGCCGGGGGCGCGGCTCGCGGTGAAGCAGACGACGCGCTCGGTGCGCGCGATCGCGGATGAGCTCGTCTCCCGCGTCGACGTCCACACCATCGAGGACATCCCGGAGCCCGAGCACCTCGGGCTGAACGACATCGGCGTCGTGCACCTCCGGCTCTCCGAGCCGCTGTGCGTCGATCCCTACGAGGAGAACCGCACGACGGGCGCGTTCGTCCTGATCGACGAGGCCACGAACGAGACCGTCGGCGCTGGCATGGTCCTCTCGGCCTCATGACCTGGCAGTTCACGCTGACGGGTCTCGGCCTCGGCCTGGTCGTCGGCCTCACCGGCGTCGGCGGCGGCTCGCTCATGACGCCGATCCTGATCATCGTCTTCGGCTTCAAGCCGTCGTACGCGGTCGGCACCGACATCTTCCACGGCGCGATCTTCAAGTCGTTCGGGGCGATCCGGCACCGCCGGCTCAGCACGGTGCACGGCCACCTCGCGCTCTGGCTGTTTGCCGGCTCGGGGCCGCTGGCGATCGCCGGCGTCGTGGTCTCGTACATGCTCCGGAACTCGATCGCGAGCGCGGAGACGATCCTCGGCTACGCGATCGGCGTGGCGCTGATCGGCGGCGGCGCCGGCTTTCTCGCCAAGTCGTTCGTGAAGCGGGGCATTCAGCCGAGCGACGCGCCGTTCATCATGAGCCGCCGCGACAAGCTCATCGCGCTCGGCACCGGAGCGGTCTTCGGCTTCATCGTCGGGATCACCTCGGTCGGCAGCGGCACGTACTTCGGACTGATGATGGTGCTCGTCTACCCGCTCACGATGCCGCGGATCGTCGGCACGGACATCTTCCACGCCGCAGCGCTCCTCTGGGTCGCCGGCGCCGGCCATCTCATCATCGGCGACGTCGACCTTCACGCGACCGCCTGGCTGCTCCTCGGTTCGGTGCCGGGGATCCTGATCTCGAGCAGGTACACGGTGAAGGTCCCGGACATGACGATTCGCTGTGGTCTCGGCGGGATCCTGATCATCAGCGGGATCAAGCTCCTCAACACGCCCGGGGCGAACTGGATCCTCGGCGGCGGCCTCATCGCGCTGCTCATCGTTCTCACGATCTACACCGTGAACGTGATGGTGAGCGAGTCCCGCGCGACCGCGGAGTCGCGCGCGGCGGCCGAGCACGCGGAACCTCTGCACCTTCGTTAGAGGTTCCTTAACCAGGGAGCCTTAGAATCGGCGGGCTTTGCAGCGGGTTCTCACGTCGGTCACCCTCCTGGGCCTGCTGGTGGCCACCGCTGCCGCCTTTGCCATCACCGAGCACCTCAAGCTGATCAAGAGCCCGATCTTCGGGGTGCAGGTCTCGAGTGGCCCGATATTTGCCCGGCACTCCGGCGCGAAAGCGGTGTTCTCGCCGGTCTGCAAGTGCCAAACGAGCGTGGCGAGGATCAGATTCAGGCTCCGTCATCCGCAGCGGGCGACGGTGACGATCGTCGAGGAGGGCGGCCCCAAGGTCGCGACGCTCGTCGACAACCAGCTCCTGGGCGCCCATAGCCTGCAGCACTTCCCGTGGAACGGGCGGACCGAATTCGTCGGAGCCCCGGTCCCGGACGGTGTCTACAACCCGCAGGTCAAACTCGGCGACCATACGTACAGCTTCGCGAACAAGATCACGGTCGACACGGTGCCGCCGGAGGTGCAATCCGCGACCGGTCTCAAGCGCGATCTCTTCGCCGGCCCCGGCCGCTCGATTGCGGTCCGGTACGAGCTCAGTGAGAAGGCGCACCCGCTGGTCTACCTCGGCAACCGGAAGATCATCCTCGGTCACCAGACCAGGCCCAGCTCCAAGATCAAGTGGAATGGCAAGCTCGATGGTCGGTCGCTTCCCGCCGGCACGTACGTCCTCTCCATCGGCGCGCGGGATCTCGCCGGAAACGAGACACCCGCTGCCAAGCGCAAGCAGGTCACGGTCGTGCTCCGCTACATCGAGCTCGCGCCCGACCGGATCGTCGTCCGCAGCGGCAGGCCCTTCAAGGTGCACGTCACGACGGCGTCCCGGCGCTACGCCTGGCGCCTCGGCCAGAGACACGGCGAGCGGCGCGGCAGGGTCCTGCGGCTACGCGCGCCGAGCACGCCCGGCAGGTACAGGCTCGTCGTCGCCGTGAACGGACACGCCACGACCGCCGTCGTTCGGGTGCACAAGTGATCGGGCTCGCGGAAATCGCCGGGCCGATCGCCTGTATCGGCCTCGCAGTCCTCCTCCTGGCGCGAACGCGCCGGAACCGGATCGCGGGGCTCTGCTACGCCGGAGTCGGCACCGTCCTGCTCGCCGTCTCGCTTGCCCCGTCGAGCGCTGCCGAGGTCGGAGTGGCGGTCGCAGGAGTGATCGTCCTCGGGCCGCTGCTCGCCTGGCTCTTCCGCCGCGAGCCGTGGCTCGTCGCCTTCGCGACGCTCGCGTTCGTCCCGTTCCGGATCGGCTTCCTCGGCCACTCGCTCCTCGTGCCGCTGTATGCGGTCGCGCTCGGGGCCGCGGGCCTGCTGCTCTGGCAGCTTGTCGACGGGGACGAGCGGACTCGTGAGCTCGGCATCGTGTCGTGGCCGCTCGCGCTCTACCTCGTCTGGATCGGGCTCTCGGCCTCGTGGAGCGTCGACGTGCACACGGCGGCGATCGACCTGCTCGCGTTCTACATCCCGTTCACGATCCTCGCCGTCTCGATCGCGCGCCTGCCGTGGGAGCGGTCGCGCGTCCGGATCCTCTACGCAGAGCTCGCGGCCATGGCGCTCGTCTTCACCCTCGTGGGCTTCTACCAGTACGAGACCAAGACCATCTTCCAGAACGCGAAGCTGCACCAGAGCAACATCTTCGAGGCCCTCTTCCGCGTCAACTCCGTCTTCTTCGATCCGTCGATCTACGGGCGCTTCCTCGTGGTCGCGCTGATCGCGACCGCCGTCCTGATCGTCCGCGGCGCGCTGTCTCGGCGCACGGGTCTGGCGGCGCTCGCGTTCATCGCGGTGGTGTGGCTCGGGCTGCTCGTCTCGTTCTCGCAGTCGAGCTTCGCGGCGCTGCTCGTGGCCGTTTTTGCGCTCTCTGCGGTCGTCTGGCGCTGGAAATCCCTGTTCGCGCTGGCGGCCCTTCTCCTCGTCGCGGCCGGCATTGCCGTGACCCAGCCGAAGGTGATGCACGCGCTCCGCCGCCATACGACGTCAGGTCTCAACCACGCCACGAGCGGACGGGCGACCCTCATCGCGGTGGGGATCAAGATCGCCAGGGCGCACCCGTCGCACGGCGTCGGCCTCGGCGGCTTCGAGCACGCGTACTCGAAACGCGAGGGCAAGAAGCCGAGGCAGAGCGCCTCGCACAACACACCGGTGACCGTCGCCGCAGAGGAGGGCGGGCCTGGCCTGCTCATCTTCTTCTGGCTCGTCGGAGCGCTGCTCCTCGCCGCCTACAGGCGGATCAACCACCGCACCTACGGCCCGCTGGCGCTCGCGGTCGGGCTGGCGCTGCTCGCGATCTTCGTCCACTCCCTCGCCTACAACGACTTCTTCGAGGATCCGACCACCTGGGTGCTGATCGGCCTGGTCGGGCTCGTCTCGCCGGTGCGCGTGCCGGCCCGCGCGGCGCGACCGGTGGAGACCGCCGACGAGCCCGTGCCTGCGATGATCGCCCGATGATCGAGCAGTGGCAGAAAGCGCTCGTCCTGGCGCCGCACACCGACGACGGCGAGTTCGGGTGCGGCGGGACGATGGCCCGCCTCGTCGAGGCCGGCTGCGACGTCCGTTACGTCGCGTTCTCCATCGCGACCCGCTCGCTGCCGCCGGGCTTTCCGCCGGACACGCTCGCGCGCGAGGTCGCCGAGGCGACGGCCGAGCTCGGGATCCCTGCCGAGTCGCTGACGGTGCACGACTTCGACGTCCGCACCTTCCCCGAGCGGCGGCAGGACATCCTCGAGCTGCTCGTCGCTCTCTGGGAGGAGTGGCAGCCGGACGTCGTGTTCCAGCCGAGCCTCCACGACGTCCACCAGGATCACCGCACGGTCGCCGAGGAGGGGCTGCGCGCCTTCAAGCGCACGACGATCCTCGGCTACGAGATCCCGTGGAACAACTTCGACTTCGAGTACCAGTGGTACGTCGCGCTCGAGGAGAAGCACGTCGCACTCAAGATCGCCGCGCTCGAGAAGTACGCGTCACAGCACCATCGCCGGTACGCGAACGCCGAGTACGTCCACAACCTCGCCCGCATGCACGGCGTGAACGTGAACCGCGAGTTCGCCGAGGTCTTCCAGGTCTACCGCGTCATCGCCTGAGAGAGAGAACAGCAGCAGCCGCCGACGTGGTGCTGTCGGCGGCGCCGCTCCCTTCGTAGTCCTGCTAGACGACGTCGTCCTGGACGACCGTGCGCCGACCGGCCGCGGGGCCCTCGTCGACGACCGTGCGCCGACGGGAGCCGACTCCGCCCCAGCTCGACCAGAAGGCGAGTGAGATGAGCGCGCCCACCACACCGACGACGAGCAGGATGTAGCCGACGGTATTGACGTTCAAGCCCGACGTGGTGACGTGCACGGCGAAGGCCAGTACGGCACCCACGGCGATCAGGATCAAGCTGACTCCGATACCCACAACAAACCTCCAAAAGTTGGTTTCGACCCGTCTGCGGACACGAATGTGTTCGCAGAGCTATCAACGGTCGGCCCCCTGGATCGGTTACGGCCGATAGCGCGGTAGTCGTCCGACGAAGGGCTCTAGCTTTCGCGCGTTGCGGCCGATATCGAGGGAATGCTCCGCGTGCTCGGCATCCCAGCCATTCTCATCACGCTCTTCGTCGGCGCCTATCTGTCCATGCAGCAGATGCGGTCGAACGGACCCACCTCTCCGGCCGGGCAGCAGGAGATCGCGCAGGCGAACTCCGCGACGGCCGGGTTGGACTTCAGCCAGGCCGTGCCCGGGCTCCAGGCCTACTTCGACGAGAACCACACCTACGTCGGCGCGACGCTCCCGCCCGGCAGCCAGGTCACACTCGCGGTCGCGGGCGCGACCTCGTACTGCCTGCAGTCCGGGAACGAGCACGAGGTCGGCCCCGGCGGGACACCGCAGCCCGGTCCCTGCTAGCCGAGCGGCGGGTGTGAGCGCCGCCAGAGCGGCGAGCGCTGATACGCGGCGGCGGTCGCGTTCCAGGTCTTGCCGAGCGCCGCGAAGCGAGTGAGTTCGCGCCTTCCGCCCGCGGTTGGGTAGCTGCCTCCGGGCTCGAGCAGCTCGTAGCCGCAGCCGCGCAGTACGTCGCCCGCGACCTGCTCGAAGGCGAGTGCGTCGTCACGGCTCATCTGGCTGCGCCAGTCGCGGAGGCCCGGTGTCGGCGGCTGGGCGAGGTTACGGTGCTCGGGCATGTGCGCGGTATCGCTCGGCCGCGTGTGGTCGAGCATCCCCGGCTCCCACGTCAGCGACGCGTGCTCGCAGACGAGTCGCAGGTTGCGCTCCGGCTCGTCCACGAGGTCCTCGTAGCGGAGCTCGAGATAGCGGCTCTCGGCGTTGCGGCCGAGCCGCCGGGCCGCGAGGATCTCCGTCCGCCACCGCGCCGCGAACTGCGGGACCGTGCGCGGCAGCGCCCACGTCTTGCCCGAGAAGCCCTCCGGCAGCTCGAGGAACGAGAGCGCCGCATCGCGCCCGTCACGCAGGAGGTGCACCCAGATCGCGTCCGGAAAGAGCCGCTCGAGCAGCGGAAGCTGTTGCATGTAGAGCGGCGTCTTGTCGCCCCAGCGCGGTTTCCCCTGTCGCTCGGCGTACGTCTCGAAGATCGCGGCGATCGCCTCGCTGGTCGTCATCCCCTCGTGCAGGCGCGGGCGGACGTCGTCCGGTGTGATGCCCCAGTCGTACAGCGTGCGCAGGCGTCCGAGGTCGTCGAGGAAGCCGTCGAGCTTCGGCCGCCGGCCGTGCCGGTGCGCGAGCTGCGGGACGAAGAACGTCTCGTACGGGATCGCCAGCTCGCTGCTCCGGTCGAGCATCACGCGCAGGAGCGTGGTGCCCGAGCGGCCGACGCCGAGGACGATGACGGGCGGAGCCACGGCCCGAGCCTAGAGGACCAGCTCGGCGAGCGTCAGCAGCGCCTCGGGCTGCGTGGTGCCGAGCACGAGTGTCGTCACGGGGGTCTCGCGCCAGGCTTCGAGCCGCTCGGCGATCCGCTCCTTCGGCCCGATCAGCGAGACGGCGTCGACGAGCTCGTCGGGCACTGCGGCGATCGCCTCCCGCTGTTTGCCGCCGAGGTAGAGCTCCTGGATCCGCTCGGCCTCCTCCTCCCAGCCGTAGCGGCGGACGAGCGAGTTGTAGAAGTTCCGGCCCTTTGCGCCCATGCCGCCGACGTAGAGCGCGACGTGCGGCCGGAGTGCGTCGCGCAGCGCGGCCACGTCGTCGCCGACGAAGACGCTCGCCGTCGCGGCGATCTCGAAGCCGGCCGGTGCGGCCACGAGGCTCGGGCCGAAGGCATCGTCGAAGCGTTCCGGCGCGACGAAGAGCGGCAGCCAGCCGTCGGCGATCTCGGCCGTGAGCGCAATGCTCTTCGGCCCGAGCGCCGCGAGGTAGATCGGGATCTCGGCACGCAGCGGGCGCAGCATCAGCTTCAGCGGCTTGCCGAGACCGGTCGCGCCCGGCCCGTCCCACGGGATCCGGTAGTGCTCGCCGTCGTGCTCGACGACCTCGCGCGCAAGCGCCGCGCGGACGATCTCGACGTACTCGCGTGTCTTGCCGAGCGGCTTGCCCCACGGCTGCCCGTGCCAGCCCTCGACCACCTGCGGGCCGGAGTTGCCGAGCCCGAGCAGGAAGCGGCCGCCGGAGAGGAGGTCGAGCGTCGCCGCAGTCATCGCGGTGTTCGCCGGCGTGCGGCCGGGGATCTGCATGATCGCCGAGCCGAGCTTGATCCGCTCGGTGCGCGCGGCGAGCCAGCCGAGGACGCTGACCGCATCGGTGCCCCACGCCTCCGCGACCCAGACCGAGTCGAAGCCGAGCCGCTCCGCCTCCTGCACGAGCGGGAACAGGTCGGCGGGGTTCGTGCCGGGTGGCGCGTAGCCCAGGCTGAGACCCAGCTTCACGTACCGATCCTACGATGCGTCCGTGAGCGAGTGGGAGTGGGATCCGGACACCTACCTCGCCGAGATGGCCGACGAGATCCCCGGCTACGAGGAGCTGCAGGAGGCGGTCACGGCGGCGACCGCGGACATCCGCGCCGAGCGCGTGCTCGAGCTCGGCACGGGCACCGGCGAGACGGCGCTGCGCGTGCGGGCCGGGCAGCCCCTCGCGGAATGGGTCGGCATCGACTCGAGCGAGCCGATGCTCGCGCGGGCGCGCGAGCGGCTCCCGGACGCCGACCTGCGGCTGCAGCGGCTCGAGGACGACCTGCCGCCGGGGCCGTTCGACCTCGTCGTCTCGGCGCTCGCCGTCCATCATCTCGACGGCGCCAGCAAGCGCGACCTGTTCGCGCGCGTCGCGGACGTGCTCCGGCCCGCCGGCAGATTCGTGCTCGGAGATGTGGTCGTGCCCGCGGCGGGCAAAACAGGGCCGATCGAGATCGACTGGGTCATGGACCTGCCCGACAGCGTCGAGGATCAGCTCGCCTGGCTCCGCGAGGCAGGCTTCGAGGCCGAGGCTTCGTCCGTTCGAATTGACCTCGCCGTGTTCCGCGCTAGGCTCAGCAGCCCGTGACGCACCCGGAGCTCGCAGCCGAGCAGGCGTACGTCGACCGCGCCTACGACCAGCTCGACCACATGCGGTCGACAGTCGCGCGCACGCAGGAGGCCATGGCCACCGAGTGGGCCGCGCTGAACATGGAGGCGTGGGCCAAGCGGCGCATGCGGACCTTCGAGGACGCCGAGCGCGGCCTCGTATTCGGTCGCTTGACGCTGGACGGCGCGCCGCGGCCGCTCTACGTCGGCCGCCGCTGGGTGCACGACGACGAGCACGAGTCACTCGTCGTCAACTGGCAGGCGCCCGCGGCGCGGCCGTTCTACACGGCGACGCCCCAGACGCCGCACGGCGTGCAGCAGCGGCGCCGCTTCCGCTCCGAGGGCAGGCGCCTCACCGACATCTCCGACGAGGCGCTCGACGGCAGCGCCGTCGAGGGCGCGAGCGTCTCCGACTTCCTGCTCGAGGAGCTCGAGCGCCGGCGCGACGTGCGGATGCGCGACATCGTCGCCACCATCCAATCGGACCAGTACCGCCTGATCACGGCCGAGCCGGAAGGTGCGCTCGTCGTGCAGGGCGGTCCCGGCACCGGGAAGACGGCGGTCGGCCTGCATCGGGCGTCCTGGCTCCTCTACACGCACCGCGAGAAGCTGCGGCGGGTGCTCGTCGTCGGCCCGAATCCGACCTTCATGGACTACGTCTCGCACGTCCTGCCGACGCTCGGCGAGGAAGCGGTCGAGCAGCGGGCGGTCACCGAGCTGCTCGACGGGATCGAGGTCGTGCGCGACGAGGAGCCGGACGTGGCGCGCCTGAAGGGCGATCCACGACTGCGCGAGGTCGTGGCGCGCGCGGTCGAGATCGCCGTCGTCCCGGCGCCGGAGGAGCTCGTCACCCTCGTCGACGGCGTCTACGTGCGCGTGCGGGAGCGGGACGTCGCGACGCTGCTCGAGGAGGCGCTGGAGGTGGGAGATCCTCTCGGGCTGGCGCGCGAGCGGTTTCGGATGGCCGTGCTCCGCCGCTTCTACGAGCGCTACGGCGAGCTGTTCGGCCCGCGCGCGCTGCGCAGTTTCGACGAGCTCGAGCGGGCGCTACGGCGCGGCGGCTTTCTCACCCGCTGGCTCGACCGCGTCCTGCCGTTGCCGCAGCCGAAGAAGCTCGTCTCGCGGCTCCTCACGTCGCCGGCCGCGCTCGAGGCCGCCTCCGAGGAGGTTCTCGACGACGACGAGCGGAAGCTCCTGCTGCGCGACCGGCCGCGCCGCATGTCCGACCTGCGCTGGAGCGACCAGGACGTCCCGCTCCTCGACGAGGCGCAGGCGCTGCTCGACGGCGCGCCGCGAAGCTACGGGCACGTGATCGTCGACGAGGCGCAGGATCTCTCGCCGATGCAGCTGCTCGCGATCTCGCGCCGGGCGGTCGACGGCTCGCTCACGATCCTCGGCGACGTCGCGCAGGCGACCGGGCCGGTCGTCTACCGGCGCTGGCAGGAGCTCCAGCCGTATCTGCCGGACGAGGCGGAGATGGAGATCGAGGAGCTGCGCCACGCCTACCGCGTCCCGGCCGAGATCATGGACTTCGCGCTGCCGCTGCTCGACCGGATCGCGCCGGAGGTCGAGCCGCCGCTCGCCTACCGCAAGGGCGGCGATTCGCCTCGCCTCGTCCGGGTGGACTCGGAGGAGCTCCTTGCGGCGGCGCTGCGCGAGGCCGCCGCGCTGGCCGGGCAGGACGGGCTGCTCGCGGTGATCGTCCCACGCTCGCTCGCGGGCAACTTGCCGCAGGGCGAGCTGTTCGACGAGATCTCGGTCCCGGTGCTGACGCCGCGGCAGGCGAAGGGTCTCGAGTTCGACCACGTAGTGGTCGTCGAGCCCGCGGCCATTGCCGACGACGGCGACCGCGGACTCCGCGAGCTCTACGTCGCGCTCACGCGGCCGACGCAGACGCTCGTCGTCGTGCACGCGCGGCCGCTGCCCGAGCCGCTCGGCCGGTAGACGTGCACGTCCCCGACCTGCACGAGCTCGAGGCGTGGCGCATCGAGGAGCTCGTCCCGCTCGAGGGCACGCGCGTCGTCGACGTCGGTTGCGGCGAAGGGCGGCTGACGGCGTTCGCGGCCGCGCGTGCGGCGCACGTCTATGCGTTCGATCCGAATGCCGAGCGCGTCGCGAAAGCCCGGGCGACGGCAGATGCGGAGCACGTTCGCTTCGGCGCGCACGGCGTCGAGGCGCTCGACGTCGAGCGGGAGAGCTTCGACGTCGCGCTCTGCGGCTGGTCGCTCTGATGCGTCGAGCCGGAGGGCGTGGTCGACGCCCTGACACGCATTCACGCCGCGCTCGTCCCCGGCGGCGTTCTCGTCGACACGCAGCCGGTCGGCCTGCGGCTGCCCGTTGCTCTCGGCGGCGAGCCGATCGGCGAGCTCGAGGACGACGAATGGCTCGAGACCGTGGCGGCGGTCGATCACGAGATCGACAAGACGGTCACTGCAGGACTCTTCGAGCTCCGCCACGAGGAGCTCTACAGCGTGGTACACGAGTTCGGCTCGGGCCGCGAGTGTCTCGACGTGGTAGGCGGCTGGGCGGGTACGTCCATCCCTGAGGAAGTCGCCGCCCGCCTCGAGCGCGGCGACGCGCGCACCACGGTGGAGCAGGGCACGAGGCTCCGTCTGCTCGACCGCCGCTAGGACGGCGAGAGCAGGCTGTAGCCGTAGCGGCGCACGCGGCGCTCGTACCGGAGCGAGACGAGATCGAGATAGGCGCGCATCCGCAGGTCGCGCTTCAGGTCCCGCCACTGGCCGAAGTACTTCTCGTTCGCCCCGCCCTCGACCGGCTCGCTCGGCGCGATCGGGTCGACCCCGAGGAACTCGAAGATTCCGCGGAGCACTCCGGACGGGTCGCCGACCAGCTGCTCGTACGTGAGGACGTGCGCTCGACCGAGGTGCGCGCGGTCGGCCTCGAACAGCTCGTGGCAGCGGAGCCAGTGCTCGAACATCCGGTCGTAGCGACGCGTGCCGCGCCACCTCGCGGTCGGGATCGAGACGGGGATCGGGTGGCGGACGACGACGACGAACGCCGAGCCGGGGAAGAGCGCCTGCAGGAACCGTGTCTTGAGCAGGTTCGGCGGCGACTTCTCGAGCAGCAGCGGGCGCGAGAGGTCCCAGTGCGGCGACCACTCCTCGAACAGCCTTCGCGCGCTCTCCTCGGAGGCGAGCGGCGAGCGCTCGGTGAGGTGCGACTCGGGCGCGAAGCCGAACCTGCCGGGGCCGCCGTACTCCTTGGCAGCCGGATAGATGCTCTGGAGATGCTGGCCCTCGTCGGCAGGCACGCCCGTTCCCGAGAAGCCGCCGATCTCGGGGTGCGCGGCCAGCAATCGAGCGAGCAGTGTCGTGCCGCTCCGGTGCAGCCCGGCGAGGAAGACGAAGCGATGCTCCACGGCGCGCCATCGTATGCGGCGCTTCGAGTAGCGTCGGAGACATGCGCACGCGACTCCTCGGCGAGGGCGGCCCGGAAGTCTCGGTCGTCGGCCTCGGCACGAACAACTTCGGCGGCCGGATCGACTACGAGGCGTCCCTGGCCGTGATCGACGCCGCGCTCGACGCCGGCATGACGCTGATCGACACGGCCGACATCTACACCCAGGGCGCGAGCGAGGAGTTCATCGGTCGCGCGCTCGAGGGCCGGCGCGACCGCGTCCTCATCGCGACGAAGTTCGGCAAGCCGATGGACGAGCGGCCGGAGGAGCGGCGCGGCAATCCCGACTACATCCAGTGGGCGGTCGAGAGCTCGCTGCGCCGGCTGCGCACCGACGCGATCGACGTCTACCAGATGCACGAGCCCGACCCGGTGACGCCGATCGAGGAGACACTCGGCGCCCTCACCGACCTCGTCCACGCGGGCAAGGTGCGCTGGATCGGCTCCTCGAACTTCTCCGCCGAGCAGATCGAGGCGGCGGAGGAGGTCTCACGCGGCGCCGGCTTCCATCGCTTCGTCTCGGTGCAGAACCACTACTCGCTCGTCGAGCGCGAGGCCGAGGACGAGGTCCTACCCGCGTGCGAGAGGCTCGGCATCGGATTCCTGCCGTACTTCCCGCTCGCGAGCGGCCTGCTCACGGGCAAGTACACGCGCGGCGAGGAGGCGACCGAGGGGCGGCTCGCCGGGCGCGAGATCCCGGAGGCGCGGTGGGACCGAACCGAGGCGCTGCAGGCTTACGCGGACGAGCGCGGGATCCCGTTGCTCGACGTCGCGGTCGGCGGCCTGCTCGCGATGCCTGCGGTGAGCTGCGTGATCGCCGGCGCCACCAAGCCCGAGCAGGTGCGCGCGAACGCCGCCGCCGGAGCCTGGGCGCCGAGCGCCGACGACACGGAGGCGCTGCGGCTGCTCCGCTGATGTCCGACGCGGGCGCGGCCCGAGTGTGGGCCCGTCTACGCGGCGGCGACGTCGCCGAGGCGGTAGCGCAGGTCGTTGAGCCGGTCGTGCCAGTCGTCCGAGAGTGCGGCCACGCATTTCATCGAGCGGCACGCGAGGTCGACGAGCTCCGTCGGCGGGATGCCGTGCTGCTCCGCCCAGGCGCGGTCCTCGTCGGAGAGGTCGTCGGGCGGCTCGCCGGCGGTCGAGGCGACGAGCTCCGCCGCTCGCACCGCGCGTTCGGCGGTCTCCTCGTCCGGCTCCTCACACGCCGCAGCGAGCGATTCCTCGAGCGATTTCCAGTCCATCACGGGTCGAATTCCACCTGATCGAAGAAACGAAGCACCGTATGGCCGGGCCTTACGCGATCCTGCAGCGCCCGCAGCTCGTCGTCGGAGGCCTCGCCCAGCGCCCGCTTGACCGCGAGCCACGGGAGGTTGAAGTCCTCCTGGATCATCATCGTCGAGATGCGGGGGTTGATCTCGATCACCTTCTCGCCCATGAACTGGATGCTGAAGAACCACTCGAGCCCGAACTCGGCGACCACACGCTCGGACGCCGCGACCAGCTCCGGCGCGTCGAGCGTGACGAAGTACATGCCGAGCCCGCAGCGCACCGACTCGCGCGTGCGCGTCGCCTGCAGGACGATGCGGCTGCCGTCGGCGATTCCGTCGACCGTCCGCTCGGGCTCGGTCAGGAACTCCATCACGAGCAGGTCGAGGCCGTCCTCCGGCAGCAGCTCGACCGCTTCCTCCAGCCGCATCGCCAGCGCGCCGGGGCGCTCGTTGAGGAGCTGGTGCGTCCGGTCGACGCTCGGATCGAGCACGCGGAACCCCCGCGACCCGGAGGAGAAGACAGGCTTGAAGCAGACCGGGCGATCCGGGTAGCCGAGCTCGCGCGCGGCCTCCTCGACACCGGCCGCGCCGGTCACGCGGCGGAAGTCCGGCGCTCCGACGCCGATCCGTTGCATGGCCGCGAACGTCTCGCCCTTGTCGTTCGAGCGCTGCTCCGCTTCCGGGCCGCAGATCATCACGGGCACGGGGAACTCACCGCGCCGCGGCGCCAGGTGGTGCAGGTCGTGTGAGGACTCGGGCAGGACGACGTCGACCCCGTCCTGCTCGACGAGCTTGAGCAGCGCGTCGGGAAACGTCGGGTCCGCACCGGGTGGGACGAGATGGAAGGTGTCGCACAGGTGGCGGCCGATCGCCCGCTCGGACATGTCGACGCCGACGAGGCGGACCTCCCGCTCGCCGTTCTCGCGTAGCGCCCGCAGGAGCCGGGCCGCTCCGGGCGCGCCGCACGCGGTGACGAGGATCGTCGTCACGCCTGCGCGAGCACCCATTGGAACTGGACCGGGCCTTCGGGCTCCACGAACTCCACGACCTCGTCCCGCTCGATCGTCAGCCCTGCGTCGCGGACGAGCTGCGAGTTGACCTCCGGCGGGAAGCCCGAGAAGAACGTCTCGGCGCCGAGCCACTCGCCGGTCCAGCCCTCGAGATCGGAGGCACCGAACGCCGCGAGGAGCCAGCCCCCGGGCGCCGCAGGCGTCCGGTCTTCTGGCCGGGCGTCGTCGGCTTTGCCGACGACGCTTCCAGCCGACGGCGCCAGCCAGCCGTGGATCCGGTCGAGCAGCGGCGCCAACAGCTCGCGCGGGACGTGGTTGAAGACGTAGAAGGAGCAGACCGCGTCGAAGCAGCCGGCCGGCAGCTCCAGCTCGGTGAAGTCGGCGCAGACGAACTCCGCCTCCGGAATCGCCGCCCTGGCCCGCTCGACCTGGCGCGGCGAGATGTCGACGCCCGTGACCGCGAAGCGCTCCGCGAGCCGTCTCGTCTCGGGCGTGCCTCCGCCGCAGCCGAGTTCGAGCAGCCGCGCACTCGGCTCGAGTCGCGCGGTGAGCTCGTCCTCCCAGGCGCGACGCGGATCGCCGACGATCTCCTCGCGCCAGGCTGCGAAGGTCTCGCCCATGGCGTCGTAGCCGTCGGCGACGATTTGCGTCCGAGGATCGGGCACGGCGCGATGGTACTTCTGGGAGGCCCACTACACTCGCGGGCGGGGTGAAGCGGGTGCTCAAGACATGAGGCGCCGGAGCGCGTTGCGTGCTTCCGGGACGCTCGTCGTCACCGGGCTCGCCGTCGCCTACATCCTGTGGCGCGTCGATCTTCGCGAGACGGTCCACGTCCTCGCGAACGCGAGCGCGGGCTGGTGGCTCGCCTCGCTCGGGATCTGGGTCGTCACGGTCTGGCCGCTCGCCTGGCGCTGGCAGCGGCTGCTCGCATCGAGCGGCATCCGCGAGCGGCTCGGGTGGCTCGTACGGACGACGTTCGTCGCCTACGCCGCCGCCCAGGTGCTGCCGACCTCGCTCGGCGGTGACGCGTCGAGGATCTACGAGACCGCCCGGCGCCACCCCGGCTCGCGCGGCCCGGTGGCCGGCACGGTCCTGCTGGAGCGCGCGCTCGGCGGTGCGGCGACGCTGCTGCTCGCGGCCGTGGGCTTCCTGCTCGCGATCGGCCACTACGACGTCGGCGGCTACGTCTGGGTCGAGCTCGCGTTCGTCGTCCTCAGCGTCGTGGGAGCGTTCGTGCTCTTCTCCACGAGCCTCCACCCGATCATGCATCGGGCGCGTCCCGGGCTCCAGCGGCTCCGCGTCGAGGCGCTCCTGCGCGACGTCTACCTCGCGGTGCACGCCTACCGGACGAGGCTGCGACTGCTCGGCGGGGTTTTCGCGCTCACCGTCGTCGTGCAAGGGGCCCGTGTGCTCGCCATCTGGTGCGCCGGGAAGGCGGTGGGGGTCGACCTGTCGCCGCGGCCCTACTACGTGATGGGTCCGCTGCTCTTCCTCGTCATGCTCGTGCCGTTCACGATCAACGGGCTTGCGGTACGGGAGTCGTTCTTCGTGAGCTTCCTCGGCACCCTCGGCGTCTCGGCCGATCAGGCCTTCTCGGCCGGCTTCCTCTTCTTCCTCGTCACGGTCGCGGCCGCCTTGCCGGGAGCTGTCATCGTCGCCCGGGAAAGCCTGCGCGCCCGCGCGGTGCCGGAAGCCGGAGCGGCGCCCTGAACTGGCTCGCGCAACCGGCGGTGGAGCTGCGGAGGCCGGCCGTGGTGCCGGCCGCGCCGGATGCCGTCTGGCGTCTCATCGCTCCGGCCGCGGTCGTGACGCTGCTCGGGATCTCGCGGCTCCTGCCCGAGACGGGATTCGGGCTCTGGGTGCGGCTCGCGGCGGCGACGCTCGTCGTCCTGCTCCCGGGGATGCTCGTCGCGCGGTGCCTGGGGCAGCGGAGCGCCGCGGCCACGCTCGCCACGTCGGTCGCGCTCGTGGGAGCGGGCCTCGCGCTGACGTTCGCGCTCGGCGCGTCCCTCGACGTGACGCTCGCCTTCGTGCTCGCCGCGGGCGCGGTCGCGCTCATCTGGTCGCTCCTGGGTCGCGGGCTGGAGGGCGTGCCGCTGCCCGGCGAGGCGCGGTTCGCGCGGGGCACCGTCGGCCTGGCGGGTGTCGGGCTGGGCGTCGGCATCTGGTTCGTGCAGGGCGCGCTCACGGGCGACGTCTTCTTCCACCTCGGCCGCATCCGGAAGCTCGAGGCGCTGAATTCGCTCTCGCTGCACAACGTCGGGGAGTTCAGGCACGCCGGG